>OBLT010000539.1_pt1 | contig 24519 bp, 18 predicted proteins | sample 1518721 | NCBI WGS metagenome assembly OBLT01 (sample SAMEA3539307, study PRJEB22396) | soil metagenome | biome: tundra; feature: field; material: soil | place: USA | collected 2010-05 | depth 0.15 m | reverse complement strand
CATATGATTGTTCTTTTGATGCCTCGTCAGCTTGGCTGCGAGGTAGTTCACTTTACAATAGCTATCAGGTTAATAAATGATAAAACCATATTTGTATATTAAAAACACTGATACAAAAGGAAGAGGCGTTTTTACCTGGCAAAATATTAAAGCAAATGAGGTCATTGAAGAATCTCCGGTAATTGTGATGAGCGGGGATGATAGACTTCTTTTGGATAAAACTTTGCTGCACGATTATATTTTTGAGTGGGATATCAAAAAGGATAAGTGCTGTGTGGCTTTGGGGTATATATCCGTTTATAACCATAGCAATAAAAGTAACTGTGAATATTTTATGGATTTTGATAATGCTACCATTCAGGTTAAGACGATTCACCCGGTTAGGGAAGGAGAGGAACTCACTATAAATTATAATGGGCGCTGGAATGACGATAAAAATGTGTGGTTTGAAGCCTCATAATTTTTCAAGAGCTGAATATTATTTGAGATATATTTATTATCAGGAAGCCAATATGGCAAATGAATAATTTAGTGATTATTTTTTTTAATTTTCTTTTAATTTTTCCTCAAGCGGAAGATTTGCCATATCAATCGTTCCGATTTAGGAAAATATCCTGGGATTTTCCCCAATAAATGGCCTAATTTTTATACTTTTTGCAACTTCAGATCGTTTATTGTGAGAAAGCCCATTTTAGCTACAGAATCCTTAAAATTTCGCATCTTTAATATTTATACAACGAATCGTTATTATCTTTGCCGTAAAATTTTAAATATGGAAATTATAAACCCTGATAAGAATTATTCTGGCATTACATACACACCAACAGGAGAACAAAGTCGCACAAGATCATTTCTTGCGAATGTATTTTTATTGATGTTTGTCGCACTTGGCATCTCAGCTTTTTTTGCATGGCAATTTTCTATTAATACATACTTATTAAGTTACCTGATAGGACCTACCGGTCTCACAGGCTTGGGGATGGTTACAATGTTTGCTCCGCTTGCCTTCGTATTAATTATGTCATTTGGCTACAGCAGGCTTTCGGCTACTGCCCTAATGGCGTTATTCATAGCTTATGCGATGATCACGGGCATCAGTTTTAGCTTTATTTTACTGGCTTACACACCGGGTTCTGTTTTAGGCTGTTTTCTTTCTGCTTCTGCTATGTTTGGAGTGATGGCTTTTATGGGCTATACTACTCACCAGGATCTTACCAAATTTGGTCGCATACTAATCATGGGTGTTATAGGTATTTTGATTGCAATGGTGATTAATTTTTTCCTCCACAGCAGTGGTTTGGATTACCTTATAAGTATTATAGGAGTAATGATATTTACCGGCCTTACAGCGTATGATGTACAAAAATTAAAGAGGATCGGAGAAGGCCTCGAGTATGATGGTGTTTCCGCATCGGATACCAGGAAAGTATCTATTTTAGGCGCATTAAATCTTTATCTTGATTTCATAAATATATTCCTTTTCCTCCTTCGTTTATTTGGAGGCAGGAGAAGTTGATTGATCGAAAGAGATTAATATAGCCTCACGAAAATCCCGGAAAATTATTATAAAAAGAAAAGCGAATCTTCTGGTGGTTTCACTTTTTATTTTATTTATATTTTATTAGTTGCGTGCCGCAAATTCTTTCCTGATAATATTCAGTGCACCACCGGCTTTAAACCATTCTATCTGCGGGGCATTATATGTATGATTAACCTTAAAACTATAGGTCGTCCCATCCTTATGATGCAGAGTAATGCCAAGCGGTTTATTTTCAGTGAACTCAGTTAAGCCTGTTATATCAATTATGTCATCTTCCAGAATTTTGTTATAATCTTCTTTATTATCAAAAGTCAGGGCCAGCATACCTTGTTTTTTCAAATTAGTTTCGTGTATACGTGCAAATGATTTTACCAATACTGCTCTTACTCCGAGGTGCCTTGGTTCCATAGCGGCGTGCTCGCGGGAAGAGCCCTCGCCATAATTTTCATCCCCTACAATTACCGATCCAATACCGGCAGCTTTATAGGCTCTTTGTGTTTCGGGCAAAGGTCCGTATTGGCCTGTCAACTGATTTTTTACAAGATTGGTTTTTTCATTAAAATAGTTCATTGCTCCGATCAAAAGGTTGTTGCTAATATTATCTAAATGACCACGAAATTTCAGCCATGGGCCGGCCATTGAAATATGATCGGTTGTACATTTTCCCTTGGCTTTAATTAATAATTTAAGTCCTTTAAGGTTAACACCTTCCCATGCCGGGAAAGGAGCTAATATTTGAAGGCGGTCTGATGCAGGTGACACCAGTACTTCTATCTTGCTTCCATCTTCAGCAGGATCCTGGTATCCTGTATCATCCACCGCAAATCCTTTAAGAGGCATTTCAATCCCTTTAGGCTCTTTTAGTTTTATCTTTTCTCCTTTATCATTGGTAAGAAAATCCGTCAATGGATTAAAGGTAAGTGAACCGGCAATGGCCAGCGCAGTAGTTATTTCAGGGGATGCAACAAAGGCATGGGTATTTGGATTGCCATCATTTCTTTTGGCAAAATTCCTGTTGTATGAAGTTACTATGGAATTCTTTCGGTTTGGATCATTGGAATGCCTGGCCCATTGTCCGATGCAGGGTCCGCAGGCATTGGCCAAAACTACTCCGCCCATTTTCTCAAAAACACCCAGGTAGCCATCCCTGTCTACTGTATACCTTACCTGTTCAGAACCTGGGGTGATCGTAAATTCGGCTTTTGCTTTCAAACCCTTATCAGTAGCCTGGCTCGCAATAGAGGCCGCCCTTGTTATATCTTCGTATGATGAGTTGGTACAGGAGCCAATCAAACCTACTTCTAATTTTTCAGGCCAGTCGTTTTCTTTTACTGCCGCGGCAAATTTTGATATAGGCCATGCTAAATCAGGAGTAAATGGACCATTGATATGAGGTTCTAACTCTGAAAGATTTATTTCAATTACCTGGTCAAAATATTTTTCAGGAGTAGCATATACTTCTTTATCCCCTGTTAATTGCTCTGCGAGTGAGTCTGCTGCATCTGCTACCTCGGCTCTTCCGGTACCTCTTAAGTATTCCGCCATTTTTTTATCATATCCAAAAATAGAAGTAGTTGCTCCTATTTCGGCACCCATATTACAAATAGTGCCTTTGCCGGTGCATGAAAGAGAAGTAGCTCCTTCTCCAAAATATTCAAGTATGGCTCCTGTTCCACCCTTTACGGTAAGGATCCCTGCAACCTTTAAAATAATATCTTTTGAGGCGGTCCATCCATTTAGTTTTCCCGTCAATTTTACTCCGATAAGTTTAGGGAATTTAAGTTCCCATGGCAAACCTGCCATTACATCGCAGGCATCTGCTCCACCAACGCCGATGGCAATAGTTCCTAACCCGCCGGCATTTACAGTGTGTGAATCAGTTCCTATCATCATACCTCCAGGGAAAGCATAATTTTCCAATACTACCTGGTGAATTATGCCGGCACCGGGTTTCCAAAATCCGATTCCATATTTATCTGATACAGACGAGAGGAAATCATAAACTTCTTTATTTTGGGTTTTGGCTCTTGATAAATCCTTTGCAGCGCCAACTTCTGCCTGTATAAGATGATCGCAATGAACAGTAGAAGGAACAGAGACTTTGGTTCTGCCAGATTGCATAAATTGCAGTAACGCCATTTGGGCAGTGGCATCCTGCATAGCCACTCTATCGGGAGCAAAATCTACATAATCTCTTGCTCTCTCATATGCCTTTTGAGCATTTCCTTCCCAAAGATGCGTATATAAGATTTTTTCAGTTAGTGTGAGCGGGTGATTTACTACTTTACGCGCTGCGGATAATTTTCCTGCATATCCGGCGTAAATTTTTTTTATCATGTCTAAGTCAAATACCATCGGATTGAATTTATGTAATAATTGATAATAATTAAAGTATATGAATAATTTATCCGGCAAAATTAATTAAAATCAATTCATGTTTTTAGAATCGACCTTTATCTTTTGATATTGCCAAAAAAATGGTAAACTGGTAAGCCATAAATTTATACATAATATATAGTAAGTTTTTATATTGTAATTACTGTGCAAAACATTGTGAAAATTTATCCCGGAATATCTTTTATTGTAATTATTTTTTAGCTTTGTACCATGTATAAAATAAAACATTTTATAGAATGGAAGGTATTTGGTGTTTGCACTGCCATTGGTGAAAGAATGGGTATAGCTACCTCTGTTATCAGAAAATATTTTATTTATATCTCCTTTTTAACCCTGGGCTCACCAATAATATTTTATTTGTTCTTCGCATTTTGGATGAACATCAAGAATTATATACAGCGATCAAGAAGAAACCCGCTGAAGTACCTGTAAATTTATTCTGTTTTAATTGGGGAATATGCTACTGCCAGGAAAATCTATGCTCTTCTGTGAGAAAGGATTATTGCACAGGAAAGAAACTATTTCCTAAGGTTGTTATTTCTGTAAGGTTATATCGAAGAGATCCTCACGGCTGATTTCGTTAGATTACTCTTTCTCTGCAGAAAGATTCAATAATCTGCCCTTATTAAAATCTTTAAACTCCCTTTTATAATTTCTCTGGTTTTGACGGGTAAGATGTTGATCGTCGAGGGAAATAAGGTTTGGGCTTCCACCATTCACCCAGGCAGTAAACCAAAAATCGGAAACGTCCTGAATTGAAAGACGTAATTGATTTTCAACCATACCGTGCATAGCGATATTAAATTCTTTTGCATATTCATCCGAGAATACGGGTTGGTTATATGATAGTACCAGGTTGCCCAATGAATCTTTTTTATACATAGTTTCCTTTGTAAACATTTTCCTAGTACTTTTTTCGGCTGCCAGCAGGCTATCTTCCAATGAATGAGATTGTATAATAATCTTCCAGGTTTGTCCTGGTATATCTAAAATATAATGCGCATCTTCTGTTTTGAAATTATATTGTTTTCCAAATAATTCAGGAATTTGAGATTCCCACAGAGCATGAACTCCTTTTTGATTAGTAAATTGCCCGTTATAATTCGAGGAGGTATGCAAAGGCATATGAGCATCTGCCACATAATGTCCAAGTTCTGCAGAAAGAAACAATATTTCAGATTTATTCCTTTTTTTAAAAGCCTGGGTAAGCTTTTCAGTGAGGTTTTCAATATACCACGGCAGGTACCCTGTCCTATTGAGGAAAGCGGAGTCATATTTCAAATAGGCCTCTTTGGTAGTTTTTGGAAAGTCTGATAAGGGCATTTCACCAAAATCCTGAATATCGACATAATGCCTTGGGCCTTCATTTTTGTCATTTAAAAGTCCTCTTCTTAAATCCGGAACTACTGAACCTTCCGTAATAAAATCAATATGGTTATAATAAAAAATTCGCATTCTTTCTGGCAACGCAAAAACGGCTGCGCGATTAATATGTTTATGACCCCAGGCGCCCCATGCAAAAAGCAAATTAATGGATGCAGCAACCAGGAGCAGAATAATTACGGATTTAAGGAATGTTGATTTCAAGAATTTTGTATTAGTAATCAGTCTCTTTTTTTACATTAATAGCCGGCTTCTTTTCCTCAGGTTTTTTAGGATGTGCCTTTAATGAATCCTTTTTAGAATCGCCAGCTGATTCAGAGGGATTTAAATTTTTCTTTTCACCATTGTTGGTATTGTAATCACTTGCCTTATCTTTGGTAAATTCGGATTCTACAGGAACATTTGTTTGATTATCATTTTCATAATCTCCAGCATCTCCGTTACCCTGGTTATAATCACTTCCCTGCCCCTTTTTAACAATTGCTTCAAAATTCTGATCTGCATAAATTGGATTATTATTTAATTCAGCAGGAATTTGAAATTGCGCTTTTGGATCGATGCCCAGTTTTTTATATTCGTACACATTTTGCATAAAATAAGCCCACTCAGGCATAGCCATATCGTTACCCCCGTTTGTCCATCCATTGCGTAAGTGTAGAAATGGATCGTCGCAACCGACCCATCCACCGGCAAGAATCTGAGGAGTATACCCAATAAACCAACCATCAGTATTATCATTTGTAGTGCCAGTCTTACCCCCCATTTCACTTTCTATGCCATATTTCCAGCGCATAGATCCGCCGGTTCCAAAATCTACTACTCCCTGCATCATTTTATACATCGCATAGGAATCAGCCTCACTTATTACCTGTTTTGTTTCTGTTTCGAATGATTGCAGAACATTTCCATTCTTATCTTCTATTCTTGTAATAAATATTGGCTCTGAATTAAATCCTCGGTTTGGAAACATCGTATAAGCCCTCAGCATTTCAATAAGCTGGATATCTGCAGCGCCGAGTGCTATAGAAGGTACAATGGGGATATTGCTTTTTATTCCGCAAAGGTGTGCGAATTCAGCTGTCTTTTTTGGCCCTATCATACTCATGAGATCCCATGCGGCAGAATTTAATGATTTTGCCAGGCAATAGGCCATAGTACCTCCGGTTCCCGCAATAGATTTATCTGCCTGAATTGTTTTGTTTGAAAGCGTAATAGCCTTGCCTCCGATATAGCTGTCGGGGGTAAGGCCTGCATCAGTAAGGGCAAGGGTGTACAATAATGGCTTAAAGGTGGATCCCACTTGCCTGTTGGCAGTAACATGATCATACTTGAACCATTTAAAATCTATCCCGCCAACCCAGGCTTTCACTTCGCCTGTTGAGGGGTCCATTACGGCAAATGCTGTCTGCATCATTTGCTTCAGGTATTTGATGGAATCCAATGGAGTCATAACGGTATCAGTTTCACGCTTTGAATTCCAGGCAAAAATTTTCATTTTAACCGGCACATTAAACGACTTCAGAATTTTCTCATCACTTACACCGTCGCTTTTCATAAATTTCCACCGGTCACTTTCTTTCATGGCCCTGTTCAGTATATCTTCATGGCCTTTCCATATATTCTTTGGTAATTGTTTATTGAATTTAATCTGCATATTAGCCATATGCTTCACCACGGCCTCTTCAGCAAATAACTGCATTTTGGGGTCAATGGTTGTGTATATTTTTAATCCATCACGATACTGGTCGTAATTCTTCCCAGTTGTTGGGTCTGTATGGTTTTTGCACCAGTCCGCTAATTTTTTCGCAAGCATAGAACGGAAGTAGGGGGCTATCCCCAGATTTTCATCCAGCCTTTTATATTTTATTCCTAAAGGTTTTTTCTTTAGAATCGCTGCTTCTGAAGCAGAAAGATCGTTATTTGTTACCATTCTGTCCAGAACCAAATTTCTCCGGTCCTGTGCTGCCTGGGGATGCCTTACAGGATCATACTGGCCGGGCCCGCTCAGCATACCTACTAATAATGCTGCTTCATCAGTTGTGAGTTGCGATGGTTCTTTTTGAAAATAGACCAGTGATACATTCTTGATCCCATAAACATTTAACCAGGAGACTCTATTGAGGTACAACGCCAGGATTTCCTGTTTGGTAAAATTCTTTTCAAGTTTCAGTGCAACAATCCATTCTTTAAGTTTGTCCAAAATTCTTTTTCCAACCCATCCACCGCCTTGTCCTAACATATTTTTCGCGAGTTGTTGGGTGATGGTACTGCCTCCTCCTTCTGAGCCCAATCCTTTAATTGCTCTTCCAATAGCAATAGCATCTATCCCGGAATGGTCATAAAACCGAATGTCTTCTGTTGAGACCAGGGCATCAATTACATGTTTGGAAATATCATTGAAGTCAGCCGAGCTGCGGTTTTCAGCATAAATTTTTCCCATAAGGGTGGTGCCATCATTGGCATAAATTTCGGTGGCCAGATCTGCCTGCGGATTTTCCAGTTCGCGTAATGAAGGTAGTTTTCCAAATACACCAAAGTAAGCTGCAGCAAACACAACAATTCCAAAAGCTAACCCTCCAAAAAATATCTTCCATAAGATCTTTACTGCTGGTTTAATTTGACTTTTTTTGTCTTTTCCGCTTTTATAATTTGCCATTTTATTTTCTTTGTACGGGAAGGATTGAATATTCTATAAAATTAAAACTTACCCGGGTATTTTTTATTTAAAAGATCGAGGTACCCTTGCAGGTTTTTGTTTTCTTTAAGCAATGCAAGGTTTGGATTTGAAATTATATAAAAAGAATACTTATTTGCAGGCAGCCATGATATTTCAGCAGGAGCATCTCTTTTCAATCTGTTCATGTATTTCAATGCAGCATCTGCATTATCAAAAGGAGCAAAAATTAATAAAGTCCTGACACTGTCAAGTGTGTCCCTGGTTATTTCAATATTTTGAGCATAAAAATTTTCCCTGTTATACCTTGTGAATGCATTTTTAGCCTCACTTGTATAAACCGGATCCACTTTAGTGAGAATTACCATCACGAACTGGGGTTCATAAGAATCGAAACTGAAAGCGCCGCTAGTAACAACCGGTACCGGTTTTATTAATGGCTCAATCTTTTTCAGCACAGGACTTATTAAGTTAGAATCATTTCTAACTAATATTTTTTTTACAGAATCAGTTGATATTCTCCTTATAATTGTTGGATCATCATATACCACTAATTGAGTATCTTCTTTTTCTCTTACTACTTTAAGATTAGTTAAATAATTTTCGATAGACTTTCGTCTTTTGAGGACATCCATCATGGTAACTGCTTTGGATTTTAAAGGCGATTTTGGATACAGGGTAATAATTTCATTTAGAACCTTAATGGCCGTACTGTCTTCTATTTTTTTGATATAATACACCGATTCAATATACAGCAATTGCGGGCTCCAATAATTTGGGCCATAGGTGCTGTCGGCAATCTTTTTTTCATCAACTGCCTTCTGAAAATTGCCTTCTATAAAAAGGTTATAAATATCTTCATATCTCGCAGTGGCCGCGGTATCTTTTTTACTGGGATCCATTGCCTCCGGATGGAGCGCTAATTGCGTAAACTTGCTTTTGGCAAACTTACGTACCAACAAATCTTTATAATAATCAGCTTTATCCAAATCCCCTAATTTTCTGTAGCAATAGGATAGATTCAGATATAATTCACCAGCATACAAGCTATCCGGAAAACGGCTTAATGAATGCTCATAAGCCTCAATAGCGGCCTGATAATCTTCAAGAAGATTCTGATAGTCCTTTCCCAGTTGGAATAATGATTTCGATAATCTGGAATTAGAAATATCCATATTCGCCTTGGTCAAAGGAACATTTGCCAGCAACCCTTTTTCAGACAAATCTTTCTGAACAGGTATGTTAACCGGCGCAGCCGCACCGGAAATAAGCGGGTCCGCATTTTGATCAGGAGAAGAAAGATTTCCGCTACTATCTGTAGTGGCGGATGGCCTAATTGAAGCTGCGCTATTGTTAGCCGATGCTCTTCGCCAGCTGTCAGTATTCTGTCGTCTTCCCCAGTTTTGTTTAAACTCATTATAGCCATTACCTTTCATGGCGTTGTCGTAAAAATACCAGGAGCCACTGGCGCCCGCATTCCCGTAAAGCCCTCCAGAGGCATTTTGGTTTTTGAAGAAATTATTAGATTGGGTTGCATAAACAGAATCTTCTTCTTTTATCCCTTTATCCTTTATCAACCTTTTGGATAGTTTTTTAATAAAATCATCCCTTTCTGCCTGCGACATGCCTGCTATTGTTTGCAGGCTGTCTTCCCTGTTAATAATGTTGATTTGACCAACAATGGCCGCCAATGCTTTTTTTCTTTGAATAATTTGGGCCATATCGCCGAGGGAAGTATCACCACCCTGAATGCTGTCATAATTATTATAAGCATCCGTATATTTTTTTCGCTTATAGCTTATTTCTGCGAGCGTAAGAAAGGCTTTATTTTTTATTGGTATATTTTCCTGGTTGTATTTGGTACTTGATCTAAAAAATGAAATAGCGGACGTAGTATCTGGCTTTATCATAGCCAACTGGGCTGCAGAAAAATAAATTATATCTCGGTAAGCCTCAAACTTATCCTTTCTTGCCATGCGAAGCAACGTAGCAATGCTTTTATCAATTTCAGCAGGATTTCTGCTTTTCAACATTTTTGCCTTGTTCAGATTCGCATAAATATCCATCAGAGGATCAGTAGTATGTTTCATTGCCCTGTCATAAAAAACAGAGGCTAGCGCCTGGTCGTTTGTTAATTCATAAAGCTGAGCAATTAAGAATTCCCGCCTGGCCTGGTCCTCTATATCTATGGAAGTTGGCAAGGAATTTACCAGATGAACTAAAGTGCTATCGTACATCTGTTGATTATAGAACCAATAGGCTTTCACCTCTTCCTGTGATGGTTTCAGGCGATCGGGAAAGTAGGGATCGTTTTGCAAGGTATTGATAAGGCCTGCGGCATCTCCCCATTCCCCCATATCTATTAATGTGCGGATTTGCCAAATCAGTGCGTCATTCCTGCTGGGTGGACGGGTAAATGCCTTATCAATAAGATTACGGTCTTCCTTACTCGCAATGCTTACCGATTTATTTATTTCATTTTCATTGGAGCCTACTATCAGTTGGTCATCCTCGTCTTTTTTCTTTCGCGGGAACAAATTATAGTTGATGAATTGAAAAGTCATCGAAGCTGAGTCAAATGTTTTTCTGAAGTAATACGCTTCCCCAATGAGGAGGTATAAGTTATCAACCCAGTTGCTGCGCAAGTCATGAATTAAAATACCAGCGGTTGCTTTGTAAATTACTGAATCAAGGTCCCTTTTTTGGTTGGCTGTATTTTCAAGAGAATAACTATAAAAAGGAAGTAGTTTTGTATAATTATTGCGATTGCCAAGGCGTGCTCTTTCTATGACCTGGTTTATTTTATTATTTGCATTAAAGTAATAGTTATAATGAGAAACTGTATTCTGAATAAATCTTCTGGGCACCGTAAATTTCTTTTCGCCTGTCTTTTCAGATTTCAGGGTTTTATCTTTGAATTTATCGGGCTTATCCTTATCCAGGTCGAAGGTTATTTTACCCAATTGGGCATGAACTTCCGGCAGCAGGGACAGGCAAAATAAAAAAACCGGCAGGACCTTTAAAATCCGGGATTTCATGAATATTAACAATTTTTATAGCGGTAAAAAAATGGAAAAGTAATTGGTTTCCATATAAAACTTCCATTTTGCAAAAATATTTTAAAAATACGTTTATTTTAAGCTAATAAGCCATTTATCGAAACAGACCAATATTTTTTAACAACCTAAAAAGAGAATATGTCCCTTCCGGACGAAAATACATCGTTAAAGAGATTGCGGAACCGTTACAGGCTTGTGATTATGAATGATGATACTTTTGACGAGGTGGTCACTTTTAAATTAACGAGATTGAGTGTGTATATTGGGATAAGTACCCTTTTCGTATTATTGGTTGGTCTTACAGTAGCTCTAATAGCATTCACTCCTTTAAAACTTTATATTCCAGGCTATGGCGAAGGTCAAAAAGCCAGGGAATTTGAGATACTAAAGGTGAGGACTGATTCTCTTGAGCATGATTTGATGTTAAAACAACAATATATTAATAGTATTGAAAATGTGCTTAAGGGAAACATTCTACCAAGGGATACCTCCAGGTTACCGCTGAAAGTTACAGAAAAAAGCAAGGATTAGCTGCCGAAAATTATAATTTAATCAATTGGAAAATAACGAGGAAGGAAATAAACAATTAATGCGATATGCCGGCCTTGCAATGCAATTTTTAGTCAGCATAGGAATAGGTGTATTTTTGGGTTTGAAATTGGATGAGTGGCTGCATATTTCTTTCCCTTTATTGGTTTGGCTGCTGCCCTTATTAATCATTTTGGGAATTATTTTAAATATTTTTAAAGAAACCTCCGGTAAAAAATGAATCAGGCATATCGAAAGTGGACACTGGCCTTTGCTTTATTTCTGTTCGTTAATGCTTCTGTGTTCATTTTTAAGAAACCCCTTCAGGGTATTGGTTTCGGTTTACGGTTTCTGCTAATTGCTAACCTGATCTTGTTCCTGCTCGGAGTTGGGGGTTTTTTAATTCAATTGAAGGCTTTACAATCAAAATCTATGAATACTTTTATCCGGGGTGTTTATGTTTCATTAATCCTGAAAATATTTATCGTAATCATAGGACTTGCTACCTATCTTTTTATTACGCATGGGAAAATAAATAAGCCTTCATTGTTTACAGCTCTCGGATTGTACATTATATATACCCTGATTGAAGTAAGACAATTAATGAAAACAGCCCGTTATAAGAGTGATGCCTAAAAAAGAATCTCCCTTACACCAGTTGCGTAACTACCTTCCGGATGGAACGTTTGAAGACGTTATCTTATATCTTAATGAATACAAAGTTCACTTAACGGTTAGCAGAGAACGAAAGAGTGTTTTAGGTGATTACAGAATGAGCCATATTCATAAAAATCACCGGATTAGTGTAAACGGTAATCTGAATAAATTTGCATTTTTGATTACTTTATTGCATGAGTTAGGACACATGCTGGCATATGAAAAATATGGAAAACGGATACCTCCCCACGGGGCGCAATGGAAAAATGAATTTGGTGAAATCCTGGCACGCTTTATCAGCATAAAAGTCTTTCCTGATGATATAGAAGGTGAGCTTATCAGAAGTATCAAAAGTCCGGCAGCCAGTTCCTGTGCGGAAGATGGTTTATTGAGAATCCTGAAAAAATATGATCCTCAAAGACCCGGCATTTTCTTTGTTGAAGAACTTTCTTCTGGTAGCCTGTTCAAAGTTAAAGGAGGAAAAATATACAGCAAGGGAAACAAAGTGAGAAAGCGTTATTTGTGTAAGGAAATAAGTTCCGGCAAGCTCTTTTTGTTTAGCCCGGTAGCTGAAGTGCTGTTGATAGAGAAGGATTCATAATTCCCTTATCATAAATACACCACAACCGGAATGGCCACTATTGCCTAATGAACCCGGAATAAATGTAAATCCGTTTTTCTTATACATTTCAATAGCGGTAGTAAGTTCCGGCATAGTTTCAATATACATCATTTTGTAGCCGGCATTTTTCGCTTCTTCAATGCACCGGTTCAATAATAATTTTCCTAATCCCTTTCCCCTAACAGCCGGCGAAACATACATCTTAACAAGTTCGCAGGTTTTGGGATCCAAGCCCTTTGTTGGGAATATGCCACCACCGCCAACATCCTCGCCGTTTGCTTTAGCCACAAAATATGCTGATTTCTTCTTTTTAAAAACTTCATGCAGGCGATCCGTACTTTCATCATAGTAAACAGTAACATGTTTCGCTGCGCTAAATTCTTCTAAAGAAGCCCGAATAATTGTTGTTATTCTTCCATTATCATCCTCAATTATTCTCCTTATTTTAAATTCAGAATTCAATTATTCACACTTTTTTAAGATTGAGAATTAATTTATAAAACCCCACTGAATACCAAACCTGAAAATGAATCCGGGGGTTGGATAATTTGGTGCTGCAAAGCTATTATTGGAAAATCCAAAACCGTTAGCAAAATCAATAGTATTTAAGTTTTCAATTTTTATTATCCCTGTAAAGGACTTTATTCTGAAATTGAAATATACATCTACTTCAGGAAGATTACTGATGGTTGTAGTATTTTGTGGAAAGAATGCTCCCATCACAGGAGAGTAATTATTAGCCAGGTAAGGGGTATTATATTTTACATCCAAACCGGTACTCAAAAAAAGATTCTTGAAAAAATTTCCTTCAAATGCAAGTCTTTGCCGTGTCCAGAACAGAGGAACTTTTATTGGATTATTTCCCGTGGTTTGTTGAATGATAAAGTCGCTGTAAAGGTTAAGGTGCCTGATAATTTTATTTTTCGTGGAGGCAGTTACCTGGGTAAGGTTTACCAATCCATTGAACTGATCTGCCTGGTAATAATTTTTGAAATAGGTATAATTGGTTATAGAAATATTTCTTGCCGTAATTGAAAATCGTGGATTAGTGGCTGAAGCGTCAATCACCGTAATATTCTCCTTTTTGGATTCCTGGTTATTTCCGAGGTTAAAAGCAGAAATACCATTAAAAATATAAGAAGGAGATCGGTTTATATTTTGAAAAAAGACCTGTATGTTTCCCCATTTGGGATTAATATAACGGGTAAGCGAGGCATAGGTGCTGTAGTCACCGGAATTGAGCCCGGCTGCATAAAATTCCCCTTTCAACAATGCATCCCATTTCTTGTTTCTTGTTTTATTTCTGTATTCTCCATGCAATATAATGTTATAAAAACTTTTGCTGACCGGAGGTGTAGGAAACACCTGGATAAGGTATAATGGCCTTGGTGAAGATGAAAAAGTACCGCTAAAATTTTCAAGCCTTACACCTGCATCCAGAAACTGGCCCAGGTTTTTTGTTTCGGGGAATTGTTTTATTTCGAAATCATTGGAAACAAATTTCCATGCATCCATAAGCCAGAAATTTATTCCGTTAGCAGGGTTAATGGAAATATTGTACCACTTATTAAATATCGCTGAATCTCCTCTTGCAAAGGTAGGATCACTCAAAGTATCCTGGAACTTATAAGAATAGGTACTGTAATTTATAGTGTGCTGCAGCCTGAATTTCGGATAGAATAAATATTCTTTTGTAGTGTCATTAATAATCACGGAGTCATTAATTCCGAAATCATAGCTCTGTCTGAAAAAGGCAGTAAAGTTGCTGTATAAAATACCGGTATTTACCGTTGTGGAAAATACATTATATGTCTGTGCTACATCACCCCCAAGGTTCACAGGAATGGCAAATCGCTTTCCTGCAAAATCAGAGTTGGAAAGTGAGGAATCATTTTGAATGCCGCCGTTTTCAGATACTTTTAATTTGTTTCCCAAGAGAACAAAATAAGCAGCATATCTTTTTTTCTTCCCCTGATAGTTGCTGAAAAAGCGAAAATTATTGTCATTGGAATTTTGTGTTTGAAATATACCTGGCGAAGAAATCAACCTGTATTCAAATCCTGCATTCCAATTAGGTTTAATATTTTGTGTTTGTAATACCTTTATTACCTGCTCCTTACCTGAGGCCAATAAATAGGAGAGTTGGGTAAAAGGTCTTGTTGTTTGAAAAAACCGTGTATTTTCAAGGTTGTATTTATATAAGTCAAAGGCATGAAAACCCGGGTCCCAGCCGGCTTTTAATATTGGCGTAAAAAGAACAGGGTAAGATGCGGTCCCATTATTGCCAAGTGTTACGTAATCAGCAGGAACGGTATAAATTTTATTGAAATCATTTATGGATGAATCAAGAACATTACTTTTCAAGGAGTCCAGGTACCTGAACGAAATCGTAATTGAATCAGCAAGGTCATCACGGTGTTTAAAAGAAAGTGAATCTCCTTTTGCTGATTTTCCTCTGGAGTTAGGTGCTTGAGTATTGCTGTTGGACGGGTTTCCCTGAAACCTGTTAAGCACCCCCGGAAGTTGCGCCTGTGTTATTTCTGCAAGGATTACCATTGCGCCAAAAAGAACTAAAGGCTTCATCAAATGAAATCGGTATTTATAGCAATTTTTTTTAATCATGGAGAAAGGCTATTATAACCGGGCTATTAGTTCTTTAAATAGCAGGCTCAATTTTGGTCCGGCTTCTGCAGCAGCCTTTAATACTTCCTGGTGGGTGATGACATTATTCTCTTTTCGGATACCTATGTCCGTAATTACACTTATTCCAAACACAGGCAATCCCATGTGAACTGCGGCTATTACTTCCTGCACCGTACTCATGCCTACAGCATCGCCACCTAACATATGCAGCATTTTGTATTCTGACCTTGTTTCAAAAGACGGGCCTGTGACACCAACATAGACGCCTTCTTTCACATCTACATTCTTTTCCCTTGCAATTTTCTTAACTTTTTCGATCAAAAATTTTTTATAAGGCTCACTCATATCAGGGAATCGAGGCCCGAAATCTTCTTCATTCCTGCCAAGCAGAGGGTTAAGGGTAAGCATGCTGATATGATCCCTTATGATCATGAGATCTCCTACCTGGTAAGTGGTATTAGTTCCGCCTGCCGCATTACTTAATAAAAGTGTTTTTATTCCCAGGTATTTTAATACTCTTATCGGGAAAACAACTTCTCTTGTTGTATATCCTTCATAATAATGAAAGCGACCTGCCATGGCGACCACATCTTTCCCGGAAATTTTTCCAAAAATAAGCTTGCCACTATGGCCATCCACCGTGCTCACCGGAAAATGGGGAATTTTGGCGTAACCAATTTCGAATACATTTTCTATTTCCTTTGTAAAACTCCCCAGGCCGCTGCCTAAAATAATTCCAACGTCAGGCCTGGCATTGTATTTAGATTGTATGAATTCAACAGCATCTTTAATTTCCTTCACCATAAGCATCTAATAATTGCTCCAAAGGTAAGAGAATGAATGTATGCTTAACCGGCTGAATTGTTAACAGGTTGATAAGTTGATGAGTTGGAATGCCAGGGTTGAAATTTTGGAAATCATCTGCAAAATATACCAGGTTAGAATATTATTCCTTTGACCATGATACCAGGCTTATTTCTTCCGTGCCAGTTGAAGATTAATCATTTCGTTCAATTTCCTTGAATAATACTTTTATAATTGGATCTAAAGTGGATGTCTTTTACCGGTTGCTTATTTTATTTAAGAAAATTGTCCTTTGCATTGCTGATCTAAACTTGTTAAATGCCGGGTTTCTTATTCTTAAATGATTTTGGCTAACGGCACAGTTTACCCTTCTCCTCCATAATTTGAAACTACTTCGCCGAGGCTCTTTGCGCATTAGCTTTATTACTCCAGCCTCGCTCAGGTTAAATTGCATACGGATAGCTTCAAATGGAGTTCTGTCTTCGCACGCCATTTCGATAATTCTTTCTGAGTCCTGCATGGATAATCATTTTTTTTACTTAAAAAGTTTCCCGTTGCCATTTTCCCGAAACCAGGGTACCTTCTGCCAGGAATACATAGTCAGGATTTTGTTTATTTAAGAAGGAAAATACATCTCCGTACATATGCTGAAAATCTGAATTGATTTCGTAATGCAACACCTTATTTATTTTCCAGCTGGGATGCTAAACCTGGTATTCCTGAGAAACAGCTTCATTGATTTTTGTATACCCGTAATAATGTTCGAAAATATATTCTTCCATGCTGGCAGGTATGATTGATTCCTTCTCTGAAAGCGCATTCACATTAAAATGGTTCCATTCTTTATTCAACCTTCACCTGTATTCTATCTGCCTGCTTTTTGCATTGATATTCCATTCATGCTTTGTAGGTATAGAAATATAATGCTCCTTGTACAGAAGATTCGCAACAGCTGCCACAGGCCTGTATGGAATAGTTTCATTGATGAAAACAACGCCCCGTTTTATTTCATGATCATTCCCCTCCTTACATAAAAACGTAGATTTATTTCTTCAAATGTGCCAAAGAATGGGATGGGGATTTTAAATATTCTGGTATTTCTGAAAATAAAACCAATCAGGCTTACAAAAGTGCTGCCTTTATAAAAATCTAATTCAACTCCTTTTGGTAAAAACGATTTCAACACTTCGGGATCGACAGCATAATTGGCTATGATCAGATTTTCCCAACGGGCATTTAAAAAATCAGTCATTTCTGTAAACTTGAAAAAGTTTTTACATTTTAATACTGCTCATGCCTCCATCGACCGAAAAGGTTTGCCCAATGATCCATGAAGATTTTTCGGAAAGAAGGAATTCCGTGATGTCGGTAATATCTTTTGGTAATCCAAATCTTTTCAGCGGGTGCCTTTGGGCATTTGCTTCTGTCTTCTGGTCGTTATTGATCAGTGATGCTGCCAATGGCGTATCAATTAACGAAGGGGCTACACAATTTACGCGAATCTTAGGCGCAAACTCTGCCGCCAGCGCTCTTGTTAAGCCTTCAATAGCTCCCTTAGAGGTGGCTACCAGCGAATGAAAATTTAGTCCGGTTTTCTCTGCAACTGTTGAAAACAAAACCGCCGAGGCATTATCAGCATTTTTCAATTTTGGCAACGCGGCTTGTATAGTTTTTACAGCTTCAATAACCTGCAACTGGTAATCACTCTCAAAATCCTCCGGTTTTATTCTGTTGAAAGGGCGCAGGCTAATAGAGCCAGGACAATAAACTATTCCATTAATAACGTCAGGAAAAAAATCAAATGGTATATTTTCATCCAGAACATTTAAAAAGTGAAATTCAATAAGTTTGTTTTCAGATTCAAATTTATTCTTATTATAAGTTGCATAAACTTTGTTGCCCGATCCAGCCAACTGCAATGCAAGTGTATAAGCAATGCCAGAAGATGCTCCAATTACCAGAAAATTATACATATATCAATTTCTTGTTGATTTCTATACTTAAACAATAGACAGCATAGATTGTTTAGAAATACAAAAGTCAGAAACTGGAATTTTTTATCAGGCCGTTGCCTTTCAGAAAGAAAAGCCATGCTTCTAAGGGTTTCTATCCTTCAAGGCCAGGGATTGAAATAGGCTTCCCCAGTTGTTATTATTGTTGTTATTTGGCAAACCCAGTGTAGTTAGCAGTGCGTCCGCATCGGAACTGTCATATTTCCATACCCATGCGCAAATTGAAAGACCCCTGTTATATACCGAGTCAATGAAATTATTAGGATTCATAAGTGCACCGGCATTTAAAGGAGCTGTTTCTCCAAAAATTACAGGAATATTATTTTGCCGTAACTGCTGCAATCGGGCACCAATTTGCGCATCAGTTACCAAGAGCCAGTTTTCATAAGCATGCACATCAAACAATATGTTTGTTTTCCCTGATAAGAATGCACCTCCTTTGTTATTCAACACACTTTCATCCTGCCCCTGCTCAGCGCAGGGAACCAGGATGATATTTTTATTTCCTGCATTCCTAATGATGCTTACCAAGGAATTCATATCACTCATCCATTTTTCATCCGTATAGCCATCTGTTCTATCGTATCGGTACAGCTCGTTCCATACCTCTATCCAAACATCTGGCTGATTGGCAAATTGAATAGCCCATTGCTTCAGCTTAGTTTGAAACTCCGGCCACCAATACGTTTGTGTAGGCATCAGCCGCTAAAAACATTTGCCGGGAGGCCATTCCATCCAAAGGGGCATAAAATAGTTATCCTTTTATTTACACGGTTGCTATCAACAATTGTTTGCAGTGGATATAGAAAAGCTCCGGTACTATCCTGGATAATATTACCCGACAAAGGCTGTTGCAGCATATTACCAACAAATTCCCTTGAAACATCTATTTTCCAGCTATTCATGTCACTTCCTCCTGCGCTAAATACATGAAAAGCATTAGCGCCAATGAGCTGAACTTCCAGATTGTTATTAAAGATTTTTGTACCGGAAATGGTGTATTGCACCAAAGCATCAATCGTTTCAGCAGACGATGTTTTTTTGCTGCAGGAAAATAATATTACAGCCAGAAACAATATTGAAGAAGTAAAAATTTTCAAAATGAAAGGCTCTTTGATTTATGAGCGTTCTTAACTATAAACAATTCTTTGAAATCAAAATTGTTTAAAACTGAAATTCCTGGATTTTTATTCAAAACGTAAGGGATAAATGAATTTGAATTGGTTTTCAAAGCTTCAGCCGTGTCGGATAAATTTACTTTAATCATTGAATAGAAAATTCCCAAAGGACTTAGAGCAGTCAGGGAGGAAAGGTGAGAAAAAATTGGATCTATTTTACAACTCGCTTTTTCAAAATATAGGTTTGACCAGAATTCTTTTCAACCTGGTCTAATTCACAGCCATTAAATTATAAAAAGTTGAGTGAAAAAGCCAATTCATTATTTACAAAATTAAATGGCTTCCCTTTGTTATCAGTTACTTTATAATCCCTTATTCTATTTATAGGTTGACCATAGTTAAAAAATAATGAGGAATTATTGACCGTCAGGATCGCATAGGCGGCATAAGCGATATCTAATCTTTTTCCATCAATATAGCCGAAGGTTTTGAAGCTGGCCGTAAAGGGTTGGTCATCCTGCGTACTCTGTGAGAAAGCAAACGCTGAAGGCAGTAGTAAAAGGAAGAATAAAATTGTTTTCATATAAATTTTATTAAAATTTAAAACCAATTCATTCATAATATTTTAAGGAGGTTTGGCCCGGGATTTAAACAATTGTGAAAGAAAAGATCGGGATTCCACAATAACCGGGATTTTAAGACAGTTCCTTCTTCATGAAAATCTGTAAAGCATACCCGAATATTATCACCAACAAGGCTCCGATAACATTGAGCCACAGGAAAGAAATAACATCTGCCTTATAAATAATAATTATTAGAATTTCGGCAAGCAGAGAGGCGTAAAAGGTAGCATTTGCTTTTATTCGCCTGAACCAGAATGCAACAAGAAAAATACCCAATATAACGCCATAAAATAATGAGCCAAGAATATTTACAGTTTCAATAAGGCTGTTTCCCAAATTACTGGCAAATTCGGCCACAGCTATGCTGAAAATTCCCCATCCTAATGAATAAAGCTTTGAAATACGGTAGTCTTCTGCTTCAGAAAGGTGTTTACTGATAAATACTTTGTGAATATCAACAACCGTGCAGGAGGCAAGCGCATTCAAAGATGCGGCTATGCTTCCCCATGCAGCAAGGAAGATAATGGCTATTAATAATCCGATTAATCCTTTTGGTAAATAATCAAGGACAAACTTCAAAAAAATATAGTTAGTATCATTAATATCATCGCCGGGCAGCGCTTTGGCTAAAACTATTTCATATTCATTTTTAAGCCTGGTTTTGCCAGCAACATCTGCCGGAGATATGCTATTATATTTTGTCTCAATTGCTATCAATGAATCTTTGTATGGTGTCTGCATAGCACTGGCAACCTCGGTTTCATTAAAATAAACAGGCGCTTTATGAAACTGATAAAAGGAAAATACCAGCACGCCAAGCAAAAGGATCAGGAATTGCATGGGCACTTTCACGATACCGTTAATCAGCAATCCCAGTTTTCCCTGGCGATTGTTTTGTGCCGTAAGGTATCTGCCGACCTGGCTTTGGTCAGTACCGAAATAGGAAAGAGCGAGGAAAAACCCGCCAATTATGCCGCTCCAGATGTTGTATTTATCCTTCCAGTCGAATCCATTCGCTGTACGACCTGTCGTTATGATATTCATTTTCCCGTTGTCGCCGTCTATATGAAGCGCATCAGCAAAACCAACATTTTCTGGCATGAGATGAACAATAAAATATCCTGCAATCAGCATTCCTGTAAATACGATAATCAATTGCAGTTTTTGTGTATGCGCTACTGCTTTTGCTCCACCTGAAACAGTATAAATAATTAACATCCCCCCCATAATGATATTTGTTGTAAAAATATTCCAACCCAGCAGCGAGCTGAGAATTAATGAGGGTGCGTAAATACTAATCCCTGTGGAAAGTCCTCTTGAAACCTGGAAGAGCACTGAAGTGAGAGTTCTGGTTTTAAGGTCAAAGCGGTTTTCAAGAAATTCATATGCTGTATAAACCTTAAGCCTGTTAAAAACAGGCACAAAAACGATACAGATAACGATCATGGCTAAAGGTAAGCCGAAGTAATATTGAACAAACCGCATTCCGTCAGTATATGCCTGGCCCGGTGCGCTTAAAAAAGTGATAGCGCTGGCCTGAGTACCCATAATGCTTAATAATACAAGGTACCAGGGCATATCGCGGTTGGAGAGAAAATACCCATCGAGGTTTTTTGTAGTATGGCTCTTATATACACCATAAATGATAATGGCTGAAAGGGTAACTATAAGTACGATCCAGTCTGTATTACTCATGAGCAAGGTCCCCGAAAGGCAATTTTATATTAGATGATTTATTATCGGGTTCACATTATTATGGGTGATTAAAATAAGCCGACAGGTAATAATATAAAATGATCTGAAAGACAAGAAAAATCAGTACAATGAAGTACCAGGTGTTCCAATATTTTTTTTCATTTTCCATTGCTTAAATATATTTTGCCCCACCCTAAATCCCTACCTACAAACGAAGAGCATGAATTTAATAAATTCCAGTTATTAATTTTATTTCAATTACCAATCTTTTCGGTTATCGTATTCAAATTATAATTTTAATTAATCCATGAAGTATATCAATCCTTGTTTTTAGGCAATGCTATCAAGTTTGCCATTAATCTATATGCCCCGGGCACACCTGCCGGCAGCTCACGGAAAAAGACCAGGCTAGCATACACAAAATTGCCCTTACCGTATTTGGCTATAGCAAGGCTTCCATTGCTTTCCGCCTCATCTGTATCATGCATGCCAAGTGGCGTTTCATAGTGAGGGTCAAATTGAACCGCCTGGTAGGTGCTTCTTTCCTGGATCCAATCTTCGAAATCACTTCCCGTTATTTTGTTAGGATAATTGAGTACAGGATTATCCGGTAATAAAAAATCCGCTTTGGCATCTTCTTCGGTTACCCTTGTCCTCGAGTCCACCCTAAAAGGATATGGACCAACTGCAATATTCTTATCACCTACCTGGTTGCTCTTCATATATTGAACAATAACATTGCCCCCATTTTTAACATATCGCATCAATACATCATTTTTATTACTAAGGTATTCGTACAGATTATATGCCCTTATTCCTGTAATTATAGCATCATATTGTTTTAAATTTTCATCAGTAATATCTGGATTATCCAAAAAAGTCACTTCATATCCCATCGCTTTCAAAGCTTCAGGAACTTTGTCTCCTGCACCAATTATATATCCTATTTTTTTTCCAATAATTTTTATATCCAGTTTTACAAGGTTCGCATGCGCCCTTGGGAAATAGGTAATTGTGGGAATATGATTGTAGGAAATTACTTTCGTAAATCCATCATATTTACCATCAGCTGTTTGTAGTTTAATTTCCTCAGTCCTGTTGGTTTTATCAGATCTTGAAGTGAAAACCACTGTTTTGAAAACTTCCCTGTCCTTAGTTTCATAGGAAAAAGATGGGTAATTATTTGACCAGCTTTTGGAATAATCCTGTACAATTTTATATTCTTCAGAATTATTAATGTTTGATTTCAAATGCATCATAGCTTTAACAGGGTTCCCGTTCAATGAAATAAAATTATCCTCTGTATAGGCCAATTCAATTTTTGGCAATACCGGAATTGGTTCAAATAATTCTCCTTTTACGGGATCAACAAATTTATATTGAACAGGCCGCTCAAAAGTAAAATCTTCTCCGTCAATATTTACCAGAAAAGACGCTTTAAAAGGAGGATCGTTCCATGCCTTGCCAATCAAAGTTTGATCTCTTACATCAAAAGTTCCTCCCTTCAGCGGATACACTAGCCAGTAAGGCTGTGATATTTTTTTATCATCTGCTACCCTTAATACTTTACTTACCGATATATTTTGATTGGTTGGGAGAGTGGAAGAAAACAATGTGTCAAAATTTGCAACACTGATTTCCTTTAAGGAGGCGTTAACATCTTCCCTTTTATTTAGCGTGAAAGTAATTTCGAGGTTGCCGCCTTGCACTACTTGTGATTGGGAAGAAACTGCTTCAACATATAAAGCGCTGCATTCCTCAATGATCTGCTGTACTTCTCCCAATTTTTGATCTCTCCAGTTTCCGGCCGCAAGAGCTTGAATGGCCCGGTATAATTTTACCAGTGCAGGAACTGATAATTTTGGTTCTGCAATGTTATAATTGCTGATAATGCCATTAACCATTGTTTCTATAGCTTCGCCTCCCGGAATCCTTTTCCAGTCAGTAATTATATCATCCATTAAATCATTTTTCGGAGCTTCGCCGCCTGTGTTGGTAAAATATTCGTAGGATGGGCCTCTTCTCCTGGGTCGACCTTCTCCCTGGCTCTTGTGCATGGTTCTTGCTTCGCCTCCTAGCTCGCCATAACTCTTTCCTATTAATGCATTATATCCACCAATGTCAATTTTCAGCTGATCTTCGCTCGTGGTATTGGTACCACCAAAATTAAATGTGTTCCATAATATTCGCTTTGCCTGCCACGGTTTTACCCCATACTTAAATTGTTCCGGGAATTTAGTGCTATCAGCAGCTGCAGCAAAGGCTTCCTGTGCTAATATTGCCGAAGCAGCATGATGACCATGACCGGCCCGCTTGTCCGGGGGGAATCGTTTGATAATAATATCAGGCTGAAATTTTCTGATTACCCAAACAACATCGCTCAATATTTTTTCCTTATCCCAGATGCGTAAGGCTTCTGCAGCGCTTTTGCTGAATCCAAATTCGTAGGCACGTGTAAAATATTGCTCAGCGCCATCAACTCTTCTTGCCGCCAGCAGTTCCTGTGTGCGTATAAGTCCAAGTTCGATGCCTTGCTCATCACCCAATAAATTTTGTCCTCCATCACCTCTTGTCAGGCTGAGATAAGCAGTGCGATATAATTTTTCTTTAGCAAGCCAGGGAAGCAGCGCATTATTTTCATCATCCGGATGAGCGCCAACATATAATACAGACGCAAGTACATCCAGTTTTTTAATTTGATGTAAAATATCCGAAGAAGAGATCGGAAGAGCACACGTCTGAACTCCAGTCACCTTGTAATCTC
>OBLT010000537.1_pt1 | contig 24531 bp, 18 predicted proteins | sample 1518721 | NCBI WGS metagenome assembly OBLT01 (sample SAMEA3539307, study PRJEB22396) | soil metagenome | biome: tundra; feature: field; material: soil | place: USA | collected 2010-05 | depth 0.15 m | reverse complement strand
CACCGTCAAATGTAGCCACTGCCCCGTGCCTTCGTAGACCGCGTGGCCTGCCGTGGCTCGCATGGGAGCTTCAGCCTGCGCACCGGATTTGGCAGCTGGTTGTTGAATCAGGACCACATGGCCATCCAGCACGCCTGACTGAATCTGCCCAGTTCCATTCGAATCCCGCGCCGCCCGATTTGCGGTCGGGCTCCCAGCGGCGCCGATTGTTCCGGCTGCGAATTGCACCGTCAGACGGTCGCCGTTCGCGGTCTCTCGCGTGCCCGTGGCGCTGGTTTCTTCCAGGCTCGCGTTGCCTGTTCCGGTCATCGCCGTCAACTGTGAGCCTGGCCCGAACTCGCCTGTCACTGCATCCGCGGCCAGCCTTGATGGCACTATGGCGCCATTGCCACGCTGGCTCTCGCCGGTAACAACCACGCCTTGGGCTCCGGTCATCTTTGCCGGCTCAAGCTGGCCCTGACCGCCTTTGCGGAAATCCACATCCGCAATTGGGGATCGCCACGTCCGGCTCACCCGCAGCGGCCCTCCCTTTGCATTGCTTGCCGCCGGCTGGTTCAGTTCCTCGCTGTGCATCTCCACGCCACGTTCCATGTGTGCGTGGCGAAGATCTCCCTTCGCATCAAAGGCGAGTTCCATCGCGGGCGAGGTTCCATACATCTTTCGGCTCTGGCCCGCACTTTCGCTCGCCGAGTCCATTTGGACCCCACCTTCCAGATGGCCCTGGCGGGGCTGGTTGTGACCGTTGAAGTCCATTGACCCCTTCGGCGCCGTAAGGTGGCCGCCGTTCGAAGTTGTAAGGGTGAACCCGTTCAACGCGTCAAGGCGGATCACCGACCCATCCTCCCGAAACTGGATCTTCGCATCCACCGCAGTAGCCACGCCGCCTCGGTAATCGGCCGTCGCCGAGTGCAGGCGGCACTCCTGACTCGCGTGCTCAAAGTCCGCGTGCGTGGCATGGATCTCAACCGTCTGGCCAGCGCGCTTTGTCATCAACTCGACGGCGCGATCCAGCACCAGCGTGCCCTCTTTTGAATCGTAAGTTGCGCCCATCGAGCTTCCGGTTCCCTGGACCATCGAAAAGTCCACGCGCTGGCTGGTTGTCACCACCCCGCTCCCCTGGTCGAAGGTGAGCCCGCTTGTCTTCACGTGTACCTCGCCAGTTGACGCCGTCTCAGCGGCCGCGGCCACGGGCTGGCTCTTGCCTTTGTTGGCCACTGCGTGGCCCGGCGTAGCCTTGGGAGCAATCGCCGGCGCAACTCCCGGGCGCATCAATGTGATCTCCACCGGCCCTGCGGCAGTTGCCGTGTTTGTCTTCTGGTCGTATTCAAACTCCGCGCCTTCAATGCGATCCACGCGGCCGCCAGCCGTGTCGTAAAGCTCGATCTTCACATCATGAAGAATGGCGCGATTGTCTTTTAACTGGACCACTTTCGAGGCGTGAATCTTGTATTGCGAATGCGCCCCGAAAGCATGGGACAAGGTGTAGCCATTGGCCTCCTGCTGGATGTCGACGCCAAGCCGTTTCGGCAGTTCCTTCAGGTTCAGCGGGTTCTTCAGCTTACCTACTGCCAGGAACAAAACCAGGGCCCCCACCAGCAGAACTCCTGCCGCAAGCACCAGCGTCCGCATCCGTTCAATCGTGAATCGCACGCTCAGTTATTCACTCCCAACCTTGCGGCAAGACGTTGCGCCAGACTTTCGCCCAGTTCGCTCCACAACAGGCGCGCCGTAGCCCCCGATGCCTTCTCCACCGCCCCTGTCAGCTCGACCAGTTGGCGCACATTCTCTGCCACGTGGCGCGCCGCTGCCGAGTCAAGATCGAGATCTTCTTCCAGGAACGGCCCGTCCGGCCCAAAGTCAATGCGGATGTGCCCATCCTGCTCGTATGCCCCCTCGTCAAACATCGGCCCATAGCCCGTGACACGAATCAGCCGCGGCTCCCGCACCCAGCGAACATCTTTGTCGCGGCCAGCCTCAAGCTCCCAGAGACTCCAGCCGATCTGAAATTCGTACGCGTAATCGTCATGCAGTAGATCCAGAGCATCTTGCACGGCCAGCTGTGGCTCCGCGCCTCGTTCGCCCCACCCATACACGCGTTGCAGAACTGGCGACTCGGTCCAGCTGATCGGCCACACCGTCATCGCATACACCCTGGGCTCGCCGCCGTGCGCGGCAAACGCCGTAAGCACGGCCGTCACCTTGTCAGCAAGCGCTGCAAGCTGCAGATTTGGGTACCACAAACTCAAATAAAGTGTGTCGGACATCTCTACTGATTGTAGACGTGCGAATGGCTCCAAAGATGCTGAAGGATGGAGCGCTCCAAATGAAATTGGGTGGTCTTTGGGTGCCGATCATTCGCCTATTTTCTAGCGAATGGGTGGCAGGCCAAACGCCTAAGTCCGATCGAAGGAAAGACTACCCCGTCACAATCTCGCTGAAGTCAGCGATGCCCGAGAATCCACTCAGCACTGAGGCGATCAGGCCCAGGTGAGCGCCGCGCACCGCCGGGTCGGGATCGAGCACCATCACCTTGTCGAAGAAGGCATCCACCACCGGCCTCAGAGCAGCAATCATTGCCAGCGCTTCTCCATAGGCCCGCTCCTGGCGACGGAAAGCCACCTCCGGAGCCAACGCCGCCGCCGCATCTGCCAGCTGTCTGGCCTCGATTGAAAGCGTCTCGCTCCGCGCAGGAGCGATCGTAAATCCCTTCTCTTCCGCCTGCCGAAGAATATTCTTGATCCGCCTGAAGGCCGCTGAGATTGCCGCAAAGTCCTCTGACCCACGCACCGCCGTCAACGCCTCGGCCCGCGCCATCGCGTCACACACATCGTTGGCATCCGCAGCAAGCACCGCGTTCACCACGTCGTAAGCGTAGCCGAGCACGTCCTTCAGATAGAAATGCAGCCGCTCGCGAAGAAACGCTGCAACTTGCTCGCGATTTTCCCCGTCCGCGCCGCTGGCTTGCATGACTTCGCTCAGTGTCAGTGGCAGCCCCGAATCTGCCAGAATCTTCACGATGGCATTCGCAGCGCGGCGCAGCGCGAATGGGTCCTTCGACCCGGTCGGCGCCGAGCCGATTCCAAACATGGCCGTGATGGTTTGAATTCGATCCGCAAGCCCAAGCAACTGACCTTCAATCGACGGCGGAATCTCGTCCTCAGTGGAGGCCGGCGTGTATTGCGCATAGATGGCTGCTGCAACCCGCTCGCCCAGTCCCTGTTCCCGCGCGTACAAACCGCCGATCACGCCCTGTAGCTCGGTAAACTCTTTAACCAACTCCGTTGTAAGGTCAGCCTTTGCCAACTCGACCGCTTTCAATAGGGCGGATTCATCGAAGACAATGCCCGCCCCTTTCACTGTCAAAGCCAACCCGTGTGCAACAGCCAGATTGGCTTGGGTCTTCCAGTAGTAGCTCCCCAACTCCTTCTGAAACGTCACATTCTTCAACCTCTCAACACGCTCCGTCAGCGGCGTCTTCTGGTCAGAGTCCCAGAAGAACTGCGCATCCTTGAACCGCGCCCTCAGCACGCGCGCATTGCCGTGGCGGATAATGGCCCGCCCCTCTTCATCCACTTGCGTATTGAGCACAGCCAGAAAATGTGGCGCCAGCTTCCCGTCCGCACCCTCGACGGCGAAATACTTCTGGTGATCGCGCATCACCGTCACCAGCACCTCTTCCGGCAACGACAGGTACACCGGCTCAAAGTCACCCAGCACTACCGTAGGCCACTCGGTCAGGTGCACAACCGTCTCGATCAGAGCCGCATCTTCACGCCAACGCGCGCCCGCAACCGTGCGGGTTTCCGCATCGAGAGCCTTGCGAATCGAATGCCTGCGCTTCGCCACATCGGCCACCACATACGCCTTCTGCAGCGCTTCGGCGTAGTGGGTTGCGTGGTCAATCACCACAGGCGCTTCCCCGTGCTGCACGCGATGCCCACGGCTCGCATTTCCCGCAGCGATCCCTGCCAGTTCCAGCGGTACCACCGACGAATCCATCACCGCCAAAACCCAGCGCACCGGCCGCACAAAGCGCTCGGGCTTGCCCGCGCGCCAGTACATATTCTTCGCCCAATAGATCCCGGCTACCTCTTTCGGCAGCTCCGCCGCAAGCAACTCTGCCGCTGCGCGACCCAGCCTCTTCACCGTTGCGCCGACATACTCACCCTTGATGTTCTCAACTTTTTCCAAAGCAGCAACGGCCACGCCGGCCTTCTTGGCGAAGGCTTCTGCCGCCGCTGTCGGCGCTCCATCTTTGAAAGCCACCTTCCAGGAAGGCCCCGTCAGCTTTTCCTCTGTGTCTGCCTGGCTCGCGAGCACGTCCTCCACCAGCACAGCCAGTCGCCGCGGCGTCGAGTAACTCGTAACCTTGGCCGCAGGCCCCAACAGCCGTTCGCGCGTGAGCAGATCGTTGACCCGCTTGCCTAATTCGGCTTCAGCCCCTGCAATCATGCGGGCCGGAACCTCTTCCAGCCCTATCTCCAACAAAAAATCCGCCATAATTTTGATTGTCTTTCCGCTGACTCGCTGACTTGCAATCTCCGCTCACACACAGGAAGCGAGGCTAGCTCCGCGAAAGCCGCTAACTCGCCTGCTGTCCCACATACACTTTGGCCACGCCCACCGCCAAATTTCGAATGCGCGCAATCATGCCCACGCGTTCCGTGACACTGATCGCCCCGCGGGCATCCAGAAGATTGAACAGGTTCGAGCACTTCAGTGCCAGCTCATAGGTCGACATCAGCGGGAAGCGCCGCTTCTCCGTCGGGCTTGCGTTCTCATCGGCCAGCACAGCATTGCCCTTTGCCAGCAGCGCTTGCGCCTCGGCCTCGTAGCTGTCGAAGTGCGCCCACAGACGGTCAATGTCGGCGTCTTCGAAGTTGTACACGGAGTACTGCAATTCCTCCGTCAACCGGACATCGCCATAGGTGACCACCGCGCCCGTATCCGGGTCGCGCGCCCACACCACGTCGTAGACCGAGTCCACGTCCTGCATGAAAGCACAGAGTCGCTCCAGTCCGTATGTCAATTCAGCGCAAATCGGGTCCAGGTCGAGTCCGCCGCACTGCTGGAAGTATGTGAACTGCGTGATCTCCATGCCGTCCATCATCACCTGCCAGCCCACGCCCCAGGCCCCCACCGTCGGGCCTTCCCAGTTGTCCTCTTCAAACTTCAGGTCATGCATTGAGAGGTCGATCCCAATCGCTTCCAGCGACTGCAGGTAAAGCTCCTGCACATTCACCGGTGGTGGCTTCAAAATCAGTTGAAACTGCGTGTGGCGAAACAACCGGTTCGGATTTTCTCCGTATCGCCCGTCTGCCGGACGCCGTGAGGGCTGCGCATAGCCCACCTTGTAGGGCTTGGGCCCCAGAACGCGCAGAAATGTCTCTGGCGCCATCGTCCCTGCGCCTACTTCAACGTCATAAGGTTGCTGCAGCACGCACCCGCGCGACGCCCAAAAACTCTGCAACCGGAACAACAGTTCTTGAAAGGTCAGCGCGGCGGCCTTTGCAGGGGACACAGCCGCTGACGGCAAAACACTGGCAGAAGGCACGTTGGACTCTCTCTCGACGGAACTGAGGCAATTTTATCAGCCCGACAGAAACAATCTGCAACGCGTTGCACTTTGAGTGCTGCCGGTTCCCAACCCTTGCACGTCTCTGCGCACGAGGTTGGGAATTCGTAAACCCTAGAGCCGACCCAGCGCCTCCGCCGACTTCAGTTTGCGCTCCAAATGGCGCTCCAGCGCCTGCAACGTGAATCGTCGCAGATCCTGCCCACGCCTCCGCGGCCATGATTCGCCGGCAAAATTCGCTGCCGGTGCCTTCAGCATGCGCTGCGCCAGTTGCCACGAGTCCGCTGACAGCTCACTGGCATTTCCATTGCGATGCAGCGAGCAAAACAAGCCGTCCCCCAGCGAGTTGAAGTTGGTTTGTCCGGCTTCCAGGGCCTCTCCACATGCGGTGCAGTGGCCGATATCAGGCAGTAGCCCCATCAGCCTGGTCATCCAAAGAGAAAAATAGGTAAGCGGCATCCACGGCTGCTCCACCGTGGTCTGTTCCAGGACAGCCAGCAGCAGCCGGAATACCGTCTCCTGCGGATCGCGCTCCGGCAGCGCCTCGTCCAATACTTCCGCGAAAAAGCTGAGCACCGCCATCCGCGCATGATCGACTGGTGTCGAAAGGGGTGAGCGGACAATCTCCAACTGGTCAAGCCGCACCAGCTCCTGCCGCGGGCGTTCGGCGAACCAGGCCCGCGTCACCGTCATGGGCTCCAGCGCCCCGCCAAACCGTTTTCGGCTCCTCAGCGCGGACTTGGCTACACCCTTGAGCCGCCCATAGTCCCGCGTGAAAAAGCTCACGATCAGGTCGGCCTCATGCACCGGCCAGGTGCGCAAAACCACGGCTTCTGAGGTCAGAACGCTCATAAGTCTTCTATCTTCGCACCCTGCACAAGACCAAATTGGCCGTAAAAGTCAGGTTTCTGGCCTGTTTTGACCGTTGCAGAATCCCGATCCCACGTTACAATAGTTGTAGAGGTTCCAAATGCCCACCGCAATGGTCACCTTCAACGGTCGCATCACCCTCCCCACTAACGTACGAAAAGAACTCGGACTCAAGACAGGCGACAGCGTCGATTTTGTCGAAATTGAGAAGGGCCGATTCGCCATCAAATGCAGCGGTGATTCGCTCGCAAGATTGAATCGCGCCGTTGCCATTGAAGAGCCCGACAAAGTGATTCAGTAACCTTCCTCAAACAATTTCATCACCAGATTCAGGTGCAGTAAAACTGCGCCCGAATTGCTTCGCGCATAAACAAACGCGCATCCCGCTGAGCGGGACGCGCGCTGACACGACTCAATCGTGCGATTCTGGTGAGAGTTTAGCGCCCGAAGTGTGCCGCGTTCTTCTCAGTAAAGTGAGCCCACTTCTCCGGCAGGTCATCCTGCGCAAAGATGGCGGAAACCGGGCAGGCCGGGACACATGCGCCGCAGTCGATGCACTCGACCGGGTCGATAAATAACTGATCAGCCTCGGCGTGGCCGTCCTCGTCCTTCTTGGGGTGAATGCAATCGACAGGACAGGCGTCTACACAGGCGGTGTCCTTGGTGCCGATACAGGGTTCTGCAATGATGTATGCCATCTCTGAATTCTCCGGGGAGACAAACTCTCGACGCTGATAGTAGCACAGGACCCCCAAAAGGTGACTCGCCTTTGTGCTCAGGCGTTTTGCCATGCGGGAATCTGAAGAATCATCCCCCGGTCCCGACAGCTACGCAGGTCGATAGCGCGTTCAGCCTTGGCGGGCCTTCGCTTCCCTGCGCTGCGCAAACTCCTGCGGCGTCGGGATCGGCGTCAGCTTGCGCCCGGCGAACATATCCCCAAAAAGCCCCACCAGCTCATCATGGATCAGTCCGTTCGATGCCAGCACTTCGCGGCTGTCGAGCTTGAACGCGCCACCGGAAAAGTCGGTCACATGGCCCCCGGCCTCTTCCACCAGCAGGATTCCCGCCGCCGTGTCCCAGGGATTCAAGTTGAACTCCCAGAATGCATCCATCCGCCCCGATGCCACTGAAGCCAGGTCCAGTGCCGCCGAGCCCGCCCGCCGCAGACCATGCGAGCGCAATGTGAACTCGTGATAGAAGTGGACATTTGGACTGTCGTGCCGTTTACGGCTGGGAAACCCTGTTGCCAATAGCGCCTCGGCCAACTCCGGCGTATGCGAAACGTGCATGCGCTTGCCGTTCAACTGCGCACCTTTTCCTCGTTCGGCGGTAAAAAGCTCGTCGCGCATCGGATCGTAAATCACCGCGGCCACCAGCGTCCCATCCTGTCCAGCCTCGAGGCCCGGAGGTCTGTGCTCAAGGCCCATGGAAACACAAAACTGCGGCAGCCCGTGGGCAAAGTTCGTGGTCCCATCCAGCGGGTCAATATACCAGCGATACTCGCCGTCGAGCCGCTCCCGCGTTCCCTCTTCGCCGTAAATCCCGTGCCCAGGAAAAACTCCGCCGAGCCGTTCCTTGATCAGCTTCTCCGCCGTCCGGTCGGCCACTGTGACAATATCTACGCCGCCTTTGTACTCGGTCTCCACGCCCTGGGCCAGGAACTCGCGCAGTCGCGCGCCCGCCTCTTCGGCGATCGCAGAAGCCTTGGGAACCCAGACCAGCTCTGGCGCCGCGGCTTCGCTCAAGAGGCCACCGCGGAAGAGACCGGCCTGCGCGACGTTGAGGTTTTCGATTCCGCTCCGTTTCCTGGTGCCACTCGCGGCCCGATCTCAGTCCGCGGCCCGCGCTGCCGCCCGATTTCAGAGATGCTGCGGATCTGATGCTTGTAGATGAACAGGTTTGGCTGACCTTCGCGTGTCAGGCGCAGCATCGCGTCGTCAAAGTATTCAATCCATCCGCGCACGGTCTCGCCATCGCGCAACTTGATGGTGACGACAATCTGACGGTCGCTGAGAGAACGAAGGTAGAGCGCCTCCTGCCCGGTTTCTCCCGGTGGAGGCGTCTTGGAGCGGCGGCGCGAGGACAGTGGAGAAGTCATGCTGCCATTTTAGATGCACCGCGCCGAAAACATCACGCAAGCCCCTCGAGAAAACGCCAATTTTTAGATCCACAACAACCGATCATACGGCGTCATGAACTACTGACCGGCGACTTGCCACAACTCGAGTTTTCGTAGGATTTTCGATCATCGGGAATCATCCGATTCTCGAACCCTACCTCAATCTCTGGGATATGCGGATTGGACAGAATCGTTTGGTAACCGTCGTCTGCGCTAGTTCTCAGAAGGTGTTTCGATGTGGTCGACAATGAGGAATTCGAACGGGGCTTTGGTGGGCACCAGCTTAACGCCGACCTGGTTTTTTAGTGCCTGCTGAAAGGTTGGGCCGTCGGCGTCGGGCGGCGGATTGCGCCCAGGGCGTTCGTCAATGAATTCCATCACCCAGTCATAATTGCCGGCAAGTCCGGTTTGGTCCACGACAGGGCGGCCAAGGTTTCCCATGCCGGTAAAGGTGCTTACAATCTGGGCCATCGTAATGTTGCGGGCACCTTCATGGCGCAAATAGGGCGCGGACGGACACATGTTAACAAATGTCCCGCAGCGAACCGGAAACCCACCGGACACTGTGGACGGAGGCGCAGATGCCGACCCGGCAGAACTCGACTGCACTTCAATTTCTTTGCCCGCAGGCGCGCGGGGAACGATGCCAGAGCATGCATCGCCGGTGGGGTGTGGACGCAGTTGTGGGCCGAGTTCGCCGGGTTTGACCAGTTCTGCAGCGTAAACGGATACCTCGCGGGTGTCGTAATGGACCTTGAGCTTGAATCGGTCAATGAGGAGCGACTGCACCATCAACCGCATCTGGCCTTTGGTAACTTCGTGGTTGTCAGTTCGCGCTTCGATGCTGAAGCCCTTGCTCAGCGCCCAATCTGGCAGTGTGGCACGGAAGGCATCGCGCTGTCCGGTCGTGGTCTTGAAGGCGAATGATATTAGGCTCACAACCGGCCAGTTCTTCGCTGAGAAGACACCGCCTGTGTTGGTATAGTTGTCCTCCGGACCATAGGCGACATTGACGCTCGAGGGATCATCGGGATTCTTGTGCGGGTGAACGGAGATGACATCAAACTCCTGGTGGCCGCCCGCGGCGACCTGCCAATCGGGAACCTGTTCAAGTTGCGGTGGAGTCGATTGAGCGATCAGGCGCACGGGCAGGAAGAGCAGAAATACGACGAGGACGGAGTCTTGGAGGAAGGCCCAAGGCTCTTTTTCGAGTTGATCAGGGGACTGTGAGGTGTTTGCCGTCATCCTCTGCCTCCTGCTTGCTTCACGGGAGCCCTGAAATCGAAGCTATGCCTTCAGGCCGATCGCAGCAATGCTCTGCAGGAAAATCTTGCGGTCCGAACTTCGTACATTCGGCCTCACTTCCCCTTCCCCGCCGAGTCCACGTAGTAGCCCGCTTTGCTGCGGATGTTGAATGCCTCGGCGGATGCCCGGGGGATGGTCACCTGGACACGATGAAAGCTGCGTCCCGGCTCCTGGTGCTGCGGATAGTAGCCCAGCAGGTATTGCGTGCGCAGGTCATCGCTCACGCGGGCGAAAGCCTTGTTCAGCCCACCGTCGCTGACGTAGAAGCTTTTGCCGCCGGTCTGCTCCGCCAGCGTAATCAGTGCGTGTTCGCCGCCCAGATCGCGCCCGGCGCTGGCCTCGATGGGCACGTCAATGATGCTGTAGATCATGACTTCATTGCGTAGAGCCTCTTCCAGCGCCTGCGCATAAGTGGTGCTCTTGGCCGTGTCGCCGCCGTCTGAGACCAGCACCAACACCTTGCGTCCATCTTTGCCCCCCAGCCCATCAGATCCCAGGTAGATGGCATCGTATAGCGCCGTCGCGAAATCGCTGCGCAACTGGCTCAGGCCGTGATCGATCAGTGCCACTTTGTTGGTAAAGGGCGTAAGCTGCTGCACGTTGGTGGCGAATTGCATCAAGCTCATCTGATCCTGAGAGCGCAAGATTGCGTGAGCAAATCGGTGCGCGGCATCGGCCTCCTCGGCCATGTCCTTGTGCACGCTCCCGCTGGTGTCGATGGCCAGCGTCAGGTTCAACGGCAGTTCCGACTGCCGCTCGAAGACTGAAATCTGCTGCGGCCGACCGTCCTCGGCAACGGCAAAGTCTTCGCGTGTCAGGGCGCCCACGATCGCCCCGTTTTTGTCCGTCACGTTGACAAACACATTCACAAGCTTCACATCCACGTGAAGAGTCGTCTCCTGCGCACAAAGCACAGTAGCGAAAGCACAAGCCATCAAAATCAAGACGGATTTGAAGCCACGCTGCAGATCCAGGGTCTTGATCTGCCTACCGGAGATTCCGCTGCGATTACTCCTCATGCGAAGCCTCCCGAGGCGTCACGGCCAGGTCCGCTGGAAACGGCTCGCCCGCGGCCCACACCGTCCCGTCCACAAATGTTTCTTTCTTCCAGATCGGAACAGTCTTCTTGAGCGTGTCAATCAACCACCGGCATGCTTCGAAAGCCTGCGCCCGGTGTGCGGAAGCCACGACGATCAGCACGCTGGTCTCGCCCACTTCAAGCCGACCCAGGCGGTGAACCATCGTTACCTGGCGCACGCCAAATCGGGCACGAGCCTCAGTGGCCAGCTCCGCCATCTGCCTGTGTGCCATCTCCTCGTAAGCCTCGTAATCCAGGTGGAGGGTCTGCCGCCCGCGCGTGTGGTTGCGCACAATGCCGTCAAAAACCACCACCGCTCCATCCTCACCCTCTTTGGACGCGGCCACCAGCTCTTCGGCATCGATCGGCGAACGCGTCAGCGCTGTCACAATCGCTGCCTGCCCGTCCTGGTCGTCCCGAGGGGCTGCTTGATCGGCCTCGCTGCCCCCTGAGACGGGCGGCAACAATCCGACCTCATCTCCCTCGCGCAGCACATGGGAAGCGGTGGCATACTCGGCATTCACGCTCACGGCGATGCTGTGCAGCACCTCCGTTGGCCGGCCCGCGCCCAGCAGGTCAAGTAAATCCGCCACAGTCGCGCCCTCGCGCAATTCCACCACCGCCGCGGAAGGCTCCAGCCAGTCTTTCAACACACCAAAGGGAAGAACGCGTACCTGCATCATCTGATGAAAGAATACCGCCTGCCGATTAGACGCAGCGCATGGCATTCAGTCGGGTGGCCGTCCCTGACCCTTCAAGTGCTCCCCGGCTCGCGCTCACACCATTTTGTAGAGGAACCCCGTCGGCGTGCCCCACAGGTTCCGAGCCCGGTCTTCGTAAAAAATGCTGAACTCGATGCCTGCCATGTCGTAGTCGAACAGGGGTACCCGGTCAAAGGTGTAGTCGCCACGGACGGAATACTCGTCGCCACCGCGATCGATCTTCAACGTATCGCCGGTAGAAAGCCACTCAGGATGCGTCAGCAGCATGCAGACAAACGAAAACACGCCCAGGCCAAACTCGTTCCCGGCCGTCGCCACGCGGGTGCGGCGCGCAGAAGAGCCGCGATGCAGCATTCCCGCCTGCGCGCCAACTACGAGTAGGTCGTTGCCTTCCTGCTGCTCTCCCAGGAGTTTTTCAGCCAGTTTCGAACGCTCGCTTTGCCGCAGATAGGTAGGCCCCAACCGCCCGACGATGCGATTCTGAAACTTCCTCTTCGTAGCCAGCACACCCAGCACCATTTCAACCGCTTCGTTGTAAGTTGGCGCCAGCGCCTGCCAACTTGGAATGGCGAACCACGCCTCGGCGCCCTCCGGCAGCGACCTGCGTCCCAGCCTCTCCAGGCAGCCACCCAGGCTGGGAAAGTGCTTCTTCAACTCAGTCACCTGGGCCTCGACCGGCCGTACCCGATAGGTGGGCGGATAAACGCGGTTTGAGCCCACCTCTCCGTCCTTGTACTTGTCGCTCACTGTGTGGCGATGGATGATCTCCACAACCGCGCTAGCCAACTCACGCTTGAGTTTCTTGTCCATCTCCAGTACCGCATGTGCGCTGTGCCGGTCCAGTTGCTCGATGGCGGTCTTGTAAGCCTCCTGGACCGCTTCTCTAAGAAACTCCTGCAGCATCCTGTTCTGTTGTTCGGTCGTGTTGCCCGAAAGCTGCAGCGGAACGAGCAGATGGGAGATCGCATTTGGATTGAGTTGTGAGGTCGCCATGGTCACCGCATTCCGCGCGCTTCCGCGTAATGGTTTCTGCGGTTCTTATCGGCGGAACTCCGAATTACTCCAGTACGATGACGATGCCTTCCTGTCGATCCTGCTTCAAGGCGCGTTGCATCTAACGCTCATTTGAGGAGCGCTCGCCAGTTATCGAGGTGCGAAACCGGAATCGGTTAGCTCCCAGTGGTCCAGTCGTCTTTACTGGACTTTGACGCAAAGACGTTGCTGTACGTGATCTTGCTGAAAGTCAAGTCAAACTCCTCTAACTCGTTGGTGTGAGCTTGACTGCTGGAACTCCCATGTCTAGGCGGTTTGGGTTTCCATGTGTATTTCGCAATGGCCGCATCGGTCAATGCGATCTTGCCAATCAACTTCTCCTTCCCACCACTCCCCAGAGAACTCGCCTCGATGATATTGATATCCAGCGCAGCGATATTCTCTTGATTGCACAAGGCGCTGAAGAGCATCGGTGAGCTGAAGTCCTTTTCCTTGGTGATGCTGATCGGCTTGTGCTCGCGTTTTCCAGTGGATTGGCCGGTGAGCTCTGCAGATGCACCCGCCATTTGAAACACTCCTTGATTCAGGTTGCGCGGAGTGACGGCAATCAACCCGCACTCCATCCCGTGAATCATGGATTTGCCCGGACTCAAGGGCCGCCCTCCTGATGAAAACTGCACGTAAAATGCCATCGGCTACCTCCAATTTTGGATTCCCGTTCCGCTCAGCGGAATTGGCAAATACTAGCATCAGGCCAATAAAAAATGCCACAGCGATCGTGAGATCACGATCGCTGTGGCAATCTCCACCATTCATTGGTAAGCCCCGAGGCTGAGGGAAAAGTTATGCGGTGGCAACGACCGCCGTCTCGGCCTCGGGCAACCTGGTTTCCGGCTGGGCATCGTGACGCGCTTTCAGCAGCGGCAACGCAACTGCCAGCACATCTTCGATACGGCTGGCGTAGTGCACTGCTACACCCGCCATCAGCTCTGGAGTCAGATCCTCTTCCACGTCCTGCCTGTTCTCTGCGGGCAGGATGATGGTTTGCACTCCGGACCGGCGCGCTGCAAGGAACTTCTCCTTGATGCCGCCCACCGGCAGCACGTTGCCGCTCAACGTGATCTCTCCGGTCATTGCTGTCAGCGGACGAACAGGTGTGTCTGTCAGCAGCGAAGCCAGCACCGTGGCCATGGTCACGCCCGCCGAAGGCCCATCCTTGGGAATCGCCCCCGCCGGAACGTGAATATGCAGGTCGATCTCCTTGGTAAAGTCTTCAGCAAGCCCCAGCATAGCGGCATTTGAGCGAACCCAGGTCAGCGCCGCCTGCATGGACTCCTGCATCACCTCACCGATCTGTCCGGTCATGGTAAAGCCACCCTTGCCCTTCATCTTGTTTGCCTCGATGAAAAGAATGTCGCCGCCCGCCGGTGTCCACGCCAACCCGACGGCCACGCCCGGCCGCTTCACGCGCTCCGCGACTTCCGTTTCCACGCGCACCTGGATGCCGCCCAGAAACTCCTTCAACACCTCGCGCGCCACCAGCAGCTTCTCGGTCTTGCCTTCAACAACGCGCCGCGCCTGCTTGCGGCAGACGGTTCCCAAAACCTGTTCCAATTTGCGCACGCCCGCTTCCCGCGTGTAGTGGCGAACAAGATAGCGCAGGGAGTCTTCAGGGAACTCGATCTGCTCCGCCGTGATGCCGTTTTCCTTGATCTGGCGCGGAATCAGGTAGTTGAAAGCGATGTGCACTTTCTCCTCTTCGCTGTACCCCTGCAGGAAGATCAGCTCCATCCTGTCCAGCAGCGGCGGCGGCACCGTATCCAGCATGTTCGCCGTGCAGATGAACAGCACCTTCGACAGATCAAACGGCACGTCCAGATAGTTGTCGCGGAACGTGTTGTTCTGCTCCGGGTCCAGGGTCTCCAAAAGCGCAGAGGCTGGATCGCCGCGGAAATCCCTCCCCAGCTTGTCGATCTCGTCCAGCATGATCACCGGGTCATTCACTTCAGCCCGGCGAATGCTCTGGATGATCTGCCCAGGCAAGGCGCCAATATAAGTCCGGCGATGACCGCGAATCTCGGCCTCGTCGTGCATGCCGCCCAGGGAGATGCGCTGGAACTTCCTGCCCAGGGAACGCGCGATCGACCGGCCCAGGCTCGTCTTGCCCACCCCTGGAGCACCCACAAAGCACAGGATCGGCCCCTTCATGTCCGGCTTCAGTTCCAGGACGCTGAGGTAATCCAGAATCCTGTCCTTCACTTTCTTCAGCTCATAGTGATCCTCATCCAGGATCCCCTTGGCAAGGTTGATATCGATCTTTGCCCCGGAGCTCTTGGCCCACGGCAGCACCGCCAGCCACTCAATGTAGTTGCGCGTCAACGAGTAATCGGCGGCCATCGGAGACATCCGCGACAGGCGCGTCAGCTCCTTTAGAGCCTCCTTCTTCACGTCTTCCGGCATGCCGGCGGCTTCAATCTTCTGGCGCAGCTCATCGGTCTCGCGCTGACTCTCATCCTGCTCGCCCAACTCCTTCTGGATGGCTTTCATCTGCTCGCGCAGATAATAGTCCCGCTGCGACTGCTGCACCTGGTCCTGAACTTCGGACTGGATCTTCGTGCGCAGTTGTTGCACCTCGATCTCCTTGGCCAGGTGCTTGTTCACCTGCTCCAGGCGGTCCACGATCCCAGGCGTTTCAAGCAGCTGCTGCTTGTCGTCGGTAGTCAAAAATGGCAGCGAGGAGGCAACGAAATCCACCAACCGGCTCGGCTCTTCAATATTAGCGGCAATCGTTCTCAGCTCGTCCGAGAGCGTCTGCGACTCGGAAACGATTTGCTGGAACTGGTCGATCACGTTGCGCACCAGCGCCTCGACCCCGGAAGTCGACGCCGGAGCAGATTCCTCAAGAGTCTCGACCTCGGCAACCATGAAGGGCTCTGTGTGGGAATAGCGCACCAGCCGCACCCGCTCCACACCCTCTGTAAACACAAACCTGCTCTGGTTGGGCATGCGCACTACTTTGTGCACCGTCGCCAGCGTCCCAACTGCATGCAAATCATCGGGTTTGGGGGAATCCAGGCGCGGATCAAGCTGGGCCGTAACGACGATTGTGCGCTCCTCACCCAGCGACTCAATCAGCTGGATGGAGCTCTCCCGGCCTACAGTCAGTGGCAGAACCGCGTGGGGGAACAGAACCGTGTCTCGGACCGGCAAAACCGGGATCCTGCGCACTCCCGGCTGGCTCTTTCCCGATTCGTTTTTGGCCGTCGACGGATTTTGGGGTAGGTTCGACATTGAGTGTCCTCGTATCAACTTTTCTTAATTAGACAACGCAGACTTTGAAAAGTTTCAGGAATCTGTTCCGGCTCCGGGCGATTCCCCTCCCATTCCCGCTTTCTCCCGCGGATGCCTCTCCACGCCAATGGAGATACGGCCAGGCTTTCGGCTGGGTTCCCCGCCCTGGGAATCAAGCCAAACCCGAACCCACTGACACACTCACAACCACCTTACGGACTTGCCGCCTGTTCCCTGCTTGGATGCACAATCGCTCGAAAGGTGTATCGGCCAAAGCCGCTGGAATGTGAACAACCCGGGACCGGTTCAGCCCTGATCGGTCGCGCCATCTTCCTGTTTGATCGCCGATTCGATTTGCTCCCACAGTTTGTCCGGCGGTTCGACGGTCGGGAACAACTGGCGGGCCGCCTCCGCAATCGTCTCCAGGTCGGCAAGCAAGGCACGGCAAAGCTCGCAATCTTGGAGATGCGGATGCTCGGTGATCTCCTCGCCAGAACCGATAAGTTCCGGCAACTGGGCCTGGAATTCTGCACAGGTCAAATTGTTGGCGTTGTTGGCGTCTTTCGTCATCGCCGAGCCTCCTGCCTCGCATGATTTTGCAAGGCTTCGCGGAGCTTGAGCCGCGCCTTGTGCAACTGAGACTTGCTGTTCCCCACCGAACACTCCAGCATCAAGGCAATCTCATTGTGTTCGTACCCTTCAATATCATGCAACACGAAGATGAGCCGGTAGCCTGCCGGCAAGTCGTCGATCGCCCTCTCAAGGGCTAGCCGGTCGATGGCGCCTGCCTGTGCCAGGTCACGGGAGCCAAAGCTCCGTCCGGGCCGGTCGTCAGGAGCCGGTTCCATGGCTTCGTCCAATGAAATCACCTGCAGACCCTTCTTCCGCAAGCGCATCAGTACAACATTAATTGCCAGTCGGTGCAGCCATGTTGAAAAAGCCGAGTCGCCTCGGAACGTCGCGATCTTGCGGTGGAGCTGAAGAAATGCTTCCTGGGTCAGGTCTTCAGCTTCCGCAACATTGTCCACCATGCGCAAACATAGCGAGTAGATTCGCCTCTTGTGGAGCGAATAAAGTTGGGCAAACGCTTGATGGTCCCCGGCCTGGGCGCGAACCAGCACGTCGGCCTCGACGTTATTGGGTAAAGCCGCACCCGCACTTGATGTCGAGTCGGGTGCAGGCGACACAGGAGGAGGAGCTGCAGTAGCAGCCTGGCGAGACCGATCGAGCGCAGTCGAGTCCAACGGCTGCAAATCGGGATCAGGCATTTGGGTCTGTGACCTTGAACGGGGCATGGGCTTCCTTCGCAGAGGGGGAATTAACCTACTAACGGGTGGCTGCTGCACCCGCCATCAATCCCCGCTAGTATAAGGTTACAGCGTTTGAAATGGCAGCGATTCAACGTGCAACAGCTTCAACAATGTCCTGCATCCTTCTTGTAGCAAATGGTTAGATGCGGTACTTGCACGCCGCAGAGCCAGGTTTTCCGCATTCTTTGGGAGAGAGATGATCTTCAGGACAAAGCCGGCAGCGATCCTTCGCGAGATTTCGCGTGCATCCGTCCTTGTCTTAGGAATTTCAGGCGGAATCCAGGCCTGGGCCCAGGTCGATGCCCCGATCCAGGCTGCATCCGCTCCCAGCCAGCTTGCCGCGCCAGCTGCTGTAGCAACCCAGGCGCCCATGACTGCCCCTCCAGATTCCTTGAACAAATGGGTGGGCTTGCCGGTGCGCAAACTTTCTTTTGAAGGGGTTGCCGCCACCCGCCTTGATCCGCTGTCCAGCCAGCTCGCCCAGGCTGAGGGAAAACCGCTGGACCCGGAGGACCTGCGCAAGAGCCTGCGTCAGCTCTACGCCACCGGCCTGTTTGAAACCATCGAGGTCGAAGGATCTTCGTTCCAAGATGGAGTGGCTCTCGTCTTCCGCGGAACGCCGCGTACCTTCATTGGAACTGTCACCGTCTATGGTCTCAAAGGCGCCACTCTGAATACCCAGCTTCAGCGCGCAAGCCAGCTCGAGCCCGGCGCTCGCTTCAGCCAGGCAAAGATGACCCAGGCTCTGGAGCAAATGCGCCAAACGCTGGACGATAATGGTTTCCACGAACCGGTCATCCACCAAGCCCTTACGCCGCATCCCCAAGAACAGTTGGTGGACATTGCATTTCAAGTGGATTCAGGCCCGCAAGCCCGCATCGGAACCATCGAACTTTCCGGCGACTCTGGAATGAGCGCCGACGAATTCCGTCGTCACGCTCATTTGAAAACCGGCTCGCACGTCGATCACGACACCGTCAATCGAGCCCTGTCCGGCGTCCTGAAGTACTACCGCGGCCAGGAACGCCTCGAAGCTGAAATCAAGCTCGAGTCCCAGCACTACGATCCAGCTGCCAGAAAAACAGAATTTCGCTTTTCCGCCAACCGGGGACCGCTGGTCAAAGTCCTGGTCGAGGGTGCCAGTATGAGCCCATGGCACATCAAGCACGTGATTCCCATCTATGAGGAAGGCACCGTGGACGACGATCTGTTGAATGAAGGCAATCGCCGCCTGCGCGACTACTACCAGCGCCAGGGGTTCTTCGATGTCAAGGTGGATCACGTGTTGCAATCAACCAGCGCAGAGAAGCTTGCGATCCTCTACAAAGTGCGATTGGGATCTCGTCGACGCCTCGATAAAGTATCTGTCGCCGGAAACCACTACTTCGATTCCGCCACCCTCAAAGAGCTTCTAAGCGCCCACGCCGCTGATGCGATCGACCGCCATGGCGCCTACAGCCAGGCCCTGGTTGCCGCCGACGTCAACGCTTTGCAGGCCGTCTATCAGAACAACGGTTTCTCCAAAGTCAAGGTCACCCCCGAAACCAGCACCCCGGAAACCGGCGCCGCAGATCCTGGCGCGCCTTCGCCTGATGCAGTTGCTTCTGCAGGCAGGGACAAGACCGCCCCGCTCACCCTCGTCTATCGCATTGAAGAGGGCCAGCAACAGCGCGTAGGAACGGTTGACATTGAAGGCACCGAGGAGGTGAATACAAAACGGCTTTCCCAGCTCCTCAACACAACAGCCGGACAACTCATTTCTCCGCAAAATCTGGCCATGGATCGCGACGCACTGCTCACCGACTACATGAGTCGAGGCTTTCGCAAGGTTTCGGTTGACGTATCTGAGAAGGCTGAACCTGCCGACCCCAACAAACTTGATGTCGTCTTCCACATCACCGAAGGACAACAGGTATTTGTGCGCAATGTCTTGCTCACCGGGCTGCATTACACACGCCCGGATACCGTCGCACGCGCCATCAAGCTGCACCCCGGCGACCCGCTCAACGAAGACGCCCTCCTTGAAACGCAGCGCAATCTTTACGATTTCGCCCTCTTCAACGAGGTCGACTCCGCGGTTGAGAATCCAACCGGCGACGAAACCAAGAAGACAGTCCTGCTGCAGGGTGTGGAGGCCAAGCGATGGGCATTGACGTATGGTTTCGGATTTGAGGCGCAGACCGGAACTCCGCTCTACAACTGTGGGGGAATCATCGCCAGCGGCGCCATCTGCAACCCCAACGGAAAAACCGGTGTGAGCCCGCGCGTGCTCGCCGACATCACCCGCAACAACCTATTCGGCCGCGAGCAATCGGCCTCCCTGCAGGCAACATATGGTTTGCTCGAACAAAAGATCAACCTGCTCTTCCAAGACCCGCATTTTGAAGGAAACCGGAACATCGGGCTCGCTCTATCTGGCGGCTATGCCAACAGCCTGGATGTAACCACCTATGTAGCTTCAAAGCTGGAAGGCGGCATGCGCTTCACGGAGCACTTCAACTCACCCAACCGCTTCTTTTCCAAAGCCAACACCTTTGTGTACGAGTTGGACTTCCGCCGGGTGAAGGTGCAGGCAAACAGCCTTCAGGTCTTCCCGCAGGAGATTTCGTTACTATCAACGGCGGTGCGAGTGGCCGGCCCGGCGCTTACGTGGATTCGCGATACCCGCGATTCGCCCATGGACGCGCATCGCGGCACCTACACCGCCTTCCAGGAATTCCTATCTGACAAAATCTTTGGCGCACAAGCCGGATTCAATCGCCTCGACATTTCGAATTCGAGCTACTACACCTTCGGCAAAGCCCGCTACGTGCTGGCCCGCAGTACCCGCTACGGTCAGGAGCGGGCCTTCGGCACACCCTCGGAAGAGCTGATTCCACTCCCAGAGCGTCTTTATGCTGGAGGGGCCACTTCGCTGCGAGGATTTTCAATCAATGCGGCAGGTCCCCGCGACCCGCAGACCGGCTACCCCATCGGCGGAGCGGGCGCGCTCATAAACAGCACTGAATTGCGCCTGCCGCCACCTACGCTGCCCTGGTTCTCGAACACACTCAGCTTTGTTATCTTCCACGATATGGGCAACATCTTCACCAATGCATCCGACGCTTGGGCCAGCGCCCTACGGGTTCACCAGCCAGACCGTGACACCTGCAAAATCATCCCGGCGACCAGCCTCAATGTTCCCCCACCGTCCGGCCCGCCTACCTCAACAGGACAGCAGGGGCAGTGCAGCTTCAATTACTTCTCTCATGCGATTGGCACAGGTTTGCGCTACCATACTCCGGCAGGCCCCATCCGCCTCGACTTCAGCTATAACCTGAATACCCCGATCTATCCGGTGATTTACAACTACTCAAATCCAAGCGCCCCGACGACTGTGGGCGAAGCCAACCACTTCAACTTCTTTTTCAGCCTGGGACAAACGTTCTGATGACCGGCGAGCCTTCAATTCGAAGCAAGACGCGGCCTGTTCCATGCTGGAAGGTAAGCTCCCTTACCTTCCTTGCTGCGGGCCTGGTGCTGGCCGGACCAATCATTGCTTTTGCGCAGACACCTGAGCCCTCGTCACCGGTCGTGCTCGACCGCGTGGTCGCGGTCGTCAACAACCACGCCATTTTGGCCAGCGATATCGACGACGAAATTCGGCTCTCGGTTCTTGACCCCGCCATAGTTGGCCAGCCTGTTCTCTCCCGTCAGCGTGCCCTTCAACAGTTGATTGGCCGCACTCTCATTCAGCAGCAGATTCGCGAAGAGGACCTGGAAACCACAGACCCGTCCCAGGCTGAAGTCGACGCCCGTCTGATGGAACTCCGCAAAGAACTCCCTGCCTGCGTCCACCAGTTCTGCATTGCGGATGCTGGATGGAGTGCTTTCCTTGCAGCTCACGGACTCACGCTTGAACGAGTGCAGTCCTACATGCGCTTCCGCGTCGAGATCCTGCGCTTCATTGAAGAGCGCTTTCGCCAGGGGATTCAAATCTCCACGCAGGATATCGCGGCTTATTACCACGACACGCTGCTGCCCCAGTACGCCAAGGGCGAAACGATTCCCCCACTGGATAAAGTGGCGCCGCGCATTCAGGAGATTCTCCTCCAGCAAAAGGTAAACGTTCTGTTCGACGGCTGGCTTGAGAACCTGCGCAAGCAAGGGGAGATTGAGGTGCTCGACCCCACCCTCGAATTCCCTGCATCTCAGATTAGTCCCCAGGCCAGTTCACAAGCCGGCTTTGAAAGCGGTGGCGATTCAACTACCAATCCTTCAGGCGCCAGAGGAAGCAAATGACAGAGCCAGAGATTTCGCTTCCCGATCCCGACGAACCCATTCAGACTCCCAAGCGGAGGCGCTTGCGCCGTTTTTTCCTGCGCCATGTCCCTCTCACCCTCGCCGGTGGGGCAGTTCTCATCGTGATTGCCACGGTCGGCCTTTACTTCTGGGCCAGTTCATCCCAGGCCGAAGCGCTTGTCCGCAAGAGGCTGATAGCTCTGATTGAGCAATCAACCGGCGGGCGCGCTGAAATCGCCACCTTCCACTGGCGTTTGCTCGATCTTCAAGCCGAGGCTGGTGGTTTGGTCGTTCATGGTCTTGAGGCCCCGGAAGAAGCGCCCTACGCTCAGGTGGAGAGCCTGCGCGTCCACGTAAGCATCCTCGGCCTGTTGAGCCCGCGCATTCTCTTGCGCGACGTTACGATTGTCCGTCCCGCCTTCCATTTCATCGTCTTTGACGACGGCTTGACCAACCAGCCTCAACCCCTGACGCCCCAGAAGACCGGCAAATCGGCGGTCGACACGTTTTTTGATATGCAGGCAGGCCACATCTCCGTCCAGCAGGGAGTCCTCCACTACGAAAACCGCGCTGCCGTCTTCGATGTCCAGGACCGCTTTATTCCCATCGACTTCGAGGCCAGCGATGTCTCCCTCATCAGCACCTACTTTCCCGCTGACTCCCGACATCCTGAAACCTACCGCATTGAGGCTGGAGCCGCTGACCTGAACCTTTCGCGAGGCAAGGACAAGCCGATGACGGGATCCATGCAGGCATCGCTTGACCTCACACGCAATGCAGCCAACCTTCGCTTTTTGCGAATCACATCAAAAGCTCCCGTATCTGACAAATCATTCCTCCGTTTATTTCAAGTCCGGCCAGCAAAGAACCGCACCGTTGAGATCACCGGCACACTTGAAGACTTTAACCATCCTCATTGGCAAGCCAAGGCTGTGGGCGATATGGATATGCGCCTGCTTGATCCCATCTTCGGCTTCCCGTTGACTCCTGCCGGCGTTGCCCATGTCGATCTGGATGGCGCGGGCCAAAGTGAGGAGTTTCGCGCCGATGGCAGCGTTCATGTGGATGATGGCGCATACGTCGGAACCGGCGTTTATGCCACCGGCATCCGGCTGGATGCGCATGTTCACGCCGACGCAAAGCATTTACTGCTCACTTCGATCGTTGCCCACCTTCGCCAGGGTGGCCAATTGGAAGGACAGATCTCGTTGACACCATGGTTGCCTGAACCTCCCGGCGCAGCGGCCCTTCAATCATCCGACTATAAGCGCCAACTAAAGCCTCCCACTCCGATTCCAGGCGTCCCATTTCGCCCTCCGCCGGACGTCGTTCCTTTCAACGGCAATGTCACCGCGCAATTCAAGGACGTGTCGCTCGATACTCTGCTCGATATCGTGGGCCAGGGGCCCTTTCAACGCCTTGGAATCAATACCCGCATCAACGGCCCCGCAACGGCTAAATGGTCCAACGGCGACACCCAGACTGTCGTCGTCGGCGCAACGTTTTCTCTCACCCCTTCAGGACAACCCTCGCCCAATGAAGTGCCCGCAACCGGCGCGATTGATGCAACCTACACCCAGCGCGACGGCGGCGTCGATCTGCGCAGATTTGAGGTGCTCACACCCGCCAGCCAACTTGAGGTTCACGGACATCTGGGTGCTTTTCCGCTCATTATTCCATCCGCCCTCGCCGTCGAATTCCACTCGCAGAATCTCGACGAGTTCGACACCGTGCTCCGCGACCTTGGACTGAACGGCAGCGTCAAGCCCGGTGGATCACGCGGCAAGTCCACGCCGCCACCGAGCCGAGCGGGGACGGCGGCCTTGCCTGGTGTCCTTGCCGGTCAGGCCCAATTCCGCGGAACCTGGACTGGCTCCCTCGTCGATCCGCATCTTGCAGGAACCGCAAACGCGACGCAACTGGCCCTCGAACTTCCAGTCATGGCCGCAGACAACCCAGCGCAAACTCCCGCAACCCGGCTGGTTCGATTTGATTCGATCGAAGCCACCGGCAGCTATTCGGCCGCGCGCATCGATATCTCCCGCGGCCTCCTGCGCCGAGGCAAGGCGGAGATCAACCTCAGCGGGACTCTCGAGGCCGCACCGGCCAGACCAACAATGGCCACCTTCGACGCAAACTCAGTCCTGCATGCGCGCCTTCAGGCAAAGACCGTGAATGTCGATGACTTGCAAGCGCTCGCTGGCCAGAATCTCGCAGTCACAGGAGGCACGCTGGATGCGCAACTCCAGGCTGACGGGCCCGTGCACGCCCTCGGCGGATCAGGCTGGGTCGAGTTGAGCGGCGGCAGCGTCTATGGAGAACCCGTAACGCACCTGCGCGCACAAGGCACCATCACCAACGACCTGATCAGAGTAGCTTCGTTGAATGCGACCGCGCCGGCCGGTAGTCTTTCGGCCACCGGCAGCTACGACATCAAAGCCCGCCGCTTCCAGATCGACGCCAAAGGCGCCGGCATTGACGTGGCAAAGATCGATGCCGTCCAGCGCCAGGGGCTCGATTTGACCGGCAACCTGGCCTTCTCCGCGGTTGGCTCAGGCACGTTTGACGACCCGCGCTTTGAGGCTCACGCCACACTCAACCCGCTAACCTTGGCATCTGAGCCTCTCGGCGGCCTGGATTTTACCGCCCATGCCGCAAACCGATCGATCACTTATGACGCCACCACGCGCCTTGAGGGTGCTGAACTCAAGCTGCATGGCCAAACTGCGCTCAGCACCGGCAATCCAACGCAGGCTAGGCTGGACTTCACACACTTCGACATCGGCCCTCTGCTGCGAATGGCTCATGTTCAGGTACTGACCGGCGAATCCGCCCTGGCAGGAACGATCACAGTCGATGGGCCACTGGCTCATCCCGACCAGATGCATGGCGATGCCCGCATCGACCAGGTGGCGCTCACTGTTGCCGGGGTCCACCTTGAGAGCCCGGGTGGCGTTCATGCCACTCTCGCCAACGCGCGCATCACC
>OBLT010000536.1_pt1 | contig 24555 bp, 14 predicted proteins | sample 1518721 | NCBI WGS metagenome assembly OBLT01 (sample SAMEA3539307, study PRJEB22396) | soil metagenome | biome: tundra; feature: field; material: soil | place: USA | collected 2010-05 | depth 0.15 m | reverse complement strand
CCTTCCGGCACCTTCAGTTTAATCGATTCTCGCATCCCATAAAGCATCTGAGCTGTTAAGACATTTATGAGCATCCATTCACCGACCCTCTCCAGTGCAGCCCAGATGCGCGTGAGAGGTTCGTATCAGGCGTTTTCGGTGAGGTGGTTTTGATTGCGACAACAGTCTCCGTGTGAGACATGTCGCCACTTTGAGAGTCGTAATCGAAAGCGACGTATTCGTAACCGCCACGCATTCCTATGCTGATGTCGCCTACTGAACTGCCTACGGAGTAGAACGATGCCTTTGTTAAGGGCAGGTCTGGCGGAAAGCTGGCACGCTCGACGGATGTGTTCATGTTTCGCGGTAAAAACACTCGCTGCGGTGTCGCAGCGTCCATACCATTGTACGGGTATGGGACCCTTGATTATCCTCATTCGTTGAGTTCAATACCCGCACCATCGGCGGCTGAACAGATGTAGATAGCCGGCTTAATCCCTGTCGTGCGTTGATAGCGAGCCGAGATCTGATCGGCGAACACTTCCGAATCTGTCGCCTCTACAAAATTGATAGTGGATCCGCCGAACCCACCTCCCGTCATGCGCCCACCGTAATATCCGGGGAGGCCCTCGGCGGCCTCGACCATGATATCCAGTTCGGGACAACTGACTTCGTACAGGTCCCGAAGACTACGGTGAGACTCCCGCATTCTGTCACCAAAACCATTCAAATCGCCGGCACGGAGACGTTGAGCCCCATCGCGCACCCGTTCATTTTCCTCCACGACATGACGGCATCGTCTGAAAATCTTCTCGGGAACATCCTTCGCGTGCCGGACCAATCGATCAATCGAAAGGTCGCGAAGAGCGCGAATTTCCGGATACCACTTTCTGAGAATTCTCACACCTTCCTCGCACTCCTCGCGGCGCCGGTTGTATTCCCCGCTGGCATGTTCGTGCTTGACCATGGTGTTGCAAATCACCATCCGAGCACCATTGGGAATGGGAATGAGTTCGAACTCGAGCGAGCGGCAGTCGAGCAAGAGAGCATGTCCCGCCTTCCCGAAGCATGATACAAACGGATCCATAATGCCGACACGGGCGCCGATAAAGGTGTTTTCGCTGCGCTGAGAGAGCCTTGCTACTTCGGCCAACGGAAAGGCCGCACCGGTGAGGCTGATGAGAGCAAGCGCGCTGGCGACCTCGACAGCTGCCGAAGAACTGAGTCCCGCTCCAATTGGTATCTCGCCGTGGATAAGTAAATTTGCGCCTTGCAAGGGATTTGCGGCCTGCTGCAGAGCAACGGCTATCCCCAGCACGTAGTCGCACCAGCCTCCAGTCCTACGCTCGGGCAGATGATCCACATCAAACACAAACTGACCCGAAAATTGTTCCGATCGGATAACCAGTTGTCGCCCTGGTCGAGGAGACACGGCCACGCGGGTGCAAAGACCGATGGCACACGGCATAACAAAACCATCGTTGTAGTCGGTGTGTTCTCCGATCAAATTGACACGACCGGGCGCGCTGAAGATGGCAGGTTGCGCACCGAACGTGTCTCTAAATTGCCTTACTAACTCTTTTGACTCGATTCTGGTCTCGATGAGTTCTTCCATAGTAGATAAAACCATGGCAGCGAACACCAATGCAATCGATTACATTTCAAGCGAAACGATACACGGCTATCCGTTGTGCGTCAACCGTTACCCCAAGCTATAACCACAAAAATCACTCTTCGGGAGGTCAGCGCCGCCGCGAAGCTGCCTGGTTGGGTACGGCAGTGGACTGGCGCAAGATGAGACTGGTGCTGATTCTGATCTCTTGCCCGCCGGGGATCCCACCATCGAGTCCGTTGTACAGCGCACTAAACGCCTTCTGTCCCAACTCGTCGCGCGAAAGGCGCACCGTGGTGAGGGGCGGCTGCGTGAATTCGCTGAACTCGATGTCGTCAAATCCCACTATCGAAATGTCCTCCGGGACTCGCAACCCGCCGCGGTGGATGGCGCGCATTGCGCCGATAGCCGTCAGGTCATTGGATGTGAGTACTGCGGTTGGCGGGTTTGGCATCGATAGAATCTGGGTCATCGCGATCTCGCCTCCTCCGATCTTGTGGTTCCCCTCGACTACGATCCGCTGCCGATCGCTCACCCCGCAAGAGGAAATGCATTTCAAGAACGCAACCCGACGTGTTCGAGCAGACTTCAATGAGCGCGGGCCGCTGATGAATCCTATGCGCTCGTGCCCCAGAGAAATTACGTGCTGCACCGCCTGCTTGATTCCGTGGCTGTAATCGACGGTGATCACGCTGATCAACGGCTCCAACTTGCCCACATCGAGGAACACAATGGGAAGTTGGCGGCGTGAAAGTTCGGCGAGAAGATGTGGTTCTATCTCAGAGGTCATGATAGCGACGCCGTCCACCTTGCGCTCGATCATACGACGCACACAGGTTCCCATCCGCTCGGAGCTGTAGTCAGTATTCGCAACAATCACTTCGTATCCATGCTGGATGGCCGCGAACTCGAAGCTTTTCACCAATTCAGGAAAAAACGGGTTGATGATGTCCGAAATTACCAGACCCAACATACGAGTTCTTCCAGACACCAAGGCTCGCGCCTGCGTGTTGGGGTAATATCCGAGGTCGTGGATTGCGCGCAAGACTTTCTCCTTGGTTCGAGGCCGAACCAAGTTGCTGCCGTTCATCGCGCGCGAAACCGTGGCAGTTGACACGCCGGCGCGAACTGCGACCTGCGCTATGTTCATATTGATTTCTGGCCCTGAAACGCCAAACTTGTTTTCTTTTCAAACGCATTCACGAGAGTAGTTTAGTTGCAGTACAGATCATCCGCGACAAAATATTTAATCGCTTACATAAAAGGATTCGATATTTGCATTGTCTCGTATAATGTAATCGCTTGCAAAAGGAGTGCAAAATGAATCTAGGCATTTTCAACTCGCTAGTCGTAAAGGCTTACTTCGTGGGCATCTTTGCGTCACTAGGTATCGACCCTGCCCTAGAGCGTTTTGTGCGCACGAAAGGCAATTTGTTTCTGGACGACCGTTGTCTCGCAGCGTGGATCTGCGGCGTGGTTATGCTCTCAACGAACCTAGGTGCACAAGCAGCAAAGGGCGTGACGGCCTTCGGAGCGAAGCAGGTCGAAACAAGTCAAGCTGATCGGAACAAAACTCAATCAGGGCACAACTATTCTGTTGCGCCAACCGGGAACGATGCTGGCCCAGGTACGTGCGAGAGGCCATGGAAAACGATTCAACATGCGGCGGACTTGGCCGCTCCTGGAGACACGGTCTATGTGCGGAAAGGCGTCTACCACGAGTTAGTCACGATCCCAAACTCCGGGACGCAGGCCGGAGGCTACATAACGTTCGAGAGTTTTCCTGGCGAAACTGCCATCCTCGACGGGTCAACGCTGACGCCCCCTTCGAATACCTGGAGTGCTTTTTTTTACGTCGTGAATCAAAGTTACATCATCATCAAGGGCTTTGAGATTCGAAACTATATTGCTGCTCTTCCCGGGCAAGAGCCCGCAGGAATCCTGATCGATGGATATGGAAGCGATATCCAGATTTTGAACAACCAGATCCACAGAATACAAGTGCTCCGTGCCGCAAACGGGTCGAGTTGCGACCCGAGTAGCTGTAACGGACATGGCATCGCGATCTACGGGCAAAGTCCGGCTCACAGTTTGAACCACATTCTCGTTTCAGACAATGAGGTCTATGACCTCAAGACCGGTTGGAGCGAGTCAGTGACTCTTGATGGAAACGTCCGAAACTGGAGCGTGGTTAACAACGCGATCCACAACAACGATAATATCGGCATTGACGCCGCAGGGTTCTATGGATTCGATCCAGATCCCAGGACCGACTATGCTCGCTACGGTGAGATTCGTGGGAACCGCGTTTACGACATCGATACCACGGGAAACCCTGCGTATCTAAACCCTGACGGAACCTACAGCCGTTTCGCCGCCGGTATTTACGTGGACGGCGGAGCTCACATCGTGGTCGAGGAAAACAATTCCCACAGCAATGATCTGGGAATCGAAGTCGCGAGCGAGAATACTGGCCACAACAGCGATCATGTCAAGGTTCGGAACAACCTCATTTATCGCTCGGTGAATGTGGGAATCGCAATTGGAGGGTATGACCCGACCGTGGGTGGAACCAGCAACAGCGAGATCGTCAACAACACGTTCTACGGAAATGACACTCTTCATGCTGGTTTTGGCGAGTTGTTCATTCAGAGCAATTTGACCGGCTGCGTCTTCGAGAACAATCTTCTCTATGCAAACTCACAGGGGCTTTTTATCAGCAACTACGTCCCTTTTGCCCCAGGAATTACGCCAGTCGCTGTGGACTACAATCTCTATTTTTCCGCTGACGGAGAATCCGGCAGCAATTGGATGTGGAACAACACTTACTACACTGGTTATGCGAGTTACTTGTCGGCTTCCCAGAACGATGCGCACTCCCCCTTTGCCGACCCGAAGTTCGTGAATCGTAAGGCAAATCCTCCAGATCTGAGGGTTTGCCGAGACTCTGCCGCTTGGAACGCTGGTGACAACCTGGGAATCGCGGTCGTGGGTGCGTATGATTTCGCTGGCAATCCTCGCGTAAGAGATAAGAAGATTGACATCGGAGCCTACGAACACACCACCAAGTAGCTTGCTGGAAAGTTGAAGTGTCGGCGTGCTAATGCCCATGTCTGGTGTCCAGGTAAGTGAAGAAGTTCAGGGGATCAGGCCGGCCGCTTGAGGAGCCGCTTGGCGTTCTCGCGATATACGCGGCGCAAGACTTCATCAGGCAGGAACAATCCATAAATATTCCAACGTCCCTGGCGAGACGCATGGGAGGGATACTCGAAATACTGGTCATCGGTTTCGAGAAAGCGAAAATGAAGCCGGTACATATCGGATTCCGGGACCAAATCGGTGCCAAACAGAATGCGGTTGGAATACTCGAGGAAGAATTTGCGGGCAGTGTAAGGCTGGCGGCCCAGTTCCGCGCAACGGGCGCCGATATCTACGAACACATTCGGGCAAGCGTCCAGCAGGCGGCCGACGTACTCTAGATTTTCGGGATGTTCGGCAACGTGCGCCGCCACAAACTTGGTCTTCGGATGCCGCGCGAAGATGCGATCGCGCTGGGCCAGCAGATCCTGTTTGCTGAAATGCGATTGGTGGAAACTCCACTCCGGATGCGCGGCCAACTCCTCGTAACGCTCGTTCTGCGGGTCGATGGGCAAAAAGAACGCGTCAGGGTCCGCAATGTGAAACATGATAGGAACGTCTAGTTCAGCCGCTTTATCGAATAGAGGAGCGAGTCTCTCATCGTCTACATGGAGAAGCTGGCCTTCTGTATCGAAGAGGCTCGTCCCAAGATCTTTCCATAATTTCAAACCGCATGCGCCGTGTTCAACTAGTTCCTCCAGGCGGTCCACAGCACGTCGGAAAAAACCTGGAGATTTCAAATCTGACCAGTCCATCCAGCCATAAGTGGCAAAACGGTCGGGGGCAGCGGTGTGGAGCTTGTCGGCCATTTCGAGCGCTTCCCGGCCGACTCGCATGGTAATGTTCACGATTAGCTCAACGCCGCATTCATCCATGATCCGCAGCACGTTCTGCGGGTCTTGAGCATCGAGATGATTGTGGTAATCAATGACCGGGAACTTTGGACGCCGGACGTCGTGCTCCGGAACAACCAGCATGGAGCGGGGATGGTAGTCGCCGAGCCGTAGCTCCACTGACGCCTTGGCTGTCACCATCTCAATAAACGGGTCCTTGGGCGCCATATTCTTATGAGTTACGGTCCTCTTCGTCACATTTCTCCGAGTCATGGTCCTTCGAAACCAATGTCGAAACGTTTCTCGTTATTACTATATATTTCGCCGTCTGAGCAGTATAGTGCAACTGAATGAAAGTAAGGAAGGAGTGAACTTGACCGAGATGTCCACCGTCAGCTCCAAGAGAACTGCCAGCCTGAAAGCAGCGCTCATCGTGTGTCTGTTCTTGTACGGCCGGTTCGTGTGGGCGCAGAGTCCCGTGCTCTATGGAGCGTCCGCGGGAACAGCAAAGGCGGAGGTCCACGGCGCAGTTTTGTCGCTGTCAAACCAAATGCTGAAAGCTCAATGGTCTGTCGCCGCCGGCAGGCTAACTGGGTTGAAACTTATGGTGCGCGGGACGGAAGCGGAGATGAACCTACCGCGCGATCCGTTTCTTTTGATTCTCAAGGACGGGACCTTCGTCCGAGCTTCCGAAATGACATTGACCGATGGCCCGCGCGTGCAGGTGCTGCGTGCGGATCTCGATGCTTCACGGACCGCCGAACATTTCTCCGGTCAGGTTATTCTCCTGCGCCTGCAAGACTCCGGGAAAAGAATCTCCGTGGATTGGCGCGCCATCCTCCGTGATGGTTCCAACTATGTTCGGCAGGAGATCGCGCTCTCGGTGATTAACGACGATCAGCCGATTGCCGAGGTCCGCTTGTTCGACGGCAGTTTGCCGGGCGCGAGCGTGATCGGGAGCGTCAAAGGATCTCCGATGACGCTCGGAGATATTTTTCTCGGGTTTGAAGACCCCCTGGCCCAATGCCAGACGAGGGCAACTGCGATCTGCAACATAAAGCGGGAACTGCCGCTAAGGAAAGGACAGATGGTCCGCTATTCAGAGGTGATCGGTGTCTCGCCTCCCGGACAAATGCGTCGGGGATTTCTGAACTACGTGGAGCGGGAGCGAGCCCACCCCTATCGGACATTTCTTCACTACAACTCCTGGTACGACATTGGTTATGGAAAGCCCTACGACGCTGCCGCAGTACTCGATGTCGTCAATACTTTTGGAACGGAATTGGTGCAGAAGCGCGGTGTGAAGATGGATTCTTTTCTACTGGATGATGGGTGGGACAATCCCCGATCGATTTGGCATGTGAACACGGGCTTTCCGGATGGGCTCGCTCCCGTCAGCCGCGAGGCCCACCGGTACGGCGCAGCGGTCGGAGTGTGGTTGTCGCCGTGGGGTGGCTACAATGAAGCCAAAGAGGAGCGGATCGACTTTGGCCGGAAGAACGGCTTTGAAACCAATGAAGGCGGGTTTGCGCTATCCGGTCCGAAGTACTTCAGCAGGTTCCGGGAAGTGTCACTGGATTTCATAGAGAAAGATGAGATCAATCAATTCAAGGTCGATGGTACCGGTAATGTGGATAGCGTTTTTCCCGGCAGCAGTTTCGATAGCGATTTTGCGGCGGCCGTCAGTTTGATCCAGAACTGGCAGGCAAAGAAACCAGACCTTTACGTCAATCTCACCACCGGCACCTATCCGTCTCCGTTTTGGTTGCTGTATGCCGATTCGATCTGGCGAGGAGGAGAAGACCACAGTTTTGCGGGAGTAGGCAGCTGGCGTGAGCAGTGGATTACTTACCGCGACGGGCAAACTTATCAGAATGTCGTGCGAGCTGGGCCGCTTTTCCCGTTGAATTCCCTGATGTTGCATGGGCTGATCTATGCCAGGCAGGCCGAGCATTTGGACAGCGATCCGGGAAATGACTTCAAGCATGAAATCCACTCTTACTTTGGAAGTGGAACTCAGCTGCAGGAGTTATACGTTTCGCATGCTCTCCTCTCCAAGAGCGATTGGGATGTTCTGGCGGAGGCTGCGAACTGGTCACGGCGCAATGCAGAAGTCCTCAGGGACACGCATTGGGTGGGCGGCGATCCGGGCAAGCTCGAAGTCTACGGGTGGGCGGCTTGGTCGCAAGCAAAGGCGATCCTCACACTTCGCAACCCGAGCAGCCGGCCGCAAACCATAATGATCGACGTGGGCCAAGCGTTTGAGCTGCCACCGGGGGCAGGTCGTCGATTCTCGGTGCGTCGCCCGTGGAAACAGGACAGCGCAGCGGCGCCGACCTCCTTGGTGGCGGGGCAGGAATACACGTTCACGCTCGCGCCTTTCGAAGTACTGACTCTGGAGGCGCTGCCGATGGCGCACCAATAAGTCGTTGCCTGCGAATGTGGTTTCATTTCGGGATCCAATCAAGTACTTTGCTGGCGGAAACAGGGTTCCAATCGTTATCGAGCGAGCGAAACTGGATCTTTATCGTTGTCAGCGAACCCAGAGGCGTTGCATCGAACTCGACGCGAGTCATGCCAGGTTCTGGTTGAGTGAGAGTGACATGCGCCTCCAAGGTGGTCCATTTCCAATCTTCACCGTTTCCGTTATAGCGCATAAGTTTGGCCGAACCGTCTCCCGGCATCTCCAGCATCAGGTCGGCGCTGAGAGCGGTTCCGGACCCGTGATATCCCGTCGACGCCTTATGATCTACGTCCATCAAGATTTGGGATCTTGCTCCCTTCAACCCGCTCCACTGGATGGCCACCCGGCGAAGCGCGGACGTAGCACTTTCTCTTGAACTCGGAGGAGTGTTTTTAACAATTACGGGATCGATGCCCGTCCACTCTTTCGCTTCCGTCGCGAGATAACTGGCGGGTTCGTCCCACGGGTTCTTGTCCAGACCGTCATCGGTGACATACAGCCATCCCACGCCGCGTTGGCGGGCCAGCTTTACAACCTTCTGCATTTCATCCCTGGAGGGGACGCTGTAGACGAGGTGCCAGAAACGCTCGGGCGGGTAATGATGGATCCAGTCACGATCGACGTAGTTCTTCTCATAATTGGCTAGCGTAGGTTCCTCAAACGTCAGCAAAATGTCGGCCGCCTTCATCCAGCATTCTTCTTCAGGCAAGGTTCCGGGATTCAAGACGACATAGTGCTTCCCCGGCTTGGTGCGGATGTAATCGGCCAGGGCCTCGTAATATGCGAGAGTCTTACAGTCGGTGGGCGTCTCGTCCAGAAAAATGCCGTCGACATGGTAGCTCTCGAAAACGCCGTCAATCTTGGCGCGAATTTCAGCGGGATCGCGTTGGGAATAGCGCGTATAAACATAGGCAAGTATCCGAATGCCGGACTCCTGTGTGCCCTTCACAGCGGCTGCGATCGCTGCGTCGTAGCGAGTGTCATCCCCGTTGTTGAGGTTGATCATCATGATTCCCAAAGCCTGGGACCCGAGGGATGCCCAGGCGTTCCATTCCTTCGCGGTCGGGCTCACATAGCTGGGAACGGCCAAGCGGGGTTGGTCGGCTGCCCGGAGACAAAAGGCGAGAAAGAACACCAAACACAGGAGCCACAAATGCCAGCGATTACTCATTGAACCTCCTTGTCACACAGCGTTCGTGGTCAGCCTCCTTGCCATTGAGCAGGGAAGGAATCAAGGCGGGCGATCCACAAAGCCTGGCCGACATTAGCGGCAAATTCGGCCGTGTCTCTATATCATTCTATTTCGAATTGTTATTTATTCATTCGTTCGCCAGCAGTATACTGCGATTCCAGAATATGTCATCTTTGAGGAACTTCGTCCGCGCATTCCTGGTGTCTTTACCTTTGATTTGTGTGCTGTTCGCCTCGCCGCAACCCAGCGAACAGGATTGGACGCACTTTGTGCGGATTGCGGCGTTTGGTCTTCAGACTAAGAACGTCGACGAGATTGTCCAGCGAGCCACCGACAGCAACGTCTCAGGCATTGAGGTCGACAATGACATTACTGGCCGATACGACAGCTTCGTCGATCCCACCGAGAAACTGAATGCCATCCGGGTCCTTGCCGGGAAGGCCCACCGGGCCGGCAACCATGCTTTCGTTTATATCGCTGGCACCGAGTGCATCACTCCGCACGGAGGTAAAGCCGAGCACACGCTCGCCAAGGACCATCCCGACTGGCTGCAACGCGACATCAAGGGCGCGCCGGCGATCTTCGGAAGCGGCGACGCTTTCTGGATCGCCAAAGGCGACGAAGATGTGTGGGTCAGTCCCTATGCGGTGCCATGGCGGCAAATCTACATGGAGCGAGTGCGGCAGATTGCGGCCACGGGCATTGATGGGATCTACGTGGACATTCCTTACTGGATGACCCATTTTAAAGGATGGGACAAAACATGGGCCAGCTTCGACGACTACACCGTTTCCGCCTTCAAGCAAAAGACAGGGCTCGATGCGCGAAAGGACCTGAAGCTCGGCGACTTTTCTGACGCGAACTTCCGCAAATGGGTGGATTTTCGCCTGCAGACAATCGTGGACTTCTTGCGTGACATTGATCAAAACGCCAAATCGGTCAACCCCCAAATCAAAACCATTCCCGAGATATATCCCGGAATCGAAGAGGAGGTCGTGCGTGTGGGCTCCGATCCGTACCGTCTGTATCCGGTTGTGGACGCGATCGCGCACGAATATGAATTCGGAGAGGGGGACCACACCGCGGCGGCGCGAACGCCACTCGATTGGTTTCAATACCAGGCAGGAATGGCGTCTTTCCGTGCTTTTGCCGAAGGCAAGGCCACCTGGATGCTGAACTACTCATGGGATAGCAACCAGGGAGTGGACCCCCGGGAAGCAATGCAGATGCTGGCAATGTCGGAAATCATGATTGGGTCTAATGTGTGGGACGCGTCCGGTCATGTTATGAGTGGCTCGAACGACCTACCGACCCGCAAGAAAGTCTTCGAGTGGATCCGGCAGCATGAGGCGGTGTTCTATCATCCACGAACGCCCATTCATCCCGTGGGCGTCTATTTTTCCCCTGCGACCAGGGACTATTTCGTAGATCAGTTTGTTCCCTGCTATCAGGGCTCGTTGATTCTTCTTATGCAGGCGCACTTGGAATATCAAATCGTGACGCCGCGGACACTAGGCGATTTCAAAGGGCAGACACTGGTCTTACCCAATGTCCTTCTGTTGGATGTTCAAGAGCGGAGCGCTCTCAAGAGCTTTTTGGCAAAAGGGGGCCGACTCGTTGTCACGGGTGCGAATGTGACCGGATTCGCCGACAACAGCCAGATCGTGCGCTTGCCAGACTGTTCGGGAAAAGGGTATCTCGACGATCTGCGGAAGAATTTCGCGGGAACTAATCCATCCCTGGAGGAAGATTTCCTGCACAGCCTGGTGGCAGACCGAGGCATTGACATACAAGCGTCTCCCGCCGTGGCATCGAACATCGCGCTCGTGGATGACCAGCCTCACATCTTCCTCGCGAACTTCGGAGGGCTGGTGAGCAACAAGAAGGCGTCGCCGACTCTCGAAGTCGGCGCGAGGATTATCTTGAAAGGAAAACCGCAAGCTCACTTCTTGCCATTCCTCGGGGAGGTGGAAGAACTTCGCGGAGTTACGAAAGACGGAGAGACCACGTACGTTCTTCCCAACATAGCGGAAGGCGCTGTGGTGTGGTTTGGAGCTCCGCACGCAAGCAAGAACTAAAGAGGTGGCGAGAACAATGGCGAAGGTCTCTTTTTCTTTTCTTTCCTATTCAGCTCTGATGTGGGCCGTGTTCATGACTACGGCTGCTATCCCTGTTGCCGCCAGCGTTGTCGTGAGCAACACGGCCACCGAATTAACCGTTCAAACGGCCTCGTATGACCTGAGCATTCTCCACGATGGGTTCGCGGTGACGCTGCGCCGCGGGAACGAAGTACTTCTGGAAAGCGCAACAAAAGAAGATGCGTTTCCCAATCTAGGCTTCAGCGCTGCGGGAGCGCAGCAACGGTTGACCAAGTTACGCTCGTTCCAGAAATCGAAGGGCGTTGTTTGGCTGGAATATGAGACAAGCCTCGCCGGCGTGACAGCACGAGTGGAAATTCATGCCGAGGAACGTCGGCTTCGCGTCAGAACCTGGTTACTCAACGCAGATACCTCATATTCTCCCACTTTTCGTTACAAGCTATCGACCGGCGCCTGGTATGGAGGCGGATTCCAGGGATACCGCGAGCGGCAGAGCTTTCCCTTGAACCGAGCAAACATCACATCGCGGCTCTTCTTTGCCCAGGGCGCATCGCAGGGCACGCCGCTCTGGTACTCGACGCGTGGTGTCGCGGTCTGGATCAAGACGCCGCATGATTTCATATATTCCATCGCCGTGCCTGCTGGACAGAGCGATGCCCTACTTACCGTCGAAATGCCGGGCGTTTCGTCGCTCGCTTACGACATCCTCATCGCCCCGGACGTCCGCGAGGTGCTCCGCCGAGTGAACCGGGAAATTGGTTTTGCACGCTCCGTCCCGCCGGCAGATTACCTCCGCCTACCGATCTACACGACTTGGGTCGAGTTCAAGACAGGTGTCTCTCAGCAGAAGGTCGTCGACTTTGCGCGCGAGGTTCGCCGCAACAAATTGCCAGCCGGCGTGATCGAGATTGACGACAAATGGGAAGACGGTTACGGCAGTTTGCGTTTCGACTCGTCCAAGTTTCCCAGCCCGAAGCTAATGAACGACGAGCTTCACCGGTTTGGGTTCCGCGTGACGCTTTGGGTTCACCCTTTTGTCAATGTGAGCACCGCTTCGTTCGATGATCCAGCGATGCGGAAACTGCTGCTGAAGGACCTCTCGGGCAGTCCCGGGCTGATCCACTGGTGGCAGGGAGACGCTGCCGTGTGGGACTTCACTAATCCGGCGGCAGCGGCTGCGTTTCGGCGCCGGCTCCGTCAGCTGCAGTCCACGTATGGTTTCGACGGATTCAAGTTCGACGGCGGCGACGTCAATCTCGTGCCCATCGACATGGTGCCCTTCCAACCTGTAACGTCGGCTGAGTTTCCGGACTTCTATGACCGCGAAACCGCCGCTCATTTTCCTTGGTCCGAGGCCCGGGTCGGTATCTACTCCCAGCCACTCGGCATCGTACAACGCCTGATCGATAAGAACTCGGTATGGGGAGCGGAGAACGGCTTGGCCGCGGTGTTGCCGGAGGCCCTGATTACGTCCATGAGGGGCTTTGTCTATGTAATGCCCGACATGGTCGGAGGCAACCAGTACGACTCCGACAAGATTGACGGAGAACTCCTCGTGCGGTGGGCCCAAGCCTCGGCGCTCATGCCTCTGCTGCAGTTTTCTTTGGGCCCCTGGCATTTCGACGAGGAGACTACTCGCCTTTGCCGTGAGGCCAGTGAACTGCACGTAAAGTTTTCTCCGTACATCCAGAAGCTTGCGGCAGCGGTCCCGAAAACCGGAGAACCCATCCTGCGACCGCTTTGGTACAACTTTCCGATGGAGCGGGGAGCCGAGGCCGTGATGGACGAATTCATGGTCGGAGACGCACTGCTGGTGGCCCCGGTCGTCGCCCAAGGGCAGGTGCACCGCGATATCTATCTGCCGGAAGGAGAATGGCGCGACTACAAAACGGACAAGATCATGGAGGGCGGCCGCTGGGTGCGAGATTACGCCGCGCCCCGCGATACTCTCCCGCTATTTGTCAACGTGAAGGCGGCTATTGGTCTGACCGGCGTGTTACCCGACCGGCAAGAAACGCGTTAATTTGCTTTTCGTGTGGATTTCCGGTACGGAACTAAACGAAAGAAATAGTAGTAAGAAAATACTATTTTCCTTGACAAAGGAGATTTTGCGGGCCTACACTCTGGCGCAGATATGCAAACGCTTACATTGTGCGTTTCGATGGACTGGCGAATTTGGACTTTCTTCGTGCCTGACCGCGATTAGGAGCGAAACATGCTGAATGCGAGACTGCGGGCCTCCCTCTTCTTCATGAGTGGTTTTCTGCTCTTGTGGTGTTTCGTGGCGCCGCTGTGGGCGCAGTCCCCGGCGCGCCTCGACGGTGTAGTGGTCGATCCGACCGAAGCATCGGTTCCAGGCGCCCAAGTGAAGCTGGTTAACACGGCCACCGGCGTGGTGACTAACACTGTGTCCAATGCTGTCGGCGAGTATGTTTTTCCCTTTGTGCTGCCCGGGTCATACACCCTTTCGGTGGCGCACGCTGGTTTCAAGACTTGGGCCAAAACGATGGTTGCGCACGCCAACGACCGCATCGCGGTCAATGTGACCCTGGAGGTCGGCGCGGTGAACGAAAAGGTCGAAGTGACTGCATCTGCCGCCGCGGTGTCCACAACGGACTCAGGCCAGCGTTCTGAAACGCTCACCAACCAGCAGATTCAGGCGTTTTCAACGATTGGCAGGGACGCCGAAGAATTGCTGACTCTTTTGCCAGGTATTGCCTCGGGCGGGAGTTCCGCTTATGGCAGCAACTTCAATCCCCACGTAGTCAGTTCGTCCAACAGCGGGATTGAGGGGTTCAACATCAATGGAAACCGCTCCGACGCCAATACCTTCAAGCTCGACGGCGGCAACATGGACGACCTCACAGGGAACAACGGCAGCAACATCTATCCCAACACGGAGTTTATATCCGAACTGACGGTCGAGACGAGCAACTTCACCGCCGACCAAGGTGGCAGCCCAGTGTTGGTGACGGCAATTACAAAATCCGGCACCAAAGACTTTCACGGCGAAGTCTATTGGAGCGGACGCAACAACAAGTTCGATGCTAATGATTGGACCAACAATTTTGCCGGCGTAGCGCGGCCGAAATCCAAGTTCAACTACCCAGGGTTCTCCCTAGGAGGCCCCATCCTTATTCCCGGGACCAGTTATAACCGCGGGGAAAACAAAAAGCTGTTTTTCTTCTTCGGGGCGGAATGGTCGCGCCAGACCCCCGACCCTGGGACTCAGTTGGCCGACGTCCCGACAGCCAAGATGCTCGCCGGCGATTTCACCGACATCACGAATAATCCGGGCTGCCAAGCTTTTTACGCTGCGTACGCCATTGACCCAAGTACGCCGGACCCTGGCCATTTGAATCAGCCGTGCCACATTACTGATCCGCTGACCACCAAGTTCCTTGACCAGCAGGGTGGCCAGTTGACTGGGTACACGGCGAGCGGAGTCGGATTAACGAAGTCCCTGATGGGGCCCGGCTTTACCGGCCCCAACTACACCGATCCGAACGGCGTTTGGAATTATGCAGGCCATCCCATCTTCCCCCACAATGTGACGCAGTATGTGGGGCGCTTCGACTGGAACCCATCGGACAAGGCGCGTATTTTCGTGCGGCTTGGCCGCCAGGACGAGAAACAGTTCTCCCCATTCTCCGAGTATTCGGGGGAAGGCAGCACCTGGACATCGAATGTTCCGGACCCGACGCCGACCATCCAGGAGTATCACTCCCGGTCGCTGAATGTGAGCATGGTCAACGTGTTGAGCCCAACGCTGACCAACGAGTTCACCTTCAACACCAATGTGCTTCGCCAGCCCAACTACTATCAGGACCCAAGTCAACTGAGCAAGCAGAAGCTGGGAGTCGACTTCACTGGCCTTACTACGAGCGCTTTCGGCAGCGGCACCAGCTATCCCATCGTGCCCCAAATCGTACCGGCCTTTGGAATTTGCGATTCCCTGAACACGAGCGGATGCGGTGGCGGCTACAGCCCACCGGGCACAGGACGATGGGGCGCCAGCAATCTGGTGGGAGCGGGTAACTTCTACAAGCAAACCCAATTTGAGTTCAGCGACAGTGTGACCAAGGTTGTCCGCGCCCATACGCTGAAGTTTGGCGGATTGATCGAGCGGGCGCGCAACGATCAGAACCTAAGCAGTTTGCCTCTTGAAGGAGAGTTGGTCACTTCCAATTGGACCGGGGGCACCAGCGGCGACGAGTATGCCGACATTCTGACCGAGCATTTTGCAGAATATGTCCAAGTGAACCACGATGTCCGCGCCAACCTCCGTTCCACACAATTCGAATGGTTTGGGCAAGACAATTGGAAGGTGAGCCATAGGCTAACCCTCGAGTATGGAGCACGCTGGACTTGGCAGGGACCATGGTATGAAGCCCACGGCCTGGCCACGACCTTTGATCCTACCGCCTACATTCCCAATCTCGCCAACCCTACGAATTATCCCTACAATGGAGTTCGAACGGCGAGTTGTAGTAATCCGGGCCAATCAGTGGTGCCTCTCTGCGGAACGATTCCGAAAACGATCCTTCCGTACGGTCATCCCTTGATTCAGCCACGTCTCGGTTTCTCTTGGGATACTTTGGGAACCGGCAAAGCAGTCATACGCGGAGGCATTGGGCAATATACGCAACGCGATCCCACCAACTCGGGCTACGCAGCGATTTTGGGACCACCAAACCTCTACAGTGCGACCCTCTGCTGTAATTACAACTTGGCCGGGATCGAAGCCACCAACCCAGGGACACAAGGGGCCTTCACCTATGGCCAGAGCAGCGCCGTCTATAGCCCTCAGGATACCCATGTCCCAAGCGTCTACCAGTACAACCTGACGGTCTCTTCGGCACTACCTCGGCACTTCTTTGCCGAACTGGCCTATGTCGGCAGCCAAAGCCGCCATTTGCTCATCGAACAGAATATTGACAACATTCCCTACGGAAAACTTTGGCTGCCTGGCACTCACCTCATCAATCCGATCTACGATGGCGGTCAAGGAGGCAGCGAGGGCTTGGCCGCTCCCTACACTCCCTTTAAGCAGATCGTTCAGAACCAGCATAGCGGTGATGCCAACTACAACGCACTGCAAGGCACCTTACGGCGTCAGGCAGGCCATTCCCTCGATTTCATCGCGAGCTACACCTACTCCAAAGCGCTGGGCCAAAGCGACCAATTCCAGACCCTGATGCCCGATCCTTACAGCAACGCGGGTTCGTATCACGTACTGACCTTCGACCGCACCCACTTATTTTCCGTCGGATATCAGTACTACGTACCGCAGTTGGCGCTTGGAACGCTGCGCGGATCGAAATTTGCACGCGGCGCTTTGAACGGCTGGATGTTATCCGGCATCAGCAAAGCGAGCAGTGGCGGCCCGGTGGCCATCAGCGCGTTGGTAAGCTGCGTGCAGAATGGCACCGGGTGTCCAATCAGCCTGTGGAACGCATCGGACACATGGTTTGGAAGCAACGCCTGGGCGACCGCGTTCCTGCCGGGTTCTACCACCAGTCCGCCGAACGGCATCTATCCGACCTATACGTGCGATCCTAAAGCCCACCATGGCGGCATCAACACAGCCTTCTTTAACACCGATTGCATCGGGTTGCCTGCCTTTGGACAGCAAGGGCAGATCGACGCGCCCTATATGAAGACGCCCGGCACTTTCAGCTTCGATCTGGCGCTGCAGAAGTCGTTTCACATGGGTGAGAGCCGGCGCCTGGATGTGAGGGTCTCAGCCTTTGATCTGTTCAACCGTGCACAGTTGGTCAACCCAAACAATGTGGCTGATTACAACTGGACCGTGCCAGTCGGTGCCGATCCCAGTCAAGGTACGCCAACGCTTACCAATGGCACGGGAGGATGCGTTGGGGATATTGGTTCACTGGGCTACAGTTGCGCCAAGACGGGGCATCGCGAAATGCAGGCGACAGCGAAGTTCTACTTCTAATCTCCAGAGAGGGACGGTAGACTGTGCATTCTGGCCCCTTGGCTCGTTCTCCGAATGTTGGTAGCGGGGAGTCGCCCAAGGGGCTGCAATTTCTCACGGGATGTGCGGATGGCTCGCCACCGAAAATGGGTTCCGAGTGCTGCGACGTGGCTTCTGACGGGTCTCTCTCTTTGCGCTCAGGTCGTGCCTTCCGCCTCCGTTTCGCAGTTAAAACAGAAAGCGGCAAAGGCCGAGTCCGACGGGAATACGGAGCGGGCCATCCGTCTTTACGCCGAGGTTCTCGGCAAGACGCCAGAGTGGACGGAAGGCTTGTGGGAGTATGGTAAGTTGCTTTACGATTCGCGCCGCTTCGCGGACGCAGCCCAGGCTTTCGGGCGCTTGACCCGGCTCGCGCCTGATAATCCGCTGGGGTTCGCGTTGCTCGGCTTGTGTGAGTACGAAGAAGGCGATTGGAACAACGCCAGTCTTCACCTGAACAAGGCCCTCGCCGGTCGCAAGGGACTGCCAGCGCCCATTTCCCAGTCGGCCGCCTACCATCTGGGTTTGGTGCTGATGCGCCAACGCAACGGTGAAGGCGCATTGTTGGCCTTCAGAATTCTATTTCATCAAGCGCCCGACTATCCGGGATTACGGTTGGCGTTCGGGTCCGCCCAACTCAATTTGGAACAAGTGCCGGCGGCGGACTCACCGTTGCTTCCGGCCGCGCGCATGGCGGGCGAAGCAGCGATTGCCATTCTGCAAGTCCGTAAGAAAGATGCGGAAGACTCTTATCGTGCGCTGATCGCACAGTTTCCGACGCAACCTTGTGTCCATCTCGACTACGGCATGTTCCTGGAGAGCGAGCACCGCGACGAAGAGGCGACGGCTGAATTTCTCGCGGAAACCAAGACGAATCCCGACAGCGCCGCGCCCTGGCTGTGGCTGGGGCGCCTGGCGCTGGAGCGGCGGGACGGGGCGAGAGCGCGAGAGGATGCCCTGCGAGCTCGAAAGCTGAATCCAGATGACGCGCTTTCCTTCTTGATCGAAGGCCGCAGTTTCATACTCGACCGCCAATGGGACAATGCCTTGTCCCCGTTGCGTGAAGCGGAACAGCGCGCGCCGCAAAGTTCCGAGGTTCATTACGCGCTGGTGTCTGTCTATATGGGGTTGCATAGGAACGGCGATGCCGAACAAGAGAGACAACTGTTCCTGCAGACTTCGAAGTTCGAGGACGAGCGATGACCGGCCATCAGATTTCGACGTTCTCAGGCGCCGGCGCAGTGAGGTCAATGTCGAATTGTCGGGCGCCGGCGGGAGGGCGAAGATCGAAAGCGTGTCCTTGGCGGCGCAGGCTAGGTTGGTTGTTGGTTGCTTGTGCGGTCGGTGGTTTCGCGTGTGGCGAAGACTCTCCATTGTCGCCGGCAACGAGTGCCTGTGCGGACGCGGACCGGGCTCTGGCTGCGAGTCAGTGGGACACGGCGACGAGCCAGTACGCTGCATGTCTTGCCGCGGGGCCACCGCGGTATGAGGTTCTGTCGAACCTAGCCATGGCGTTGACGCGCATGGGGCGCATGGACGAGGCCATCCAGACTTATCAGAAGGCTCTTGTTCTCAGCTCTGGCAACCCGAAAGTGCGCTTCAATCTGGCGCTGGCGCTCATCAAGGTGGGAAACTACGAGGACGCCGTTCGGCAACTAACGCGGCTGAAGCGGGCCGGATCGAGCGATCCCCGGGTCCCCGAGTTGCTCGCGTTCTGCGATTACCACTTGGAGCGTTATTCGTTGGCCTCGCGCGAGGCCGAGCAAGTATATCGGGACCATCCGGAGGATGCCGCCAACGCTCTGATCCTGGGTTCGGCCTACACTCGGATGGGTCTTTATCAGAAGGCGCTTCCCCTCATCACCTTCGCGTTGCAGTCCGCGGGTTCTGCTGACGGCCATCTCATCATGGGACAGACCTTACTGGGGCTGCGTCTATATCACCCCGCGATAGACGAGTTGTCGCAAGCTGCACAACTCCGCGCGGATTTGCCCGGTCTTCACTCCGCTCTGGGAGTGGCGAAAGTGGGCCTGGGCGACTCCGACGGTGCCGCGCTCGAGTTTACCGAAGCGCTGAAAGCCGATCCTAATGATTTTCAGGCGAATTACTACATGGGTCGGCTGGGGCGGCTCGATGGTGATGACGAGGCGGCTCGGAAGTACTTGACTAAAGCCGAGCAGTTGCACCCTGGAGCTCCCGAGGTGATCTTCGAATTTGCTGCCATCGCCATGACCGAGCGGGACTACGCTAAAGCTGAGCCCCTGCTCGGACGCGTGTTACGTAAACAGCCAGACCACATCGAAGCACATTTCTTGCTTTCCGATTTGTATCGGCGGACGGGCCGAAAACAAGCGGCACAGCGGGAACGCGATGTGTTTGAGAGATTGCGGCAGAAAGAACAGGAGAGGCAGCCGGCCAAGACTTCTTCGTCCGCGAAACCTCCATCGACTTCGCCCGACGCGGCGCCCAAGGAACCATGATTCACGGCACCATCATCCATCGCAAGATGTCTTTCAGGGGCGGAGGTGCGTGCCGGTGTCTGGTGCTTGCTTGTGTTGGTTGGGCACTGATGCATGGCAATTCTGCGATGGCTCAAACATCTCCGCCGAAGGGCCCTCCCGCCTTTCAGGACCTTGCACGGCAGGCTGCCACTGTCCGCGATGCTGGCGAAATTCCGGCTGCGATCAAACTCTACGAGAAGGCCGTGCGCTTGCATCCGTCATGGCAGGAAGGATGGTGGTATCTCGGGTCGCTGGAATATGACAGCAGCGAATACGCCCAAGCCGCAACCGCTCTCCGGCGTCTGACTTCACTCAACCTAAAGATGAGCGCTGCGTGGGCCCTCCTCGGTCTGAGTGAGTTCGAAACCCACGATCTCTCTCCGGCGTTTACTCATCTGCAGCGGGCTCGCACATTGGGCAACACTCCGGAACTGGCCAATGTCACTGACTATCATCTGGCGCTCCTGTTCAACCTGAGGGGCGAATTTGAGAAGGCCCGGTTCCTGTTGTCGAAACTGGTGTTGCGGGACGTTAATTCTGAGGACCTGCAGATTGGGCTAGGACTTAGCCTGCTTCGTGTGCCACTTCTTCCCGCGCAACTCGATCCTTCTAAGGACGCGTTGATTCACGATGCCGGCACCATCGCTGGTTTTCTTGCCTTACGGGAGTACGAGCGGGCGGACATCGCCTTTCGCGATCTCCTGAAGAAATATCCCAGCACGCCCTTCGCGCATTACGCATATGGAGCGATGTTGGCTGGGCGCGGGCAGGAAGAAGCCGCCGAGGCCCAGTTTCAGGAGGAATCGACAATCACACCGGAAAGCGGTCTGGCCTACCTGGAGTGGGCCTTTCTTGAGTTTCATGCCCAGCGCTATGCCACGGCCTTGCCACTGGCGCAGAATGCAGTTAGGTTGGCGCCGGATTCCTCCATGGGCCACTACTTACTCGGTAGTATTCTGCTCGGCGAGGGTGAGATCGCCGCTTCGATCCCGCAGCTTGAGACTGCGCGCCGCCTGGCGCCAGCCAGCCCCGAGGTTCGTTACAGTTTAGCGCGGGCCTATGCCAAGGCTGGAAGAAGCGAAGAGTCCCGACGCGAGCAAGCGGAGTTTACGCGCCTGCAATCCAAAGCGGAAGCAGCAGAACGAAACAAGCAGGCGGAGGCCGGTCCTCCAACGCACGACGCTCTACCTTCGGGACCGCAAGCGCTTACACCGGCACCTCCGCAATAGGGGATGTTGAGCGGTCAAGCTGTTAAGTGGTCAAAGCGAGTTGTCTTGCAAAGGAACATAGTTTGATTGATCGGACAACAATTTCGAGGCGGCGTTTTCTAGAGAAGCTCGGTTTCGGTGCTGCCTTGGCCGCTGGCGGATGGTACATGCGGGATGGCCTCTGGCAATGGCTGTCGCCCATGGAAGTGGCTGCGGACGAGGGGCTCATCTTTTCTACGGTGGCGCCCGAAAGGAGCCACATCACCTGGGTCCACGATAATGCCGCTTCCGTAGCCCACTACCTTCCGGAATCAATGTGCTCCGGTTGCGCTTTCCTTGACTACGACAATGACGGCTGGATGGACATTTTTCTGGTCAATACCGGCCCTTGTGAATTCTTTCATCCCGATCCCAGCCGACGGCCGCGGAACGCACTGTACCGGAACAATCGTGACGGCACATTCACCGATGTGACCGAAAAAGCCGGACTCGAGGGCGTGACCTTCGGTGTCGGCGTTGCCGTCGGGGATTACGACAGCGACGGGTTTCCCGACCTCTATGTAACCGGGTATGGACGAAACACTCTCTATCACAACAACCGTGATGGCACCTTTACGGACGTGACGGAGAAAGCTGGCGTGACCGATCCCAGCTGGTCGACTTCCGCCGTTTGGTTCGACTATGACAATGATGGCAAGCTGGACCTGTTCGTTTGCAGCTTCGTCGAATACGGCATGGACAATAAGTACCTATGCGGCGACAACCGAGTCGGGAAGCACTTCTATTGTATTCCTCGACTTTTTCATGGGCGCGCCAGCAAGCTTTACCACAACAACGGCGACGGCACTTTTGCGGAAGTAGGACAGTTCACCGACATCGGCAAGAAGTTGGGGAAGTCTCACGGCGTGGTCGCCACGGACATCAATAATGACGGTTGGATGGACCTGTTCGTAAGCAACGACACTGAACCCAACTATCTCTTTGCGAACCGTGGGCATGGCAAATTCGAGGAGATCGGATTTAACGCGGGCGTGGCCTACAGTGACGCAGGCCGCGCGCGCTCTGGGATGGGGGTCGATTCCGCGGACTACGATAACGACGGAAAGCTCGACCTGTTTGTCGCCAACATCGATCATGAAAGGTTTTCTATCTACCACAATGATGGTGACGAGAATTTTTCCGATGTGGCCACCGACACCGGAATTGGACAGGCCACTCGCCTGCTCAGTGGCTGGGGACTGAAATTTTTCGATTACGACAATGACGGCAACCTTGATTTAATCCAGTCGAATGGGCATCCCGACGACATGGTTGAGGTGGATACGGAGGGCGTCACCTATCAAGAACCATTGTTGTTGTTTCATGGCGACGGCAGAACGTTTCAGAATGTCAGTGCTCAAGCGGGGCCTGCGTTTCAAAAATTGTGGCCCGCGCGCGGTCTGGCGATCGGCGACTTTGACAACGACGGAGGCGTCGATGTTCTGATCAACAACAACGGTGGTGGGCCACTGCTGCTCCACAATGAAGTGGGAAAGCGGAATAACTGGCTCGGGGTTCGCCTGATTGGAAGGACATGCAATATCGACGCTGTCGGTGCGTGGGTCCGCTGGGGCTTCAGTGGTCAAAAACGCTCCCGCTTGCGGACGAGTGGTGGCAGCTTCTTGTCGAGCCATGATCCCCGAATGGTTCTCGGAATCGGGCAAGCCAAGAAGTTCGATTTCGTCGAAATCCAGTGGCCACCACCCTCCGGCAAGGTGGAACGATTCACTGACCTACCCACGAATCGCTATGTCACAATCGAAGAAGGCAAAGGCATCCGGTGAGCAGGCACGACGAGTGTCTCCGGCAATCTTTCTGTTCGCATCTGTCATTCTGGCGAGCGCGCAAGCTCCCAGCACCCCGGGCAAGCCGCTTCCGCCCGGACCCATGCAAGCCAAAGTGAAGGCCGCCTGCACCCAGTGTCACGCTGCATCCCGCATAACCGAGCAGCACCTGACCCGCCAGCGATGGGCTGGCCAACTCGGAAAAATGGAAGGCTTGGGCGCCGTCATCGCCGATTCCGATCGCGACGCACTGCTGAATTACCTGGCCGAAAACTTCGGTCCGGAAAAAGGCGCAGCCAACGACGCAGGGACGAAATCCCAGATAAAAGGATCGACCCCGAGTTCTCCACCGCCTCATTGGCTGAGGAAATTCGGAGCACCCTCGGGATTGAGTTACGTTGGTAGCGAGGTGTGCGCGCGATGTCACTCGTCTATTGCCCGAACCCAGGTGCGAACCGCGATGGGGCAGGCATCGGCCTTGCCCTCAGAAAGTAGCATTTTGCTCGGTGCGCCGCTGAGCTACCGTGACGGACCCTACCTTCTCCGAATCGAGCAAAAGTATGGAAAGGAAGTTTATTCCGCGAGCGATGAACACGAGACCGTCTCGGCTCCAGTTTTGTGGGCCTTTGGCCTTGGCAATGCGGGACAGACATACATCTTTGAACGCGCGGGGACCTATTACGAGAGTCGAGTGAGTTATTACAACCAAATTGAGGGCCTCGATCTGACCACTGGCCATCCACGTCAGCCGCCGCCGACGTTGTTGGAAGCTCTGGGGCGGCCGCTTTCTAAGGACGAAATGACCAAGTGCTTTGGCTGCCACACGAGTGAAGACTTGTTCAATGGAAAGCTGCAAATTGATCAACTACGCACCGGCGTGACCTGTGAGAACTGTCACGGGCCGGGGAGCGAGCACTTCCGGACTAACGAGCAAAGGGCGGGTGTCCTTTTTTCGGCAGCGAAGTGGAAACCGCAGACTGTGTGCCGTATTAACAGGTCCCGGTCCCGCAGGTCGGTGGGCGTAATGGGAAACGTGCGGCAGACGAGTGGCCGGGATTCATAGACGGTGCACAGGCGTGAGTCCGTATCCCAGTACGGGCAACGAAACAGTAGGTTGCAGCTTGCGCCGCAGTTGTTACATCCGCCTTGAAGCCCATAGTGGGCACCCAAGTGCCGTGCCAGCGCGGGCACCGAGCAAATCAACAAGCGCCGGAACTTGCCGCGGATCAGGACCCGCCCCTCCCGGGCGAGCATGCCTTCCCGAGAAAAAACAGCTGCGACAAACGGCGGCGCTACGCTCCACAGTTGCCGGATGGCCTCGCTGCCGGGAAACTCAAAACGCAACAGGCGACTGAAGAACAACGGGGAGGAACCACAGAGGAAATCCGATCTCTTGCCGACTGACTGTCGGTCAGTCGACTTCAGGTCGCGATTTCTTCTCAACTCATTTTGACATCAACTAGTTACCCGAAAACCAAGCCCGCACGGAAGCACTTTGGGAAAGCAGCGAGAATGGCGGTCGTCCTGCATATGACGGCGGAAGAAGGGTCACGTTTGTGGCACGGTTTTGCTGGTCAAGGGGGAGTGTGTTTTTCAAGAAGGGAGCGGGTCAAAAACCGAATCCTACTCTGTCGAGGTGTCGAGGGCCAGATTTTGTCAATGAGCGATATCGGGAGTAGAGTCGAGAACAGGCGCAGTAACGTTAGTCTCCCGGTGGATACTCGACGCG
>OBLT010000535.1_pt1 | contig 24588 bp, 20 predicted proteins | sample 1518721 | NCBI WGS metagenome assembly OBLT01 (sample SAMEA3539307, study PRJEB22396) | soil metagenome | biome: tundra; feature: field; material: soil | place: USA | collected 2010-05 | depth 0.15 m | reverse complement strand
TTCCGAGTCTCCGCACTGTCTTCAGGTTGTGACGCCAGTACCGGCGGCAGGGGACGGCGACGGCGAATGGCTTCCCGCCCAGCGCAGAGAGGGGGCTCGCGGCATCGGACTCCAGGAACGAGCGGACCGGAACGTCCGTCGACAGCCACCATGTGGGGGGAGCCGATGCACACCAGGTCGTATTCCCGTGCGGTGACGACGTCGAGGAACTGGATCTGCGCCGGGCGGCGCCGCAGTTCCGCCGGGATCATCCCCAGGACCTCCCGGAACGGGTGCGGCATGGGGAATTCTTTGAACCTGGCTGCGTAGCGAGGGTCGGTGAATCCGATCGCGGCCAGGCACATCACAGCCGCGGCCGCGGAGCACACCCGCCATCGCCTCGACTACCTTCAGGGTCTGCTGGGTGTAGGTGAAATAGACGAACAGCACTGAGGGCTTGCGAGCGGAGTCCATCGTGATCCTTCCTTAGAGTCACCCTCACTGCCCGGAGCAGGGCTTCGATTTCCGGCCGGGTAGCCGACGGGTCATTGGCTCCTCGCGCGAACCGGTCGCCGCCAACCAACCCGGCAGTCTCCCTGTATGAGCGAACTGTGCACCGAGAAGCTTGCGGCATCACCCTCCACAGGGTGATTCCGCAGATCGGGCTCGCTAGCCCTGCGGGAACGGATGCTCACGGGCGCCCGACGCGATCATCTGCGGTGCCGTGCGAGAACGCTCATCACGGTGATCTTGGCGCAGGCGACCAGGTCGAGATCTCACCCACCCGGGGTGGTACTGGCGGGCCGGGGCGTCTTTAGCGTGGTGGTTTATGCAGCCGCTCGCAGGCGGACGTTCGGGTTTGCCATTGGCGTCTTCGTGTTCTCGGTCACCACCGCCCTGGTCATCGGCGACGATCCGAAGGTGTCGGTGATCGTGCCGACCGTCGAGGTCGTGGCGGTGCTCGCCGCACTCGCCATGATCCGGAGCCTGCAGGTGAAAGCTTTTGCGGCCATTCAGCTGGCGCCGACGCTTTCTGCCATCGCGGCACAGGGCCACGGCATCCTCACCGACCTGTACCTCCGGCCCGGCCGGCAGACCGGCAGCCGGCCGCCTCGTTGCCGCCGCTGCGCAGGGTCGTCACCTGACCACCCTGCAACAACTCGACCTGGGCCGGCTGCTGCGTGCGGCTGGCAGTGCCGTCATCGTGCTTCGGATCGGCATAGTGGGGCGCGACCGGCAGCGGGAGAAGTCGATAAACACCATGATCAGGATCACCCCCGGTAAGACCGCGAACATGGTCCAGAAACGTTCAAGAGTTGATATGACGGCGAAACAAGCGGCCTGAAAGCAGGCCTGGGAATCGGGAGCGCTGCGTATACCATAAAGAGAGGACGTGAGGTAAGTGGTGATCAACGTCATATTGCAGGGCATAGCCGTGTCGCCCGGATCGCCGTGATCTCGCGCGTCCCGGCCGGGTTGGTGCATCAGTCGCCGACAGCTAGCGGACAGCCAAAGGTGGTCATGGCCATGATCGGCCTGGCTGCGGCGGCGCGTATCGTGCGGGACCGCCGCACCTACGAACGTGTGGTCATATTCGCGATAGTGGTGGCTGCGGCGGCAGGTCTGGCACGTGAAAACCAGGCGCGCTCGCGAGCGCGCCTGGTTGCCTGGTACCAGCGGACGATGGGCGGATAGCGCTAGGTCAAAGCTCCACGATCCTTGCGGTGGATGTGCTGAGTGGATGTGCTGGCACCGCGTGTGGAAACTCCGGTCACTGACGCAAGCACGGGTCGCCGAGCACGACGATAGATCGAGGACCGACGGTGACGCGGTCACCCGCCACCCGGCTAGCCGCCGCCGACCCGGCCAGTGACGCAGGGTCGTATCTGTCCACTTCGACATGCCACGCGGCCCATTGCCTGGTGACCGGCGAGACGAACTCAAGCGGCTCCCACCAGGCGTTCACCAGGACCAGGAAGTCGTCATCGAGCAGCAGCGCGCCGCCAGCGGCCCGGTCCGGGTCATCGGATCCCTCGAGGTACAACGCGACACCCAGGGCGCTCGCGTCCGCCCAGTCAGCGGCGGTCATCTCGGTGCCTGCGGGGGTGAACCAGCGCAGTTCGGATGCCTCCGCTCCGGCCAGGAAACGGCGGCGGCGGAACACCGGATGTGTCTTGCGGAAGCCGATAAGCCGCCTGGTGAACGCAAGCAGCCCGGTGTCGGCCTGCGACCAGTCGAACCAGGAGATCTCGTTGTCCTGCAGTATGCATTGTTATTGCCCTGCTGGGTCCGGCCCATCTCGTCGCCGCCGAGAAGCAGCGGGACGCCAAAGGACAACAGCAGCGTCGTGAGCATCGCCCGGGACTGGCGCGCCCGCAGCGCGAGGATGGCCAGGTCGGTGCTCGGGCCCTCGGCCCCGCAGTTCCAAGACCGGTTATCGCTTGTCCCGTCCCGGTTGGACTCCCCGTTGGCCTCGTTGTGCTTGTCGTTGTAGGAGACAAGGTCGGCGAGGGTGAAGCCGTCATGGACAGTGATCAGGTTCACCGAAGCGGTAGGCCGGCGGCGCGAGCCGCGTAGAGGTCCGACGATCCGCAGAAGCGGGTGGCGAACTCTCCGAGGCCGACGGGGTGGCTGCGCCAGAAGTCGCGCATCGTGTCGCGGTATTTGCCGTTCCACTCGCGCCACAGCGGCGGGAACCGGCCCAGGTCATAGCCGTCGAACTGGCCGGCATCCCATGGCTCGGCGATCAGCTTGGCCCTGGACACCACCGAATCCTGCGAGACCAGGTCGAAGAACGATGACACTTGCTCGAAGCCGCCATCCTTGCGGCCGAGCGTGGTGGCAAGTTCGAACCGGAAGCCGTCAACGTGCATCTGGGTCAGCCAGTACCGCAGTGAATCCATGATCAGCTGCAGCGTCACCGGAGCGCCAGCGTTAAGCGAGTTGCCGCAGCCGGTCGTGTCGACGTAGAGCCGCGGGTCGTCGCCATCCAGCCGGTAGTACGCGGGGTTGTCCAGGCCGCGGTAGCACAGCGTCGGGCCCAGGTGATTGCCTTCCGCGGAGTGATTGAACACGACGTCGAGCAGCACCTCGAGCGCACCGGCAGCAGCTCGACGGAAGTTACCCCGAGATCGAGCAGGTGGGCGATGGCCGCTTCGTGGCCCAGGCCGGCATCGGCGAACCGGTGGCGGGGATGGGCGGCGTCCCGCCAGCGGAATGCATCGTCAGCTACCCCACGCTCCGCGGGACACGGGCGGCGGAATCCGCCGCGCTCGGCGCATCCGGGTTGTCGGCGGCGTAGCCGAGCACGTCAGGCCCGAACATGACCGATCCGCTGAACGCCCGCGCATAGGGATCCGGCAGTAGCTTCGCCGGATTGCACCGCACGCCGCGAGCCGGATCGTAGGGCCCGGTGGCCCGGTATCCGTAGGCCTGCGGCAGAGCACCATCCCGTCGGCGACGGCGGAGGGCACCGCGAAGTTCGTGCCGCCATCCACGGCGTCGCTGCCCAGCGGGAACTGACTGCCGGGCAGCGCGGCCACGGACTGCCCGGTTGCGGCGCTCATCGCTCGGTCTCCAAGCCAATGCGCCGGATGACGTCTCCAACAGGATCGACGGCTCCATGCCGACGGCGGATCACGTCGGCAATCAGCCCGGTCCAGCCGGTCTGGTGCGCGGCACCGATCGCGGCGCCGTTATCGCCGTGGAAGTACTCGCTGAAGATCAGGTTGTCGTGCCAGGCCGGATCATTCTGTAGCCGCTCGGTCCCGCCGAAACATGGCCGCCGGCCATCGGGACCACGCGTGAAGATCGAGATGAGCCGGTCCTGCAGGTCGGCAGCGACCTTGTCCAGGGTGCGCTGCACGCCCGATCCCGTCGGGTACTCGATGGTGAACTCGTCGCCAAAGAACCGGTAATAGCGCTCCAGGGCAGCGATCACCAGGTAGTTAAGCGGGAACCAGAGTGGACCGCGCCAGTTAGAATTTCCCCCGAACATGGCTGTGGTGGACTCGGCAGGCTCGTAGTCGATGCTGGCTTGGGTGCCCTCGATATCGAGCACGTAGGGATGCTCGCGGTGGTAGGCGGACAGCGCCCGCAGGCCATGCGGGGACAGGAACTCATTCTCGTCGAAAAGCTTCGCGAAGAGCTTCTCGAGCCGGCCCACCCCGGCCAGGCTGAGCAATAGCCGCTGCTGGCCGTGCTCCCCGCGCAGCAGCCCGATCTCGCTGAGCTTCTCCCGGTCCGCCAGGCCCCTGCGGGCCAGGAAGTCCGCGAACTGCTTGCCGACCGTGAGCGAGATCTGAAGATCATTCTCATCGATGACCGCGGCGGCCAGGATCGGGATGATTCCCACCATCGACCGGACCTTCATCGAAATGGCTTCCCCGCTCTGGGTCATGAGCCTGTCGTAGTAGAGCCCGTCGGTCTCGTCCCACAGCCCGAGGCCTTCGAGCGCATCGGTGATGGCGGCGAAGTGCTCGAGGAATTTGAGCACAAGATCCATACCTGGCCGCTGGCCGGACCGGTTCAGGATCACGGCCATGGAGGCCATGGCGATCGCGTAGAAGCCCATCCAGCCGGTGGCGTCGGATTGCTCCAGGATGCCGCCGACCGGCAGGTGCGAGCGGTCGATCGGGCCGATGTTGTCCAGGCCCAGGAAGCCGCCCTCGAACAAGTTGTTGCCCTCGGCGTCTTCCCTGTTCACCCACCAGGTGAAGTTGACGAGCAGCTTGTCGAAGATCCGGCTGACGAAGCCGATATCGCGAGCACCGTCGATCGCGAACACCTCGACGGCGGCCCAAGCCTGTACGGGCGGGTTCACGTCACCGAAGTCCCACTCATAGGCGGGCAGCGCTCCGTTGGGATGCTGGAACCATTCCCGGCACAGCAAGATCAGCTGGTACTTGGCGAAGGCCGGGTCCACATGGGCCAGGGCGACGCAGTGGAACGCCAGGTCCCACGCCGCGTACCAGGGGTACTCCCACTTGTCCGGCATCGACATGATGTCGAAGGCGTCGAAGTTGCGCCACCGCGAGTTGCGGCCCGTCAGCCGCTGCGCCGGGGGCGTCGGCTGCGTCGGGTCCCCGTCCAGCCAGCGGGCCACGTCGTAATAGAACAGCTGCTTGCTCCACAGCATCCCGGCGAACGCCTGCCGCATTACCATCGCTTCGTCGCCGGTCGCCCTGGGCGGAGTGAGCTCGGCGTAGAACTCATCAGCCTCGGCCCGCCGCTGGGCCATGACCTCGTCGAACTGCGCGCCGAACGGGGATTCTGCCTTTCCCCTGGCCGCCTTGGCGGGCGGCGGACGAAGCCGCAGCCGCAGCTCAGCGGTCTGAGCTGGCTGCAGCGTCAGCTGATACCAGAACGCGGCCTTGGTGCCCGTGCGGTCCGGGTTCACGGTGGCCGCTCCGCTCACCACATGGTCGTTGATGCCGTCCTTTGGGTACGGCGTCAACGGCGCGGCGCCGAACAGCCGCTGGTCGTTAGTCTCGTTCTCGCAGAACACCGCTTGCGGCAGTGTCCCGTCCGGCCCAGGGCCGGCAATCAGCTCCATCGGGCCAATGAACGGATGATCGATCCCCACTGCCGAATCACCCACCGCCCGCATCGCCGGCTTGGGCGAGTCCTCGTCCCAGGACCAGGTATTGCGGAACCAGGTGGTCGGCAGCACGTGCAGCGTCGCGGGCTCGGGGCCCGCGTTGGTCATTTGAACTGTCATCAGCAGATCATCGGCGCTGACCTTGGCGTAGTGCACCTCGACGATCCAGTACCTGTCACCGTCGAATACCCCGGTATCCAGCAGTTCGTACTCGGGCTCCTCCCGGCTGCGCGATCCGTTCTGCTCAATCAGGTCTTGATAGGGGAACGCGGCCTGCGGATAGTGATAGCGCCACCGGTTCCACGCGTGGCTCGGAATGGCGTCCAGGTACCACCAGTAATCCTTGACATCCTCGCCATGGTTGCCCTGGGCACCGGTCAGGCCGAACGGCCGCTCCTTCAGGATCGGGTCGCGGCCATTCCACAGCGCCAGGCCTAGGCACAACCGCTGCTCGATGTCACAGAACCCGGCTAGGCCGTCCTCGCCCCATCGGTAGGCACGCGACCTGGCGTGATCATGCGGCAGGTAGTCCCACGCCTCACCGTCCGGGCTGTAGTCCTCGCGGACCGTTCCCCACTGACGCTCGCTGACATAAGGCCCCCACCGGTACCAGTCACCGGCCTCGCGAAGCCCGTCCTCGAGCCTGCCGAATCCCGCCACTCGCTCCCGTTCGGCGCCCACGGTAGCCTCCTCCGCCTCGATGCATGGCTACATCGGTACCTGGCTCCGACCCCGTGATCCGGCGCGATCGCAGCGCATCGAATCGGCGATTCACAGTCGGCGTCGGTACCTTTCTAGCAGTCGGACCGGGCCAGTTCATCACCTTAGAAGGGTGATTTTCCCGCCCTATCCCCCTATCACCCTCAGGGAGGTGCGAACATTAGCTGGTCGGCTATTTGCCGTGGCCAAAGATCTGGCGTGAATCCTGACACGTGAATGGTTGGCAAACAAACGACGAACTCGGCATTACGGAAGCGGGTCCTCGTGTGGGAGGGCTCGCTGATCGACCCGGTCGGCGGCATCCTGGGCGCGCTGGTGTTCCACGGCGTCATGGCGAGCATCCACAAGGGCCTGGGCAACCAGCTAGGGCAGTTCGCGGTCAGCGTCGGGATCGGCTTGGCCGGTGCTGGCGCCGACAGTCGGTCTCGTCGCCGTCCTCGTTCTTGCCGCCAGGGCCCCTCACAGCCTTCGCATCAACGCTCAGGACGGACCTGGCGAGGAATGAGCGTGCCTTCATCGGGTGGATGGCCCCCCGCGGCATCGTTGCGGCCGCCACCGCCTCGACGTTCGGGGCAGGCCTGGCCGCCAAGGGCATCGGCGGCGCACCAAAGATTCTGCCGGCCACGTTCGCCGTGATCGTGGCCACGGTGGCCTTGTACGGCCTTACTGCCGCACCTGTTGGCCAGGCGTCTGGGCGTCGTGCGTCCGGCGCGCACCCGGCCACTTCTGGTCGGCGACGATCTGTGGGTAATCGACCTCGGGCGAGCGCTGCAGGCCGCAGGACTTGCGGTCCTGATGTGGGCTGGCCTGGAGCAGCAGCGTGAGCAGATCAGGCAGGCAGGGCTCGAGCTGGCGCCCAGTGAGCTGCTCGCGGCGGCCACCGGCCGCGGCGCCCGGCTCGAGGAGATCACGGCGGTGTTCCTGCTGACGGGCGAGGACGACTTCAACGCGCTCGCCTCGGCCATCCTCGACGGCGACGCCGGCATTCGCGTCTACCGGCTCGCACTGCCGCTGCAGGCCGCTGCCACAGGCCGGGGACACCGTCGTTTCACTGGGTCCGGCGCCCGGCGCATGACCGCTCAGATGATCGGCAGAGCGCCGCCCTCGGCTGCCTCGATCTCGGCCTTATCCGGCAGGCCGCGGACCATGATGATGATCACCACGGCGATCGCGGCGCCGATGATGTCGCCGAAGACATACACCCACCAGCCGGTGAAGTGGACGGCCACGATATCTGGCCCGAGGGTACGGGCCGGATTCATCGACGAGCCGCTGATCGGGCTGGCGAACAGCCCGAGCAGGGCAACCGTCGATCCGACCGCGATCGCGGCGTTGTGGCCGATGCTCCGGCCGCCCGTCGCCGTGTGCAGAATTACGCTCACCAGAATTGTCGTCAGGACGATCTCCATGACGAACGCTCGCCAGTCTCCGCCCGGCTTGGGGATCGGGTAGTTCCCGCCCGCGCTGACGTGGCCGAACATGGCTTGCAAGAACAGCGCGGCGCCGATGGCGCCGACGAACTGAGCCACCCAGTACGGCACCACCCAGGCCGGCGGGAAAACCCTGCGGCTGGCGAAGGCGAAGGTTACCGCCGGATTGATGTGCAGTCCCGACAGCGGGCCCCATGCATAGATCAAGGCCATCACCAGAGCGCCCGGCGCGATCACCGCCGCGGTCCGGCTGACCGGACCGCCCCCGGCGTACTGGTTGATCACACCCGATCCGGCCGCCACGGTCACCAGCATGAAGGTGCCGAGAAACTCGATGATCAGCCGGATCCACAGCGGCCGCTGCTTGAGTGTGTCTTCTTCGAACCTGATGAGATAACGGCGCCGGACGGCAGCAGCCTGCTCCTCGTCCTGTGCGTTCGCGGCGGCAGGCACACTCACTCTCCCTCGACGGCCAGGCGTTGTGATGGCGGCAGCCAGCGGCGGGCGGCCGGTCAGCTCAGGCCAGGACCTTGGCCTTCTCGCGCTCGAACTCATCAGCGCTGATGACTCCCCGGTCACGCAGGTCAGCCAGCTTGGCCAGCTGATCCGCGGTACTGGTCCCAGCGGACTGCTGGACATAACTGCGCCAGGCCTCGTCCTGGCGGCTGGCCTGCCGCTCCGCCCGCTCGTGCATCTTGCTGCCGCGGGCGATCAGGTAGACCAGCACGCCGAGGAACGGGAGGATCACCACGAACAGGACCCACAGGGCCTTGGCCCAGCCGGACATATCGTGACTGCGGAAGATGTCGATGAAGACCATGATCAGCAGCCAGATCCACACCACCCACAAGAAGAACTCGAACATCGTCCAGAATATGTTCAGGAGCGGATACGACGACGACGAAGCGGCGAGTATCATCACTTCTCCTTCGCGCCAAGGTGGCCATCGGGCATGGCTACGGCGCCATGATCGCTGTGCAGAGCTCGCTGTGCAGCCTCAGCATTCGCCGCCAGCCGATCACCGGCATCACCCGCCACGGGTGAGACAACGAGCCCCAGCGGCCGTTTTCAGGTCACCCCGTGCCGACCGGACACCGGGCCGCCGGGCGAGCGACTCGGGCCCTCGCGTCCGGGCTTGGTGCAGGCAAACCAGGTCCGATTCTCGCCATCGCCATTGACGACGCCACCGTCGCTGTCGATAGTAGTTATATTGGAAAACCTTTCGCCAAGCGCTTTCCGTATCCTTTCTCGCGGAAATGACGCTGTCCTGATGACTTCCGTGAGCAGCGTGTACCTACCGCTTGGCTGGAGCTCAAATACCTCGATGTCCCAGTCGAAGACTACCTTGCCACTCCCCCGTACCCTTATTAGCAGATAGTTGTCACCGAATTGCTGCACCGTCTGCGGGATTCTAGCCATCATCTTGAGCCCGTCAATGGTAATTGTGTCAAAGATTAGCACGCCACCATCGTTCAAGTGCCTGTAAGCGCAGTCGAAGAAGCTTTCCCAATCCGAGAAGTCCAGCAAGTGGTTGATGCCGTGGTAGACGCAAACGACAGCGTCGAAGGCCGTGTTGAGCTCGAAGCTGGTCATGTCGGCCAGGTAAAGGGGCGTTCCCTCCGGCAGTTTCTCACGAGCGACGGCCAGCATGCCCGCCGATATATCCAGGCCGCTCACCTGGTACCTGGCCGCGAGCGGAGCAATAACTCCGCCAGTTCCACAGGCGACATCGAGCAGCGTCACAGCCCGGCCGCGAGCGTGCTTGATAAGTCCCACAATAAAAGCGGTGTCCGTCGCGGAATCACCTGTTACAGCATCGTAATGCGCCGCGAGCAAATCATAAGCTACCATATTGTCGAGATTATATGGGGCGCTGAAATGACGCAATCGCCTGGAGGGGTGCCTGTGCGGGACCACCATCCAGACCGTGAGGGCAGCGTCGGCCCCTTCGTGACCTTCGTGGATCACGTGCGACCAAACGGCGCGGTAGCTGGCTGGGAATCCCGTCGCCACCGCAAGCACCTGCACGGCGCATCGGCCGGCGGCTCAATGTGGTGGGCGCCTGCGGCCCGCGGATGGTGGATCGCCGTACTGTTCGCCGTGGGATCGCTGCTATTCGCCCTCGGCGCCCTCCCCGGGTACGCCAGCGCCGCCGGAACCCGCTGGGACGCGGTGACCTTCTTTATCGGCTCACTGTTCTTCACCTCGGCTGGCTTTCTGGCCTACCGGGAAGCCGTCGATGCCGGGCCGCAGGTGCCCAGTGCCCGCCGGCGGCGCTTCTTCGTCTTCCAGCCCCGCAGGATCGACTGGTGGGCGACCGCCGTGCAGCTGGCCGGGACCCTCTACTTCAACGTCAGCACCGGGAACGCGATGCGGGTGGACCTCACCGCCAAGGCCGCGAACCAGCACGTATGGCGGCCCGATGCCGTCGGCTCGATCTGCTTCCTGGTAGCCAGCGCACTGGCCTGGTTCGAGGTCTGCCATGGCTGGGGCGCCTGGCGTCCCCGGTCATGGTCATGGTGGATCACGTTGGCCAACCTGATCGGCTCAGTCGCATTCGGCGTGTCTGCGGTAGCCGGCTACATCAACCCGGCGACCGGCCAGCTGCACAACGCCGAGCGCTCGAATCTGGGCACTCTCATAGGTGCGGTGTGCTTCTTCGCCGGTGCGCTGCTGCTCCTGCCCGAACGCACCGAGGAAGCCAGCGCCGCGGTGACCACTCCCGGCGCCAGCGGCACGTGAATCCACGGGGCTGTTTCAACGTGCCGTTTTAGAGCTCCTCGGACATGGTCCCGAGATCTCCCGAACTCATCCACTGTGGGTGATGACGTCATCGAACGCCGCCGGCCAGCATGTCCGGGGAGCCGTGTGTCCGGGGAGCCGCGTGTCCGGCCGAATAGCGAGAGCAGTACCAACTGCGAGGTGCGTCCCGCGTGCGGGACAGGTGGCGATCTTCGTGGGCCACCATGCGGATGATCAGCGGCGATCGTGCTGTACGGCGACCGGGCCGATGTGGCCTTCGCATCGCACCACTGGCCGAGCTGGGGACACGACATGGTCATCCGGTTCCTGTCGGAGCAGCAGGACCTGTACGCCTACCTGCACGACCAGTCGCTGCGCATGCTGAACCAGGGCTATACCGGCCTGGAGATCGCCGAGCTGATCCAGCTTCCGCCCGCCCTCGAGCACGCCTGGCACGCCTGCGGCTACTACGGCTCGGTCAGCCATTACGTCAAGGCGATCTATCAGCGGTACATGGGCTGGTTCGACGGCAACCCGGCCAGCCTGTGGAAGCACCCGCCCGAGGACGCAGCCCGGCGTTACGTCGACTGCCTCGGCGGCACCGATGCGGTCGTCGCCAGGGCGCGGCAGTACGCCGATTCCGGTGACCTGCGGTTCGCCGCCGAACTGCTCAACCACGCCGTCTTCGCCGACCCCGGCCACGAGGAGGCGAAGCAGTTGCTCGCGGCCACGTACGACAGGCTCGGGTACGGGGCAGAGAACGGCACCTGGCGCAACTTCTACCTGATGGGCGCGCTGGAGCTGCGTCATGGCGCGATCCCGCCGTCCCTGAGCCTGGCCTCGCCCGACATGATCCAGGCATTCACCGTCGAGCAGCTGTTCGACTCGATCGCGATCCGCATCAACGGGCCGAAGGCCTCGTCCCAGGCACTGACGATCGACTGGAATTTCACCGACGAGAACGCCCGGCACCGGATGACCTTGTCCAACGGCGCCCTGATCCACTGGGCCGGTCCTGGCCCCGGGCGCCACCGACCTGACCCTGACCCTGACCAAACCGCAGTTGCTTGAACTGCTCGCAGGCCAGGGCCTGGAAGGCATCCAGACCGCTGGCGACCTTGATGCTTTGCAGCGGCTGCTCGGCCTGCTGGATACCCCGGACCCCGGGTTCGCGATCGTCACTCCGTAACGGCTGGCACCGAGATGGCCGCGCGGGCGTAGTCCGAGATATCCCGAACTCATCCATCGTGGGTGATGACGTCATTGGGCGCTCCCCGCCAGCGTAGCTGGGGAACTGCGTCTCCTGCCGATGAGCGGCGCCGATCAAGGAGAGCCCACCATGCCCCTGCACGACCGCGACACCATCCGTCAGAAGCTGGAAGACTCGGTGTTCGCCGGGCACAACCTGACCAGGCCTGTCCCGAAGTACCGGTTCCCCAGGGACGAGACACTGTCCGCAGAGGCGTTCCAGGTGGTGTCGGACGAGCTGATGCTCGACGGCAATGCCCGCCAGAATCTGGCCACCTTCTGCCAGACCTGGGCCGAGCCCGAGGTCATCGCCCTGATGGCGCTGTCACTCAACAAGAACATGATCGACAAGGACGAGTACCCGCAAACCGCGGAGGTCGAGCGGCGCTGCGTCCACATGCTGGCCGACCTCTGGCATGCACCCGAGGCCGCCAACACCGTGGGCGCCTCCGCCATCGGCTCGTCAGAGGCCTGCATGCTGGCGGGCATGGCCGCCAAATGGCGGTGGCGGGCTAAGCGCCAGGCCGAAGGCAAGCCGGCCGACAAGCCGAACATGGTATGCGGTCCGGTACAGGTGGTTTGGCACAAGTTCGCGCGCTACTGGGATATCGAAATGCGCGAGGTTCCGATGTCCCATGACCATTACGCAATGGACGCAGCCTCAATGCTTGAACGGGTCGATGAGAATACGATCATGGTCGTCCCCACCTTCGGCGTTACCTACACCGGCGCCTACGAGCCGGTGGAGGCCATGTCTGCCGCTCTCGACCAGCTCCAGACCGAGACCGGCCTCGATATCGACATTCACGTGGACGGGGCCAGCGGCGCCTTCCTCGCTCCTTTCTGCGCGCCCGACGTGGTGTTCGACTTCCGCCTCCCCAGGGTCAAGTCGATCAGTACCTCGGGCCACAAGTTCGGGCTGGCTCCGCTGGGCGTCGGCTGGGTGCTCTGGCGAGACCGCCAGGAACTACCGGACCAGCTGGTGTTCCATGTCAACTACCTGGGCGGCGACATGCCGGTCTTCCAGATCAACTTCTCCCGGCCAGCCGGCCAGGTCATCGCTCAGTATTACAACTTCCTCCGTCTTGGCCATGAGGGGTATCAGCGCATCCACGACGCGTCCTACGCGATCGGCCAGTATCTCGCTGCGGAGATCGTCAAGCTCGGCCCCTTCGAGCTTCTCTGTGACAGCAACCCAGCCACCGGGATCCCGACGGTCACCTGGCGGATCCGAGCAGGCGAGGACCCCGGCTACACCTTGTTCGACCTAGCCGACCGGCTGCGCGCACGGGGATGGCAGGTACCTGCCTACACCCTCACCGGGACGGCTGCCGACATAGCGGTACAGCGCATCCTGGTCCGGCTGGGCGTGAGCCGGGATATGGCCTCGCTGCTCCTTGACGACTTCCGGGACGCCGTGGCCCACTTCTCGAAGCATCCGGTCACGGTGCCCATGTCGAAGGAGGAGTCGGGCGGGTTCAGTCATCTATAGCTTCTGGCCCTGCTCCACTATGACCAGTCACTAGCAACGTCGGATGGCTGGCCGAGACGGCCGGCCGGCCCAGGGCGCGGCGCGATCGCTGCGGAACGCGCATTGCTGGGCAGAACGCGTGGGCCGTCCGTCCTCACAGCCCGGTCCGACAGCGAGCACGGCCGCCTCGGCAATGCCGAACGGCCGACTCACCACGGCCTGAACCGACGTGCTGTGTGTCGGGCGTGATCAGGATCAGCTGACCTACCTGGCGGTCCGGGCGGCGCTGATCACTGCGGTCGCCGCGGGCCGCTGCCCGGCGCCAGGGTGGAGGAGCGCCGCCGCGAGGGTAGCTGACCTGCGGTCCTGGATCATCCAGCACAGCCAGCCGCCCGGCGGCGCCAGCCCCGCGGCCAGCAGCGGCGAGGTGGGGCTCGCCGCAGCGCGCCGGGCCGTCCGGGCCGATGGCATCGCCGGACCGGTTCGTCATCCCCTCGTGGTCGATATCGTGCCGCCCACCAATATCGCCGTCCGCTCCGTCCCGTGGGGGCTGGGCTCCTGGGTCCCGCCACAAAGCATCCGGCGGATTGCCACTACCTGGTCACCAGGCTGCTGTGGCGGCGCGCCCCGACGCGATCGTCGTGGAGATAGGCCTGCCGGTATCGCGCTATAGCCACCTGCAGGCGGCTATAGCGCGACCTGCGGAGCCGCGCGGACCAGCAGCCGGGCCGCGGCTGAAGTGCTCGGCCCAGCGAGCCGCTGAGCCGTCGGGCTCCGTTTACCTGCATAATGCTTGGCATGCGTTTGTCCGCCCGCGCCGACTATGCGCTGCGGGCCGCGATTGAGCTCGCGGCTGCCAGCGACGGCCATGTCACCGCTGACCAGCTGGCCAGGGCACAGAACATTCCCGGTAAGTTCCTGGAAGCGATCCTCACTCAACTGCGCCGCGGCGGCCTTGTCCGCAGCCAGCGCGGGCCCGATGGCGGCTTCTGGCTCGCCCGCCCGGCCGACCAGATCTCCCTGGCCGACATCATCAGGGCCATTGACGGCCCGCTGGTAGGCGTCCGCGGCGAGCGCCCCGAGAACCTCGGCTATACGGGGGCGGCCGAACCGCTCCAGGAGGTATGGATCGCGTTGCGCGCCAACGAGCGGGCCATCCTTGAGGAGGTCACGCTCGCGCACCTGGTGTCTAGGCAGCTGCCCGAGAGGGTCCGCGAGCTGACCGCAAACCCGGAAGCCTGGGTCTGATCCTGGATCTAATCCTGGGGCCTAGACGGGCACCATGTCGGTGATCTCTCGCGCGCGCCGCGCGACCTGCTCGATGACCGGCTGGTCGGCGTGCATGACGGCCGGATCGAGGACCTGGTCCTCTGCCGCGACCAGCCGCTGGGCCGTCGGCACGGCCAGATTGCGGGCCGGCGCGTCGCCGAGCCGCTCCGGGCCGATCGCCAGCTGCCGCCCGCCCGCCGGGCCAGCTGGCCTGGCCCCCGATACCGCGCCCTGCCTAGACCCTGAGGCGCTTTCGTGCAGCGGCTCCCTGGCGCCCGTCAGCACGGGCTCACTCTGCAGCTCAGCCAGCGCGAAGTTGTCCGACACTTCCCGGAGCACGTGGGACAGCGGCGCGCCCAGCGCGCCGCAGATGGAGGCAAGCAGCTCAGAAGAGGCTTCCTTCTGGCCGCGCTCGACCTCGGACAGATATCCGAGGGAAACTCGCGCCGCAGCTGAGACCTCACGGAGGGTGCGACCCTGCCGAAGACGCAGCCGCCGCAGCGCGTCACCGAGAAAGTGACGAAGCAGCACCATCGTCGCGCTCCCTTCCCAAGGCCGACCCGTTGACCTCTCCACCGTACCTGCCCTCACTGACTGTGCGGGAGAGGGCATAGGTGCGTGTTCGGTGAAGTAACACTGTAATCACACGTTATCTTCCCCTAGCAAGCCGAGCAGCAGCTCAAGCAGGCGCTCCACGGTTGCGACCCTGATCTGATGCCTGGTACCGGTGAGCGCGAGCGCGCGCACAACCGTGTCCCTTCCCTCGCTGACGGCTATATACACGGTGCCGACCGGGTGGCCATCCGATGGATCAGGCCCCGCAACGCCCGTCGTCGCCGCCCCGATACCGGCCCGCATACGCGCCCGGGCGCCGGTGGCCATGGCCGCGGCCACCTCCGGATGAACGGCCCCATGACGATCCAGCAGGTCAGCGGGGACACCGAGCATGAGTGCCTTGACGTCGGTCGCGTATGCCACCACCCCGCCCCGGAACGCGGCAGAAGCCCCGGGGATCGCGGTCAGCGCAGCGGCGAGCATTCCGCCGGTCAGCGATTCGGCAACGGCCAGTGTCTGGCCGCGGCTGGTCAGCAGCTGTACGACCGTCCGCGCCCGGCCGCTCGCCTGCGCCGGCCACGGATTGCCGGCGTCGTCCAGGTTCACGGCGCCTCGCCAGGACCGGTGACCGGCCGGCCGCCAGGCACCGACCGGCGCAGCCGCACTGCCCTGGCCGCGTAGTCCACCCCGGTCACCACCGTCACCACCACGGCAGCGGTCATCACGATGGTGCGCGTGGTGGCCAGCGGTCCCGGCAGGATGTACAGGCTGATCGCCACCACCTGCAGCAAGGTCTTCGCCTTGCCACCGCGGCTGGCCGGGATGACGCCCCGGCGGATGACCCAGAAACGCAGGCCGGTGACAGCAAGCTCGCGGAACAGGATCACGCCCGTCACCCACCAGGGCAGCTCGCCGAGGAATGACAGCGATACGAGCGCAGAGCCGGTGAGCGCCTTGTCGGCGATCGGGTCCGCGATCTTGCCGAAGTCGGTGATCAGCCCGCGGCGCCGGGCCAGTTCGCCATCGAGCAGGTCGGTGGCCGATGCAACGGCAAACGCGACGAACGCCGCAAACCGGAAGCCAGCGCCGCCCGCCAGCAGGAATGCCACGAATACCGGTACCAGGACCAGGCGTCCCACGGTCAGCGCATTCGCGATGTTGATCAGCCCGGGCGGCGGGATGGCGACGACATCGTCAAGCCCGTCTTCCGCCCCCGCACCGGCGTCGGGCCGGCTCAATGTGCTCACGCGCCTCTCGCGGGCGCCGTGGCCTCCGCGCTGATGACATCGGCTATCAGGTCGACCCCTTCGGACCCGGTGACGACCGCGCGAGCCAGATCGCCCACGGCGAGGCGGCGGCTCGACCTGACCAGCGTTGTCCCATCGACTTCCGGGGCCTGATGCGGTGCCCGCCCCACGTGACGTCCCCGGCCCGGGCTTTCCTCGATCAGCACATCCAGGACTTCGCCCTCGCGGTCTGCGGCGCGCTGGGTCATGAGCTCCTCAGCGAGGTCGGCCAGGTCCTCGACGCGCCGGGCGATCTCAGCGGGCGGCAGCTGTCCTGGCAGCGACGCAGCCTCAGTGCCGTCCTCATCCGAGTAGCCGAAGATCCCGATCGCGTCGAGCCTGGCCTCAGTCAGGAACAGCTCCAGCTCCTCGAGGTCAGCGTCGGTCTCGCCGGGAAAACCGACAATGAAGTTGGACCGGACGCCCGCCTGCGGGCACGCCCGCCTGATCTGATCCAGCAGCGTGCCAAAGCGCTCGCGATCGCCGAACCGGCGCATCGCGCGCAGCACGCTGCCGCTGGCGTGCTGGAAGGACAGGTCGAAGTACGCGGCGACGCCAGGCGTGGAGGTCATCACCTCGACCAGCCCGGGCCGCAGCTCGGCGGGCTGCAGGTAACTCACCCTGACTCGCTCGACGCCGGGGACGGCAGCGAGCTGCGGCAGCACTTCCTCCAGCAATCTCAGGTTGCCGAGATCCTTGCCGTAGGACGTGGAGTTCTCACTGACCAGCAGCAGCTCACGCACGCCGCGGCCGGCGAGCCAGGCCGCCTCCGCCACCAGGTCCTGCGGCGGCCGGGAGACGAACGCCCCGCGGAAGGCCGGAATCGCGCAGAAGCTGCATCTGCGGTCGCAGCCCGATGCGATCTTGAGCGGCGCCACCACTCCGCCATCAAGCCTGCGGCGCAGCACCCGCGGTCCCGAAGCCGGCGCGATGCCGGGCGGCAGATCGGCTATCGCTACGCCCGCGTCAGGCGCTGCGACAGTGCCGTGCCCTGGCGGCTGCGCGCCAGCCCCGGCGCGGCCCGCCGGCGAGACGGGGAGCAGGCGCCGGCGATCCCTGGGTGCGTGCGCTGGCCAGTTCTTCCCCGACAGCACCGCGTCGAGTCGCTCCGCGATGTCCGGGTAGTCGTCGAAGCCGAGGACCTGCGCTTCGGGCAGGGCCTCGGCAAGTCCGGAACCATAGCGCTCGGCCAGGCATCCGGCCGCGACCACCTTGGCGCCCGCCGCGGCGGCGCCGAGCAGCTCATTGATCGAGTCCTGCTTGGCCGCCTGGATGAACCCGCAGGTATTGACCAGGACAACGGCCGCATCCTCCTCGCCGGCCAGCGTCCAGCCGGCTTCCTCGAGCCGGGCAGCGAGCTCTTCCGAGTCCACCTCATTGCGGGCACAGCCCAGCGTCACCAGGCTCACGGTGCGCTGGGGGGGACGAAGCTCCTGTTCGCTCGGCACACCGGCAGACTACGGTAAGTCAGTCGATGCGCGGCCTGCGGGCGGCCCCTGGGCGAGGTCAGCTGACCGCCTTCTGGCCCGGCCCGAAACTCAGCGTGACCACCTGATTCGCCGATCCTGGCGGGACCGGGTTCTTGCCGTTGACGGTGAGCGAGATGCCGCCGGGATTGCCGATCACCATGCTCACCGCCTGCCGCTCTGTCCAGTGCCTGGCCGTGCCCGCAGCCACCACTCCGCTGAAGATGGTCTGCCCGCTGGCGGTGGTCAGCTGTACCCAGCAGTCCTGCGTCGCGGCCAGGTCGATCACCACCTGGTGCGAGTTGGCGTGCGACACCGGTGCAGTTGTCGGCTGCTGATGTTGCGGGTGCCCCCCCCGCTGGCTGGTGCGACTGGTGGTCGTCCCGGACCGCTGAGCCGCCTTGGATGCCTTGCCCGGTGATGTCGCGACGTGATACACGGCAAAGCCGGCGATCAGCACAATGGCAGCCACCATGGCCAGGCTCCAGTTCGGCCTGCGCCGTTCCTTCAGTCTGATGGGCGTCGACGGCTCGAACACGTCGGCAGCGGTGATGGCCTGCGGCGCCCCCTGAGTCGCGTCATACTCCCTGATCAGCGGCTCAGGGTCGACCCCGACCGCTCGTCCGATGCTGCGAATGTGGCCCCGAGCGTAGAAGTCGCCGCCGCACGCGGAGTAATCCTCGCGCTCGATTCCCCGGATTATTGTCTCCCTGATGCAGGTCCGCTGACTGACCTGCGTAGTGGTGAGACCAGACTGGCGACGTGCCTCCGCCAGGGTGTCACCGATGCTCACGCCGCGCCTCCATTGCTCTTCGCACTGCGTGCCGCCCGGGGTGCGGGTTACAGCTACCGGAATCCTGCCTGCTCCATGATCTCTCTGTGTAAGGGATCGGTCACCAAGTGTAGACATTGGCCTTTCGGCCAGCGAGGACCGCGCCACCGTTTGGCTGCATGAGTCCAGTATCCCGCGACCGCGAGGCGGCCGCGCCGTCACCCGTCCAGGCCGCGCAGCGAGGCCAGCAGCCCCGCGAGATCGTCGGGCTGGACCAGCACGTCCCTGGCCTTGGACCCTTCGCTCGGGCCGACGACGCCGCGGCTTTCCAGCAGGTCCATCAGCCGGCCCGCCTTCGCGAACCCCACCCGCAGCTTGCGCTGCAGCATCGACGTCGACCCGAACTGGGTACTGATCACCAGCTCCGCGGCCTGCACCAGCAACTCAAGATCATCGCCAATGTCCGCGTCGATGTCGCGCTTGCGGCCCTCGGGCGCGGCGACGTCCTCACGGTAGACCGGCTCGGCCTGCTTCTTGCAGTGCGCGACGACCTCACGGATCTCTTTCTCGGTCACGAACGCGTTCTGCAGCCGCAGCGGCTTACTCGCCCCCATCGGCAGGAACAGCGCATCCCCCTGCCCCACCAGCTTCTCCGCACCCGGCTGATCCAGGATCACCCGGCTGTCGGTCAGGCTCGAGGTCGCGAACGCCAGCCGGGACGGCACATTCGCCTTGATCAGCCCGGTCACCACATCCACGCTCGGACGCTGGGTGGCCAGGACCAGGTGAATGCCGGCCGCCCGGGCCAGCTGGGTGATCCGCACCACCGCGTCCTCGACGTCGCGCGGCGCGACCATCATCAGGTCCGCGAGCTCATCGACGATCACCAGCAGATACGGATACGGCACGTACACGCGCTCGCTGCCCGGCGGCGCGGAGATCTTTCCCGCCCGCACGGCTTTGTTGAAGTCATCCACGTGCCGGAACCCGGAGGCGGCCAGGTCGTCGTAGCGGCGGTCCATCTCCCCCACCACCCACTCCAGCGCGTCCGCCGCCTTCTTCGGGTGCGTGATGATCTGCGTGATCAGATGCGGGATCCCCGCATAGATCGCCAGCTCCACCCGCTTTGGGTCGATCAGGATCAGCCGCACCTCATCCGGCGTCGCCCGGATCAGCACCGAGGTGATCAAAGCGTTGATGCACACCGACTTGCCCGCGCCCGTCGCCCCCGCGATCAGCATGTGCGGCATCTTGGCGATATTGGCCACCACCGTGCGGCCCTCGACGTCCTTGCCCAGCCCCACCACCATCGGATGATGATCACTAGCCGCCACCGGCGAGCGCAGCACATCCCCCAGGCTGACGATCTCCCGGTCCGAGTTCGGGATCTCCACCCCGATCGCCGACTTCCCCGGGATCGGCGACAAGATCCGCACATCCGCGCTCTTCACCGCGTACGCGATGTTCTTCGACAGCTGCGTGACCCGCTCCACCTTCACCGCCGGGCCCAGCTCGATCTCATACCGCGTCACCGTCGGGCCCCGGGTGAACCCCGTCACCTGCGCATCCACCTCGAACTGCTCCAGCACCACCGACAGCGCCTCGACCATCGCGTCATTAGCCCGCGTCCGCGCCTTCGGCGCCGACCCCGGCCGCAGCAGCGCCGTCGGCGGCAGCGTGTAACTCGCATCGCTGGATGAGGTCAGCGTCAGCTGCTCAGCTTTGTGCGGGCCCAGGCCGGTCTCCTGCGTACCCGGCGCCGCGGTCCCAGCCGCACCAGCGGCCGCGCCATCCTCCGAACCCAGCCACGAGCTGAGCCAGGACGCCTCGGACCCGTCCGCCACCGCAGTGCCGTGACCGGCGCTGCCCGGCAGGGCAGCGCCTGCCCCGGCCGCCGCCGATGACCCGAAACTCAGCCCGTGCGCCAGCCCGTCCTGCCCAGCCGCGACCGCTCCGGCAGCCGGCGTCCCGGCTGCCGGAGTCCCAGCCGGGCTGCCGGGCACACCACGGCGGCCCTGGTCGCCTGCCTCCCGGGCCAGCAGCCCGCCGAGCAGCGGAGTGTCGTAGGGCTTCTCATGCTCCCCAGCCTCGATGGCCTCCTGGCGCCGCCTGCCTCTGGTGAGCTGGCGGCCCGCGCGGTGAGCGGATTGCTGCGGATTCGCAGCATCGGCGGTATCAGCGGGCCGGCCACCGCGGCGCGCGAATCCGTGGAACTCGGCAAGCCGGCCGGGTACCCGGTGCAGCGGCGTGCCGGTGATGACCAGCAGGCCGAAGCCGGTCACCAGTGCGAGCAGCGGCGCCGCGACCCAGGGCGTCAACGCAGCCACAAGCGGAGCCGACGCGACAAAGCCGATGAGGCCGCCGGCCGCCTGCATCGCGAGTGCACCGGCTGATGGCCTGGGCGTGCCGTTCGCGATGTGGACAAGGCCGAGCGCCCCGATTATCAGCGCGGTCCAGCCGATCACCATCCGGGCGGTATCCGCGTTCCGGTCCGGATGCCGCAGCAAGCGCCACGCGAGCAGGCCAAGCAGGATCGGCACTGTCCAAGCCCCGGAGCCGAATGCGCCGCGGACAAATGCGCCGAGCGGCCGCCCGACCACGCTGCCGAGGCTGAACCACGCCACCGCGGCGGTCAGAATGGCCGCCCCCAGGGCGGCGAGGCCTAGCCCATCCCGCCGATGTGCCGGGTCCAGGTCCCTGGCATTGCGCCCAGCGGCCCGCGCGGTGAAGCCGACGGCGTGCGCCAGGCCCATCCAGGCCTCCGCAATCACCCGGGCCACCCAGGCCGCCAGGATCACGATGGGATTGGCGGGCGGCGGGCGGCGCCCGTACCTGCGCCCGTTACCGTACTTTCGGCTGATCCCGGACCGGGACCGGCCGCGACCGTATCGGGCAGCGGGCTTGCGGGCAGTCTGCCCGCCGCTCCGCGGCCGCCCGGCCGTGCTTGACTGCCGCGGGCGCCCGGCCGTGCCGGTCCGCGGGCGCGCAGCACCCTTGGGCGCACGAGTCGCCATGATCCCCACCGTAGCGAGCATTCCGGCCGTTGCGAAGCATCGGGCCACCGGGCGTGTCGCGCCAGCGGCTATATAGCGGCCCAGCAGCGCGCGAGCCGTGAGTTCCCTGCGGCGCCGTCATTATTCTTTCCGGCTGGCGCGTGGCACCAAGCCATTTCAGCCATGACGACCCGGCAGGGATGATTGATCCGGCGCCCCATTCCCCAATGACCAGCTGCGAATTCCCGCGCCGGCGGCGCGCTAAAGGTAGCGCGGGGCGCCGGCGCGAACAGGCGGTGCGTCGCGGTCAGCCGGTCGGGGCGCTCAGCCAGACATTCGCCGGGTCGCCGTACCAGTCCGGGCCCCATCCGGCCAGCGAGACGTCCCACACGCCGCGCTTGGCCACGGCGTCATTCAGTTCTAGATCATCAGGCGCGACCGGTAGACCGCGGCAACATATAGTAAAGGTTTCCTGAAAAGCACAGTTCGGTATCAGTATCCAATGCCGGGCGCGTATCCATTCGCCTCCATTCGCCTGCCCTATGGTCTTCCTGGCTGTCCATGATCCGCACGGGGCCGCTGGGCTGGCCCACTGCCTGCCGCCACGGCGCACAGGCACGGCATGCGACGCGAGTCATGTCGTTGCGTTGACGCTCGTCGCCGCTGCGGCATACCGTCAGGCCCGGGGACGTTACCGGGACGGAACCAGCGGGAGGCAGTGTGCGGATCGCGGTGACCGGCGGCGGGCCGGGCGGACTGTACTTCGCCGCCCTGGCCAAGCAGCTCGGCCCTGGTCACGAGATCACTGTCTGGGAGCGGAACGCGGCCGACGACACGTTCGGCTTCGGCGTGGTGTTCTCCGACGAGACCCTTGGCGGCATCGAGCACGCCGATCCCGGCATCTACCGGGCGATGGAGCGCGAGTTCGCCCGCTGGGACGACATCGATGTGCACTTCAAGGGCCAGACGATCACCAGCGGAGGGCACGGCTTCGCGGCCACCAGCCGGCGCCGGCTGCTGCAGATCCTCCAGGAACGATGCCGGAAGCTAGGCGTGCGGCTGTGCTTCCAGACCGAGGCGCCCCCGGCCGCCCAGCTCGCCGCCGGGCACGATCTGGTCGTTGCCGCGGACGGAGCCAACTCGGCGGTCCGGGCCGCGTTCGCCGGCACGTTCGGCCCCGGCACCGACGTGCGCCGGTGCCGGTACATGTGGCTCGGCACCGACCTGGTCTTCGACGCCTTCAAGTTCTACATCGAGCAGACCCCGTACGGCGTCATGCAGGTGCACGGCTATCCCTACGACGCCACCGGCAGCACGTTCATCGTCGAGATGCACGACTCGGTCTGGCGGGCTGCCGGATTCGACCGGCTAGCCGCCAGGCACCTGCAGCCCGGCCAGTCGGACACCGATTCGATCGGCAGAATCCGCGAGATCTTCGCTGCCGTGCTCGACGGTCACGCGGTGCACGCCAACAACTCCAGGTGGATCAGTTTCACCACGCTCCGCTGTGCCAGCTGGCACCACGGCAACGTCGTCCTGCTCGGTGATGCCGCGCACACGGCCCATTTCTCCATCGGCTCGGGGACCAAGCTCGCGATGGAGGACGCGCTGGCGCTCGCCGCGTGCCTGCATGAGCAGCCCGGAGTCGACGCCGCACTGGCCGCCTACGAGGCCGAGCGCAGGCCGGTGGTGGCCTCGGCGCAGCGCGCCGCGCAGGCGAGCCTGGAATGGTTCGAGAACCTCGGCCAGTACGTGCACCAGGAACCGGAGCAGTTCGCGTTCAACATCATGACCAGGAGCCGCCGGGTAACCCACGGCAACCTCCGGGTGCGCGACCCAGAGTTCGCCGACCGGATCGACACCTGGTTCGCCGGGCACGAGAAGCGGCGCGGAATGGGCCGGGGCGACGTGGTGCCGCCGGTGTTCCAGCCGCTGCGGCTACGCGGCCTGGAGCTGCGCAATCGCGTCGTGGTCTCCGCGATGGACATGTATTCGGCCGACGCGGGCACGCCGTCCGACTTTCACCTGGTGCATCTCGGCGGCAAGGCGCTCGGCGGCGCCGCGCTGGTGATGACCGAGATGGTCTGCGTCTCCGCCACCGGGCGGATCACGCCTGGCTGCGCCGGGATGTACGCCCCCGAGCATGAGGCAGCCTGGCAGCGGATCACCGGGTTCGTGCATCGCAACTCCACCGCGAAGATCGGTTTGCAGCTCGGCCACTCCGGCCGTAAGGGCTCGACCAAGCTCATGTGGGAAGGCATCGACCAGCCGCTGGAGTCAGGGAACTGGGAGGTGTGCGGCCCGTCGGCGATCCCGTACCGGACCGGCGTCAATCAGGTCCCGCATGAGCTCACTGTCGCCGAGCTGGCAGTGATCAAGGCCGAGTTCGTCGCCGCGGCGCAGGCCGCGCGGCGATGCGGATTCGACCTGATCGAGCTGCATTGCGCACATGGCTATCTGCTGTCATCGTTCATATCCCCGCTCACCAACCGCCGTGCGGACGCCTACGGCGGGACGCTGGCGAGCCGGCTGCGGTTCCCCCTGGAGGTGTTCGCCGCGATGCGCGACGCCTGGCCGCAGGACAAGCCGATGACCGTGCGCATCTCCGCGACCGACTGGCACGAGGGCGGCATCACCGGGGACGACGCGATCAAGATCGCCCGCGCCTTCGCCGCGGCAGGCGCCGACGCAGTCGACACATCGACCGGGCAGGTCACTCCCGATGAGAAGCCGGCCTTCGGCCGCTCTTACCAGACGCCGTTCGCGGACGCGATCCGCAATCAGGCAGGCATCGCGACGATCGCGGTGGGCGTGATCTCATCGGCCGACGACGTGAACTCGATCATCCTTGCGGGCCGCGCCGATCTGTGCGCCCTCGGCCGCGCGCATCTGCACGACCCGAACTGGACGCTGCACGCGGCGGCCGAGCAGGGCTACAGCGGTCCGGCGGCCGGGTGGCCTGACCCATGGCGGGCGGGCGGCGCCGCACCGCAGACCGGCCGTTCCGACGGGCCCAAGCCGCGGCTGCAGCTCATCAGGGACGGTGCGCCGGCCACCC
>OBLT010000534.1_pt1 | contig 24613 bp, 20 predicted proteins | sample 1518721 | NCBI WGS metagenome assembly OBLT01 (sample SAMEA3539307, study PRJEB22396) | soil metagenome | biome: tundra; feature: field; material: soil | place: USA | collected 2010-05 | depth 0.15 m | reverse complement strand
CGGGAACCAAGTTCGACTGCACTGGGGCTGGTTACAGTGCGCGGATCGGTCCAGGGGGCTTAGGTCTTGACACTCCTCCCTAATGGCCTAGTGTTTACGATTCCTGTCGAGAAATCCCCTCCTGACCACCGACCGGGCTCGGCGTTCCGAACATTGTTGGGGATACATACCTGGTCGGTCAGCGTTTCCCTAAGCGTTGTATTCCTAACCGCGGAGCTTTTCACTACTAAGAAATTAGTAGAGACTGTAGATGATTTTGTAGCTGTTCAAAGCCTTCTGCTTCAACACGGTTCAACAAGCCTCAACACCCTAGCCGTAATTCATTGAAACCTAAACACTTGAAAATAGAGCACTTGCGAATCATTAGGTGCACCGCCTTCTAACATGTGGATCTCCGGTAAATACCCTATGCCATTTGCCCTTTGTTTTCAAAAGCTTACAAAAATCGGGTGTTGAAGCTTGTTGAACCTTGAGGACACCTCGTCTACAGTTTTCGCTACAATTTCCGGCGGGCGCCAGCGGAAGGCCTGCAAAACGGGCGTTTCGAGCATGCTGGCCCTCTGCAATTGCGGCAGACGGTCGCCGTCTCAAAGTTGCTCAAAGGGTTCAATCCAGCGGCGCGACATCGGCTTCACTCCTTGGGCGGTCCTCTGTCATCCCGCAACAATGGCGGAATGTCAGAGGGCCGCTCAGTGGTGGACGACACGCATTCGACGTTCCAGGGCGGCGTCCTCGAGGCGCGCCGAAGTCGGTCTATGCCGATTCCTGGTGCAAAGGCTGTTAGCGACAGGAATCCGTCTTGGCGAGGTTGTGGGCCGTCATCTCCGCAACGGACAACTGGCCCGCCGCGCCGAAATCCAGCAGTTTCCGAGTGGCGCGTCATGCGGCCGGAGCAGTAGGCCCGGATGCTCCAGTCAGCGAGATGGCGACTTCTCGCTCATCTGGATTATATCTGAGTTGACAACTCACTTATTGGAGCAGATTCACTAAGCGGACCACCGACGGCTCAGCCGCTGAATCACCGGTGACCGGTGAAAAGCCGTTATTCAGTGGTTTGCGCTGGCTCCGAGATTAAAGTTACAATAGCAGTGAAGGTTTTTGGAGGTCTGCCTACATGAACGTGTTGGCGTCGGACCGTGGCCGGCCAAGCTTCAAACCTGCCATTGCCCTAGCCAGCGCGCAGAACGGACCTTGGCAAGCGCTCCGACAAGGCGGTTGCCGCAGGTTGATCTGCCGATTGGCTCGAACCAAGGGATCCGAAATACCCCGATCGGTCCGGTTGAATTTGCTTTCCTTCACGATCGGTACGTCGCATCCCGGGAGAGTGCCGCATGCTTTCAGCCATCCGCCGGCCCATCGTCTATATTAGCTACCGATGGGTCGATGTCGTCGATCAGGGGCGGCCAGCGCGTGCCCCCGACCCGCGCGCACGCGAACTGGCCGACAAGCTGCACACACAGGGCGTGGATGTGCGGTTGGACGTCTACTTCCTCGACAGCCTGCACGGCTTCAAGCCGCCGCAGCGCGTGGCTGGCGACGCGCGCGACCCCTGGTTGGTCTGGTCAGAGCGGCAAATCGCCGAGGCCGATGCCGTGCTTATGTTCTGTACGCCCGAATATGCCGACACCGATCCGCACCATGGTGAGAGCCCGGGCGACTGGTCGGATTGGTGTCAGCTAGACGAGCCTGCCCGCATCAATACGCGCGTGCCCGCCCTGTGGTGGGACTGGCTGGCAATCGCCCGCGAGTGCAACGAGCGACCGCAGAAGTACATCCCGATCGGCACGGGCCGATACCATGGCGATCAGATCCCGGCCTTTGTCCGAGGGGCGAGCTACCTGAACCTCGCCGACGATGGTGCCTTCGACGCGCTGTTGCGCCGCATCCGCCAGGTGTGGCGGGAGCGCGTGCCGCGCAGTGGCGTGTTCATCAGCTACGCTCACAAGGACGATCAGTCCTGGCTCGACACCCTGCGCGGGCATCTGTCCTGGCTCGAACGGCAGCACGGCGTGGAGTTCTGGACCGACCGCGACATTGAGCCTGGCGAGAAGTGGCACGAGACGATCCGAAGTGCGCTGGACAGCGCCAAGGTCGGGATGCTGCTGGTGTCGCCCGACTTCCTGGCCTCCTCCTACATCATGAGCAACGAGCTACCCCGAATGCTCGAGGCCGCCGAGAGCGACGGCCTGAGGATATTCTGGATTCCGCTGCGCCCATCGGCCTACAAACACAGCCCGATCGCCAGGTTCCAGGCGGCGCATGCGCCGGACAGGCCGCTTTCGAGCCTGCGTCCCGCCGAACGTGACCAGGCTTTCGTCGACATCGGCGAGATGCTGGCCAAGGCGCTCGGGGTGACGGGCGCTTGATGTGGTCTGCGCAGATAGTGGCGGGCTCCCGGTGGACCTGGTAACCGCGTCGCAGGTCCACCCGGACGGAAAACGCCCTAGCCGCGGAAGTGACGTATTCGCCGGTTCCGGGCGGATCGTCGGCCACTCGGAGAATGGCTCCCAGGCGACGCTTGGGGGAGCGCGCCCGTGCCACCCACACCATTCCTGTTTATATGTCGTCTTCTGACCACCGACCGGGCTCGGCGTTCCGAACAATGTTGCGGATCAATCCCTGGGTCGGTCAGCGTGTCCCTAAACGTTGTATTACCGAACCGCTGGAGCCCTACACTACTAAACAATTAGTAGAGACTGTAGATGATTTTGTAGCTGTTCAAAGCCTTCTGCTTCAACAGGGTTCAACAAGCCTCAACACGTCGCGCGTATCCCATTGAAAGCTAAGCATCTGAAAACAAGGCACTTGCGAAACGCTACGTCCACCGCCTTCTAACCAGCGGATCTCCGGTAAATACCCTACGTGCTTTGCCCTGTGTTTTCAATGGTTTACAAAATTCGTCTGTTGAGCCCTGTTGAACCTTGGGGATACCGTAGCTGCATTTTTCGCTACAATTCTCGGCCCGGCCTTCTTGGAAGGCCTGTAAAACGGGCGTTTCGAGCATGCCGACCCTCTGCAATTGCGGCAGAGGGTCGCTCGCCTTCAAAATCGTTACTCGCGTCCAAACCAGCGGCGAAGAGTCCGGCACCGGTCCAAGGCGGGCATCTGTCATCCCGCCACTGTAGCGGAAGGTCAGAGGGCAACTCGTGGCAGTATCGACGATACGATTCGACATCCGTGCGTCCGCCCAAGCTTTTGAGTGCGCCGCCATGGGTGAGGACCACAGCGCGCCCCGCCGCTGTCTCCTCAGATACACAGGCGAAATGCGAATTCCGTGTTACTCGTCGGTAGTTTTACAGGTAACCGAGACAACCGCCTCCGCTTTTCGCGCCCTTCCGGGGGACTTCGCCCCATACGTAAAAAATGAGATTACCGCGAGTGGCGATCAGTACGTTCAGTACCCTGCCGGAGCGACAAAGCCCAAAAAAAACTCGTGAATGCTTGAAACATTTCTGTGTTCAATTTCACTATTCTACGAGGGACATTTCTCACACTCAGCTCTTCGGAGGGTAACAAGTGGGTTTTACAACCGCCGCGCCTAGAAAACCAAACGACACATTCTACGACGCTTGGCTGCTTTTGTTGCCTCCGGCGCCCTCAAGTACCTGTATTGCAGTCCAGCGTGTTCGTGCGAGCAAAGTGACCCAGAAAGGACAAAACATGGCGAACGACTTGCAAGAATTTTCTTCCCTCCGCATCAGCCCAGAGCGAAGGAGTGTCAATGGCAAATTGGGCTTCCTTGCGGAACTCGCAGGAGCCTGGGAGGGCGAAGGCTTCAACCTGATCGCCCGGCCAGACAACCAAGGTGGCTCCCCGCGATTCCTTAAACCCATTCAAACGTTCGAGACGCTCAGTTTCATTCCCATCTCGTCGTCAATCCCAAACCGCGCGGAGGTAGCCTGATGCCCGACCAATGCAATCTGAAGTCAGACCCCGTGACGGGGGTTCTCAGTGGCACCGCGGGCAACAAAACGACGGTGCAGATCAAGAATTTGAATGGGGCGGCGACGTTCAAGACCGTTTCCTATAACGGCACGGAGATCGCCAAGGACACCGACTCGGCGACGTTCACCATCGTTGCCGGCGAAAAGAACTTGACTTTTGTTTATGAAGGATCTGCGGCGGGCGATCAAATCACCATTGTCGATCCATGCGGCACAGTGCTCGACGCATTTCCGTGCGACCCGGGGAATTTTCAAATCACTCTCACGGTGCTTGCGTAAGAATGGCGGACACGATGAAGACCAAACTGACCGCGTGCCTCTTTGCCATCGCTGTAACGTCGTCGGCTCAATCATTCGATCCAAGCATCCAGATTCAGAGAGTGCGGGAGGAGTACGCGAGCCTTACAGCGAGCGACCAGAAAATTTCATGTGTGGACGCCACGGGCCACCCGGACCTCTTGATTTACTGCGGGGACCTGCGGGCACTGTTTCTCCCCACCGGATTGCAGGTCGCCTTCGCGTCGTATATGGTTGCAAAACAGGAACCTAGCGCTCTGAAATCTGGGGTCCTTTCCTTTCTGTCTTCTGCTGCGGAGTCTCGCATCGACTCGCAGAACGGGGCCTCCTCTAACGGTTCCGGCACGACCAGCGTGGTCGAACGCTCCGGCATCAGCGACGTCCTCGGAGTGGCTCTCGAATCGGGAGGCGTCACGCAAACGGTTAGCGGGACGAATCTAACCCTCCAAGGAAATGCCCTGAGTTTGTATCGATTCGTACGCGGCCAGGAGGTATTTCAATACTGTCCGCAAGAGAAAGCCAACTGTAAGGGCGAACTCGAGGCATTCCTGAACAAGCTATCCGGCAGTGCGACTCTCGGCTTATCAAGTGCTTCCACCCAGACCGCGACTGGAACCGTCGCCAGCTCCGGGACAACCTCCGGGACCAGCAGTCAGCCCTCCGCATCAGCGTTGATCCAAGACAGCGCGTCTCACCTTACTGGGTTTTCGATACGCTTTCAAGCGATCAACACTCTCGATCTCAGGAGTCAGGCATATCTTGACGCATGGAAGAAAGGCATCGCCGACCCTAACCTGACCAGTCTTGCGGAGCAATCGGTCAAAGATGCGGCATTTGGCTTCTTCCACCCGGGAACAGAAGACAGACAGTGGCTGTCGGACACACTGATTAGTCTGAGGAAGCGCGTGGAAGATCAAGCCGCCGACAAGGATCCGAAACACGCGAAAATCAACGACGATGCCCTCGTCTCCGCAATAACAGAGGCGTGGGACGAGCAGATTCCGACGTGGACCAAGAACGGCATGTCCATTGACGCTCTCAAGTTGTTCCTTAAGGACGCCAACGCCTATATGCAAGCTCGCGATGCAGCGGTCAACAAGGTCCGCCAGTCGCTCGCGTCCGGTCTCACGTTCGAATACGATTACGCGCGTCCGGACAACCAACCGCGGGTCTCCACGGCACGCGTGATTTATACGCTCCATCCCGGCACGATCGCCAGCGACATGCCCACGTCGACCACGCAGTCTGGCGCCAAACAAAAAACGGGTGTGGTGACCCCGCAAGCAAAGCCAGCCGCGACTACATCGGGCGCCAAGCCGAAGACGACCAACGACTCCGCCATCACCTTCAACTTCGCCGCCGACATGTACGACAACCCGCCGCCCGGAACCGGCGTGCTTCGCGACCTTCAGGGCGCGCTCCAGCTCGATCATCACTTTGGCAACACCATCGCCACGCTCGCCGGCTATTATCAATATCAGAATCAACCGGCCGCACTCACAATTGGCGCCGGCAATCTGGCACCCGGTACCACCATCATGCTGAACGGCACCGCGGCGACTCTGCTTGCGCCCAAAGGCAACATCGTGGTCGCGCAGGCGATGGTGACATTCCCCTTAAAGTCCGGCACGAAACTGCCCGTGGGCGTCACCTGGTCCAATCGCACCGATCTCCTCAAGGGCAACGAGCTCCGCGGACACGTCGGCTTCAATTTCGACTGGAGTAGCCTGCTTCTCGGAGGGCAGGCTAAAACGGCCAACCCGTCCCAACCCTGAGGCACCATCCGATTTCAAATGCCAACGACCGCTGCCCGAATCGCTCTCTGCCTCGCATCCAGCTTTGCGACTTACGCACAGGCGCAGGTAGCTTTCCTCCCTCCAGGCGGGCCGTCCATAAGCGTAGTCAGCGACGGAAAGACGGCTATTTCGACGAGCGTCAACGTGACGCTCCAATCGAGCTCCGACGCGGCTCTGGTTTTCCAGTCTTATGGGCTGCACGGTCCAGGCGTCGACCCGGGACCTGCCAGCCTGACGAGCGCCGCAACGGTAACGTTGAAAGCCAAGGATTACGTTACCGTGCCGATCTCCGTTTCAGGGCTGACCAAGTTCGGGACCTACCGAGGATCCGTCGAGTTTCGCAAGGCCGCCGAGGCACCGGGCGGGGGCACCACGGTTCCGATCACAATCCTGGTGAAGGGTACCGTGGTTATCCCTCCGCCCGCACTAACGGCCTTTCGTTGCCTTTTTCCTGGGAGCTGCGCGCTCGGGAATTTCCTCGCGCCTGTTAACGAGAGCATTCTAATAAACAACCTGGACGGACAGGTAGACGCGCAGATCAATTACATGACAATCATGCTGCGCGCTGGCGACTCGACGTTGAACTTGAACCAGCGGCAATTAAAGCCGGATACAGGTCAACCGATCGCCGCCGGCCACGCTAACGCCTTCAAAGTGACCATTCCCTCCGACACCGCCATCGCCAGCCACTACGACGGCCTCCTTCGCGTCGGATTTCAGACTGGCGAGACCATCTCATCGCCGATCACGCTCGACGTCCGCGATGCCCCCTTAGTCGCCATCGCGCTCCTCGCGCTCGGCATAGTGTTTGGCCGGGTACTGCAAGCCGTGAATTCTCCCACGGCGCAGGCGCAGCAGAGGCTGGTCACCAACCTTGCCGTTTTGCACAACGCTGCCGCTTCCATCCGCAATTCGGATGCGGCTCTGCTTCTTGAAAAGAAGATGGCGGACGCGCGTCAGGCCATCGCCACGATGAACGCGGGCGAGCCGGCGATAACCCAGCAACTTCAGGACATCGGCACGGCGATTACCATTGAATCCAATTTGGAGTGGATAGAGGGAAATCTGAATCGAATTCCGGCTAACCGGGAAGCTGTTCAGACGGACGTCGACAACTCGCGAACGTTCCTGCTTAGCGACGATTTGCCGAATGCCGAAACCGCACGAAGAAAGGCGCAAGGAGACCTATTGACACACCTCGGCGCGGCTGGAGCGTTGCCCGGGAAAATGACCGCACAAACCATGCAGTTCAATGCGATCCCACCGGCCGCTCCCGCTCGGCGCGTCCACGCCCGAGTGGCTTCGTTTCTCGCTGGGACACCCACTCATTTACCGGTCGGCAAGCATGCCTTTCTTAAGGACCTGATGTTCATCGCACTGCTCATTGGTCTAGTGATCGTCGGTTTATACACTCTCTACATCAAGAATGCTACCTTCGGCGCCAGCCGCTTGTTCGACTACTTCGGCATTGCGGTTTGGGGCCTGAGCGCAGACGTGGCCCAGCGCACTCTGCAAGGTTTGCAGCTGCCAAAGTAGCAATATTAAGTTTCTCGTTCAAAGGCGTTTGGGAATTGCCGACCTTATAAGCCAGTGGCGGGCGACGCGCCTTCTTCGTTTCCATCGGCGCGGGCACTTGCTTCCGTCGCCATAACTGCCAACGCGCAACGTGAACCAAATATCACCGTCCGCGCCCCGCGCGATACTCCAGGGCGTGCCGCCTCCTTTTCACCACATATATACTACCGGTCAGGTACGTATACGTGCATGCCGCTTCCAAGCCGGGTGCAGAAGAAGGAAAGCTCTGCCAGCCCCCAGTTGCGGAGGACAAATGTTCCGCCATGGACCTGTCCTGAACCCGTCGCAACCGTTAGCTTCCGCTAGCGAACATCCTCGCGGAACTTCACATTCTTAGCATTATCGGCCATGTCGATGGCGGCGAGAAAGGGGGCCAGTTTGGCGGGTAGGAAGGGACCACCTGTGTGGTTACGCAATGGACTTCGACGGCGTCACCCGGGCCCTGGATTGTGGTTTTGGTTGCCCTGCGGCAACTTTCGTTGCCCTACGGCAACCGCGCTTCTCTTCGACGCGGCCGCAGGTGTCCTTATGATCTCCGAAGTGCACGCTTGAGTCAAGCAAAATCTTCATCTTTCTTCACCGGCCAGAGACGCAAGGCTTGTGGCCTCGCGGCGAGCCAGTGATTATTCTCTTCGTAACCAGTTGGCTTCGCCTTTTCCCGCGCCAACGATTCTGGCGCAAAACGGACCATGGGGCGCGCGCGGCTGTGTGGTGCCTCCGCGAGCAGGTGGTTCCCCACTCACCGGCATCGAGCATCGGCGGTGTGGTCCCCACTGGTCCCGCCATAACGGCCCCATCGCCCGCCGCCTCTAACAGGCAACAGCGTTAGCGATTGCAATCCTCAAGTCCTGCTCGTGATCGGACGGATGTTCAGCTATCGTTTCCTGGATCTGTTGCGTGGCCGGCTCGGAGATGCCGCCGTTCTGGACGTGAATATCAAATGCCAAGGCGATGCCCAATTCGGCTTTGAGATTAAGGCGTCTCGCTGTCAGCACCGCAGGTTGAGAATAGTCGTGGTCCACTATGGCAAGCTGCAACTGCTGAACCACCGCTTGTTCGCCCAATCGTCGGAATCCGGATAACCAGGGCTCCGCCAGCATAGCCTTCATCACTCCAAGGCTGATTCTGTTGGCAAAGTTGATCCGTTCCGCAGGCCCAGCGTCGATGATCTCAAATAGTTGCGAGGCTAAATTCCCGAACACGTCTTACACCAGACCGGGATGATCCGCTGCGACCTGCTTGATGATCCTGCCCAGTTCGCCGCTAATCAGGGTAAAGCCGATGATCCCCCATGTAACGCCTGCCCCGTCGAAATTTCCTTGCGCTAACGTGAAGCCATGGCCCTCGAACGCGGTAGTCAATTGCAATGCCCGTTCCTTCAACTCGGGGATCGGACCTTGCATGAGTTTGGTCCATGTATCCTCGTCCACTTCGCCGACTGCCGCTAGTCCATTGGAGGCTTGGAAGCTGGTCACCGCCTCTGCGGTGAGTTTTCCATATTGTCCGTCGATTTGGGCGCGGGTCCCCCCCGGCCAGCGACTCCAGAGATGACCGCCGCTGAATTTTGGCTTAACCGTGAGTCGGCCACTACGCCCAATCATATCCAATAGCCACGACCGGAGATGGCATTGGATGGTGGCCAGGCCATCCGGACCTTTTGAGGTCGCATAAGGCCTCTCTAGAGAGGCCGGAATGATTGCGGTAACGCAAGACAAGTACTCGATCCGCATTTTTGTTGCTCATTTCTTTGCGAACAGGAAACGATTCACCAGTGAAAATCACTACCCTATAGGAGCCCGAGCCCGCGAAGGGGGAAGTTCAATACCGCCGAGTACGCAACGAACGAAGCGAAGCCCAGAAATTGGCGGCCGAGCAGACTGTGCTTGTGGAAGAACGACTCGCCCAGCAGGCACCGACTGAGGTAAGGATTTGTCGTTGCTAAGAATTGCCGCAGTCAAGGAGCTCCCCCAGAGCCGGAATTGTGGGATAATCGTAGGTCTGTCGAAATGGCGCCTCCCTCTCGGAAACAGGTCACCGCTGCTCAGCCCCACTCGCGCTTTCTCACCGTAATAGTCGTTCTTCTCGGAATGGTTGTGTTATGTGTTCTGGTTCGCATCGCCCTGAGGTTCGAGATCGGGCGACTCCACGCGCGAACGGCCAATGCGCTGAAGACGTTAAAGGAGAGGCCGAGAACGCGCATCAGAGACGCCGTCGGTATGCTTCCCGCCAATATCGGGCGGGACTACCGCCTTCAGGCACTACTGCAGCCCCGAGCCGCGCGCATCGAACAAGCCTTCGCAACTCTGTCATTCCAGATCAGACAGAGCGCTCCCTCTCCGGGCGAAAATCTGACACCCGGCGACTTTACTGAGATTTTCGACTATTGCACTCTTCATCCTGGCAACGAGCATAACCCGGTGCAGGAATGGATCGTTGGTATGAGTTCTGCTAATCACCTGAAGGACCACTTGTTTAATAACTACTTCGACATCGCTGGTTATTCTGAAGAGGCGGGAGACATCGGGCAGGCAAGAATGTGCTATTCACGATTCCTGAAGCTGATGCACATTCTCACCTCACAAAGCGATATTGGCCTGTATTCGATCGTACAGCAGGAATTGTCAACTGCCGAGATACGCCTGGAGGTTCTACACCCCAAACATTTCTTTAACGCTCCCACTTTCGGATATGTCAACCGCGAGGACCCTCGTTTCGAGGCTGACATGCAAAACGAAGACCCCGCCATTCGCGGGCTTGCAATCTTATCGTTTGGTTCCCTGAAATACCGCAACAACGACTACCCGGGCACGATTGCATTCCTTCAGAAGAGCGCGGCCAACTGTGGCCCGCTGGGCGCGGAATGCCTCTTCCTGCTGTATAAGGCCGAAGCAAGGGAATCTGAATCTGAGAGCAGCGGGGGGAGGCGATCACCGGGTGGCGATTTGCACATTCGCAGCGCGATAGAGGGATTTCGGCGCCTGTGGAGCACACTTCCGCCCGAACACTATCTGCGGCGCCATGCGCTTCTGTGGATGGCTTTGGCACAGGGCTGGTCAGGGAATCGCGGCGCGGAGCTTGACCTGCTGCATCAGGCAATAAGAACGTTTCCTAACACAGACCTCGCCACAATCGCAGGCGATGTCCTCGGAAGAGCAGGAGAAAGCAATATCCAATGACTGGGATCGCGGCGCGAATTAAGAAAAGGTGGGCCATTATCGGTGGCGCGATCACCGGGATTGGGGCTTTGTTCAGCGTTCTGGACATCCTTCCCAAACTTGTCTCCAGTTATGAAAACGCGTGGACACTGAATTTCATCCCTGACGTGCTGCTGGTGATGGGCCTGACGCTGCTTGCCGCCGTTGCGTACGCCCAGTTTGGACGGGAGCTCGCAGCATCTTACGCCGATATTCTCGGTGGCGGCACGCGGTGGCAGAGAGCATCCCTCGTGCTTCTCTCGCTGGCCATGCTGGGGCTCGTCGCAACCTCCTTGGGCGATTGGAAGAAATATTACCGGCAGCGCGTATCCTCCGCGAAGTTCGACTGGAGCTACGTTCAGGCAAGATCCGCTCTAAAGCGAGGCGATTTCGTCCGCGCGGCCGCGTTCTTCAAATCGGACCATGGTAAGCAGAAGTTTCTGTCAACCGCACTCAAAAAGAAGCGCGATCGAGAAGAAGAGGACACACTACAGCGGCTCGCGGATGTCGACAAGTACTTGAAGAGGTACAGCCAAGCTGCCACCAGGGTCCCAATTTCCCTGCCCGACTTACTGCTGGTTCAGCGAGCAGCTCGCTTATATCCAGACTCTCCGGATGTTCTGTCTGCTACTGCAGACGCCCAGCAGCGTTTGCGGGCAGCCATGGAACCCTGGTTCGCAGGTATCGGCGCGTTACAGCATGGAGACACTTCGTTGGCCAGATTGAGCTTCCACGAGTCGCTCGAAAAAGGAGGTATTTCGTTGTTCGACCAGGAGCTTTTGCTGCGCTATTGCGGCCAGCAGGATCTCCGGTATTTCAGTTCTGCAGAAGTTGAGGTGCTGGACGGCTATCTCAAGATTCCAGTCCAACGCTTGCGCTTCCTCTTGAGAGACGCGCACCCCTGGATCCAGGCATTGCTCGCATTGCCGTCCGCTCCTTCGGCCGGCGACGGCCCGGCACAGCTCAGCTATTACGACCAAATGCTCCAGCGGGATCATCGTGCCGTGCCGCACGCATTTGCGCATCAGTAGGGCTCGGGCAGTGCGAAGAACTGACGGTGTGCGCAGCGCGGCACTGATCCAGCGCCGCGTCGGATCAGTATCAACCAGGCCCGGAGCGCTACTAAGGAATTAGTAGAAACTGTAGATGATTTTGTAGCTGCTCAAAGCCTTCTGGTTCAACAGCGTTCAACAAGCCTCAACACGCAGCCCGTATCTCATTGAAACCTAAACGCCTGAAAATAGGGCACTTGCAAATCGGCGCATCCACCGCCTTCTAACATGTGGATCTCCGGTGAATACCCTATGTAGTTTGCCCTGTATTTTCAATAGTTTACAAAAATCGGGTGTTGAAGCTTGTTGAACCTTGAGGATACCTCGACTACAGTTTTCGCTACAATTTCCGGCGGGCGGCATCGGAAGGCCCGCAAAACGGGCGTTTCGAGAGTGCCGACCCTCTGCACTCGCGGCAGAGGGTCGCCTGCTTCAAAATGGCGCAGGGGGCCGATTAACCAAAATGGCGCGGAGCCCGGTACCTTCTCAAGCGGCAGGAGCCAAGGGAGGACACGCCTGGACCGCTCCCGGTCCCTGAATCGGCATCCAGTGAACCGGATAATGGGCTAAACGCCAACCAGAACGCGCTCGTCGCATTCGGTCGGTTTCTGGAAACCAAGATTGCCGATGCGGCCGGCAACACGGATGCCGCTCTCAAAGAGATCGGCCAGCGCCTCGTTACGTCGATGAAGGACGGAGCCCACCACGCAGAAATCGCGGTGCAGCGGCTTGAAACATTTCTCCATTTGAAGTATTTGAAGTAGGTGTAAACAGGGACATTGCGCAGGGCGTACCAGGTTTAAGGGGCGGTTCCCAAAACAGGGTGCGGCGGCACATGAGCGGGTGCTATGGTGAAGGGAAGGCAAATCAGTACCCAACTGAGGATTTGATGATGGCCACAACAACGACGGGAACGATAAGGCTTAACATTGTTGATGGGACGCGACAGCCCGTTCGCGGCGGCCTCAACCTCTTAGTGCGTGTACTGGACGGAAACAAGCAGCCGGTTGCGACACAGTGGGTCAAGGGACCCACTGTACCAATCATGGGCTTGCAGTTTCACGATAGCCCTGCTGACTGGTACACGATGGTGGTCCACGCAGACGGTTACCAAGACGGCGGCATTTACCCGGTACGCCTGCAAGCCGGAAAACTGATAGATGCATACGTCATGCTGTTGCCGAGTGGTGGGAGCTTTCACTTTCCGCCTATTGAAACCGTCCAGGCAGATGGCAAGCTCTATCAGTTCCTGGCGAATGGCACGCAGGACGTGGTGACCCGTTATCACACGACGCTGGAAAACCAACCCTTGCAACTGGGCGCTTTGTTTACCATCGGGACCGCGATCAAGGACATCCCCCTGGATGACATGAGCAGTCCCTTGGACTACTACTGGGAGGTTGTCTGGGACCTGCTTATGCCAGACCGATTTTGGGCTTGGGTGGATGCCCGCTTGGCTGATCGGATTGCCACGCTCGCCGCACTACACAGCTTTGCGGAGGAACAGGATGCAGCAGGCTGGCACCCCGGCATTCCCGGACGAGTACTTCCAGCGACGCGAAGCTGGAAGCAAACGCGCTTCGACGTGACGAACGTCCAGCTAACCTTCCATGAGGGAAATACGCGAAACATCCCACGGCAAGATGGAACCAGCGTATCGTGCGTCATCGTCGAACCCGACATTGACTACTACAAAGATATCCTCGCCCACGGTCTGCTGGAAGTCCTTCCGAACCTTTTGACAGGCGGCAAGACAGATCCGCGGCAAGATTACAGCCTGCGCTGGATGGCGACAAAACTGGAAGGAGTAAAGCCGAACTTCAACCCGCCCTGCACAATCGAGTAAAGGGAGCCCGAGGCCTTGCTTCCGCTGCACGTATCGCCGCACGGTTGGCTCGGCTATCGGACGGCCGGGATGCTCATCGGCAGCCGTGTCCAGATTCGGTGTTGCCGTGTGCCGCTGCTTCGCGGCGAGCGCGGCGAGATATGAATGTCCTGGGGCTTCGCACTACTAAGGAATTAGTAGAGACTGTAGATGATTTTGTAGCTGTTCAAAGCCTTCTGGTTCAACAGGGTTCAACAAGCCTCAACACGTGGCCCGCAATTCATTGAAACCTAAACACTTGAAAATAAAGCACTTGCGAATCATTAGGTGCACCGCCTTCTAACCAGCGGATCTCCGGTGAATACCCTATGTAGTTTGCCCTGTATTTTCAATAGTTTACAAAAATCGGGTGTTGAAGCTTGTTGAACCTTGAGGATACCTCGACTACAGTTTTCGCTACAATTTCCGGCGGGCGGCATCGGAAGGCCCGCAAAACGGGCGTTTCGAGAGTGCCGACCCTCTGCAATTGCGGCAGAGGGTCGCCTCTGTCACAGTCGTCTAATCCAGCGCCTTGAATCCGGACAGCGCCATCGGGCGGGCCTCTGTCATCCCGGCCACAGTGGCGGAATGTCAGAGGGTCACTCGTGCTGCGCGGACGACACGCATTCGACATCGGCCCATGAACAAGTCGATATAATACAACATCAAAGCCAGATAGGTTGGATTAAGGCCGGATTTTGATTGGATGAGGCCGCAATGAAACGCATCAAAGGGTTTGTTACGGCAGTTGAACGCTGCGTGCCGTATTTTCGTACATCCGCGCAGAGCCTGCCAGAGCCAGGCCAGCAGTTCTCGCTATTCCTAGTTCGAACTGGCCACCGAGATGAAAGCCTCCATTGTAATGGAGTCTGGTCCGGCAATTGCCAAGGCCGCGGGTCCCGGAGGAACGCCAGCCGGCACTTCGACGTTGATTTGATACAGGCCCTCCCATCCCGGCGCTGTGCCGCAGTAGCTGACTATGGCGCTGACTCCGCCTACAGAGACGGTAATCGGGTTGTTCGTTACGGTGAATGGGTAAGTGGCGCCGGGCGACACAGTCCCCAGGCCTGTCGCATAGATCGATACGATCTCCCCGATCTGTGCAGGCGACGATGGCGTCACCAGCGTATAATCTGGATGCAAGACAGCCCCATATAGAATCCCGCCGGAGGGCTCCAGGAACACACCCGGGTCCGTCAGGTTGATGAGCTCCGTGACGGTATTCGAGTTAACGCCGTTGTTATTAATCTGGATCGCCACCACCGGCCCCTGCGTTGTATAGGGAACGAGCGCGTTGATCTGAGTAGCACTCACATAATCGAGCGGCGCAGCGGTACCGTTGATCATAACCTGGACGCCGCCGAGAGTGGTAGGCAGGGGCTGCGCGGAGGCCGCCTGTGGAGGTCCTGAGGCGAGGTTGGAACCGTAAAGAGTAATCAGTTCACCGGGCGCGACGCCCGCCGTGAATGGGGCGAAACTGGCCGAGTTCACGACGCCCACCGGGCTCAGGTAAACGCTCGTACCCCCGCTAAATGTGGGGGCCTGTAGCGCCACACTCAGCGAGAGGTGCGCCCCGCTCCCGTAACCGATCCGGATCGCTCCTTCCGCGCCGGTCGCGTAATTCGCCGAGGAGTCTTGGAGCGTTCCGTCGGAACTCAGGGTAAAGGCGTCGGCATAGGTGCGGTGAATTGCGGTTTGGCCTCCACCAGGATGAATCCTCTGATCTCCGATAATCATGGCAGTGTTGCCACTGAAAGCCCCGTAATAGGTGTCCAGATTTGCCACCTTGGCAGCGGTGGTCAATTGAGACACGTCCTCATCTATTCCTGCCTCGTAGTAGAGGCCCCCGAAGCCAGAAGCAGGCGACGTCCGGACTCCGATGAGCATGTCCCAAGAGGTTGGCGATCCGCCGAAGATGAAATTGCCGTCCGGCGAAACGTAAACGTTCTCTGTCCCATTTACTGGAAGCGAGGTCGCAACCGGGAACATGATGCTGGCTATGGCATTGCTGAAGGAGTAACCGACCTCGTACTCTGTGGCTGTAAATGGGCCGGAAGCGCCCTCGTACCCGCTAATATTCACTGTTCCGATGTCACCGAGCCCATCCGGTTTCATCTGAAAAACGGCCTCCATGACGAGCGATGAGTCAAAGACGTAGGGAAACTCGCTGGCCGGAGGAAAATTCATGTACCCGATGGTGTAAGTTCCGTCGAGCGTTGCATTGGTTGCCGGCGATGCCGGGACAGGAGCCGCAATAAACAAGTCGTTGAATTTGTTAGTTGTTTCGGTGGCGCTCCCCACAAAAACAGCCGGCTGAAAAGGACTTAACCGTGTAGCCAAACCGTAAATGTTGTCTGAAGTTGACACTGGATCGCTTATATAGCCGTAGCCGCTGGCCGAGATCGTATAAGTGCCGGTTGTCGATGAAAGTGTTTGCGGTTGCGGCTGGCTCGAGTCGTTCAGCACTCCGTTAACGGTATAGCCGCCCATTCCGTTAAATGTGATGGTGCCATAGATGGCCATGGCCTCCTTCAGGTCGCCGCTCGAGTCGGCTACGACGTAGTTTATATCGCGGAAGTAATAAGTGCCAGTTAGAAGAGAATCGCCGGAACTGTCGAAAGATGGGCTCGCGGGCGAGGTGGTCGTCTGGCCCGTTACCGGAAAGCTACACAAAAACCCAAGAAAGGCGGTAAACCGTCCGAGTTTCATAATACCTCCAGATCGCACGAAATACAGTCTAAGCCTATGTGGATGGCGCTCCTAGCGAAAGGTCATGCCGATGCGCGCCGTCCAGAAAGTCGTGGCGAAATTCTGACTTGTTCCGAATTCGTGTTCCCAGCTCACTCCCAAAACCAGCCCGATCCTTTCCCGGAACCAATAATTCAATCCGCCGCCTACGTTGAAACCATTAGCTGTGAAGTCTCGAAAAAATACGGTATAGCCTGTCCTAAAGTACGGGTCTAAGTTCTGGTTGCGTCCGCACAGGTGGTCGCGCCCGCACGCGTGAATGTATCCGTTCAATGAGAAGTTGCCCAGAGTATCCGTGGGATTCCGGCTGGGCACGATTCCACTTATTTCGGCGCCGATACCCAGATGAAGTGGCAAGGCCAATTCCATGCCGCCGCCCGCGCCAAACACCGGTTGCGTGCCGCTTGTGCCCGGTGGTGTGAGCACAGGAGGAGGTACGAATCCGCTGCTCGTTCCTTGAGCGGCGCCCGGGTTCTCTCCTCCAGGGGCGAAGAAGATATACGTGCGCACGTCCTGTGCGCCGGCCGAACGGCAACAAAGCAAACCGAGTATCGTGACAGGGAGTTTCAGTCCTCTTATGCTCATATCAAAAGTTCTGTATTGGACCTGTCATTGAGGTCCCGGCTTTTGGACGGGTATATAGTATTGCGCCATGGATTTGTCCGCGTAGATGACGACCACATCGATGCCCGGACTCGATAGCACATTGGTTCCGTCGGGGAGTATAAACGACAGTTTCATTGCCGTATCTGAACTGGTCGTAAAGTTGAGCGGCTTATCCTGGTATCGGACGCTAACCACCTGACTCATACCAGTACCGGTTAGGTCCAGACTTTGCTGGGTCGCCGGGATACCGCTAGTGGGCTGCGCCTTGATCGATGGTTTGGTGGGCGTAGCCGACGCGCCGGCAGCGGCGGGCGGGTCGGGCAAGGCGTAATAGATCGGGGCATCGGTGCCGTGTTGCACGACGAGGCCACCTCCCTTGGCTGCTTTCACCTGTTCGTCCGTCAGGGAAAAGGTGACCAGTGTGTCCTCATTTACCGGCCCGGTCTGCACGCCCTGCGGCGCCAGGATCTGCAAGTCTTTCAATCGCGAACCGTAAATGGCGTAGGTATTGGTTGGCTTCTGCAGTGCCGCGGTGGGTGCGACGTTGACCGTGGCGGTGAACTCTGTAGGGCTATTGACGTGCAGGTCCGCAGCCGTGACTCCCGAGTTGCTGAAGGTCACAGCGGTGGGGGCCGTTTGATCGAAATGTGTATTCCGGCCCGTAATCGTCACGTTAGGAAGAGTCTGGCCGGGAAGGCCGCTTGCGGGGCTGACGCGCAGTATTGACGGCGCATTGGGGCTGACCGTAAACTTGGCGGTAAGACCGGCGACCTCGTCGCCCGTCGTCACCGTAACGTTCGATGGCCCCGGCACCGTCTTGGGCTTAATCGTGACCTTCGCGATCAACTCCGTGTCGGAGTTGACCTCCACGGAGCTCACGTCAATGCCGGTTTTGTCGAAGACAACTTTGGGGGTCGCCAAGGTGAAATGTGTGCCATTCCCGGTAATCTTAACCGGGAAATCGGTCCTGATCGGTCCTGCCGGTTCTCCGTTGTCTGGCGCGATGGTCGCCAGGGTCTTCTTTGCGGCAGCCACTGTGAACACGACCTGGCCGACTGCAGTCTCGTCGTCAGTCTGCGCCGTGATGCTTACCGATCCCGTCGCGGCGTCCGGCTGGATCGCCAATTTCGCGCTCAAGTGGGTATCGTCTATTCTCTTGACGCTCCCATCCACTGGTTTCACTCTTGGACTGCTGAACGTTAGCGAGGTGCTGTCCTTGAAGTGCGTGAGCGCCCCGGTGATTGTTACAGGAAGCGTCTCTCCCTGAAAGCCGCTGGCAGGACTGATCGTCGTGACCGCTTTTCTTCCGTCGCCGATAGTGAACAGGCCGGACCCCGGTACGGTTGCCGCCGCGCTCCCGGTTCCGACTGTAACGGTCACATCGGAGGCGCCCGATGGCGCCGCCGATCCCGAGGTAGACGCCCCTGCCGTGTAGGACACAAATTTGATGCCGGTGATCACGAAATCGGAACCGGAGCCAGCCGGGGGCAGTATTGGAGGGAAGGCCGGGAAAGGAATCCAATACTCATTGCTACCTAGCGTAAGCAGGCTTTTCCAGATGAGCTTCCGGTTAGTGCGGATAGCGTCGTTGGGGACCAGTACGCTCACGTGTTCCACGGTGCGCTCGTAGAATGGGGCGTCCCGGAGTCCGTATGCATGATTGCCAATGAGCACCACCCCGGGATGGTCGGGATCCGACGTTTCATCAGGCCGCAGCGTGAGTCTGACCAGGGATGTTGAATCGTTAAACGGCTTCACATCGACTGCACGGACGAGGAAGAGCTTTGGAATTGTAGTCCCAATCCCGACGGTGACATCCGACTGGCCAGCTTCCGCATCCGGCGCGATGGTCACGTACGCCGCGACGGTGTGGTCGTCCAGCCGGTGCACATTTGATGCAGTCGTTCCCGATTTGCTGAAGGTTAACGAAGATATTTCACCAACGTCGGGGAACGCGCCAGTGATGAGGACCGGAAACGTTTGCCCTCGCTGCCCATCGGAGGGCGTTATGCTCGGCGTCGGCACTACAGTGAACAAGCTTAGGCAGCCCGGGCGTAGCCTCGCAGTGGCGGTCTCAGCTCCTGTCACGACCTTCACTTCCAGCGGTCCTGGCGGTGTAGCCGGTAGGACATTCAGGGTGAGTCTTAAAATAGTGTCGTCGTCAACATGTACGCTATCGGGCTCCACGATTGCGCCGGAGAACGTTACAATAGGAGGCGCGGTCTTGAAGTGCGTGTTCTCCCCCGTAATGGTCAGAGGGACTTCTTGACCCTGCTGGCCATGGTTCGGTGTGACGCTCACGATAGAGTCTGCATTCTCACCAACCAAGAACACACCCGCCCCGGTCGTCACTTCCGAGCCCTTTGGACCCGCCTGCACCGTAAGATCGGAAAGTCCCGGCGCTGCGTCCTCGGCGATATCAAGCGCTATGGTCATTTGCGTGTCGCTTGTTACTTCCTCTATCTTCGCCGTCACCGCCGTATTGCTAAATCTTACGCTGGGCTTTCCTTCTTTAAAATGTGTCGACGTACCCGTAATCTGTACGCCGCTCATCGACTGACCCGGCCGACCGTTGGATTGGCTTATCTGTATGGATGGCCTGGCCGGAGTAGGACAACGGTTCGCAGGCGAGGTGGGCGCGGGCGGAGGGGCGATGAGGGCCTCGGTGCCATCTTGATACACCAGATAGGCGCCATACATCGCAAGAGCGAAGGCATTTGCAGTGAATCGGATATAATGCTCGTTCTGTTCAAAACCGTTGGCTGTACTGGTGCTGTCCAGCATCGTGCCGCCGATCCGGACCCGGGTGGCGGCCCTGAACCCTCCCATCACCCGAACCGATATCGTTCCGTCACCGTTGTCGCTGGCAAAGATATCCCGGGGATTCGGCGGAATGTCGAAGTCGGCGGCCGGCAAGTCATCTATCTTGTATGGGTCGATGAGTTCCCCGACTCGCCCCGTGTGCCGGTCATAGCGCCTCCATCCGGTTCGGACGGTCACAGGTGCGGCACACCGACCCTCATAAGCGATCATCTCTCGATCGAAAGAGACTTGGGCGAAGGTCTGTCTCAATCCGTCTCGTACCACGGGCTGGCCCAGTACGGGCCGGAACTGCCAGGCGAACGTCACCGGTTTCTGCTTGCCATCCTTGCCGCATGTCCCGTGACCGGGACGCTGCATGGCAAGGGTGTCCTGGTCTTGCACGAGATAGTACGTTTGACGGCTTCTTAGGAAGCTTCCACCGACGTTTACGATCCCGGCGACGGCGCCGCCACCAACTGAGGACGATTTGCCAACGAGGCTCGCGACGTTATAGCTTTTCTCCTGGGGAAGCAACGTAGCTAAAGAAGCTTCGCTCATTCCATCCGGACTGCAAACTGAAACCTCCACCTCGGCAATTGCGCCCTGGTATTTGAAACCAGGGGGAACGCTGATGTTGATTGGAAAGCCTAAAGTCGTGCGGGCTTTTCCCCTGCCGGTGCGCGGATCGAGTTGATCATTAAGCGATCCCTGCAGCAAAAGTTGCAGGTTTACCATTTGGAGACTCAACTGCATTTGTTCGTTGAGAAAATCGGCAGCCGAGGTCTGGAAAGTCGACGGCAAAGTGTAGGTGGCTGGCGCGGCTGGCGGGGTGGAGTTATTCGGCGCGGTCGTGGCAGAGGCGGGCCCCGTCACCTGGAGCGAATTCTGGGACTGAACCGAAGTCGATCCTTGGATCGCACCCAGATGGCTTATCAGGCTCGCCTGATCGAACCCATTCAGTTGCGCCAAATTGTTGCGGGTCGCGGCCAGAAGGCTTTGGAGTGAACCTTCGTCGTAAACCTTCACGGAATTTATATAAATCCCGTTGTCTGGAGCCGGAGCCGACGGCGTTCTTACCAGAAGGTGTCCGCCACAAGAAATGAGGCAAGCTCCGCCCACGAACAGAATCGGGAACTTGAACGACTTCACCAGTCGCATCCTACCAAGCCGGAGTGACGACATTCAGCACCGTGGCGCCGCTTGGAGCCGTGGAGAAGAATCCATAGAACCAAATTTGGCCAACGCTATGCTTATACAACTGATAAGCTGCCGCCGACGTGCCATGATAAGCGATGGGATATTCGCCAGCCGGATGAGTCGAATCGCCAGCCCAAATCAAGGACGCCCAGCCGTTGTTCATGTCCAGCTTCACACTTCCTGTGAAAAGATGCAACAGAGTTGTCGGGCTGGTGCTCATGCGACCTCCCATTTTCGTTCGGACTGAAACCGTCTACTCGTATAAAAGCACTTGCATCGAAGATTCTGGTACGAAACGTGCTTCGTCATAATCACCGTGCGTCTGGGGTTCCCCGATTGTATAGTGAAGTTCGATGCAACAACGTTTCAAACACTCATAGATTGTTTTTCATCGGCACTGCGGAGGCAGAACCGTGATTGCAGCGTTTGCATAACGGTCGCAAAGGCAAACGCATTCAAGCCATAATTTCCATTTTGGTTTATGATTCTCTGTATCGTACATCGAAACCGGCGTTGCCAACTGTTCATTAAAAGATTTTAATTGTTGATAAGCCCGTGCGCTCGCATCGAGATGCCATATCTGACCGTCCGTGCAAGTCGACGCCAGGGAACCCCCTTGTTCAGGCGATTTCTCGCGCAGTTGCGGTGGCCGTCGGCCCGCGTCGCATCGATCTCCCGGAAATGCCCTATATTTTGTCCCGTATTTTCATCACGTTAGAAGGTTTTAAAGTTTTCACCTGTCGAACCGAGGATGGTGCGGCTACATTCTTGACTCACGGGCAGCGGGTCCGCCTGGAAAGACCGAAAACATTGGGCGATTTGATTTGCCAGCCCTCTTCAATTGCGGCAAGGTTCGCCTTCTTCAAAATCGCTCATTAAGGGGCCGACGGGTCAAACGGCGCAGAGCCTGGGTCAATACAGCGACCGGGCTTCATCCCGCCACAGCGGCTGAATGTCAGAGGGCCGCTCAGTGTGGGCAACACGCCTTCGCCGTTCCAGCGCCGCGCTAGGACAACCGTCCTGGAGACGCGGAAGTCGTTTCTATACTCCGTCAGGAGAGATCTATCCTGATTACTCGTACGAAAGGCCGTTCTCGCCAGGAATTCGGGTAAACGCACTTCGAAGCCGGCTTGGCAAGACCGGGTGGCGATTCTTGCGCGCGCGCCTGGCACGGGCACATAGTTTCATCCCGGCGGCGTTCATCGCCCGGCGGCGGTCATCGCCCGCGTTATCCGCGCCTCGTCCGGCCAGGCATTTACTCCTCGCGCCAGTGATGCTATCATCTGAGGTCAGCGGGCCCACTTTATTTGGAGATGAATACCAAATCAGCGCTATTAACAGGCGGCGTTCTGGTTATCGCGTTGGCCATAACCGTTACATTCGTCGTTGCTGAACCCTCATCCTTACTGTCTAAGACCATCGCGTGTGGAGGCATTGCCGTTGCGACCTTGGGGGCAATAAAGACTTTACTCGAGATCGTAAAGCTAACGGAAGAGAACGCGAAGCTCAAGGCAGAGCGCGATCGGGTGGCCAGTTCGGTGTATCTCCCATCGACAGATGATATTGATCGCTTTATAGTGGAGCCACGACGTTCATTGCTGTCACACATGTCGAAGTCCACGATCATCGGAATGATGGTGCTGGCTATTGGCATCAGCAGCTGGGCAGGGGTGATGCTCAACGATATTCGGGCGAACAGAGAAGACCTAAAATCGATTCGGAGCCAACTCGAAATAGAACAGGGGAAACTCGAGACGGAGCGTCGACGGGTGCAACTCCTAGAGCTTGAGAACCGCGTTTTGAAGGAGAATCAGAAGCCGCGAAAACAACCGCCTCCGACCCGTCCTCAAACAAACAACACCGGTTCCGCTGCTGTGGTAAAAGCAACTTCGGGAAGTCCGCAGAGCGCAATGGTCGGCGAGGTTTTCAGCAGCCCGTTGCAGGTGACGGTAACGGACACAAGCGGCAATGCAGTCGGCGGCGCGGCGATTTATTTTGCCGTGCTTCCGGCCGCCGGCGGAGCCAGTGCCATCCTATCGAGGCCCAGTGCAACGACCAGCAGCTTGGGAGTCGCTAGCGTGACCGCAACCGCCAACAGCACAGCAGGCGCTTATAGTGTGACGGCTACTGTGGCGGGTATCACTCCGGCAACATTTTCTTTGACGAACAAAACTGAAGCAGAACCGCTTGGACCACCGACGCTGACTGTCCAAAACGGCTTCGAAAATGTCGCGATCGACGTTTCGGTAGTGGGCCCGACAAGATCAAACTTCACCCTGCAACCGGCCCAAGTGTCCGAGAGAATAAACCTGCAAAAAGGGGAGTATGTAATCTCCGCAAAGGCGCGGGGCTACAACATCGAAGATCAGAAGATATTTGTGCTGGAGCATTCCACCCATCATGTGAAGTTTCACAAATAATAGCTGGCGCCCAAATCGAGGAGTCGCTAGGTTATTCTGCTCTCGCCTGCACAGATTCGCGCGCGAATATTACCTTCTGCTCCAAGACTTCCTTGATCGGGGAACCCGGACCGCCTTGGAGCTTCGGGCTACTAAGGAATTAGTAGAGACTGTAGATGATTTTGTAGCTGCTCAAAGCCTTCTGGTTCAACAGCGTTCAACAGGCCTCAACACTTAGCCCGTAATCCATTGAAATATAAGTACCTGAAAATAGGGCACTTGCGAGGCATGGCATTCACCGCCTTCTAACATGTGGATCTCCGGTAAATACCCTATGCCTTTTGCCCTGTGTTTTCAATGGGTTACGAAATTCGCCTGTTGAGCCTTGTTGAACCTTGAGGATACCTTAGCTACATTTTTCGCTACAATTCTCGGCCGGCCTTCTCGGAAGCCCCGCAAAATGGGCGTTCCGTGTATGCCGACCCTCTGCAATTACGGCAGAGGGTCGCCGTCTCAAAATCGCTACGAAGGGTTCAATCCACAGCGGCGCGAAGCCCGCCGGCGTCAAGGCGACACGCATTCGACGTTCCAGCGCCGCGCTACGGCGACCGTCCTGGAGGCGCGGAAGTCGATCTATACTGCGGCGTCAGGAGAGATCTATCCCGATTGCTGGTGCGCAGGGCTGTTATTCACCACCGATCCCTCTGCCGCTCCAACTGAGGGGACTTCACCGACATGGCGACCGCAGGTCCATGGATAACTTCCGGATGCCCATCCAGTCCCAGCAGAGCGACGGGATGAAGACCACACCGTTTCCCTCTTGTATACGGCATTCAAAAGGACCTATGGACGTTTGCAGGCATTGGAAGCGTGTGGTATAACCCGAGAGTGACTAAGCAACAGCTCTATCTCTTTGGCTGCCTGTATCTGGTCATCCTGGCCGTCGTCGCCGTTCTCACGCGGGCCACGCCCCGGCGCATCGCGGGTGCCTTGGTAGGCGCGGCGGTCGCCGGCGTAGCGCTTCTGGGCATTGTCGCCATCGGTGAGAGCGCTGGATGGTGGCACATGGCGATGACCTGGGAGCCGTATTTCCTGACGCTAATGTGTATAGCCACGATCCCGTGTGGGTTCATCTTCCT
>OBLT010000531.1_pt1 | contig 24702 bp, 25 predicted proteins | sample 1518721 | NCBI WGS metagenome assembly OBLT01 (sample SAMEA3539307, study PRJEB22396) | soil metagenome | biome: tundra; feature: field; material: soil | place: USA | collected 2010-05 | depth 0.15 m | reverse complement strand
CGGAACGGCCGAGCTCGTTGATGGCGCCGGCTTCGCCGTAGCTGGCCGTGAAGATCACGGCGTGGGCGCGCTGCGCGGCAGGCAGCTGCTGCCAGATGCGGGCTACTGCGGCGACGAAGCCGGGCCAGCCGATCGTCTCGGCCTGCGTGGGGTTGACGACAGCAGTCCAGCCGGCCAGGTTCGCGGGCAGGGCGGGCAGGACGACGGGCAGCGTGATCAGCACGCAGGCCGTCAGGGAGGCGAAGAGGCCCCGCGCCCGGCCGGGCACCTCGGCCCAGCGTCGCTCGAGGGCGACCGCGCCGCCGGCCAGCAGCAAGAAGTAGGTGCCGGCCACGTAGTAGGGCTTTGCTCCCGCCGTGGCGGCGAAGAAAACAAGAAGCAGGCCGTAGGACCAGGCCAGGGCCCGCCACAGTGGCCGGCCCGATCGCCACAAGAAGCGCAGCCCGGCAATCCATACCCCGATCAGGACGGGGGCTGCCATGAACAGCTGGCTCAGTAGGAAGGTCAGTGCATTGGGCAGCCCTCCGTTCTCCTGCGCCAGCGCCCGCGTCATCGCGATGGCGGCCCAGCCGTGATGGGCCTGCCACCACAGATCGGGAATGGTGCACAGGAATGCGATGAGCGCGCCGAGGGCGAACCAGCGGCTGGCCAGGAGCCGGCGTCCGCCACTGAGCAGCGCGCCGGCGACGAGGGCCAGCGCGAAGAACCCGATGGAGTGCTTGTTGGCCAGGCCGATGCCGAGAATGGCCCCGGCCGGTATCCACAGGCGCGTGTCGCCGGTACGGCCGATCCGCGCCACGACCAGGGCCAGCGCCGACCAGGCCAGGAGGTCGAAAGCGGTCGGCCCCATAATGTGGTCGGCCCCAAGAACAGCCGGTGCCGTGGCCACCCCGAGGGCGCCCACCAGCTGCGCCGTTCTTCCCCCGCCGAACTCCCTGGCCAGCAGCCCGCCGGTGACGACGGTCCCGGCCGCCGCCAGCGAGGGCCAGAGCCGAAGACCGGTCAGGGACACGCCGAACAGATCGAGGGACAGACGGGCGACCAGCGGGGTGAAGGCCGGCTGATCGACGTAGCTGAGCGACAGATGCCGCGCACAGTCCAGGAAGTAAAGCTCGTCACGATTAAAGCCATAACGCGCCGAGAACGCCATCAGCAGCGCGAAGAGGGCCCCGGCCACCAGGTAGATCCGGCGATCGACCGGGACCAGCCCGGTGCCCGGCGCGCGGCGCGCGGCGCCGAGCGCAGAAATGGCGCCCTTATCAGCGGACGCGTGGTCGGTCATGGCCGGGCCGGGTCCATCACAGGCTGGCGATCTTCCGGCACGAATGCGGCGAGGATCAGGAAGCGCACCGTCTGACGGGCCTCATCGTCCCCAATCATCGCCGAGTCCGGATCACCTCGCCGGTGCCAGCCGAACCACGCAATAGTCTCCACGATGAAGCGGGCCGCCGTCGCCACGTCGGGTACCGGTCGCAGCAGGCCCGACTGGATCCGGTCCTGCAGGTAGCGGGCGAGCTGGGCGATCAGGTCCCGCCGTGACTGGGCGAAGTACAGGGTATGGAGCTCGGGAAGGTCGATCGCCGATCGCTCGATCAGGGCGAGCACGCCGCGATGCTGCTCGATGAAGGCGTAAAGCTCGTCGACGATGCCGCCCAGCTCGCGGCGGACGTCACCGCACCGGTGACGCCCCAGCGCCGCCCCCAGGGCGGGAAGGGCCGGGTTCCCGGCCAGCCACTGGTCGACGAGCCCGAGCGTCTCGCCGGGCGCAGGCGCCGGCATCGGGACAGCCAGCTCAGGAAGAGCCCCGGGGTTCATCGCGTAGAGCAGGGCCAGGTGGAACAGCGCCTCCTTGCTCTCGACGTACCGGTACAAGACCGCATGGCTGAGCCCCAGCTTGCGGGCTACGTCGGTCATCAGGGTCCGCCGGTAGCCTTTCTCGATAAAGGCCATGCACGCAGCCCAGGCAATGTCGCTGACTCGGCCGGGTGGCGTACAGCGCGGCACATTCGAATAATAGTCAGTTATGAACCAGGGCTGCCTCGCTTCGCAGTGCCCGCGTCATCGGACCGCCGCCCGGCACTATCCCCGGTGTGGCCAACCCAGCGTGTCGTGACGGCACCGAACATTCCATCTGGAGGGCCAGGACGACTCAGCGATCGAGGCCCGCGAGGACGCATAACGGCGGCGATGCGCGCGGTTGCCACCGGAGTGCCGACTACGCTCTGCGACGAGCGGCAGACGCGGAAGCGCCGCGCAAGATCACCGTCGTGCCCCAGAACCGGGTGATAACGGCCGGGTGCGGGCAACCGCCGGACCCAGCCGGCAGAGCGCAGGTCGAAAATACTGCCCACCGGCACGATGAACCCGGCCAGGGAGCCTCAGGCAGGCTGTCCTACAGTGAGTTACGGGGAGAGGAGTGAACGATGGGGCCTGAGGACAACGCGAACCTGGTCCGGCGCGGGTATGCGGCGTTCAGCACCGGGGACATGGCGGCGCTCAGCGAGCTGTTCGCCGGCGACGCAGTCTGGCACGTACCGGGAAGCGGCAGCCTGTCCGGCGCGAAGCGCGGGCCAGATGCCATCCAGGCGTTCTTCGGTGCGCTGATGGCGCGCTCGGGCGGGACCATCAAGATCACTCTCCACGACGTGATCGGCGGAGACGAGCACACGGTCGCGCTCCATCACGAGTTCGCCGAGAGCGGCAGCAACCGGGTGGACCAGAACGCCGCGAACGTCTTTCACGTCCGGGACGGCCGCGTCAGCGAGGTGTGGGAGCTTCACGACAACCCGGCCAGCAATGCCTGGCTCTGGGCATAGCCAGGGCGCCGGCTAGGCTGCGCGGCCAAGCCGGGCAGCCCGCCCGCCAGACGGCATCCGGCACCACCGGGCGGCCTGCCCGCTGAACTGGACCCGGCCCCGGCCGAGCGGCGGCCTGCTGCCAGGCCATGCCGTTCCGGCCAGGCCGCAGGGCGACGCGCGCTCAGCAGGCAGGTGCGGGTAAACGCGGTCACCTGCGGGGACCTGGCCGGTCCCCAGGAGTAAACCAGCGATCCCTGTCCCGCCGGCTCGCAGGCGCGCAGAATGCCCAGATCTGGGCGGCCAGCGTTCTGGCCGGAATCGGGCCGGCGGCCGCGCAGAACGGCGGCGCGTTGCGCTGGCCCCCCCGGGCTCCACCACGCTTCGTGATCAGCGGGCGGACCATCGTCATCGCGGAAGCGAGGGTTTCTGGCGACTGGCGGACCTCGGTGCTTTGGTTCAAGTCTTTCGGCGGAGTGCCGCCGGGCGTCGGTGGCGATGTCGAGCCCGCTCGGCTGCCGCCTGCGGCCTCGAGCTGCGATAAGGAGTACATGGTCGCTCGTCGCCATCGAACTGGTCAGGTCTGTGCAGGTGCTGGAAGTGCGGGAGGTCGGTTCACGAGTCGGGCCAGAGATCCTCCGGCTCACGCCCACGGGTCTCGGGGAGCAGCCAGAACAGCACCATGACCAGTGCCGCGGGCAAGAAGGTGACCAGCCCGGCCACTGCGAACCGGTGGCCGGCGCCGGCCACCGCACCAAAGGCGACCAGGCCGGTCACCGCCCCCAGCACGCCTGCCGCCAGCGACCAGCCCGCCACCGAGGCCCGGACCGGCGTGGGAAACAACTCGTTGACCAGCGACCCGGCCGCGGGGGCGAAGACCGAGGCGGCGAACACGCCGAGGATGTAGCCAGCCAGCAGCGCTGGAGCGGAACCGGTGTAGGCCAGGATGGCGAACAGGGCCACGGTCACCATGGCCAGTGCGCCGGTCAGGCGCCGGCCTACCCGGTCCGCCAGCCACCGTCCGGCCAGGAGCCCGGCCAGCCCGGCGACGCCGGCACCCGCCACCATGCCCGCCGTCACGATCCCCCGCTGGTGGAGAAAGTTCTGCGCGAAGAGGAAGATGAAGCTGTTGGCCGGTCCGGTAATTACTGAGACGGCAAAGGCCAGTACCACGATCACCGCCAGGCGGCGGCGGAACGGCCGGGCCACGGCATCGAGCACCGGGATCGGATGCCCGGATCCGGCTGCGGCCACAGTGAACCGGTCAGGCTCCTCGATCCAGCGCCAAAGCACCGGCAGCAAAGCCAAGGGGACCAGCGCCAGAACGAACACGCCGCGGAACCCGATCGCGCGCGACGCCAGGCTGTGCACGATGGCGATGGCCCCGGCGCCGGTACCGTACCCGGCGGCGATGAGCGCCACGGCCTTGGCCCGGTCAGCCGAGGCGGTCTGCTCTGCCGCGGTGACCTGCGCCAGCCCGTTCGTGGCGCTGAGCAAAGGACGGCCGCACGCGAAGATGGCCACGAACCACCAGTAGCTGGGGCTGGCCGCCGCCAGCACGGTCATGGCCAGCCCTGCGCCGACCGTGACGAGCAGCATCATCCGGCGGCCGAAGCGGTCGGCCAGGCCAGTGATAGGAAGCGCGCCCAGCGACGCCAGGCGCATGATGGCCAACCCAATACCCAGGTCGGTGCCCGACAGCCCGGCCTGGTCGGCGAGGGTTGCGCCGTGGTTCACCTGGCCGAACACCCGGGCCACGTCGCCGAGGGCGGCTACGACGCCGAACTGCCCGAAACCCGAGGCGAAGGCGACGACAGCCACACCTGCCACGGCCCGGTCGTTCCAGCGATGCAGACGCAACCCCGTGGGCCGAGGTACGGGGACCTTGCCCGGATCAGTGCTCAATGCCGCCTGCCTTTGTCCATGACGTGTCCCGTGCGGGCTCCCATGGCGGCGCGGCGGGCGGGGCGAGGCCGGAACGATGCGCCGGGCAGCGTGACTCGCACCAATGCCACCGCCGATGCGCTGAGGAGGTACCACGGCAGGCCGAGGAGCACGGCAAGATCACGCACAAGTCCGTCTCGACACCTTCTACCTCAGAATTCTCCAGGGCAGCAGCGCGCTGCGGCCGCCGCCGGGCAGGTCCCGCTGAAGCACATGGCCGACCCGGACGAAGCCCCCGCCCGCCGGTGTATTCCTTGCCTCGCCGCCCGGTGCGCGATGGAAGCGGTCAATGGCGATGTGCGCTGGGGCTGATGTCAGCCCGGGCGCGCGATACTGCGATAGAGGGCCATGCCTAGGGGCTGAGCGGCGTGCGCCGCGCGGACACCTTGCGGTAGGTGATCCGCCAGCCAGCAGTTTCTCGCTTGACGATGTCGTCCTAGACGACGCTGCCGCTGGATCCGTCCGCCTGAATCCCGATGCCCCTGGAACGCACGCGTACCACGTGGCCGCCGGCCTCGGTGAGGATGACATTCGTGACGTGATAGCCAACTGGGCTGCGATCACCCATGGCGATCGCAGCATCGCGGATGGCGCCGATTCCCTGCCGAGCGCCGAGCCCGAAGTCCCCAAGGTCATAGGTCACCTCGTGAGAGAAGAGGTCATCCAGCCGGTCGAACTCGCCTGAATCCATGATGTGCCCGTGCCGGGCGATCAACTCATTGATCGCCAGCCGGTCCTCAACTGACACCGCCATGCCGAACCATCCTTACCTGACTCCGAACGCACATGTGATCATCCCGCACGCCCTGGGCTATCCGTGGCTGAGACAACAGTGACAGCCGATGGCTGTGACCGCCCATCCAGATGCAGTAGCGCACAGAACAGCCCGTTCGGTGTGATGCGTGCGGACCTGCCCTCTACCAGGCCAGGCGCGGCGGTGTGCAGGAAGTGCCAGCGTCCGAGCGGTCCGGGGAGCCGTTCCAGGCAGATCTCGAGATCGGCGAGCTCACGATGGACGCTCCGCAGCTGACCGGTCTCAAACAGGGTGGCCGATCCGCCACAGCCGGCCCCACATCTCGAGCCAAGCGCTGCCCGCGGCGTCGGCGGCCTCGAGCATCCGGCTCGCCAGCACGGCCCGCTCGGCGATTCCGTCGGGGACGCAGCAGGCCAGCTGCCGGGCGCGCAGCGCGTCCACGAGCGCGACCAGGTCGTCCGCCGATCCGGCGGCAGCCAGCGCGTCCCGGCTGACCTTCCCCGCGCGGTCGTACTCATCGCGGTACACCAGCGCCTGCGCGTACCGCGAGGAGACCCGGGCCCGCAGATCATCCCCAAGATCGGCCCCGGCGAGGGCCTGCTCGCAGATGCGGCAGATCTCCCCGTCCCATTCCGGTACGCCGATGGCCTCCATCACCAGCGCCGTACGGGCGAGAACCTACATCAGGGGCTGGCGGGCCGGGCGGCAGCCGCAGGATCAGCTGCCCGGCGTGGCGGACCAGCCGGGCAGGGACGGCGATGAGCCGGCGGCGGACGGTAGCGATCATGGCCTTGCCGCCGCGGGCGCCGTGACCCTCCAGGATGGCCTCGCCGCGGGTGGCGGCGGTGAGCTGGTGCAGCCAGCCGGCCATGCTGGCGGCGAGCAGCGCGACCCGCATCCAGGCAGTGCTGATTTCGGCGTAGCCGCTGGGGAGCTGCCGGAGCGCGGCGCCGAGCTTGCTGTCACGGAAGATGTTCCCGGCGGTGGTGCGGTGCCGGTACCAGTACTCGGCCGCGGCAAGGCCGTATTCGGTGCTGTTCATGCCAGTCTGGGTGTTACCGGTCGCTGTACGGACTGTGAGCTGTTCAGCGGTCCGTCACCGGTGTCGCCGGGTAGTACGACCCGACGATGTCGGCAGCCGTGGGCACAGGGGCGGTGGCGACCCGGGCGGCTGAGTCGCGGCCGAACTCCTTGAACGCCGCCAGTTCAGGCAGGGGGTTCGAGCCGTCGGGCGTGTCCGCCGACGAGACGTGGACGAACGAGACCCCGTCATCGAGGCGCACGACCTTGTACTCGACGTTGCCCGGCTGCTCGGCATGCAGCTGCGCGAACACCGCCTCGATCAAGCGGACGTGCTCGGCGACGGCGTCGGGCCGTACCTGGTAGCTGACGACTACGCTGCTGATCACGCAACACTCCCTAGTAGCTGGGCCTCACCTTCGGCTTCGAGCACGGGGCAGGCACTCACGCAGTATGACCGTTCGGACGGGCTCTGGCGATCGTTGCCGAACGATTGGGACGAGCGCCAGTTCGCAGGATTAGGCCATCCAACGACAGGCCGCTACGTCGCACCAACGTCCTGTCATCGGCGTAAGGCGGTTGCCGGCGGCCACGCGGGTCGCCGCTGGTCGGCCTCAGTTGCCCGATTTGGTCAGCTTTCGGGCGCCAGGATGCCCAGCCCGGTACCGTGGTACGTATCGAATACCCGCCCGCGTTCGAAGGGTTGCCGGTCATGGCTGTCAAGGTCTATCTCGGCTCCTCGGTAGGGCACGGCGAGTTGACCTACGAAGAAGCGGACGCTTTCAGCGTCACCGCTGGCGGTTTCTTGCTCATTCAGCGCCAGCACTCTGGAGAACAGACGGATCTCGCGGTCTTCGCGCCGGACGCGTGGCGCTATGCGGAAGTCGTTCGTGAGCCGCAGCCAGGCTCGCAGTGACCTATCCGGTATCCGGTCAGTCCAGCTCAGCACCAGCGCTGCGCCGGTGGATGCCGGCCTGGGCCGCTGGTGGCGAGCTGCCAGATGCTGCCGGCTTCGCCGCCGGACCGGTGACAAGCCGGGCTGGCAGAATTTTCCGGTAGACGCGCCATGGGATCGCCTCGCCGCCGGGGCCAGGCCGGGGAGAGACGTGCCCGCTCAGGAAGGCCCCGCCAGACGCGACGATCCGCTTGTGCGCACCGGCCAGGTCATTGACCAGAACGTCGAAGTGCACGATGGGACCCCCGGCATCGCTCCCGGCCGGCGGCCGGCCCGGGATCCCGGCCACGCCCTGGAACGAAAGCCGCTGGCCATGCGGCGGCGGCTGCAGCGTCACCCAGCCTGGATACCACTCGGCCGGTGTCCCGCCCAGCAACCCCGCCCAGAACCTGGCCAGATCCCGCGGATCAGCACTGTCTGCGGCCATCGGGTACTACCGCGACTACCCGATGCCGGCCCGTGGCCGGGACCGGCGAGACCGCCACGCGTGCTTCTCCCCGAACTCGCGTCATTCTTCCAAGCAGAAGGTGAACATCTTCTCCGCCGTGATGCACGCCCCGATCGCATTCTCTCGGTCAAGCCAGACCTCGAACGCCGGCCCCTGGCGGGGTAGATAGTGATCGAGTATTGCCTGGCGCAGCTCCCTGCATCCGGGATCTGACAGCTCGAACAGCTCAGCCCGGCCGTGCACGGTCACGGCGAGATCCTCGCCTTCGAGATGGGTCACGCTGACGGCCGGGCGCGCGGCCAGATGATGCATGCGTACCGAGTCCCGCCCGGAGCTGAAATGGAAGCACCCGTGCAGCAAGTACCCATCGACCGGGCCGACCAGGGGCCGGCCGTCGGCCGTCACCGTCGCGAGGGCCAGCAGGCGCATGCCTTGCAACCTGCGGCACACCTGCTCCGCGCTGAGCCGACGATCATCGGTGACGATGCCGCGCAGATGAGCGCCTGCCCCGGCCGCGCTCTCATCGAGAAGCTGCTGCAGGCGATTCATCTCCGCTGGCGTCTCTAGCATGCACCGATTCCACCACACGAGCGCGGCGGCCAACGGCGCTCAGTCGGCGTAGCCGTCCAGGCGCCAGGTCATTGCTGACCCCGCCTTATCGCGTATACGACTCTGGAGACGATCGCACTGACGCGGCCTGCGCCCAGCGCTGCCGTGCCCCGGCTCCAGGCTTCGGGTCAGGCTGACTTGCCAGGGCTGTCCGGGGACTCCCTGGCCACCGTCGCGCGCCGGCGGATGTCCTCGAGGCTGTCGCGGAGTGCTTGCCAGACGTTGCCGAGGCTGGCGCAGACAGGCAGGTCACCGCGCACGGTGTCGGCCTGGCCGGCCTTACCGCCGAGCACCTCGAGCGCGGCGCGGCCGAGGCCGACGATGAGCTCGTCGGTTGCGTCGATGGTCAGACGGCCCTCGGTCACGCTGATCCGCATGTGGCGCCGGCCGGTTTCCTCGGGTTGCTCGTCGCTGCTGCCGGTGACGTCGGCGTGCCGCAGCGCCTCCCGGGCCTGCTCCAGGTCGACGCCGAGACCGGCCAGTACCCTGGCCGCGGCGGTATTGGGATCAGCGAGCGTGGCGAGCAGCAGGTGGTGCGAGCCGACGGGCTGCGGTCCGGCCAGCCGGGCAGCTTCATCCAGGCTGATATCAGCGGCTGGCGTGGTGCGTAGCTCCTCCGGCTCCCCCGGCTCCCCCGTACCGCCCGGCTCACCAGTGAAGGGGACAGTGCGGCGCAGCCAGCGGCGGCCCTGGGTGGCTTGCGCCGCGGGAAGCAGGTCGAGCACCGCCATGCGGACCGCCGCAAGGTCGCCGGCGTGCGCGGTCAGGATCTGCGCGGCGACCCCGTCGGCTTGCCTTACCAGGCCGAGCAGCAGGTGCTCGGTGCCGATGTAGCCGTGGTGCAATTCCTGGGCCTCGCGCAGCGCGAGTTCGAGCGCTTTCTTCGCGCGCGGAGTGAACGGGATATGTCCTTTGATCGGCGTGTTCCCGACGCCGGTATGGCTCGTAACCTCCGCTCGGGTGGTGGCGAGCGACATGCCGAAGCGCCCGAGGGCGCGAGCAGCAGTCTCGTCCGGCTCACCGAGCAGCCCGAGCAGGAGGTGCTCGGTGCCAATGTAGTTGTGCCGCAGTCCACGGGACTCTTCCTGGGCGAGCACGATGATGTGGCGGGCGCTTTTCGTGAATCGTTCGAACATGGGACCACGGTGCCTCGTCAGTCATACCTGGTCAATAGTATGCTATTAATAGGGCTGGAGGTAGATCGTGGACTGGGAGGGCCGGCTCGACGCATGGGAGCTCGAACTGGAGCTGACCGCCCAGCTCGAAGGCTCGGACTGGGTGACGCTCGAACGGGCGGCCGCCGGCACCGGCGCATCCCGTGCCGCCCTGCGCAGCTGGTACCGGACCGGGCAGATCCCGTCCCGGCTCGTCGATGGCCCGCACGGCCCGCAGCGGCTCGTGCCGCTCGCGCTCGTCGCCGGCCGCGCCGAGGCCTCACCACGGCTGCGCCGCGCCGCCGAACGGCGGCTGGCCAATGAAGCCGAGATGGAGATCCTCCGTCACCGGATCGACCAGCTTGACCTCCGCCTGGCCGCGCTCGAACGCCGGCAGTCAGCGGATCACGAGCAGTCACCGGACCGAGCGCTGCATCCCTGGCCTGGTGCGGCTGGGTAACCTGTTCGGACGAGGACTCGTGACCCAATCGCAGAGGCTGGCTGATGAATCCGCTGTCCCGCATCGCTGGCAGGGCCGTCGACCGAGCGATTGGGCTGCCCGCCGCGGCGGCGCCTTACGTGCTGCGGCGCAATGTCGGGGTGCCGATGCCGGACGGCGTTGTCCTGCTCGGTGATCACTACCGGCCCGCCGAGCATGACCGCCCGCTGCCTGTCGTGCTCATCCGCTCCCCTTACGGCCGGGCGGCCCTCGCGGGGATCCTGTTCGCCGCGCCGCTGGCGCGCCGGGGCTTCCAGGTGTTCATCCAGAGCACCCGCGGGACTTTCGGCTCGGGCGGCCTGTTCCGCCCGTTCATGTCCGAACGGGAGGACGGCCTGGCCACCGTGGCCTGGGTGCGCGATCAACCGTGGTGCGACGGCCGGGTGTCGATGACCGGCGGCAGCTACCTGGGTCACACCCAGTGGGCCGTCGCGCCCTATGTCGATCCGCCGCTGCGGTCGGTGTCGCTTAACATCACGGCCGCGAAGATGACCGCTGCTTTCTACCATCATGGGGCACCGGGTATCAGGAACGCGCTGACCTGGACCGGTCTCATCGGCACGCAGGAACGGGGCGGCCTGCGGGGCGTCCCGAACCCGCGCCAGATGGCCCGGACAAGACGAGCCTTGCGGAAGATCCCGCTGCAGGCCGCCGACGTTGACGTGGCGGGCGCGCCGGTTGCCTTCTGGCGGGACTTCATCGGGCACTCCTCCCCCGGCGACGAGTTCTGGGCGGGCGCCGATCATGACCGCGCTGACCTGACCCGGCTGCCGCCGGTCAGCATGGTGACCGGATGGTGGGACCTGTTCCTGGCCGAGCAGCTGCGCGACTACGCGGCGATCCGCGCGGCCGGCGTCACGGCCCGGATCACCGTCGGGCCCTGGCTGCACGGCGAGCCCGGCGAGCTGAGGGCCATCATGCAGCAGGACTTCGCCTGGCTGGATCACTACCTGGCCGATGGCCCGCCACCGCCAGGCGCGCCGGTGCGGGTCTTTCTCCAGCGGGCCGGCACGTGGCTCGACTTCGAGGAGTGGCCGCCGCCGGCCGCCGTGGGCACGGCTTACTACCTGCGGGTCTCGGGTGCCCTGAGCCAGGAGGCCGAGCCCGGTGATGCCCCGCCCGACACATTCGTCTACAACCCGGCGGACCCGACGCCGACCGTAGGAGGGCCCCTCCTGCAGCCGCCAGGCAAGCAGGCCGATAACACCACGATCGAAGCCCGGCCCGATGTCCTGACCTACACCACCGAGCCCTTTTCCGCCGACCAGGACCTGGTAGGGCCCGTCCGGGCCCGCATCTTCGTGCGCACCGGACGCCAGTACGCCGATCTTTTCGTCCGGATCTGTGACGTCGACCTCGACGGTGTCTCGCGCAATGTCGCAGACGGCATCAGGCGGCTCTCGCCGCAGACCGTGCCCGCTCCCGACGTCCAGGCCGGCGACGACGGGATCCTGGCAGTGGACCTAGAGCTCTATCCGACGGCATACCGCGTGCTGGCCGGGCACCGGATCCGCGTCCAGATCAGCGGCGGCGCGTTCCCGAGGTTCGCCCGCAACCTCGGCACGGCAGAGCCGTTCGGCGCGGCGATCAGGGCAGTGCGATGCAAGTTCGACATCTATTACGACTCCCGGCACCCCGCGTACGTCCTGCTGCCGGTCCTGCCTCCCCTGTGACGGCGGACCCGCGAGCGCTGCCCGCGGCCACAGCGACCAGGCCGTCCCGGTGGCGCTGCCGGGTCAGCGCATCACATCAGCGATAGCCGGCGGGACGGACGCGAGATCCCCGGTCAGCTAATGGCGTGAGCACCACGATATTTTCACCAAAACGGGCCCGTTCGCGCTGATCGGCTACTCCTGCTGAGCCTGGCTGCCCGGGACTGCTGTCGGCGAAACCCGGCGCCCGGCGCTGCGGACGAGCGATGCGAAGGCGGCCGCGTCGTGTATCGAGGCGCCACCCGGATCGTTGTTGAAGTAGGCGAACACGTCCGCGCCGTCCGGCCACGTTTCGGCAATCCGCCGGACCCAGCTGCCCAGGGCCTGCTCGCCATATCGCGGCCACGGCTGCGCTGTGCCCTCGTGGAACCGCAGGTAGCCCCAGTCTGCCGTGCGCCACAGCGGCGTGACCGGGCGGCCGCGGCGGTCCGCCCAGCACAGGGCAGCGCGGTGCCGTGCCAGCAGGTCCCGGATTTCGCCGGTCCACCACGACTCATGCCGGAACTCCACCGCGACCCGGACGCCGGCCCTCCCGTGCGCGCCGGGCTGCCCGCCGGCCGCGGACGCCGACTCCGCCGGCTCGGGGAACCGCGCGAACTCGCGCAGGCAAAGATCCAGTGCGCCCAGGTCGGCGGGGAAGGTCGGCGGCAGCTGGAGCAGCACCGGGCCGAGCCGCTCCCCCAGCCCGGCGGCAGCGCGCATCAGGCGCCCGACCGGCTCGGCCGGATCACGTAGCCGCCTGACGTGGGTGAGATAGCGGCTGGCCTTGACCGCCATCACAAAGCCCTCCGGCGTCCGCGCGCGCCAGTCAGCGAAGGTCTGCAGGCCAGGCAGCCGGTAGAAGGAGCCGTTGTTCTCGACCGTGGCATATTGCCCGGCGTAGTACTCCAGCCACCTGCGCTGCGCGACGCCGGGCGGGTACAGCACGTCCCGCCAGTCGCGGTACTGCCACCCCGAGGTGCCAACTAGGACAGTCATCGCCGGAACGCACCCCCCTCTGGCATCCTCGCTTACCGGGCCCGCAGAGTAAATGTTGACGAAATCGAGGGCTTACCACGACGCTAGCGGCTGTGACTTCAGCTGCCCGGCGGGCCAGCAAGGCCGCGAAACGATCACCGGTGGCCCCCTGGGTCGGCCCGGCTTTTCTCCTGCTCGGCGCGGTGACGGTGCCGTGGGCAATCGTGCTCGCCGTGACGTTGCCGCGGACCGCGCAAGCCGGGCATTACCGGCTCGCCTGGGTGGGCTTCGATCTCGGGCTCGCCGCGGCCCTGCTGGGGACAGGCTGGATCGCGGTGCATGGTTCGGACCGGGTGGAGTTGCCGGCCATGGCGGCCGCCACCATGCTGATCGTGGACGCGTGGTTCGACGCCACCACCTCCTCCGACACCGCCGGCCTGGTCACCGCGCTCGTTATGGCGGTTGTTGTCGAGCTGCCGCTGGCGGTCCTGTGCCTGTGGATCGCCTGGCACGACGACGAGATACGGGAGCAGCGGCTGCGGTTCTTGCCTAGAGCGGCATCCGGCCGCCCGGAAGGCCTCATGTCCAGAGCGCGGCGTGCCTTCCGGCGGCGTTCGCAATGACCGAGTGGCGGCGTTCAACCGGCGGCGCAAGCAGCTATTCTGGCGTCCCTGTCGCGGATCGAAGCCGGCGGAGAACCTTCCGGATAAGCGCGACGGCGTGGTAGGCGACGACCACGGCAATGGCCAGCGCCACCGCGGGATCCAGCCAATACCAGCCTCCCGTCGCCAGGATGATCCCGCCTGCCGCAGCCACGCCCGCAGCCGCGGCGGCATCAGCGATCGTGTCGAGCAGGACCGCCGCGACGGACAAGTCCCGCTCTTCAGGCCCGCCCTGACCGTCAGCCCCGTCTCCGTGCAGGACGACAGCACCGCCTGCCATCACCAGCGCGGCAACACCGCTCATTATGAGCACTGGCAGGCCATTCAGCGCAGGCGTGCCGGTGACGAGCCGGTCCACCGCCGCGCCGGCCACAAGCAGTTCGAGCATCAGCAGCCATCCGCCGTTGACCAGCGCGGCAACGCTTGTCGCGTGCGGGTAACCTGCCGGTCGTGCCCGGCTCCCCGGGCGCGTTGCCAGACGGATTGCCAGCAAGGCAACACCCACGCCTGCTGCATCGAGAAGGTAGTCGCTGCCTTCCGCGAGAACCGCTAGCGAATGCGCCGTCACTCCCACCGTGACCAGGCCGGCCACCAGCGCGAGGTTGAGTACGAGAACCAGAACGAGGCGCTGCGTTCGGGACATGAGCGGCGATCCTATCGATCCTGCGGCTGCCGGCGGCTTCGGGCCTGATGGGCGGGCATGAACCAGTCTCACGACCTGGGGCAGCTCGGCCCGCCTCCGATCCGGCGCAGAACCGCGGTGCCAGCACGCCCGCTCCCGTTGACAGTCGACGTGCGCCCCGCCGGTGCTCACAGAAGTTAACTGACCCACGCACACGGCATACCATTTGGGGCGGGGGCGACACTGGGAGCAGCGCTTCGGATTCGCGTCGGGAGGTGGTGAATGGCCGCGCGGCGGGTGCTGGGCATCGTCCTGGCAGGCGGTGCAGGCAAGCGCCTTGCGCCGCTCACGGCGGACCGGGCCAAGCCCGCCGTTCCGTTCGGCGGCCTCTACCGGCTGGTGGACTTCACCCTGTCCAATCTCGTCAACGGCGGGTGCCGGCGCATCTGCGTGCTGACCCAGTACAAGAGCCACAGCCTGGACCGCCACATCACCACCACCTGGCGGCTGAACAACCTGCTCGGCGACTACGTGACACCGGTGCCGGCCCAGCAGCGGGTCGGGCCGCACTGGCAAACAGGCTCAGCGGATGCCATCTACCAGTCGCTGAACCTGATCTACGACGACCAGCCCGACATCGTGGCCGTGTTCGGCGCCGACCACGTGTTCCGGATGGACCCGATGCAGATGATCGATCAGCATGTGGCCGCGGGCGCCGGCGTCACCATCGCAGCCATCCCCGTGCTACGGCAGGAGGCAACAACCTTCGGGGTGATCCAGACTAGCCCGGACGGGCGCACGGTCGAATCATTCCTGGAGAAGCCGGCCGACCCGCCGCCGCGTCCCGGCAGCCCGGATAAGGCCTACGCGTCGATGGGCAATTATGTCTTCACCAGTGACGTGCTGGTCGAGGCCCTGCGGCGGGACGCCTCCGATGATGGAAGCCGGCACAACATGGGCGGGGACATCATTCCGATGCTGGTGCAGCAGCGCCGCGCCCAGGTGTACGACTTCCTGGAGAATAAGGTGCCGGGGGCGGATCCAGCGGACGCCGGGTACTGGCGCGACGTGGGAACGCTTGACTCCTATTTCGACGCGCACATGGACCTGTGCGCGGCGCAGCCGGTGTTCGACCTTTACAACGACCAGTGGCCGATCCTCACCTCCGTGCCATCCCAGCCCCCGGCTAAGTTCGTGCACGACACCGGCGACCGGGTCGGCCGCGCGATCAACAGCGTCGTCAGCAACGGCGTGATCGTCTCCGGAGGGCTGGTCCGCGACTCGGTGCTCTCGCCCGGGGTCCGAATCAACAGCTGGGCCCGGGTAGAGCGGGCCGTGCTGCTGCACAACACCTGCATCGGCCGTCATGCCGTGGTCGAGAACGCGATCTTGGACAAGAACGTGACCGTCCCTGACGGCGCCGAGGTCGGCGTCGACAAGGAGCATGACAGGGCCCGCGGATTCGTCGTGTCGAGCGGCGGGATCACCGTGGTCGGCAAGGGCCAGACGGTGCCGCCGTGACCGTCAGCGGCGGGCGCCCGCTCGATATCGGCATTCACTCGCGGTCTTGTGCTCCTGCGCCCGGGGTTGTCAGGGACGCACCACCGTCAGCGCGGTTGCGGCCAGCCGGAACGCCGCCTCGGCTGCCGGGGCATCTTCGATGCGCCAGTCCTGATGGAGGATCCCGTTGTGCTCGGCCTTGTCGAACCACACCAGCCCGAGCGTCCCGTAGCTGTGCATTCCCTGGAACAGGTCGCTGATCTTGGCAAACTGGCCTGCGCCGGGCCCGACGGCGGTCTCGGACAGGAGCACCGGCTTGCTGGTGAATGCCCGTACCTGATCGATGGTGCGGCCGAATACGGTGGCGAATGTATCGGAGGGGCGGTAGTAGTAGCCGTCGACGCCGACCCAGGTGACATACCTCGCGCCGGGCCACCAGGAGGCGACTGGCCCGGTGCCAGGACGGTCCGCATTAATGGTCCACAGCCAGGTGACGTTGTCGGCGCCCTGGCCGCGGAACAGCACCACGATGTGCCGCCACGCCGCCACGAACGTCGACGGCGGGACGTGCCCGTAGCCCCATGAGTACCAGGGGGCGTTCATCTCGTGCCCGAAGCCGATGATGACTGGGTGGCGGAAATCCCGGACACTGTCGGCATACGAGCGGAGGTAGCCGTCGTAGTGGCCTGCCGCGATGCCCGCGACAGAGGCTTCGGCGGGATCGATCTGCACGATCATGACAGCGCCGTGCTTGCGGATCGTCTGGGCGTACGATGTCGCGAAGGGCTCCGCCCAGCCGCTGAAGTACCCGACGAGGTTCGGCTGCGTGGCTGCCGCGTTCGCGAAGTCCGCGATCGGCTTGTAGCCAGGTGGCGACCCAGCGGCATAAACGCCCAGGTAAGAGAACGGGCTGGGCGGAAGGGTCGCGTGTGCAGCCGGGGGACGGGCAGGGGAAGAGGAAGCGAAGCGGCTGCTCGCGAAGGTGACAGCGGAAGCGGCGATCACGGCGGCAACCAAGACGGCGGAGGCCGCCGGCGCGAGCCAGCGCTGCCGGGCCCGCTGAGCTGGCCTTCCCTCTTTCTCGCCGCCACCGTAGGCGAGAAAACGGGAACGCCGGCTGCGGGCGGGCAGGCGCAGCGGCGGTGCGTCGGGCCGGATTTCGTCGGCCTTCGCGCGGATGGCCGCGCGGAGCTTGTCCTCAAGCGGTGTCATGACGTCTCCTTCAGTGCCCGGCCGAGCGCCTCGAGGCCCCGGTGCGCGTTGGACCGGACGGTGCTCTGCCGGATGCCCATCACGCGCGCGATCTCCTCGTCCGGCAGGTCGAGGTAGAAACGCAGCACGAGGGCCTCGCGCTGGCGGTGCGGCAGCCGTCCCAAGGCCCGGATCACCTCCTGGCGTTCCTCGCCGCTGAGCACCACCGCCTCAGCGGACACCGCCGGCAGCTCGTATGCCACCCCCCTGCGCCGCACCACACGGCGGCGGAGTACCGAGCGGCAGCCATTCAGCACCGATGCCCGCACGTAGTACAGCGCGCTGTCTGCCTCGGCCAGGCGGTCCCAGCGCCGGTAGAGGTCGCAGAAGGCCTCCTGCACCACGTCCTCGGCACTTGGCCGGTCGCCGAGCATGACGTAAGCCAGCCGGATCAGGCTCACAGCGCTTGTCTGGTAGAGCGTGCCGACCGTCACCTCCGCGCTGTCACCGGCATCACACCGCGGCCGGGCCGGGCCGGGGAGGCAGACAGCGCCCGCGTCACCCGGGTCATCAGGCTCCATACAAGAAGAGACGCGCGACTCGGCGTCTCGCTGCATGCTTCCCCGGCCGATTTCGATGGAATCGCGCCAGAGCAAAAGGCACGGTCATCCCTCGCGTGCCCCATTGCGATGCCGAACCGGGAATCCGGGCCAGGCCATCGATCGTGTCTAGGCCGATCCGAATGCCGCTCCACCGGCCAGAGCTGAAGCGCAGTAGCCAGAGCGGGCCGGAGCTGCTGGAGGGGCGACCACGGAATAGGGGTACGCGATCCACCGCTTCCCGTGCAGGTGCAGCAGCCGAAAACCCGTCCCGCCGCGCACCGGTCATATCCGAAGCCTCGTATCCTCTTCTCGGCAGGCGTGTCACATGCGCCGCGGAGCCGCTGCAGGAGCAGGCACCCAGGAGTCCGCGTGATCTCGACCCCCCCGGAGGGCAGCCAGGATGCGATCTGATGAGCGCAACACTTGTCGCTAAGGGACTTGCGGCCTCCCGCGGCGACCGTGTCCTGTTTTCTGGCCTGGACCTGGTGGTCGGCCGTGGCGACGTAATCGGCCTGGTCGGGGCGAACGGGGCGGGCAAGTCGACGCTGCTGCGTCTGCTCGTCGGCGTGGAAACAGCGGATACGGGGACAGTCACGGTCAGCCCGCCTGGCGCGACAATCGGCTACCTGCCTCAGGAGCCGGACCGGCGCTCCGGCGAGACGGTGCGGCAGTTCCTGGCCCGGCGGACCGGGGTCGCCGCGGCGCAGGAGGAGATGCAGGCCGCCGCGGACGCGCTGGCGGCTGGTGGGTCAGGCGCGGATGAGGACTATTCGAGCGGGCTGGAGCGGTGGCTGGCGCTGGGCGGCGCGGACCTGGACGAGCGCGCCGATGCGCTGGCGGCCGGGCTGGGCCTGGCCGTGGATCTCGATTACGAGATGACCGGCCTGTCGGGCGGGCAGGCGGCGCGAGCCGGACTGGCCTCCCTGCTGCTGAGCCGGTATGACGTGTTCCTGCTGGATGAACCGACGAACGACCTCGACCTGGACGGCCTAGCCCGCTTGGAGGAGTTCGTGGCGGGCCTGCGGGCCGGGACTGTCCTGGTCAGCCATGACCGCGAGTTCCTCACCCGGACCGTTACCAAGGTCGCGGAGCTTGGCCTGGCCCAGCAGCAGGTCACCACCTATGGCGGCGGCTACGCCGCCTACCTGGCCGAACGCGAGCTGGCCCGGCGGCACGCCCGTGCCGACTACGACGAGTACGCCGGCACGCGGGCGAGTCTGCAGGAGCGGGCCCGGTCGCAGCGCGCCTGGATGGAAAAGGGCGTCAAGAACGCCCGCCGCAAACAACCCGACAACGACAAGATCGGCCGCAAGTTCCGCACCGAGGCCACCGAGAAACAGGCCGCGAAGGCCCGCCAGACCGAGCGGCTGATCGAGCGCCTCGACGTCGTCGACGAACCCCGGAAAGAATGGGACCTCCGGATGGAAATCGCGGCAGCACCCAGAGCCGGAGCGATCGTCGCCACACTCCGCGGCGCCGTCGTCCGGCGCGGCTCGTTCACCCTCGGCCCTGTCAACCTGCAGATCGACTGGGCGGACAGGGTCGCCATGACCGGCCCGAACGGATCCGGCAAGACCACTCTGCTCGGCGCGCTGCTCGGCCGGATACCACTCGACGAGGGGCATGCCGCACTAGGCCCGGGCGTCGTGGTCGGCGAGGTCGATCAGGCACGTGGCCTGTTCCTGGGCGGCGAGCCGCTGATCGACGCCTTCCCGGCCGCCGTGCCCGACATGATGCCGGCCGACGCGCGGACGCTGCTCGCGAAGTTCGGCCTCCGCGCCGATCACGTGCTGCGGCCCGCCGACACCCTGTCCCCCGGCGAGCGCACCAGGGCCACGCTGGCGCTGCTGCAAGCACGCGGCGTCAACCTGCTCGTCCTCGACGAGCCGACAAACCATCTTGACCTGCCCGCGATCGAGCAGCTGGAATCGGCGCTCGAGTCCTATCCGGGCACACTGCTGCTCGTCACCCATGATCGCCGGATGCTCGAAACGGTGACCACCAACCGGCGGATCGACGTGGCGGATGGGCGCATCACCAGCCGCTGACGCCGAGCTCCAGCGGCAGCAGCTCAAGCAGCAGGCCGAAAGGCCGGACCATGCCTGCAACACGGCCCGGCCGCACCATGGCATAGCCCAGCGCGTCCGGGCCTACCGAAGCCTATTTTCGAGCGGCACAGGACGTCACTGATCTGCCTGGGCCCTATCCCGGCGCACCCCGCCCGCCACCATAAGGAAGCGCCGGACAGACGCGGCCAGGCCCGCGTTGCCAGCGGACCCCGAGACCGCCGGGGAGCCGGTCCGCCAGGACCGGGCTGTCCGCTAGGACGGGGTCCGCGGTGGCGTCTGGCCGGTCATGATGTACCCGGTGCCGAGCCCCGTCTCACGGACGTCAACGTCCTCGATCAGCTGCTCGAGGTGACTCCACGGCCGGCTGAACCCCTGGAAGCTCCGCACATATGGTGCGTGCAGCATCCTGGCCTGCAGGTTCACGCCCACCAGCACCGGCGCAGCGAACTTGCCGCCGCCAGCGGCCACGCATGCCCCCGGACGCAGCTTCGTCATGACATTCTTGAGCGCGTCCGGGGACTGCAGGATGTCATGGACGGCGCAGAAAAGAGCGGCGTCCGCGGTCACCGCGACCTCGGCATCCTCGGCAGGCGACTGCACCACCGTCACGTTATGCCAGCCTTCGCGGGCGATCTGCTCGCGTGCCACCGCCGCCATCTCGGGTGACTCCTCGATGCCGACCACGCCCCCCTGCGGGCCCACCTTCTCCCGCAGCAAGCCGGAGCACAGGCCTGTCCCGCAGCCCACGTCGAGGACCACCTGCCCCGGGCGGACCGGGAGCGCGTCGACGACTGCCCGGCGGTAACGCTGGCACGGGCCGGTCTTCCGGTTGTAGGAACGGGCATGCCCGGTGTAGGCCGCCTAGCGCGCGACCCGGGCTGGCGGATGTGCGGCCGGCGCGGAAGCTGGTGATCTGCTCATGACTCTTCGCCCCGCATTTTGCGGAGCGACACCTCCCAACGTGATTCGGGATACCCCATTCGTAACAGGCTTCAAGATACCTAGGACTCGGAGTTATCCGTGTCAACGGCGTGTTAATTTTGTGTTGCGGATAATTGTTCTCCATGCGGCGTTAAGCCCGCCATGATGCTGAGGTGCCGGTGGAGGTTTGCATGCCCATGCGGAGGTCTCGTAGTCGCGGCGGGCTCCCTTGGGCCGCCCGGCGCGTTCGCCTAATCGATCTACCGGGAAATCGAGGCAACCGGCAGCGGACCCGCCACAGTGCCGTGATCAGCGCGGTTGAACCGGACGACAATCAGATCACCATCGCTCAGTCCCGTCATCTGACTGGCCGACGCGGCGAATCTCATCGGCTTCTGGCCAGCCAGCTTTGCGCTGGCAGCCTGCAAGCCGAAGACAATCTTGCCGTCGATCTCCGCGACGGGCCCGGTTATCCGGCCGGCCTCGGCCATTAACTCTGTCATTGTTGATCTTCTTTCCCCTAGTGACGGGCAGCCGGATAGCAAGATCTATTATCCGGCACAGCCAGGATCTTCCCGGGCTGGAAATTCAACCGTAGCCGGCTCAGCAAATTCTGCCATTCCGGTTATGGTCACCCGGCCGCCCAAAGGTGCTTAAGTCGGTCACGGCGGCCACGAATTTTGCTTCCTGAGCTCCGATAACTTCAAGTTACGAAATTGGTTACGCTGCGTAACTATCCGCAGCTCTGACAGCAGTCCGCGAGCCACGAGCTCACTGCCGATCGCCAGGAGCTTGCGGTTAGCCAGCGGCCGGCATTTCAGCCTGGTTGCTCGCGGGCCGGTCGTTGCCCTGCCACGGAGTGGCCTTGACGGACGCTGCACGGGGATCCTCGCGGCAGGGCGCTGACATCATGCTGCTGGCGGGGCTGGCACTATCGGCGGATACCACCTCGCCGAGGGCCTGGGCCTGGGCCTGCCAAGCATCGGACTGGCACTGCAGCCCGTGTATCCGACCGGCGAGTTCCCTCCATCCATCGTGAGCGAACTCAGAGCTGATGGTGTCGATGCTGGTGCTGACGAGTGGTCCGAGGGCGATTCCGTAGCGGCCTAGGGCGAGGTCGATGAGGTGGGTGCCGGCGAGTTCGGCGCGTAGTTGTGCGTGGGGGAGGTTGAGTGGGTGGTGATCGGGAGCATGGCTCCGCGGGTTACGACGTCGCGCAGGATCGCCCTGCGCCCCCCGGCCCTCTGACCGGTCAACTGACGTCTGCCGGGGGTGCGCTTCCCTCGGCCCAGGTGCGGCTGAAGGCCACGACCGCGGAGACCACCTCGAGCTCAGGCTCGGTCCGGGGGCCGAAGAGCATGACCATGCCGGGCGTCACCCGGAGCCCGGCCAACGGATGGGCCACGCCCCAGCCCTTGGTGACGACGTCCGCAGCCATCGCGGGAGGCAGCGCCACGTGCAACGACCCGTCGTAGCTCGGGTGCAGGTGCGCGAACTCGCCCGCCTGGAGGACGAGGAAGGCGTCCTCCGGTCCGGCACCGTTCCTCAGAGCGAAGGCGCGGGCACCAAGGACGGAGATCGCCGACGGCTGGGCCGCCACGCCGGGCAGTGCCGACAGTCGGGCGAACAGCTCCTCCTGCATCGCCGGCGGGCTGTTCTGGGTGAGCTGCTCCTGTGGCGTCTTGGTGCTCACGTCCGGGCGTGACCCCTCGCGCCCGGGCAGCACACCGCCCGCCAGGCCGGGCCAGGGGGCGACGAGGTCGGAGCCGGGACCGTGCTCGCTTAGGTAGGTCAGCCGCTCGTTCAACCAGCCTGCGAGCTCAGCGAGCGACGGGGCCCAGATGCCGTGGCCGCCCGGGTGCCGGGTCGCCCACGCGGGCGCGCCCGAGGGATTGGTCAGGTACTCCCAGGTGGCATCGAGCAGCTCACGCGGGATGACGGTGTCCTGGTCCCCCTGCGCGACCAGTACTGGGATCCCGGCTAGGCGACCGGGGGCGACGGGCACGCCGGCGTCGAATGGCAGCGTGCCGTACAGGATGGCAGCGCCGGAGTAGCGCGACGGCTGGTCGAGGAGGAGCCCGCCGGCGAACGCCGCGCCGCCGCTGAACCCGACCAGGATGACCTCGCGCCCGCGCGGCGCGAACGTGTCGAGCCAGGAGGTGAACCAGTCCATGGTCTCGCGTAGCGAGTCCGCGAGCGGCCGTCCGATGCCGCGGTTGGCGAACCAGGCGAATCCAGTGCCCTCCGCGATCGGTGCGCGAACCGCTGCGTAGGCAGCGCTGTGCGGCAGGTGCGGAGCCAGCTCGATGATGTCGCGCTCACTGGAGCCTCGGCCGTGCAGCAGGACGACGAGCGGCGCAGCCGGATCGGTGCTGCCTGCGGTGAGCACTACTGGTCCAGGCAGGACAGCGGTCACGATTCCTCCAGGTGGTGTTGCAGATTCAACTAACTTGTCCGAGGCGCGGCCAGCCGAGCACATTCGGCATAGGTCTACTCGGCCCGAAGACACCGCCAGCACCTGCGCTCACGCAGCTTCGAAGCGGTGATACCCGAGCCTGCCGACCAGGTCGGCTACCGCAAGAACACAGGCTCCCGCGGTGGCCGACCTGTCGGCTACGACGCCGAGGACTACAAGAACCGCAACGTCGTCGAACGCGCCTAGCTGAGGCCGAGCTGGGACATCATGCCGACCAGGTCGTAGAAAAGGTTCTCCTCGACGATCTGGCCGTTGTCCCAGCGTGCCACGGTGCAGAAGTCGACCTCGAAGGACTTGCCCGTCGGGGGGATCTCGGTCCCATCCGCCACAACCATGGGGCCGGTCATCGTGCCGGTGAAGCGGGCGATCGAGCACGTCCAGTCGCCGCTGGCGAACAACGCCTGGTAGGGGCCGGTTGCCGGCCTTGTTGTCCGGGAACGTCTTGAACATCGCCACGCCCTCGGCGCGGTGGTCCTTGATGCCGTGCGTCGGCGGCTGGCCAGGCCAGGAGACCGTCGTATCGGGCTTGTGGCGCTGCTCGAAGGTGTCCCAGTCCTGGGCGTTCCAGGCGTCGTCGAGGGTTTGCATGAGCTTGAGGTTTTCTTCAGCACTCATCGGGCCGTTCCTTTCGGGTTGTCGTGTCAGTTGGCGGTTCGATATGGGCGGTGCTGTAGATCGGGTCGAAGCCGCCGAAATCGTAGACGAGTTCGCTCGGTTGGCTGCTGCTGATGCTGAGCGGGGCAGGCTCCCAGTGCGCGGAGACGATGAGGATGGCCTTCGGCTTGGGCAGCGCTCGTGCCCAGAAGTGAAGCTCACTCATCCAGTCCGCCATCTCGAACAGCATCGGCGCGCCGTGGCTGATGTACAGGCTGGGCAGCGGCCCATCCTCGGCAGTCCACGCTCCGTGCGTCGCTGCGCGCTCGGCGACAGCGGCCCGGCGCAGGTGCGCGGCGAACGGGTGCTGCGCGGGAATGCGGCGGTCCGCCGCAGCGGTGGCGCTGCTGGCACCGGTGGATGTCATGCGGGCTCCTCGGGACTGACGGGGGTGTGTGCCGGGTGCGGCAGTGCTGCCGTCGCCCCGTTTGGTGCTGGTGTTGTTGCCGATGACGCGCGGACGTCGTCGGGTCCGGCGGCCGCGTGTCATGGTTCGCGATGACGAATGGGGGGCTCGGTCAGGCGACGACGGCGAAGCCGCCGGTCCAGGAGATCTTCTCGCCTGCGGCGAGAGTGATCTGCAGGAAGCCGAGCGCTTCCAGCTCACGGGCGCGGCGCAGGGAGCCGGCGTCGATAGCGTGCAGGCCTCCGGCGGTGACCACACCGGCCAGCAGGGCCTTGGCGTCGGCATCGTCGCCCGCGATGAGGACGTTGGTCGGCAGCGGGCCGACCACGCCGGAGGCCAGGGTGCCCGCGAAGTTGGTGTTGAACGCCTTGAGCACGCGCGACTGCGGCAGCGCGGCGGCGATCCCGGCGGCGGCCGAACCGTCGGCCGGCACGGTGAGGGAGTCGAAGGTCTCGAAGTTCAGCGGGTTGGTGATGTCGACGACGATCTTGCCGGCGAGCTGGTCAGCGCGCTTAGCGATCACCTCGCCCACCGCCGGGTAGGGGACGGCGAGCACAACGATATCGCCGGTGACCGGCTTGTCGGCGTCGGACTGGTTGAACACCTCGACGGTGCTGCCGCCCTTGGTGACGATGCCGGCGATGGCCGGGCCCATGTTGCCGGTGCCGATGATGCTCACGTGTGTCATGGAGTGCTCCTAGCTCGAGGATGAAGATCGGTAAGTTGTTGCTACAACTATTACCCTAGCCCAA
>OBLT010000530.1_pt1 | contig 24723 bp, 19 predicted proteins | sample 1518721 | NCBI WGS metagenome assembly OBLT01 (sample SAMEA3539307, study PRJEB22396) | soil metagenome | biome: tundra; feature: field; material: soil | place: USA | collected 2010-05 | depth 0.15 m | reverse complement strand
TCGCGTAGGAAAGCGCAACATCGCGCCCATCACGAATAATGTGGATGAACAGCGCGTCCGGTATCTCACGCTTGATCTGCTCCATGTATAGAAGATGCTCGGGCGTGCAGTCCGCCCATCGTACAACGGCCTGCTGGCGGGCCATCTCCTGCATTAGGATTCGAAGAAAATCTCCTCCGCTGCGGCAATCCCTCATGATCCTGGCGCTGATCTCACGAGCGTCCAACCCTGAAACCCGAAATAACTTGCTCCGCAACCACACATCCAGAAGTTCTTTGCGGTCGGCTGCAGAACGCATTCCGCGAAATCGCGGGACCAGCAGATTGAAGACGTTTGATTCTGTCCGATAGACCGCGAAGTTCCCCGCCGACAACAGCATGTGGTACAGCACGGTAGTGCCCGAACGAGGGCAGCCCAGCACAAATACCGGAGCCGTTTTCCGGTCGCTCACTCCAGCCACCCTCTCAACGTTCCGCTTTTTCTCCGACTGAATCATTTCTTTAGTTGGACCGGACACTCGCGCGCCAAGTTCAGGCAATCGTGGCCACAGTTCTCTCCGATTTTCTGGGGCGCGAGGTGAGATCGGCATACACCCTTACCCACTGCTCGCGAACCGCGGCCCAGCGATAGCGGCTCGATTCCTCAAACGCATTCTGCGCCAGCCGGGCGGCTAGATCCGGTTCTTTCAGAACTCTTAAAATGTTTTGCGCAAGAGCGGTTGCATCCCCCGGCGGCGAGAGCAGTCCTGTTCGCTCGTGCGCAACAATATATTTCATGCCTTCGGGTTCCGTAGTCACCACCGGCGTTCCAGCCGCGAAGGCTTCAAGTACAGAAACCGGCATGTTATCCAGGTTAGAAGCATTCACGAAAATGTCCGCACGATCGTAGAATCTACCGATTTCCTGGCGCGATGCTACACCTGCAAAATTCACATTCGACAAGTTCAACTGTCTCACCAGATCACGAATGCTTTGCTCCAGCGCCCCCCCGCCCACGAGATCAAGCTGAGCCTCCGGATACAGCTTCTGCACCTCGGCGAACGCTCTCACCACAACATCAATTCCGTAGTAAGGATGGAAACCGCGAGTAGACACCAGATGTGGTCGCACTGGCGCTCGCATACGGTAATGGAACTGTGAAAGGTCGACGATGTTTGGAACAGCCTGCGCTTCCAGCCCAAATTCCCGGAAAACCGCCTCGAGATACCCGGAGGGAACCACTAGCCTGTCGGCCTTCTGAAGTACGCGTCGCGCAATTCGCGACCGCCGCAGATGATCCCTCGCCTCCCCACTGTGGTAGTTGATCAGAGTCTTCTTGCCGCGCGCTCGTGCCACCCACCATGCCGGGAGCGGCGCCAGCAGAAATGACGTATACGATGCGGAGTAAATGTGAGCCACATCCACGTCTTTCAGACTTCGCCACAACTTCCACAAGTAAAGTGGCTCTCGGACGACTGTCCGGAGCAGGGGCACACGCTCAGCCCAGCGCAGGCCAAAAGGAAATCGTGGGTCCACAGCCGCAAAACTTGCTGCGACATCTAGGTCATCCTTCCAGTTCTTCATCAACAGGTCAGCCTGCACCGACTGACCGCCAACGTAACGCATTGAAGGACCTACCAACGCAACTCGAATCGCCGAACCGTAGCCTGGCAACGAGCGGGCGCTACGCACGGACCCCAGACACTCTTTCTGCGCAATCACCTCGGCATAGAGTTCCTCATACTGCCGGCAGATGCGCTGCACGCTGTAATTCGAGTGCACGAAATCACGCGCCTCCCGCGCCATCTCTGATCGCAAAGCCCCGTTCTCCAACAGGCGGGCCAGCCCTTGCGCCAACGCTTGCTCATCATTGGCCGGTATCAGCATGGCCCGCCCATCGCCACCGATTTCGGTGTTTCCTCCCACTGAAGTCGCGACAACAGGAACCCCGGCAGCCATCGATTCCATCATTACGTTTGACAAGCTCTCCGAAGCCGAAGGCACCACGCACACGTCGAGCGAATGCAGCAGGGCGGGCACATCGCGGCGATCGCCCAGGAACTGAACGCGCTCCTGCAGTCCCAGCTTTGCTGCTTCTCCTTCGAGCCCTGCCCGGAGCGGACCGTCCCCAACCAGCACAAATTGCACATTGGAAATTTTTTCGCTCAGCAGCTTCGCAGCTCGTAGAAATCCGCGATGATTCTTGTACTCTGCGTTCATCCGGGCGATCATGCCGATTCGAAGAGTTCCCTCGGCCCGAGACAGCGCGGGAGTGGTCTCGGCAAACGCTTCCGGGGGCAAAGCATTGCCGATCACCGCCACTTTTCGCTTCGGCAAACCCGCGTGCAACAGTCGCTCAGCAGCAGCGCGCGAATTGCACACCACGCGATCACACAACCAAAAAGCTGCCAATTGTGCCCAGAATTGCGCCGGCGTGAGCAGGTCCCCAATCTGACGCTGGCTGCCGATCACGGGGATTCCCGCCATCCTGGCTGTTGGAATTAATGTCAGATTCGTATAGAAGTCGAAGGCATGCGCCACGGCGACGCCTGTCTCCCGCAAATGGCGGCGCAACCGCCAGCGGCTTCGCATCGACTGCAATCCGTACAGGCTGCCGCCCATGGGAAATTCAGCAAGCTCGTCCAAGCCACGCGCAAAGGGTCCCTTATTGATCAGGCACCCGAGGTGCAACGGAGTTCCGTTGGCCCGGAACGCGCGCGCCATTTCGACGAACTGCCGCTCCGTGCCACCTGTCTCCAGGCTATTGACCATAAGAAAAACGGGATCAGAGAAAACCGCGGAAGGAGTGAAAGAGCGTCCTTCCGCCGCGAGATGCTGGACAGGTCCGGTTTCTTGGTCAGTCAGCGAACTCATCCCAGGGTCCCAGCCGCCGGCGTCACGCGGTAGGGCTCGTCGTTCGCCTCCCTTGCGCGGATCCTCTCCAGGTAGTTGCGATGCCACAGCTCAAAGATCAGCAGACGCCAGATCTGGCCAGAATGACTGCGTCGTCCACGGAAATGCTCGTCCAGTAGTTGCCTAACACCCCGAGCCTCAAAGTATCCCCGTTGCAGCGTTCGTGGATCGAGCAGGACCGACATGATCAGTTCTTTCAGTTCGTACTTCAACCAGTGCACAAGCGGCAGCGCGAAGCCCTGCTTCGGCCGGTACAGCACTTCGCGCGGCACCCCGACCCGCTCGGCAAGTTTGCGCAGAATGTATTTTTGCTTCCCTCCGCGTATTTTCCAATCCAGCGGCAATCCCGTTGCCCATTCCACAAACTCATGATCGAGAATCGGAACGCGCACCTCCAGCGACGTCGCCATGCTCATTCGATCCACTTTAGTGAGTATGTCGCCCACCATGTACGTCTTCGTGTCAACATACAACATCTGGCTTACTGGATCTTTCGCCGGAGCCTGCTCGAAATAGCGGTACATCACATCCTCTGGATCGCCACTCTCGCGCCGCACCGCTCGAAACTCATCCGAAAGCAGTGGTATGTCCCTTTCAAACGCCGGCACGAGGGAAATTGCATCCACATAACGTTCCCGCCACGGCAGGGAGACGTGGTACGAAAACTTTTTGCCCCGCATGTCTCGAGGCAACAGGGGATGGAGCTTCTCCCGATAAAAACGCCGTGCGCCACTCGGAATGCGCTCAAAGACCCGCCGCCGCAGATGGATTGCGTAGCGGTCATATCCCGCAAAGATTTCGTCGCCACCATCGCCCGACAGTGCCACCGTCACGTGCTTCCTCGCCATCTGCGACACGTAGTACGTCGGCAACATCGAAGAGTCGCCAAACGGCTCTTCCAGTGAACTCGTCAGAGTCTCCACGGTTTCAAATACATCGGGCTCGACGATTAATTCGTGGTGGTCGGTGCCAAATTTCTCGGCGACCATCCGGGCATAAGGCGCTTCATTGAATTCCTGGTTGCGAAAACCAATCGCGAACGTCTTGACCGGATTCGAACTTGCCCGCGCCATCAGGGCCACTACGGTGGAGGAATCCGTGCCTCCACTCAACAGCGCGCCCAAGGGAACGTCTGAGATCAGCCGGATGCGGACCGCCTCTGCCAGCCGGTGCTCCATTTCCTCCAGGCACTCTTCTTCACTTCGCGGGGGATGCGTACTGTATTGCGGCAAATCCCAATATTGACGTACGTTGATCTTTCCATTCTCGAATTCCAGCAGATGTCCCGGTGGCAGCTTCTGAATCGTCGTGAATGCCGTAAGCGGATCGGGGACGTACCCGAAATACATATACTGCAGGAGAGCTTCGTTGTTGACCGTCGCTAGTTCAGGCGCCACGGCTAGAATCGCTTTGATCTCCGAGCCGAAGAGCAGGCGCTGGCCCTGCAATGCGTAGTGCAGCGGCTTCTTACCCAGCCGATCGCGTGCCATCAGCAACTTTTGGCGACGCTCGTCATACAGCGCAAATGCAAACATTCCTCGAAGCTTGTTTACGCAATCCGGGCCCATCTCTTCGTAAAGATGGACTATCACTTCGGTATCGGAGTGAGTGGAGAAACGGTGCCCGCGCTTCAGCAAACCCTCGCGCAGTTCCGGGAAGTTATAGATCTCGCCGTTGAAAACGATCCAGGCGGTCCGATCTTCGTTGAACACCGGCTGCTGGCCCCCAGCCAAGTCGATGATGCTCAAACGCCGCATCCCCAGGCCAGTCCCATCTTTAACAAAGATACCTTCCTCGTCCGGACCGCGATGCACAATCGCCTGGCACATGCGGTGAATCGTAGCGGACTCAATTCGCTGGCCGGCTGCCGTGCTAACGATCCCCGCGATTCCACACATAGGCTATCCTCTCACGCTCACTTGGGGATTCGTGCTCTTGCGGAACTGAACCGAGGCATCCCCGGTTAGTTTCAAACGGTAATCGCGGTATTCTCCGGGATTGCCTTCGCGACCGTCGCAGGCCGCCAGGATTATGTTCACCATTTCTCGCGCGGTGACGAAATGAATCACCTCGTTCCTGTCCCGCGCTCCCTCAACGAACTCGGCGAGGAATCGTTGCATGGGTGTTCCCATCACCGCCTCTCGTTGGGTGGGATCCATACTGTGGGTATGGAGCTTGATGAAGAGCCAGTCGGGTCGGTGCTGAACAGAAATCGCAGCTTTCTTCCAGAGCCCGAGCCGGCGCAAACCGGGAGGATTCGCCCCAGTCAGGGCCGCATTCTCGAAGCGACCAAGTCCGTTGCGCGCGTGCCTGTCAAAATCGAACATCAGCGGACCCTGTACATTGAGAGGAAAGATCTGCGGGGCCCGACCCACCGCCAGATCCCTCCCCGTGCGGTGCGGAGCTTGAGCGCCAAGTGGAAGGCTGCACTCGTACAGCGAGTTCACCTTTCCAATCTGTGCCGGGTGAAATGGGGCAGCCGGCAAGGTGAAATCGGCATAGCATCCAGTATCCGCGAGAATCTGCATCTCATTATCAACGCCGCAAGCATAGCCTCCGGCTGCATTCGCCAACGCAAAATTGCCGTGGACAAATGCGTAGTGCGGCTCGTTGGAACCGTCCATGAAACAAAGCGATCCATGATTGACGACCAGGGCGTCGCGAAATTCCACCAGCTGGCGACGCGTACTTTCGGCTGTGTCGGGGGCGTCCAGCCCGTGATGCAGGTGGATTTCAATTTCTCCCCATCCTCCGTGACAATGCTCGGCAACGCGGTCAACCAAAGCGCGGTCGTACTGCTCGGCAGGATAGAAGTAAGTATGTACCAGCGGCCGCCCTTCGTGGTCACGCCACCGATCGACGGCTTGCGGATAGTGGGAGCACCACTGTTCTACCCGGCGCTCCTGTTCAGAAAACGGTGCACGGGATCGACCGTTTTCGGGCACAATGGCCGGCTCGAAATGATCGGCAAGAGCAACGATCAGATGCACCTCGCCACGCGGAGCACTGCGAGTAAGCCTTTGCCAGGCATAACTGGGTAACCATCGCCCGTAAGAGAGTTTTTGTACCAGACGTTTGCGGACGCCAGGCTTTTCACTTCCCGCAGCAACCCCGTTCATCCGATTTCTCTCTTTGCTCATGACCGTTTGTTCGATGCATTCAGACAGGAGTCGGCAGCGTCAACCAGGAAAATTACCGCAAGGGCCTTCGGCCGTGCACGGAGATTGGTTCCTCCGCAACCCGCAAATCCTCCAGCCCGCAACTCTCGAACCATCGAAAGACTTCTTCATAGGAGTGCTTCGACTGATACCAGGGTGAGTACCAGTCGAAAGTATCGAGCACCCGCCATTCGGGGTCTTTATTAAACGACATGGGGACCAGCCACGCGATCACACTGCTGGCGGGCGTGCCGACCAGCGGAATTTTCCGCAAAACCTGGTGCATTCCGTAGAGCGGAATCACGCCATAGCAGAGCTTGTATAAGAATTTCTGCGGCATGCGCCGCGTGACTTTGCGGTAGACGTCGCTCATCCGATACCACGGGTTATAGGAACTGTACAACCAGACGGCGAGGCGGCCTCCCGGTTTCAGCAGCTTTGGCAGAACCTTGACAGCCTGCTCACAGCTGGGCGTGTGGTGTAGGACTCCAATGCTGTAGATGAAATCGAAACTGCCTTCGGCAAAGGGCAGGTGAAAGACATCCGCCTGAAAGATAGCGGCATTACGGTCCGCCAGGTTCTGGGCGGCGACCTCGGAGGCCAGACTCAGGTCGATGCCAACTACGTGTGCGCCCCAGCGGGTTGCCACTTCCGCGAATCGGCCCATGCCGCAACCGACATCCAGCACCAGTTTTCCCGCCAAGTCCTCGGGACGAAATCCCGTACGCTGGCGAAATGCAATCTCAGTCCGGTGACTGTTGGCATCATCCATTTGCGTGCGCGCGTGGATCTTCCATTGAAATCCGAAACTGCCAGCATAAGCCTGCGCATCTACAAAGCGGACTACGCCGTTCAGCGCGGGATACTGCTTTCCACAGCCGGAACATACGAGTCCATCAGGACGCTGATCCAGCCGGTCGTGACACTCCAGGCAGCGCAAGATAGCCAGGAAGTCGTTAGCGACTCCAGGCCAGTTCCCGCTCGCGTTTTCCACCATTTCCATACTTCCCTTTGCCTCCGCTACTGGTTTCGTCCTGCGGGGACGTGCCCACACCTTGGGGGACGCTGGCGATCTGATAAACCGCACAGATGTAGCCCACCATGAAATACGGGAACAAGTTGTATTCCGTCGAAGCGAACATCGCTCCCGCCATGTAAGCCGCCATTGCCGCCCACAGCGCGCTAGCCCACAAGCGTATGTCCTCGCTCGATTCATATCCGGGCAGTTTTCGAACGCGCCTTATTTTGCGCAGAGTAAGACCCAGCAGCAACAGGAAGAGAAAAACAGCCGGAACACCTGCCTCAGCTCCCAACTCGGTGTAAGTGTTGTGTGCCACGCGCCAGGTGAGCGTATAGCTGGAGAAGTTGCCCGGCCCGACCCCAAAAATGGGGTGCCCAACCATCAGCTTCAGACTGTCCTTGAGCAGTTCCCGGCGGGCCTCCAGCGAACCCCTATCGCCGGAGCCTTCTATGTTGCCGAGGACCATACTCTCGATGCGAATCAGGTAGTTTGGAGTGATGATGACGACTCCGAGTGCAACCATCCCTATAAACACCGCGCTTACCAAGAGCACCCTGCGCTTACCCTTGATCCCGAACTCCCATATACAGATTGCCACCGTCACCACCATCGCAAGCAGACCGCTGCGGGAATAGGTAGCAATCACTCCCCACAACATGAAGATGAGACTTACCCCCCAAAATATCTTCCACAGCCGCTTCTTGGCCGCAAACAAGAAGGCAAGGCATAAAGGAAAATTAATGGCGATGTTGATGGCCAAGTCATTGGGATTTTCCAGAATGCCCTGCTGGATGCCCATCAACCGGCCGTCTTGGGTATGGTGAACAAAGATGGAGCCCACCGTCACCAGTGCAATCGTTCCCGCTTGGATGGCCAGCAGCTTGCGCACTTCGTTAACAGAGGTCGTGACCATGTAGATCAGGATGGCGACGATAACCCCTTTCGAGAACTTGTTAACCACTGTGTCAAAAGCGCCACCCCGCCACGCCGCAAACGGAATGCACAAGATCATTTGGACCAAAAGCAGAAGGAGAACCTTCAGTTCGGGCGATAACTTGTGGCGCCGACTAGCGGGAACTACGAAGATCAGCGCAAACAAAGCCATCCCGCCAGTGATCTTCCCGATGGGAATCACGTTGAGTCCGGGAATGAAGTCTTCGGGACGCAGGAAGTAGATAACGGAAAAAAGAACCACGGCGCGGTACGCGAGGCTGCTCCTTGCCTTGTCGTCCGCCACGAACTTCCGAACTTGTGAGATCCCACCGGGGCGCTGGTTCATTGATCTTATCGGCTCCACGCGGCCTTCCGTCCTGCCACAAAGTTGGCGAAAGCTACCACCGCCGCGGTATTCAGCAGCATAAAGGTGCCCGCCGCGTCGGCGGCACGTCCGATCATGCCTGCCTTTGGCAGGCGCGCCAAGGCCACAAGGCCCAATCCATAAAAGGCCAGTTGCAAGACCAATGCCACCCGGTACAGAGGGGCCTTCAGCCATAAAGAGGCGACCAGTATCGCAGCCAGAGCAAACGGAACCGCCAAACGAAGTAACTTATGACTCACGAACCGTGCCAGCAGCGGATTGCGGCCGCTCAGAATCCACGGCGCCAGTTGCAGCAGTTGATAGTTTCCGCTCAGGGTGCGCACCTTGCGCGCGAACTCCAATCCACCGCCCAAGTCCGGACTATCCCAAGCACGCGCCCGGTCGTCGAAACTGACACGCTTCCCCTGCCGCGCGACCTGCATCGGAATGTAAACATCGTCCAGAATGGTTCCTTCCGGCACGTCCGACAGCAACTCCCGCCGTACGGCGTAGAGCGCTCCTGTCGCACCGACGACTGATCCCGACTCCGACTCCAGTTCGCGGATCTTTTTTTCGATCCTCCAATACAGCCCCATACCCTTGCCCGCCTCGCCAGACTCCGGGTCGCCCAACATCAATGCACCGCTCACGCAACCTACTTCCGGATCCACGAAGTTCTCCATCAGCAAGCGTATCGCCCCGGGCTCAATTTTCTGGCGAGCATCGGTAAGAACAACCACCTCTCCGGCAGCCAGGGAGATCGCATCGTTCAAGCCGGATGCTTTTCCGCGCGACAACTGGTTCATCAACACTTGCACTCGCGGATCGCCCGCATACTGGCGCAGAATGGTATTGGTGTGGTCGGTCGATCCATCCGAGACCACGACAATCTGGCAACGCCCCGGCGGATAATCCAACCCCAGCAGGTTCCGCATCTTGCTTTCAAGCCGTTGCTCTTCATTGCGCACGATCATCACGATGGAAACGTAGGGTTCCTGCAACGAGCGCAATACTGGCCAAGGCGAGAGACGCGCTCGCAACCACAACCAGCCCGCATATCCCGCGTAGGTATAGGCAATCAGAAAAGCAGCACTCCAGAAAAGCCACCTCATTGCGCTCCCCGTCCGAGCAGGACGATCTTGATGGTCTGAAACAGGATCAGCAAATCCAGCCCCACCGAAGCGTTCTTTATGTAAAAGAGGTCGTACTGCAGCTTCTCGCGCGCATCTCCCACCGTGTTGCCGTATTTGTACCCTATTTGAGCCCATCCCGTAATTCCGGGACGCACCGCGTGGCGCACTCCGTAATACGGAATCTCGCGGCTCAGCCATTCCACAAACTCCGGCCGTTCCGGCCGCGGTCCTACGAAACTCATGTCGCCCTTCAGCACACACCACAACTGCGGAATTTCATCCAGCCGCGACGACCGTAGAAATTTGCCCACGCGCGTAATGCGCGGATCATCATCGGTGGCCCAGGTCGCGCCCGTGTCGGCTTCCGCGTCCTTACGCATCGTGCGGAATTTGTAACAATAAAAAACTTTCCCGCCCTGGCCCACGCGCTTCTGACGGTACAACACCGGTCCCGCGGAGCCCAGTTTCACAGCGAGGGCAATAAACGGCAGCAACGGCAGCGAGAGGACCAGCCCGAACAGGGCGGCGATAACATTCAACAGCCGCCTCAGACCCCGGTTAAGAATGCTGAACCGGAATCCCTCAGCAAAAATTAACCAGCTGGGATACAACTGCTCAACTTCGATCCGTCCGGTAATCTTTTCCAGCCATGACGTGGCTTCCTCTACCTTCACTCCCGCCAACCGCAAAGCCAGCAACTCTTCTACAGGCAACGTTCCACGCCTGTCCGGCATGGCCACAATCACGCGATGTACTCCCTTATCGCGAGCCAAGCCGACCAGATGGTTCGCCACCGTCTCGCGTGTAATTTCGCCTTCGATGTTTCCCGTCCATCCCACCACTTCGATTCCGAGGCCCTCCCGGCGCAATCCATTCAGCAGGCGTTGCGCTCGATCTCCCGTGCCCACCACGTAGACCCGCTCACAAAAAAACGGCTGGCACACCAGCCAGCCATAGGCCGAGCGCCAGCAGAACAGAGCGACTGCTAAGATAGCCACTCCGAAGACCGCGGAGTTCTTTCCAGGCAGAAAACCTGGCGAGAAGTAGGTCACACTGGCCAGCACCAGCGCTACCAGACCCAAGGCAAACAGCATCCGGAAGGCCTGCTCGAGCTTGGCCGGTGAGTGGGATGAATCGTAGAGATCGAACCCGTGGGATACCAGTAAAACAATGCCGATGACGCCGAGGATTCTCAGGTACCCGCCCTCAATGAACATTTCGTTATTGAGCCGCAGCATGCTATCGCTGTTCCACAGCGCTCCCAGCACAAAAGAGACCCCCACGATCAGCGCTTCGCCGACCAGAAGCACCAGGGTCCGTACTGGGTAGTAGACGTTGAAGAGCCGAATCACTTCCCCCCCTTAGGACTTGATCGTGGTCACCTTTCCCTCGTATGCCTCGTAGTAGTAGCGCGCGTAAGGTGCTGCATCTTCGCTGGTTCCATTCAACACAATCCCGATCAACGACCGGTCGGGAAATTCCTGACGCGCCTTGCGGGCTACATCCGACGGCGTCGAGTTCGAACGCACGACCATCAACACTCCATCACAAGCTTTAGCGAGGACGCTGGCATCGGAAACCGGGATGGCCGGCGAGGAATCGATAATGATCCAGTCAAAGAGCGGTTCGACTCGCTGCAACAGCATCTTCAGCCGACCGTTACCGACCAGTTCGGAAGGATCCTCGATTCCGGTGCCGCTCGGAATGAAGAACAGGTTTTCCATCGAGCCTCGTTGCATGATGGAGAACTCGTCGTTTTTCCCCTGCAGATAGTCGGAGAGACCGGGTCCGGGCGTCGTGCCCAGCATCAAGTGCAACCGTGGTCCGCGAAGATCGGCATCGATCAACAACACGCGCCGTCCGTGCTGCCGCACCATGACCTGCGCCAGGTTCGAAGCCGTGAACGACTTGCCTTCCTTGGGCAGAGCGCTGGTCACCAGCAGAGTCTTCAGGGTCATTTTCTCGCGGATGTGGTAAAGCCGGGAACGCAGGGTGCGGTATTCCTCTGTGCCTCGCGCGCTGTTGTCGCCATTCATGAACAGCATGGTCCGCAGGTCCGGTTTCCACTCCATCTGCGGGCATCGAGCCAGCAATCCATCCACGCTGAACGGGCTTCCAAAAGTCGGCATCGGGGTCCCTGGTGCAGCCGCCGGCATGGTGCCAGCCGACGCCCCCGGAAATACGGGTGGATCAGCCACCGGCGCCGTGGCGAAGCTGGGTTGCGCCGTGCTTCCCTGGCTCGCAGCCCGCTCCTGTTCGGCTTTCTTTAACGCTTCGTGAATTCGGCTCATAATTTCCTTTCGTCGGGGAGGTCCTTGTCTTCCTGGCGTAGGCGGTCAGCCAGGGTCGCCAGCGAACGCAACGCCTCCACTAAATCAAACTTTTCCGGTCCCGGAGCGGGGGCGGGAACCGGCACTATGCCAGACGTAGTGTTGTCGCCTAGATCGAAATCCCGAGCTACCCCATCCACGGCCGCCGGCCCAATAATCTTCTGTTGATCCACAAACGCACTGACCAGGCAGTGCTCACACAGCAGGTTGATCACGCGCGGAATTCCTGAGGCGTAACGATGGATCGCGACCAGGGCCTCAGGCTCGAAAATTTGTTGCCCGTTGGACCCTGCGATGCGCAGTCGCTGCTGTACGTAAGCTTTGGTTTCATCGAGGGTCAGTGCGTGCGTCTTCGCCCGCAGCGTCAGACGTTGCCGCAGTTGACGCAACTGCGGCTGCTTTAGCTTCTGTTCCAGCTCCGGCTGCCCGACCAGAACAATCTGAAGGAGCTTCTCCGTAAAGGTCTCGAGATTCGTGAGCATGCGGATCTCTTCCAGCACTTCGTCCGAAAGATTCTGGGCCTCGTCGACGATGAGCACCGCGGTCTCTCCCGCCCGGTAGCGATCGAGCAGCCAGTTATAGAGGCGCAGCAGAACCTGGCTCTTGGCTCGCGAATCGCACGGAATGCCGAAGTCCGCCATCATGTAGTCCAGGAACTGCGGCACGTTCATGCGCGAATTGAAAATGAACGCCGTAGCGACCTGCTGCAGGCGCAGCCACTCCAACAACTTGTTGATGAGCGTGGTTTTGCCCGTACCCACTTCCCCCGTGAGCAGGACAAAACCTTTCCTGCTCTGGATTCCGTAGGTCAGGCAGGCCAGCGCCTCCTCCGTATGGCGCGTCAGAAACAGATAACGCGGGTCCGGATTGACGTTGAACGGGTTTGCCCGTAGTCCGTAGAACTCTTTGTACATGGTCGTTTCCGCGGCCAGTTCCGCCTAGACCGTTAGCGTGTCTTTCTGCAGGTCCGGCTTTTTGTTTCTGTGCCAGAACTTGCCATTTTTGTTTTCCACAACCGCGCCCCCAACCCAGGGCACTGCCACCAGCATGGGTAACTCTAGAGCGGCTTCGGCGTCCGCTTCCGTCCGAATGGACTTGTCACGCAGTTCCAGCCACATGGTCAACCCCAGCCCTAAGGCCAAGCCGGCACCCAGACCGCCGGCGGCAAAGAGCAAGCGGTTAGGAAAACTTGGCGTATCCGGCAGATTGGCCGAGTTCAGGGAAAACATCCGCTCCCCCTCCGATTGGTTGTTCATCTTCACCGTCAGATCGGCTGTGCTCTTCTTGCCCAGCAAGTCCTGATAGGTTTTCTGGGCATTGTCATAATCGCGCGTCAATTGCTTGTATTGTTCCTCGATGGCGGGACTCAGCGAAACTCGTCCCTGGTACGCACCGATCTCCTGTTGCAGCCTTTTCTGATCTCGCGTAGCCGCCGAGATCAGCTCCGAGTATTGATGGACCAGCAGCCGCAACTGTTTGATCTCGGCTGGTTCGGACGCGGACGCCTTATCGCTGTTGGCATCGGTGGCATCCGAAGATGCCTTGTTGTCTTCGGCCAGTTTCTTCTTTACTTCCGCGATGTCGGCCTTCGCTTTCATCACATCTGGGTGGTCGTCCGTATAGTTCGCCTTCAACTGAAGCAGTTGGGACTGTAGATCCGAAAGCTGCTTTTCCAGCGTTTGCGGATTGGTGGAGGTCCCCGAAGTCTTCCATGCTGCCAGCTGTTGCGCCAGCATCGACTCGGTGTACGATTTGTCCTGCTGCGCCCGGTTCAGCGATTGAGTGTTCGCATCCAACTGCGAGTTCAGGCCCATCAGAATTTTTAGATTGTTCTCTTGGTCGTCCGGAAGCTGTCCTACATACTGCTTCTTAAACGCCGCCAGGTTGGCACCGAGACTCTCCAGATTATTCTTAACGTCTTCAATGCCCCGGTTCAGAACATCACCGGTGCCGCTAGCGGCCGCAGCAACCTGCTTCAAGTTCTCGTTCACGATTAGCGACGTCAGTTCGTTGCACACCTGTTGTGCCTCGCGAGGGTTTGGAGCCGAATAGCTCACATAAAACCCTGGCACCGAACTGCTCTGCTGCCCCGGCTTCTTCTTGCCACCGATTTGCGACAAGTCGGTGACCACAGGCTCTACCGACATGTTTGCCCGGATGTTGTCGATGATTTCTCCCACTTCCTGGCTGTTCTTGTTCGGGTACACCTTCTTGACAACAGGTTCCAGTTGGGTTTGACTCAGTATCTGCTGCTGCAGTGTCGCCACGCGAGCAGCCAGGTCCTGGGAAACCACCGGCTGCACCATAGTCTCCGGAACTTTCTGTCCCTCCACCAGGATCAACGCCTGTGATGTGTACTTAGGCGCGAAAGCGTACGAGACCAGGAATCCCACCAGCGGGGCGAGAAGCGCCGGAATCAGAATTACCTTCGTCCGGCGGCGCAACATCGCCAGATAATCGTCCATCGTTAATTCGCGATTCTGAATCATGCTCGTTTTCCTTCTGGCCGCGTGCCCCCTCCTTGCTGTTGGCAAGAACGCGAACTCGTCGGGCCCTGAGAATCAGTCAATCCGGATCGGCCGCGGGGTCCAATCCAATCCAAATGTTGCTAAGCTCTGGTTCGAAATGCGGTTGCAGGCGCCGGTTCCACAGAACGAATTGGCAAACGACAGCCTATTGAACTGGTAGCTGAAATAAGCGTGTAACTCTCGTCCAAACGCACGGTGCACCCCCGCCCCGGCGAAACCGTAGTTGTAAGAACCTGCGTTGTTGGCGGGACACGCTGTTTGCGTCTGGGGGTTCCCGCACTGGATCAATTGAAACTGTGACAGAGGTTGCAGGCGGGAGTTGGTCGAGTATCCGATGTTTACAAAGGCGTCCCAAACCCGCGACAAAGGTCGCTCCGCACCGAGGTTCACAATGTTGCTCTGCGCTCCCGCAAAGAAGCCCGACCCGCTGGTATCGTAGCGCTTAAAGTCCAGATACGCCGATGTTTTCGGAAACTTGTAGCGCAGACGAGCCTGAGCCGCTACTCCGACATTTGTGCTCTTCTGGGTCGTGGGGATCAACGTGCCCCCGAAGAGTTCACAGTAGTACGGAGCAACGATGGTCAGGCTGCAAGTGGCAGTTTGTGTGTCGATGAAGGTGATCTGCGGCCCTGCGCCGACCAGGAAATCCAGCCGGCCTGTAATGCGGTGTCCGTATACTCCCTGGATGACATGGGTATGAAATGCCGTTCCCTGGACCGAAAAATCGAACCCCTGATATCCATACACCAGCGCAATCTGAGTTTGCGGAGTTAAAAGACGGTTGTATCCCACTTGGACCGAAACCTGCGAACCGCCGATGAAAGAATTGCCCGTCGTGTCGGTTCCGTAAAAATGCGTGAAGGCGTATCCGCCAGCCACGGTGACCGTCGACCTGGGTGAAAGGCTTTCGGAGATGTCCGCCAAGCTCACGTTCAGGATGCGCGGGGCTAATCCGAGGTTCCCCAGACTACTGCCTCCCCAAAAACCGCCAAAAGCGCTATTCCCGAGCGACGCAATCCCTTGCGAACCCATCGACCCATAAGCCCCACCGAAGTTGCCTTCGGGCAGATAGCTGAAGCTGTCGCGCACCGACAATTGTCCCCGCTTCCAGGTAATCTTCTGGTCGAGATCCATCTGTTGCAATGACTGGAAGCCTTGTCCCGTCCGAGCGTAGTAAGCGACGCCACCGAAGTAATCCATCGCCAAGTCGTAATTGCTCCACAACCGCTGCAGGGTTATGCTTCCCACCCCACGCGTGATGGAACGGACTCCTCCGCCCCCGAGATTGCCGGTCGCGTTCGATCCGATCGACTCACTGAACGTCGCTCCCGGTTGCAGATAACTTAGCGGCGCCGCGTGCGGCTCCAGCGACGGCAAATCCAGCCCCGAAAGTGGTGGATTTTCGGTGACGGAAGGCGGCGCATTATCCTGGCCGTAAGCGGGCACAGGCTCCTGCGAAGCGCTCTGCGGAGCATCCCCGGTCGACGGCTGTGTGGAACTGTCTTGGGCCCACGCTTCACTCCGCGCGAGTGCCAGCAGCATGGCCAGAATCCAAAGGGTCTGAAGTTTCCTCATTGCGTTCCTTACGGGACCACCACCGTGTCGCCCGGCTTCAGAAGAATGTTTTGTTCCGGGTGATTCCCTTTGACTACTTCTTTGTAATTGAAAGGCAACTTCTGCTGCTTGCCGTTCTGGGTCCGTAACAGGTAAATCGCCTTGAGGTTGGCGAATTGTGTGAAACCACCCTGGGCCAGCGCCTGCAACACTGTCATTTGCGGCAGCAATGTCATCGGTCCACTACGCAGAACTTCCCCGGTCACAAAGATCCGCTGGCTGTTCATGCCGGTCACGACCACGGTCACGCGCGGGTCAGCAATATACTTCTTCAGTTTCTCGGTGATCGAATCCTTCAATGCCAGCGGAGTCAGTCCGGCTGCGGGAATGTCATTGAGGAGCGGCATCGAGATCTTGCCATCCGGCCGCACTGGGAGCTGCTCGGAAAGGTCCGGCTCTTTCCACACAGAAATGTGGAGCACGTCGTCGGCTCCGATTACATAATCGGACGATGCACCCGCATCCTGAACCGTATCCGCAGGCTTACCGGTGCTCGCTGCCCTGGCCTTGGCATCAGCAGCCTTGGGTTGATCGCTCGACTGCGCCAGCATTGCTGCCGCCACCCACAGCACCCACAGCAGCAACGCCAGTTTACTCACGTTCTTCATACTTTCTCCGGCGGAGTTACTACGCTCCGTAACCTTCATATCCGATCTGCTTCAACTTGTAGAGCAATGCCTTGTAGCTGATCTGCAACTGCTCGGCGGCGCGCCGCCGGTTCCATCGCGTGCGAGTCAACACCTTCAGGATCAGCTCTTTCTCGGCCTCTTGCGACGCTGCTCTGGACGCGGCCTTCAACGAAATTCCGCTTCCGTTGCCTCCGGCGGATGGCTTGTGCAACAGCGCCCGCAGACCACCCATCGCCAGGTGCTCGTCTCCGAGTGCCACTAGCACGCGGGCTGCGTTGTCCAATTCCCGTAAATTTCCAGGCCAAGAATACTCCTCAAAAAGACGCTGCATCTCGGTGCTGAGCTCCGGAATCGGGCGGCGAAACTCTTGCGCATACCTGCGCATAAAGTGCGCCATGAGCAACGCAATATCTTCTCTTCGCTGCCGCAGCGGAGGCAGCCGCAAACATACTCCACTAATGCGGTAATACAGATCTTCGCGAAGCCGCCCCGCCTTGACCTCCACTTCCAGATCGCGGGCACTGCCGCAAATAAATCTCGCTGAACACCCCCTGGGAAGACCGCTGCTCGAAGCTTGCAGCAACGCATCCCTGAAACAAGCCTGGGAACTCGCACTCAGCTCGGCGAGTTCTTCCAGAAAAATCGTTCCCGCTCCTACCGGCGCTTCCTCGTTGAACTCAGTAACGTTCAAATCCTCGGGCCTCAGGGTCGAACATTGAAACCAGCGGAACGGTTGTGCGCTCCGCCGTGACATTTCGTGAATCCGGCGCGCGGTGGCATGTTTGCCGGCTCCGGCCTCGGCCAGCAGGAGGACGGGCACGTCTCTCTGCGAAAGCTCCCGGATGACGGCTTCCACCGGTTGCATGCTGGCGCTCACACCTTCGACGAAAGACCGAGCCAGTTCGGCTGGAAGGTTTTCGCCGTGGACATCCCCCGTGCTAGGCAATTGTTTGCCCATTTTTGCCCTTTTGTCCATCGAGCTGATATTTGCCCCAGACCCCCTAGACACTCCCATATCAGCACGATGATTGCCGAAGGACATAGCCAGCGCCCTCAAATTTTGGGAGTATCCCATACCACCTATTTTCAATAGCTTGGACCTAGATCAGCGCAACAAAGGAAGGCCGCTGCCCAGATACTGGATTGCTTTCGCTTGTATCCTACCAAGGGAAAATAGGAAATGTTTTTCTCACAGCTGAAACCCAAAAGCTTCCACCACCCATGAAACTTACCTCAGGATAGCGTAGACAACAGCCTTCCAATATTACTGAGGTGACCACCCTGCCGGGGACCAAAGTTTGGGATTCTTTCCCACGTGGACGGCTATGGCGTGGGCGTGGAGCGAGGTTTGGCTCGCTCTCTGGCCGCTCGCTAGAGCTGAAAGGAACGTGGCCATTCTGGTACACAATCGATAAGAGGTCCGGCTGAACCGACTAGAATCCGGGATGAGGGTAAGCGGTGGACGTATCGATCGTTATCAGCACGTATAACCGTTGTGGGCTTCTAAAGGAGGCGTTGCAGGCGCTGCTTTCGCAAACGCCTCCGCACTTGAACTTTGAAGTGCTCGTGGTAGATAACAATTCCTCCGACCAGACGCGCCCCCTCGTGCAATCCTTGGCCGCGCAGAACCCAGAAAAACTGAAATATTTTTTTGAACCGAAGCAGGGGTTGTCCCACGGTCGTAATACGGGAATAGCGAATGCCAAAGCTTCAATCATAGCCTTTACCGATGATGACGTTCGCGTCGCTCGCGATTGGGTTTACCAGATTAAAACCGGCTTTGAGGAAAATCCCGATATTGACTTTCTGGGAGGTAAAGTGGTGCCACGATGGCACACGGCGCCTCCCTTCTGGCTGACTGCAGCGCACTGGGCGCCGCTAGCTTTGCTGGATTACGGCGACGAGCGGTTCTTTGTGGATTCCAGCAAGCAGCTCTGCTTAATTGGCGCAAATTTTGCTTTCCGCCGGCGAGCTTTTGAAAAAGTGGGGCTATTCAAGACGGACTTCCAGCGCGTCAAGAATGGGATCGGCTCCCTGGAAGATCACGAAATGCTGTTGCGCCTGTGGCACACCAACAACTACGGACTCTATTTACCGGAGCTTGTGGTCACGGCGGAAATTGAACCGGAGCGACTGGAAAAGCAGTATCACCGCAGATGGCATGCAGGCCACGGCCACTTCTACGCCGCCCTGCACTCCGACGAAGTCGAGCGGACGAAGGTCGGCAGAATTTTCGGTGTGCCCGCCCATCTCTACCGGCGCGCGTTCCAGGACGCCTTAGGATGGATGCTCTGGAACGTCCGGAATCGGCCGGACCTAGCTTTTGGACATGAAGTGCAGCTTCACTACTTCGGCGGCTTTTTCCGCCGGCGGTGGCACGATTTCTTTTCCAGACGGATATCGAGTGAACCGATTAACGCTAAACCGCGGCCGCGCGATTAAGTGTCTGAAGGCTTATAAAAATGTTTCCCGCAGAAAAACCCAATCAGATCCACAAGCTTCAATTCATCACCGAACATTTCGGCGGGATCTTTCTTGAGTGCCGCCAATCTCCGCAACATGCGCACCAATCCTCGTGCCGCTCTTCCGAAAAGGTGACGGGGAACCCCAAGCAGATACGGCGTTGGCTGGGGATGCGTGCGATCCAGGAACCCGGAGGATATGCCGCGCCAAAAGTGCCAAGAGCGAAAATAGCGTTTGGTCAGCCGATCGGGATGGATATAGTGATAAATAATCAGCTCGGGTACATATATTCCTTTTGCTCCCGCACCCAAAAGACGCATGTACATGTCGGTATCTTCGTCGGCCAAGGGGCGCTTCCCCTTGCGGCCCAAGTCGGTCGCGTATAGGCCGACTCTTTGCAGCACCGCTCGCGAGATGACAGCGTTTCCGCCCATCAACATAGCCTGGCTTGTTCCATAGACGTGCTGCGAGCCCGCATCTACAACTCCAATCACTCCCACTTGACTGGGCGGCAGCCATGAAGGCGGGGTGCAAGCCCAATGGGGCTTACAAGGACCCCCAATGAAATCCACATCGCTTTTGGAAAACATTTCGTCAATACGGCGAAACCAGGATCTATCGACCTGTTCATCGTCATCGATCATGCCGACAAGATCGCCACCCGTGGACGTAATGCCTGCGTTCAAAGCATGCGACCTTCCCTGCTTCTTCTCAAAGACATAATGGAGCCGCCCACCAAATTTTGCCTGGTAAGCCTCCACCGTCTCGCGTGTGGCATCGCTGGAGTTGTTGTCCACCACAGTTACGGACACGGTCAAATCGGGGGGGACTGCAGCGGCCAGCAAGCTATCGAGCGTAAGCTTTAGAAGTTGTTGCCGGTTGTAGGTCGGCAGAATGACATCCAATCGCATGCTGAGCTACCTATTTCCCGCTATCGGTTGTGCTAGCTGCCGAGCAGTTGAATGTTGGCCATGCAGCGTGGAAACTGGTTGTGGAAGATTCCCTGGGGACGGGGGAATCGGCCCGAAGTCGGTGAGTACTGCGACTTGTGAATGGAGAAAGTAGCATGGATATATGACCGGTTTGGATAAATGCGGCGCAAAAGCGAGAACCCTACCGTAAGCCATCCCTGCGATACGATCCGCAATTCCTACCATAGTCCTCGCAGCAGCGAACACAATATAACCCAAGTTGGGATCTTTGCAACCGGTCGGGCACGAGTTGGTTGAGCGCTAATCACCATCGCAGGCGGTTTGGTGCAGACGCTCGCTACGGACGTGTAATCCTTTACTGGACGGCTTCTTGGTGCTGGCTCATCGGCCAGGGTATGGCTGCAGGCGCGGAGGAGACGCATCCGCTTCCACCAGCCAGACGCTTCTGTTTCCGAAATAGGCCAAAAGAGGCTGCAGGTCTCGATCGGGGATTTCGCGCGCCCAGACGATTTGGGAGCGATCGATGTCGGCGGCGTTGTACACCCATTCATGGTGGACAATGTGATCTGGCGCATAGCGCACAATCGCCAGATGAAGGCCAGGAGTCGCGTCGAGTTGTTCGACAATGTGAGCGCGGGAAATGCTCCACGCCTTATCCGCCGCCTGGGGGTTTGGGATTGTCTGCACAACCTGGAACGGTACGTGCGCCAAAGCAGCTAGCACGATCACACGCGACAGGCCGACGCCCAGAGGCCGGCCAAAGAGCTTCCAGCGTCGCAGATGTCTCATCGCCTGCACCCAAAGAGCGAAGACTGTGGCGACGAGAGGGGCCGCATAATGCGGCTGAAGATAAATCACTGCCAGTAGCCCTGCGGAGCTGAGGCAGAACTGCACCAACAGCAAACGGATCCGGTGGTCTCGCACCACCCATGGCAACGTTACGAACGAAATCGAAAGTATGCTGCCCAAGAACAAAAGCCATATCTTTACAACCCCCTCCCATGACCTATGTTTCCAGCCCGCCCAAGAGGGGATGAACCGTTCGCGTAAGTGAATGTTGAAGAAGTAATCGAATTGCGCGTTTGAATAGTGAAGCGGAGGCTTCTGCGGCTGCCAGGCAAACAGGTGCATATTCTCGTATTGTCGTAGACCAAGCGCCTCAGGGAGGAGAAAAACGTTTTTCGTAACCCTCCAGTCGTAGTAGCCGACAAGTAACACCGTCAGCGCCAAAATACACAGCACAGGTAGTAGAACACGCGGCCCGGCGATCCCAAGAGGCGGGCTGGTTCTAGAAAACAGCCAGATAGCAAGAGCGATGGCGACGGGGAGGCAGAATACAAAGCCTTCGAAAGGGCGGCTATTTGCCAGCAGAGCAGCACCAATCCCCAACACAAGGGAATCTCGGGGGCGCTGATGGTGAATGATACGTGGAAAGGCCCCTAAGACCAGGGCCCCACCGGCGGCGGCAACCGCTCCGCCCCAGTAGGTATTCACCCAATAACTGGACAAGCCAAAACGCAACAGCACAAGCACCCCGCCGAGCAGCGCCCATTCGGCGGGAAACCATCCTTGCAGCATCCAGGTGATGGCTGCCGTCATTATGGCCATACTGAACAAAACGCCAATCCAGGGATGCCCCAACAGTTGCCCGACAGCGAGCACGGCACCTTGTGCTGGCGGGTATTTTGATGCGTAGGTTGGGTGCTGGAGCACATGGAACGTGTCAAAGAAAATCCACATCGGGTGAGGTGGATTTGCCAGTCTGCCGTGGGTGAACGTGTCAGCGGCGAGCAAGTAGCTGAATTCGTCGTGGACGGCTGGAGCTGGTACCGGAAAGAGCCAGAGCATGGCGAGCCGGGCGAAAATCGCGGTGAGCGCCACCAGCAGGAGCGCCACAGGCTTCCGTCTGGCAACGCCCGATGCCAGCTTTTCTGCGGAAGTGATCCAGCGGTCCCCGAGCCGCGACGCGACCAGCGCCGCGACGACGAGCGCAATCAGAACCACTTGGTTAAGATGCGACAGATAGTTCCCTCACGAGGCTATGCCATTGTTGTACTGAAACGCAAGGGATCTTCGCAAGCCGCCGCCCTTCGTGGCGGGACAGGCGGGATGGAGAGGGCGCACCGCGATATCACTATGGATTCCTGAGGTTTGTTTCTGTTATTATTTCGATCCACCTAGATCTCGGTGGGGGAATCGTGGCGGTAGCCCTCAGAGCGGACCAGAATTATCAGCCGGTTGTGATGCCGGTCAGAGACTCGGAGACCATCGAAGTCTCGGTGGTGATGCCGTGCCTGAACGAGGCGGAAACGCTGGGGATCTGCATCGGCAAAGCGCAGCGGGCGCTGCGGGAGGCGAACGTTGCCGGAGAGATCGTCGTAGCCGATAACGGCAGCAGCGATGGCTCGGTGGAGATTGCCGAGCGGCTGGGTGCCCGGGTTGTGCATGTGAAGGCGCGCGGATACGGCAACGCTCTGATGGGAGGAATCGCGGCGGCCTCGGGCAAGTACATTGTGATGGGCGACGCCGACGACAGCTATAACTTTGGCCATGTCCTTCGCTTTCTGGAACCGTTGCGGCAAGGCGCCGACCTGGTCATGGGCAATCGCTTCCGGGGAGGCATCCAGAAGGCCGCTATGCCTCCGCTGCACCGTTACTTCGGCAATCCCGCGCTGACCTGGCTGGGACGGCTGTTCTTCCGGAGTCCGGTGGGAGATTTCTACTGCGGTCTTCGCGGCTTTCGCAAAGACGCGTACGAGCGCCTGGGACTGCGCACCACCGGCATGGAGTTCGCGACCGAAATGATCGTCAAGGCGACTCTGCTCAAGCTGCAGATTGCCGAAGTGCCGACGACTCTTTCACCCGACGGACGCAGCCGCCCTCCGCACCTGCGAACTTGGCGGGACGGCTGGCGCACTCTGCGCTTTTTCCTGCTCTACAGCCCGCGCTGGCTTTTCCTGTATCCAGGTCTCGCGTTCATGATGATCGGCGTGCTGCTGGGACTGTGGCTACTACCATCACCGCGGGCGATGGGCGGCGTAACCTTAGACGTTCACACGATGTTGTACTCCGCAGCGTTCGTTCTGCTCGGCTTTCAGGCCATCACGTTCGCGGTGTTCACCAAGTTCTTTGCCGTCTCCGAAGGTTTGCTGCCCCCGAATCCGACTCTGGACAAACTTTTCCAGTACATCACCCTCGAAGTCGGACTTGCCATTGGAGCGCTGCTAGCGACCGCAGGGCTGGCGATCTCCCTGTACGCCGTGGGTGCGTGGGAGAACAAACATTTTGGGGCGCTAGACTACTCACACACCATGCGCCTGGTGATTCCAGCCGCTCTATTTCTCACGCTGGGGGCACAGACAATTTTCGCCAGCTTCTTCATGAGCGTGCTGGGACTGCGGCGGCGATGAGTACCCGCGTAGAGCTCCTAAGCGGAGCCCCGTGGAGCTCTACGAGTTTCTGACCAGCGCGGAAATCCAGGCCCCTGGCGGGGCTGGGCTGCTCCGGGCAATTGTTGATCAAACCATTGTCACTCAGGTCCGCTCTAGCAGCGCGATGAAATGAAGTTTTGCCCCGAATATCCAATCGGCGGGCTTGGGGTATAGACCAAGCCTGGTCACCAGGCGCTCGGGTTGAAGCCCGACTTCTTGCCAGGCGGCCTTCCATTGCCTCTCGGTCCAGTAGTTGTAGGGCAGCGCCACGCCAAATCTCGCGTTCCCCACCCAATCCATAAAACGCAACCTTGCATTCGCGGCGAACCCTTCACGGTAATGGTCTTTGACTAGCACGTGCCGCGTGGCTACACGAAACGCCTCTCGCAGCAGGATTGTCGGATTGGCAGTGTGATGCAGTACGTCGGAGAACAGCACCACATCGAATGACGCGCTTGCGACCGGAAAGTGGAGGCCGTCGAACATTTCGACTGGGATATGAGTCTGCGGGCGAGGAAGCACATCAATACCTTGCACGCTGATGTCAGGCCGCTTCGACTGCAAGACAGCAGAGATCAGCCCATCGCCGCATCCAACATCTAATACTCGGACTCTTGGCGCAAGCAGCTCGCCGAGCCAGTTGGCGAGAACTTCAACTCGGCGGTTCGATACCAGCTTGTTATGAAGGACTCCGACAACGCTTGGTTTCAAAGGGTCGGATTTTGTGTTGGGGGCCAAAATTGATGATCAGTCCTTTATCCCGAGCCTGTTGGTTTGGGTTCAGCTCCACCAACTCTACTCGGGCGTGTGAGCCGACATCGTGATGGAATCAATAGATGGGATGAGAGGGCCGGTCTCCGACGGGATGCTGTGGGCTCCCAAGTTATCGACGCGCTCGAAGCGCAGGAGATAAAGGAGACCGGCAATGAAGAGAAGGTTAGCACTGCAGCGGCAAAGTCGACGAGGAATTTCCGAGATCACAAGCTGACGATCGGTCTGGACCTGGGCGATCCCACGAACGTTGCTGGTGCGCATCCCAACAGTTCCGCGAGTTCTCGCAGAAGGTTGATTGGGTGCATGGGTGCAACTGAGTTTGCACCCAAGATTCGTAAGCGATACCAGACCAATGAGTTAGCTGTTGACTCTACTGAGTTCGGGACCAGGAGGTCGGAGGTTCAAATCCTCTCTCCCCGGGCAACCGAAAAAGTTAGGCAAAACGGCATCAGAAATTGAGCCACTACCGGCTTCTTCGCAGTGGCGCTTTGCGGAAGAACGAACTGCTACAATTCTTGGCGC
>OBLT010000525.1_pt1 | contig 24891 bp, 24 predicted proteins | sample 1518721 | NCBI WGS metagenome assembly OBLT01 (sample SAMEA3539307, study PRJEB22396) | soil metagenome | biome: tundra; feature: field; material: soil | place: USA | collected 2010-05 | depth 0.15 m | reverse complement strand
TCACAGCCTGCCCATCGGCGGAAAGCCGCACGTCGAATTCGAACCCGTCGCAGCCATGCTGCAAGCACAGCCCAAACGATGCCAAAGTATTCTCAGGAATGTGGCGGAAAGCCCGCGCCCCGCGATGCCCCAGAAGAAGAGGTCGAATCATTCAAGTCCCGCAACGGGAGGAGAAAAAAGACAACAAGAATTGTTTTCTCGGCGTACTCCGCGATCTCCGCGGCAAAAAGCTCTCAATCCAAGTCGAAATCCCGGATTGGCCGACCCGTGTCCGGAGTCTCTTTGGCCTTCTTGACCGCCTCCTGGAATTTCTTCTCCAGCAGTTCCGAGGAATGCTTTTGCGCTTCCATCGACTGGCGGAAGATCGAGTCGCGCCGGCTGTCCTGCTCTTTCATGGCGCGGGCCGCTTCTTCCATGTCGTTGAAGGTTTTCGGCTTGACTGGCGCGGTGTGCGCGATGATTCCGCGGGTGGCGGCGTCGATCTTCATGACCGCGCCGCAGCACGGGCAGGTCACGTCAAAATTAGATTCACGAGAATTGGATTCGCGTTTCCCCACAGTCGATCATACCGCAATCCGCGTCACTGCGGCGTGAGCCGAATCGGCAGAATGTGGAACAGGTACAGCATCTCCCACCCCAGCAGGACGATCGATACCAGCACCACCAGGATGGCCAGGATTTCGCCGAAGTTCAGGCCCCGAGCCTGCTCGAAACGGCGCGCCCCAAGGCTCAAAATGTTCAGCGTGGCAAAGCCAAACACCAGCGACCACAGGATGTTGTAAACTTCTTCGCGGCCCGATCGCAGCAGGAACATCGCGGGCAGAACCCCGGCTGCCAGCCCGTGCAACGTACCGCCAGAGAACACCGCCCAGCCGTGAATCTGCCCAATCGCGACCAAGAGCGATGCGCCGCTTCGGGGTGCGGACGATGAGGGCCGTGGCAGTCTCATGCAGAAATCTGATAGTACCGTGTTTGCCTTCCCCAAGTCAGCCAAACCATAAAGAGGGGGCTCTCATTAGTTCATACGGTTGATTTTCTCGGCGCTGTCACAGAGGATAGTACGCGAGCTATACGCGATGATCGTCAACTTCGCCCGGCGGGCGCACGACCACAACTTTGAGCTGGACCCGGTCACCAGGTCCCTGCTCGATACCGATTTCTACAAACTGCTGATGCTCCAGTTCATCTGGAAGCATTACCCGAAGACCCAGGTGTCGTTCTCTCTGTTCAACCGCACCACCTCCATGCGGCTCGCGGACATGTTCGCGCGCGAAGAGCTGATCCACCAGATGGAGCACGCTCGCCGGCTCCGGTTTCGCCGGTCGGAACTGGTCTGGCTCGCTGGCAACACCTTCTATGGCCGCCGCGGAATCTTCGAACCGGATTTTCTGGAATGGCTGGAGCGCGATTTCCGCTTGTCGGACTATGAACTGTCCATCAAGGACGGACAATTCCTTCTCTCCTTCGACGGTCTTTGGGCCGAGACCACGATGTGGGAACTCTACGCCCTTTCCATTCTCGACGAACTCAAGACCCGAGCCGCCTTGAAAAAGCTAAGCGAGTTCGGTCTCGACATTCTGTATGCCCGGGCAAAAACAAAACTCTGGGGCAAGATCGAGCGCTTGCGAGGCGTGCCCGGTCTGGCCGTCGCCGACTTCGGGACCCGCCGCCGCCACAGCTTCCTGTGGCAGGAATACGTAGTCAACGCCATGGCAGCGAATCTGGGCGCCGCCTTCACGGGAACTTCGAATGCCTTTCTTGCCCATAAGCATGATTTGGAATCCATTGGAACCAACGCCCATGAGATCCCCATGGTTTTAGCCGCGCTCGCTCCCCGCGGGGATGACGTTGCCCTGAAGGCTTCGCAGTACCGCGTCCTCGAGTTGTGGCAGGCGACTTACCACGGCGCGCTGCGCATCATGCTGCCGGATACTTTTGGGACCACGCAATTTCTGGAAAACGCCCCCGACTGGGCGGCCGATTGGACGGGCCAGCGCATCGACAGTAAGAATCCTTACGTGGCCGGCGACGAGTATATCCAATGGCTTAAGAATCGCGGCCGGGACCCACATGACAAACGGGTTATCGCGTCCGACTCGTTAGATGTCGATGACATCCTCGGCCTGCACGCTTATTTTGGCGGCACGCTGGGGACGGGCGTTACGGTCAGCACCGCGGCCAATGAGTTCCGCAGCGCCGCCGATTTCCAAGATGCCAAGAAGTGGACGCCTGGCCGCCGCATCCGTTTCAGCGCTGGTTGGGGAACTTTGCTGACTAACGATTTCCGTGGCTGTGATCCCGCCGCCGGCAGCGACTTTGACCCGATTAGCCTGATCTGCAAAGTATCCACGGTCGAAAGCAAAACCGCGGTGAAGCTCTCTGACAACTACGCCAAGGCGCTGGGCACACCAGAAGAAATCGAACGCTACCGCCGCGTTTTTGGCACTGCAGGCCTCAGCAACATTCCCGTGATCACGTGAGGAGTCAAGTTCGCATGATGGCAGAATAACTCGATGCCTACGCCTTCACCTCGATCCATTCCAGATTTTCTCTGCGGCACCGCCTGGAAAGAAGATCGCACTCCGACGCTCACTGAACTCGCGCTGCGCATGGGCTTTCGCGGCATCGACACGGCGAACCAGCGGCGGCATTACTTTGAGGCCGGCGTCGGTCAGGGATTGGCGGCCGCTTATCGATCGGGGTTGGTTACGCGCGACGATCTTTTTCTGCAAACGAAATTTACCTATCAGCCCGGGCAGGACCACCGCCTGCCCTACGATCCCGCCGCCTCCCTTTCCGTTCAGGTCGCGCAATCGATGGCCAGTTCGCTTGAACATCTCGCGACCGGCCATGTCGACAGCTACGTGCTGCACGGGCCTGCCTCCAACCACGGCTGGACCGATGCTGACGCGGAAGTTTGGGAAGCGATGCGCAGGGAGCGCGATGCGGGCCGCACGCGGCTGCTTGGCGTAAGTAACGTTTCTCTGCGCCACCTGCAACAGCTGGCGGCGGCCAGCGCCGAACTTCCTGCGTTCGTGCAAAACCGCTGCTACACCCGCCTCGGCTGGGACCGCGCCGTGCGATTGTTCTGCCGGGAGCACAGGATTGTCTATCAGGGATTCTCGCTACTCACTGCGAATCAGGAGGTGCTACACCATCCTCGGATCGCCAGTCTGGCTGCACCCGCCAAGGCCACGCCGGCACAGGTGATATTCAGTTTCGCGCGCAGCATCGGAATTCTGCCGCTCACTGGGACCTCTGACGCCGCGCACATGAAGGAGGATCTGGCCAGCCGCGATTTGACGCTTCCAGCGGAGGCGGCGTTCGCCATCGAGTCTCTCGCTGGCTGAGACGGGGCAAGCCCCGTCTCTACAGGTAATGTGTCTGTAGAGACGCGGCTTGCCGCGTCTCCTGGCGTCGCTACTTCCCCTGCGCGACCGCCTCGCGTTCGCCAACCTGCTGGCGCCACATTGCGTAATAGAGACCCTTCTGGTCTAGCAGTTCAGAGTGGCGCCCGAATTCGACGATGTGTCCCCGCTCCAGCACATAGATTCTGTCGGCGTGCATCACCGTGGACAGCCGATGCGCAATCAGAATGGTGATCGCTTCCTGATTGGTTGCGACTTCACGGATGGTGCGGCTGATTTCTTCTTCCGTCAGCGAATCCAGCGAAGACGTCGCTTCGTCGAACACCAGCAACTGCGGGTGCCGCAACAGTGCGCGAGCAATCGAAAGGCGCTGCTTCTCGCCTCCCGAAACCTTCACGCCACCTTCGCCGATCAGTGTGTCCAAGCCGCGATCCGCACGCGAAAGCAAACTGTGCGCGGCGGCTTGATTCAGGACCTCCATGCATTCTTCGTCGGTCGCTTTCGGATTCACGAACAGCAAGTTTTCGCGAATCGAGCCCGAGAAGAGCTGCGTGTCCTGCGTCACAAAGCCGATCTTTTCCCGCAGCAGATCCAGATCGACGCGATGCGACGGAATTCCGTTGTAAAGAATCTCGCCCAACTTGGGAGCGTACAAACCCACCAGAAGCTTGACCAGTGTTGACTTCCCTGCCCCGGACGGCCCCACGAACGCCACCGTGTCTCCGCGAGCGGCACTGAAACCGATCTCGTCCAAGGCCAGAGCCGTGGAACTCTGATGCTGAAAACTGACCTGCTCAAACTGCAACGTCATCAGCTCTTCAACCGGTTCCGGATCGGCGGGTTTGGGATCACGCGGGGTATCTAGGATCTGCTGAAAGTTTTGCAGCGAGACTTCCGTTTCGCGATAGATATTGATGACGTTCCCCAACTCCTGCAACGGAGTGAAAATAAAGAACGAATAAATCATCAGCGAGAAGAATTGGCCGATCGTGATCTCCTGGCGAAAGATCAGATAGAGCATCAAGAATAAAATGCTGGTGCGTAACGCGTTGACCGCCGTCCCCTGGATGAAACTCAGGCTGCGCAGGTACTTCACTTTCTTCAGTTCCAGCTTCAGGATTTTTCCCGTGATTCCGTTGAGTCGCACCACTTCCTGATGCGCCAGTCCGAGGCTTTTCACCAATTCAATATTGCGCAGCGACTCGGTGGTCGAGCCGGCCAGCGCAGTGGTTTCGGCAACAATGGTCTTCTGCATCTTCTTGATACGCTTGCTCAATACCGAACTGATAATTCCGAGCAGCGGAACCGTAATCAAGAACGCCGGAGCAATCGTCCAGTGCACACGAAAGGCGTAGATCATCACAAAAACGATGCCCACGACCGAAATGAAAAGGATATTGATGGCGGCAGTAATAAACCGCTCCACGTCGCTGCGAACTTTTTGGAGCTTGCCGAGGGTTTCGCCGCTGCGCTGGTCTTCAAACACCTGGTAAGGCAAATCGAGCGAATGGCGGATCCCATCCGAGTACATCTTCGCGCCCAAACGCTGCACGATTACGTTGACGAAATAGTCTTGGAAATTCTTGGCCACGCGCGACACAAACGCGACCCCTACCGCAGCTAGCAACAAAAGGCCCGCCCCGCGAATGAATTGACCCTGCGTGTACTGGTGATACTTGGTGGCGTAACTGTCGATTACATGACGAAAGATCAGCGGGTCGAGAAGCGAGAAGATCTGATTGGTCGCGGCCAGCAAAAGCGCGACCGCAAACAGTTTCCAATACTGCCTGGAATATTGGTAAAGAAGATTCATAAGCGTCAGCGCGACTGCCAGAGCAATGCCGTTTAGATGGTGCGCCAGCAGTTTCGATTCAGGAAACCGCGTAGGCAGAAAAGCCCGCGGCGCTCATGCTCAGAGTGGTTCTCCCCTCAGGCCGTCCCGGTGTTAGCCAGCGCTTCCACCGCTTCCCACGTCGTGCCAAAGGTCACGAAGAAATCGTTCACCTTGGTAATTTCCATGATCTTGCGCACCCGCGGCTTCATCCCGGTCAACACCAGATATCGTCCGGTTTTCTGATGCGACACGTACGCCGCCACCAGCGACCCCAATCCCACCGAATCAATGTAGGGGACATCCGTCAAATCCAGAATCATGGTCTCGGCGCTTTCGTGGCGCACCGCGCGTTCAAATTGCGGCGCCGTCTCCATCGTGATCGGCCCGCGCAGCAACAAAATCCGCTGATCGTCCGCCACTCCTTCATAGCGCTCGACAGTTAGTTCCTGGGTTCCCATGGCAGGCGATTGTAGGCCACCCGGGCCGCCCTGTCACCTGCCACAAATACATTTCTCTGTTCCACTCCCCGCGCCCAGCGCCCAATCAGCAGCTTGAGCGAATTCGGCGCCACGCACGATCGCTCCACACCAGCGCTTCACACCATCCAACTTCTCAAACCACGGTGTAAGCTGTCACGGCCAGTTTTTAATAGTCTGACGCATTTGAACCAAAATGGCGTCATGAAGCAGTACAAAGGGCTGACCGCGCGATACCAGTCCATCCCGCTTGCGAAGAACGAAACCTTCGACGTGAATAAGTATGTCGTCGAAAAGGCTCTTGAGGGATTGTTTTATGAACTCGCCGATCGGGAACGTCAAATCCGCAAAAATCCGGCGGCGCGAACCACATCCTTGCTGAAGGAAGTCTTTGGCCCGGCGCGGAAATGATGTCACCCACAAAAACCTTTACCACCAAGGGCACGAAGTATCACGAAGGCTTTTCGTCTACTGCGGCTTCTTGTCGTCCCGCTTCTTCTCGTCGGGATTCTCGTAAATCGAGTACTGTCCGCCCGGATGCTTCAGCTTCACCGTGATCTCCATCTCCGCCTTGTTGATTTCGTAGTCTTCTCCAAAGGTCTGGAAGTGTGGTGCCAGCACTTGCACGCGCAGCGGTCCGTACGGAATCCCGTCCACGTTCGTCTTACCGTCGGCGTCCGTCTTCAACTCCATCTCTCCCTTGGCCTGCTTTCCTTTGCGCTGCACCGGATGCAGGACGACTTCCGCATTCCTCACCGGCTTACCGTCAGAGTCGCGCAGCACCACAAACCGCAAACTCGACGTCGGTCCCTCATCATCCTGAGCCCGCGCCAACCCCAGCGTGGCAAACCCGAACAGGAGAGCAACCGCCATCATCGTCGATAACTCTGTCGACAAAATTCTTTTCATTTGTATTCTCACCCTTTGCAAACCTGACTAAGCTCCCGACTTCAGCCCGCGTGAGAGTATAAGCTGTTTCTTCTGCTCATCGCCTAATTGCATGCGTCTGCCAACGTGCCCAAATGATGGCGGAGTTGCCGGACATCCGGCAAGTGTTGGCGGCAGACAAGTGGGATGAACGCGGCAACCATTGAGTTTCAGACCCAAAATGGAACGGCCCGACGTGGCAGTCCGCGTGCACACACTCGGTCATCATTTTCCAGCGAGGGCACTCTGGCCAGGCACGAGATTTCAAGTACTGGAGCATCGCGATCGTTGTTCGGGCGACCCGGCGCACGCGTCTTTCTGCGGGAAGATGAAGGAGCGCCAATGAGTTTGAACTGCGTTGAAAGCTGTCTGCATTGCCATCTGCGTTCCCGCAATTTTTTCTGCGGCCTCTCGCCGGACTCGCTCGAAGCCTTTAACAAAGTAAAACATGCCGCTGTTTTTCCTGAACATGCGGTGGTTTTGGTCGAAGGACAAAATCCCTGTGGAATTTTCGTGCTCTGCCAGGGACGCGCCAAGCTCTCGACCACCTCGCGGGATGGCAAAACGTTAATCGTCCGCATCGCGGAAGCCGGTGAAATTCTGGGCTTGCACGCGGTGGTTACCGGCGGGCGCTACGAGTTGACGGTCGAAACCATGCAGCCCTGCCAACTGGACTTCGCGGGCCGCGAAGACTTCCTGCGCTTCCTCGCAGAGCACGCGGACGCCGCTCTCCACGCCACCCAGCATCTGGCCCGCGACTGTTCGGATGCCTATGGCGTGGTGCGCACCATCGGGTTGTCCCATTCGGTGTCGGAAAGGTTTGCCAGATTCCTGCTCGAAACCGCCGAAGATGGCGAGGTCAGCAACGGGACGGTGCGCGTCCGGCTGGCCATGACCCACGAAGAAATTTCACAGCTGGTCGGCACCAGCCGCGAAACCATCACCCGCCTGCTCTCCGAGTTCCGGAGGAATTCCATGGCGGAACTGAAGGGTTCGACCTTGATTATCCATAACCACCCGGCTCTGAAAAACATGGTCGGCGCTTAGGGAATTGCGGTGAAACTCCACTCGCAGCCCTCAGCGCCTGAAGGCGCGCTCGAAACGCGTGCTTTTGGCACGCCCGAAGGCATGCCCTTCCCAGGGCCAGGCAAACTCAGAAATTCAGGCAGCGCGAGACGGGGCAAGCCCCGTCTCTACACGAGTCTTTCCGCACCCGGCGTCGGCGCTGAAGGAATCGACTACGTTAGTATTGAGTGTGGTTAAGCAAATGAGCATGAAGTCCGTGTTTACGGTGACGATTTTGGTGTTGGTGCTGCCCATACCTCTTCTTCTTCGCGCCGAACCGCCTGCTCTCGACGAAGCCACTACGCTTCGATTGCGTTACCGCTTGTTAGAGGCGTGGGGCGGAACACTGCCTTGCGACGTCGAACCTGCAAGCGCCCCGGCTGACGAAACCCGGAAAGCGCTCAAAGAATTCCCGACTATTAAGAAGGAGGGAGACACCTTCGAGGGAATCGCGGGCCATCTCGGGCTTCAGGGTCATGCAGAGTTTTCCGATGATGAGAAAGTTCTGGTCTACCGGGAATATGAAAAACTCGGCATGATACGCCTTGAGCCCTCGGGGAATAGATTTGCCGCCGCCTTCGGTCCAGGCTGTAAGCAGCTCGGCGAACCTTCGACCGCTTTCTTCATCGACCGCCAAGGCCAGGTCATGACCGCGACCAAGGCGGTTAACGAAGGCGGCCCGAGAGCGGACTCCGGTAAGTCTCCAGCCTCTCCGGGAAAACTCTCCGTTCCCGAATTGCGGTACCGTCTGCTGCAAGAATTCGGCGACGTATGGTCTTGCGGCTCTCCCGTCGCCCGCATCGACGAGGCAGAGAGGGCGTTCCCAAGCATCCAGCAAGATACAGAAACCGCACGTGCGATGGTGACGCACCTGGGTCTGATGGGAGTTACAAATTTTTCTCGCGACCAGAAAACGCTACTGTACCGCGAATACTCCAGACTGCGGGCAATCGATCTTGCGCCCCTGGCGGAAAAATACCGATTTGCCCTGAGCGTTCCAGCTTCAGGTAACCTAGGCTCGTCCTCGGGCGAACGCGGCGGACGCGGACTGAGGATTGAAGGAATCATTAGCCCGCAAGGCGAGATTTCTGTTCTAAAAAAGGATTCTGTGATTCTAAGCTGTCCCATCTGTCTGGCTGCGACCGCGCGTATTGACACCCCGCTCGGACCTGTGGCCGTAAGAGATCTTCGCGAGGGTATGTTGGTGTGGACACTCAACGTCCACAACGAGCGAGTCGCCGCGCCCATACGGAGAATTGCTTCGGCTTCAGTTCCCGCAAAGCACTTGATGATGCACTTTGTTTTCACCGATGGAAGAGAGCTGTGGGCCTCCCCGGGACACCCGACTGTGGACGGCCGCACCCTGGGAGAACTGCGGGAGAGCGACCTGTATGACCGAGCGGCGGTCAAGTCCGCCGATGCCGTCTCGTATGAAGACACCAGCACGTTTGACCTGCTTCCTGCGGGAGACACTGGCTTTTATTGGGCCAATGACGTCCTATTAGCAAGCACACTGAAGTAGGCTTCCCGGAGTTCACATCTCGGGCGCGCACTAACAACAGATTTTCTGGCCAAAGACTGGGGCATCCCGCTCCCCATCAAGTCCGATATAATCCACAGCTTCAGATGGCACTCACTTCAGGCACAAAGCTAGGTCCCTACGATATCCAATCCTTGCTGGGTTCAGGAGGAATGGGCGAAGTGTATCGGGCTCGGGATTTGCGGCTTGGCCGCATTGTGGCGATCAAGGTTTTGCCCACCTCTTACTCGGCGGATGCGGAGCGGCTGCAGCGCTTTGCGCAGGAAGCTCGGGCGGCGGCGGCTTTGAATCATCCCAATATTCTGTCGATATTTGATATTGGGGAGGAGCGCGGGGCTCCTTATATTGTCTCGGAATTGCTGGAAGGACAAACTTTGCGGGAGCGGATTCGCAACGGACCGCTTTCCAGCCGGAAGGCTATTGAGTACGCGCTGCAGGTGGCGCGGGGATTGGCGGCGGCACACGAAAAAGGAATCGTACATCGCGACCTGAAACCGGAAAATTTGTTTTTGACCAATGACGAGCGGGTGAAGATTCTCGACTTTGGATTGGCGAAACTGACACGCCCTGAAAATGACTCGGGCGCGGAAGCTCCGACGGTACAAGTAAACACAGAGCCCGGCCAGATCATGGGGACGGTCGGATACATGTCGCCGGAGCAGGTGCGGGGGAAGGCGGCGGATCATCGGTCTGATATTTTTTCGTTTGGGTCGATTCTTTACGAGATGCTTTCGGGGCAGCGCCCGTTTCGGGGAGAAACTCCAGCAGACACGATGAGCGCGATTTTGAAAGAGGAACCGGCCGAGCTTTCGGAAACGTTGCGTCATGTTCCTCCGGCTTTGGAACGGATAGTGCGGCATTGTCTGGAGAAAAATCCGGCGCAACGTTTCCAGTCGGCGGGAGATCTGGCGTTCAATCTGGAAGCGCTAACGGATAGTTCGGTGGTGGGAAAGACGGGCGCGCAGCCGACAATTGCGGAAGGCGCGATTGCAGAGAGGACGACCGCGTCGAAGACAGAAGTGGCTCCGCCTGGCAAACTGCGGGAAGTGGCGGGTGCGCTGCTGCTTTCGGCTTTGATGATTGGCATAGGCTTGTGGCTGGGTCGAGGTAGCGCACGCGTGCCGCTTCCCGAGTATCAACAGATTACGTTTCGAAACGGCTCCATCGGAAACGCTCGATTTACGCCGGACGGCAGCATCGTGTACAGCGCTGCGTGGGACGGCGGCGAAACCCAGTTGTATCTGGGGCGCACCGATGACCATGGAGCCCGCGAATTGGGTGTGAAGAATGCCGAACTCTTGTCTATATCGAAGAGCGGAGAGCTGGCCGTTCGACTCAACACGGCGAGCCTCGGCGGCTATGCGGCGACGGGAACCCTGGCGCGCGTTCCCATGAGCGGCGGAGCGCCGCGAGAAGTCCTGAACAATGTACAAGACGCGGACTGGGCGGCGGACGGGGAGAATATGGCAGTGGTCCGTTACACGCCGGAGACGGGTCACTGGCGTTTGGAGTATCCCATTGGGAAGGTCCTGTTCGATGGCATCCACTGGATCAGCCATCCCAAGATCTCGCCGGATGGAAAGTGGATCGCGTTTGCCGATCACCAAAACGCTTCCGGCGACGACGAAGGTGCGGTCGCGCTGATTGCCGCCGCCGGCAACGATAAGGAGAAGATACTTTCTTCTGGCTGGACAGCCTTGCAGGGCATTGTCTGGTCTCCAGCCGGAGGTGAAATCTGGTTTACCGCGTCCAACTATGGGAGTGCTGGAAACGCAAAAGCGGTATCGCTATCGGGCACGCTGCGAGCGATCGCCAACGTGCCCGGAGGCATGTGGCTGGAAGACGTACGCAACGGAACGGCGCTGACCGTGACGAGTCGCCGACGGGTCGGGATTCGCGGTGTGGCGCCACGGGCAAAAGAGGAACGCGAACTTGGGTGGTTCGGTTGGTCCATTCTCAGCGATCTCACCCCGGACGGCCGGAAGGTGTTATTCGACGAGGAAGGCGATGGCGGTGGACTCAATTACACCGTGTTTGTCCGCGATACCGATGGGTCCCCTCCAGTGCGCATTGGCGAGGGCGTGGGCTTGGCGATCTCTCCCGATGCCAAGTGGGTGATCACCCAACCGGCACGGGGAGGGCCGCTCAGCCTGGTGCCCACGGGTGCGGGCGAAACACGGCAGTTGACACACGACAACGTGAGCTACCAGATCGTGCGCTGCTTGCCTGGCGGCCAGGAATTGCTGGCAAGTGGAATTGAGGCGGGACGCGGCGTGCGCGACTATTTGATTGAGGTGAGCAACGGCAACTCGAAGGCGCTCACCCCAGAGGGCGTGGCCGGCGTATTGCCCTCTCTGGATGGCCGGACCACGGCGGTGCTGGGACCAGATGGAAAATGGGGAATTTGGCCCCTGGATGGAACCGGCATGCATACGATCCCAGGGCTGGACGGGACCTACCGCGTGACCGGCTGGTCGCCGGATGGGCAATCGTTGTACGCCGTCCTCCGCCAGCAGCGCGAGAGGATGGGGACCGTCTATCGGGTGAATACGGTTACAGGGAAATTGGAGTTATCGAAAACCTTCGGAGAAGGTTTGCCGACGGGAGCCTTGAGCGTTGGCGGAACGTATCGGTCGGGCGACGGGGGCACCTATGTCTATCTCTACGAGCAGACGCTCTCGCAGGTCTATGTGGTACGAGGGATGAAGTAGGCCCTGTGCTCCTCTGTGCGCCCCCCCGTGGTTTAGGCCTTTGGTCCTTCGCGGGAGGTGACACCTACCGTGGGAAAATAAAGTTGGAGAGTTGAGCCAAAGACCTCCCACCGCGAACCCTCTCTAGATTGTTCGTGAGAGCGGTTCTAGAATGGACGATATGAAGAAGCGCTTTTCGATCTGGAGTGCCGCGGTGATCTTCCTTGGATTTGGCCTGGCGGGCTTGGCGGCGGCTCAGGATGATGACGGGCCGATGTCGGATTTGAAGTTTGTGGTGGTGCGCGATTACAACGGCAAGCCGGTGAGGAATGCGGCGGTGGTACTGCATCCGGTGAATAAAAAGGGGAAGCAGTCGCGCGGCGGGTTGGAGTTGAAAACGGATAATGAGGGGCGGACGACGATCGATGGGATTCCGTATGGACCGCTGCGAATCCAGGTGCTGGCGCCGGGCTTCCAGACTTTTGGGGAAGACTATCAGATCGACAGGCCGGAGTTGGAGATTACGGTGAAGCTGAAGCGACCGGGGGGGCAGTACTCGGTGTATGAAAACCACGAAGCGAAGAAGGCTGATGAGAAGAAACCGGCGGAGCCGAAACCGCAGTAGTGAGTGGTCCGCGCACTCCGCAATCCCCGCACTTAAGAACTACTGCGAACAAGCCGCCGTGCCGCTCGACTTATAAACCTTCCCGCCCTTCATGACAAAATCCACTCGCTCCAGCAAGCTGACGTCCTTCAACGGATCGCCGCTAACCGCAATTAAGTCCGCATACTTCCCCACTTTGATCGACCCCACCTCGTTCGCATGTCCCAGCAGGTCCGCCGCATTCGAAGTCGCCGCCTCAATCGCCTGCATCGGCGTCATCCCGTACCTCACCATGAACGCGAACTGTTTCCCGCTAGTCCCATAAGCGCATACGCCCGCGTCCGTCCCAAAAGCCATCTTCACGCCAGCCCGCACCGCCTTCCCAAAATTCTCGCGCTGGATTCGTCCCAGGTCTGCATCGTGCTGCAGGAAGTCCGGCGGCGTCTCACCCGTCTTCGCTCCCGCCTGGATACATTCTTCGTCGTAGATATCCATATCCAGATACGTCCCGCGCTGCTTCGCCATCGCGATGATCTCGTCGTCCAGCATCTCCGCGTGCTCTATTGAAGCCGCCCCCGCCAGAATCGCATTCCGGATCCCCTGCGCCGCATGAGCATGTACCGCCACCCGCAGCCCGAAGTGACTCGCTTCATCCACTCCCGCCTGTAACTCCTCCTCCGTAAACTCCAGCGACGCCGGATTACTCCCGTGCGTCAACACCGCTCCCGTCGACAGCATCTTGATCAAATCCACTCCATCGTGCGCCAGCAATCGTACCTTCTGCCGCACCTCCCACGGACTGTTCGCCTCCCCATAATGCAGATCCCACGGCAGTTGAATATCCGGAGCCTGTCCCGTCATCGCCCCCGCACCGCCCGTAATCGTGATGTAAGCTCCCGCCACGAACATCCGCGGCCCGATCACATCTCCCCGCGCAATCGCATCCCAAAGCGCGATGTCATTCAACGCCCGGTAAGTCCCCACGTCACGCACGGTGGTAAATCCCGAAAGCAGCATCGCCCGCGCATTCGGTACCGACTCCAGCGCGATCTGCGACGCCGTCTTCCGCAACACGTTATACGGCTCCCCGTCGTTCTGCCCATCGGCCACGTGCGTATGACAATCAATCAACCCCGGCAACACCGTCTTATTAGAAAGATCGATCAACGTAGCATCCGCCGGAAGCGCCAGTTCCCTGCCCACCGCATGAATCTTCCCGTCCTTAATCATGATCACCTGATTCGTAAGCACCGTCCCCGAATCCGGATCAATCAACCGCCCGGCCCGCACCACCGTAACCTGCGCCATGGCCAACTGCCCAAGCGCCAGCGCAATCAATACTGGAACAATTGTTTTCAAAGAGTCCCCCAAAGTCAGAAACGCATGTTTTGATTTCTCGAAAGAGAGGTTGATTGATCACTTCATGACTTTAAGATAAACGGGGTTGGAATCAACCGGCTGCAACAGCACTGGGAATTTGAGCTCCGTCTGCAGCTGCTCCCGTAATTTGTCAGTCACGCGAGGCGGATTCCGTCGGGCAACAACCTTCCAAGTTCCGGGAGACTCTGGAGCGGTATTAAGCCGCACCGTCCCTCCATAAAACGCTCCAGGCATCAGTAGAATCCACGATTCCTTCACCTCCTGAAGAACATCGGGGTGATAGTCAGGCCCGTAATCTCCCGCCGCCACGCTGTGTTGGCCTTTCGCATTGGGCGGACCGGTCACGATGTCTTGGAATCCGCCGTGCCACTCAACGTCTTGTATCGCCTTCGGGATATAGAACGGAAATGAACCACAGTTTGTAATACGAAATGTAACCAGCCCACTCTCCTGTGTGAATTTTTCGACTTGCTTAGAGAAACGTCGACGACGGCCTTGGGAGGAGCCTCCTTCCATACGGCAGTAGCACACGGGACTGGTTGAGCAGCGGAACTCCCAAGGGCACCAAACAAAAGCAAAAGAAACAGCAAGCAAAGACCGCCAACAGAAAAGGTGACGTTCCCCAATCTGTGCTTGTTATTGAAGGATATCGTCAAATTTGTAAACCTCCGTCGGGATGCGTCGAGCCCCTGTGATTCCCTGGCCCCCTGTGGTTCAAGCTTTCTCCGCGTACCCCGCGACCTCTGCGGTTAATCGCACGCCACCGCCCACCGCCCCAGCCCACTCTTCAAATCCCCCGCCAGCAACTGATGAAATAACTGCTCTCCTGCTTCCCGCCGCACCGAGAGCCGCCCCGCTCCATAAGCCCGCGACTTTAGGCCTCTTTGCACCGCCTCGCAAATCCCCAGGTCCTCATCCTGCACGCGATTCCCCACCGACACACTCTGCTCGTTATAAGCGCGCGCCGCCTCGCTCACATCGCTAAAGTAGAAATCAAAGACCACCCGGCAATGATCCACATCAATCGGAATCACCAGATTCGTATCCAGATACCCTTCGTAGCAGTTGAACATAAAATTCGGATAAAGCCAGAAATACCAGGCCCGGTTGCCCCCACGTGTCGTCCCCGTGGCTGCGTCCTCATCCGAACTCACCATCGGACTCGACTGTAAACAGTACCGGTCCTCATTCTCAATCGTGTACTGCTTGTAATCCAAAACCGAGCTAAGCCCCTTATGCAGATGCGGCACATGGTATCCGCCATCCAGATAATTATCGACAAACACTTTCCAGTTACAGTGGATGTCATAACTCTTAGTCGTAAAGTAATGCAGCCTGCTCAATCCCAGAGGAGCCACCCGCCTCACAATTCCGCCAAGAAACGCCGCCAGCGGAGCCGCCTCCGCATCCAGATTCACAAACACAAACTGCTCCCAAGTCTCTACCTTCACCGGAACCAGCCCGTTGTCCTTGCGCTCAAAGTTCTTAACCCCGTCGAACTCCGGCATCCCCTTGAGCGTCCCATCCAGCCCGTAATTCCATCCGTGATAAGGACAATGCAAAATCGACGCTTGCCCACAAGGTTCCGTCACCACCGCCGCCGCGTGATGCCGGCATACGTTATAAAACACGCGCAGCACACCATCATTCCCGCGCACCGCCACCAGGGGCTCTCCCGACACCGTCGCGGTCACGAACTGTCCCGGCTTTTCCACCTGGTCCACTCGTCCCATCACCTGCCAAGTCCGCGAGAAAACCGTCTGCCGCTCCAATTCCGCAATCCGCGCATCCACATACCACGGGGCCGGAATCGTAAACGCTTCCGGCAACGGCGCCGCCTCGTCATAACTGGCAACAATCTGCTCCACGCTCATCCCGCTCTTCATGCTCTCTTCCCCGGCACCTGTACTTTCTCCGACCCAATCGCCCGCCGCAACAATTCCACGAACTGTTCAATCCGCGCTTCCTTCTCTTCCGGAACCGGCCCCGACTTGCGGAACAATCCCGGGTCTAACTCCTCCGTCAGCAGCGCATCCTGAAACCGGTCCATCGTCCACTCCAGAATCGATCCGATCATGTCCACATCCAGATCCGGACGTAACTCCCCCCGTTTAACTCCGAAGCCGATAAAATCATGCCATCCGTAAGGATCCTCCGCCACTAGAAACCGGTTGATCTCCCGCCGCAGCGCCAGATCGGTCCCATAGTTACCAACCAGGTAGATTCGATACGACGACCAATTATCCCGCACCATGTTCTCAGTGCGCGCCAGCCAGTACCGCAGCACTTCAAAAAATCCCCGCTCCAGCGCCGCCGCCGGAGCCTGCATGTACTTAGGAAACGACTGCACCGCCTTCTTGTACGCCTCGAAAAACAATCCATCCTTGCTCTTGAAGTGTTGAAATACCGACCCCTTGGCAATGCCTAGCTGCGCCGCGATGTCTTCCACCCGAGCCGCGCTGTACCCACGCTCCGCAAAGTGCCGGATCGCCACCTCCACAATCCGCGCCCGTTTCGCTTCCGAGCGCGGGCGCGGTTTCCCGTCCCGTCTCATCTGCGTCGGTTTCGCCAGACTGCTCGCAATTCCTTCCATGGCCCAACTCCTCCCCGGTTCTTGACCGTCGGTCAACGAAAGATACAGCACTCCTAAACCATTTTTCAATGGCTTTCTTCATGGGCTTTCGTTAATTTATTCATCCGGTGTGTTTCTTAGTTTTGACCAGCGGTCAACGCATGCCGAGCCGTGCAAACTCGATCTACGACGCCGTCATCATCGGCGCCGGCCACAACGGGCTCACCGCCGCCGCCTATCTAGCTCGCGCCGGATACTCCACCCTGGTCCTCGAACGCCGCGACATCGTCGGCGGATGCTGCGTTACCGAACAAATCGCTCCTGGTTGCCGCGCGTCCACCACTTCCTACATCGCCAGCATGCTCCGTCCCGAAGTCATTCGCGACCTCCATCTCGCCGATCACGGACTCCGCATGGTCCCCTGCGATCCCGCCCTCCAAGTCCCTTTCCCCGACGGCCATCTCGTCTCCTGGTGGTCGAAGCGCGATCAAGTTGTCGAAGAACTCCGCAAGATTTCTCCCAAAGACGCCGAGACGTTCGTCCGCGTCGACGATCGCCTCAAGAAACTGGCCCGCTATCTCCAACCGTTCTTTCTCGAGCCTCCTCCCGAACCGGGTACCCAATCATTCGACGGATGGTCCGGCCTCTTTCGCGCCAGCACACGCTTTCGCGGAATCTCCACCACCGAAATCTCGCAGCTGGTATCGTTCCTCACCGGAAGCCTCGGCGATTTCCTCGACCGCAACTACGAATCCGATAAAGTGAAAACGCTTTTTCTAGCCAACAACGTCTACGGCAAGCATGGAGGCCCGTACCAGCCCGGCACCGCTCTCGGCCTGCTCTTCCACTTACTAAGTGGCGGCGAGCACGACCAGCAGGGCTTCTACGGACACGTTATGGGCGGCATGGGTTCCATCACCAACGCCATGGCTAAAGCGGTCCGAGCCTTTGGAGCCGAAATCCGCACCAGCAGCGCAGTTCAGCACATCGATTCGCGCGATGGAAGAGTGCGCGCCGTTGTTCTAGAAGACGGCACCGAAATCCGAGCGCGCGTCGTGCTCTCCAACGCCGATCCCAAACGCACTTTTTTGGATATGGTCCCGGAGCGCGATCTCCCCGCGGATTTCATCCACGCCATCCGCGGCATCAAAATGGCTGGCCCCTGCGCTAAAGTCAACATGGTCTTGGCCGAAGAGCCCCGCTTCACCGGCACGCCCGAGAGTTACAACGCGCAGCAGCGCTCGCTTTTCACCTTAGTGCCTTCGCTGGAATTCGCCGAGCGCTGCTACGATATCGCCAAGTTTGGAGAAATTTCCGAACAACTCTGGGTCGATTGCGTAATCGCTTCGAACGCCGACCCATCCCTCGCACCCGCGGGCAAGCACGTCATGACCTGCTTCGTGCAGTACGTCCCTTACAAACTTCGCCAGGGCACGTGGGACGACAATCGCGAACTGCTGGGCGACCGCGTGGTGAAGAAGATCGCAGAGTACGCACCCAACGTTCCCAGTGCAATCGTCGCCCGCCAAGTTCTAACCCCGCTCGATCTGGAGCGCACCTACGGTCTCACCGAAGGCAACATCTTCCACGGCGACTTAAATCTCGAACAACTATTTTTCAACCGCCCCGTTGCGGGATGGTCGCAGTACCGCACTCCGATCGCAGGCCTCTACTTATGCGGCGCCGGAGCCCATCCTGGCGGCGGAGTTACCGGAGCCCCCGGCCACAACTCCGCGCATCAGGTCCTGCGCGACTTGAAAAAAGGCAAATTCAAGGAGGCCGTAGCGTGAGCACCAACGCCCTCCCCAAAACCGCCGACTTCACCATCCTTGGCGCCGGCGTCATGGGAGCTTCGATCGCCTTTCATCTCGCCCGCCGCAACGCGGGACGCATCGTGGTCCTCGACAAAGAGCACGCCGGAAGCGGCGGCAGCGGACGTTCCTCCGCCTTGGTCCGCATGCATTACAGCTTTCCGCCCGAGGTACAACTCGCTCTCATCAGCCTGAGAATCTTCCAGCACTGGCTCGACATTGTCGGCGAGCCCGGCGAATTCCGCAAAACCGGGTTTGTCCGCATCGTTCACCCCGGCGAATCCGAAGCACTGAAACAGAACGTGGCCATGCAAAGAAATCTCGGCGTCAACGTCGAGCTCATCGATCGCCATCAACTCAAGGAACTCGAATCCGACTGGCAAGTAGACGAAGTGGAGTTAGCCGCCTATGAACCCGACGCCGGTTACGGCGACGGTAACGTGGTGGCCAACGATTTCCTAACCCGAGCTCGCGACTTAGGCGCGACCTATCTTTCTAAGACCCACGCCTCCAGTTTTCTGATCGAAGCCGGACGCATCCGCGGCGTTCGGACCGACCAGGGCGAAATCCACGCGCCCACAGTCATCACCGCCACCGGTACCTGGACGCGCCCCCTCTTCCAATCCACCGGTTTCGATCCGCCGATAGAAACCGAATTCCACCAGGTAGCCATCCTCAAGAACACGCCGACTATGCGGCCCGGAGCGGCCTGCATCGATTCCGTCACCGCCACGTATTTCCGCTCCGATGGCAGCGACAAATTCCTGGTTGGCGATTTCTACGGCAAGCGTCCCATCGATCCCGACAACTTCCCTCAGCGTTCTTCCGATACCGACTTAGAAGAAATCATCGAACGAGCCGCCCGCCGCCTCCCAAAACTCGAAACGGCGGAAGTCATGCGAGGAGTCACCGGAGTCTACGACGTAACTCCCGACTCGCGCCCGCTCTTAGGTCGGGTTCCCGGAGTGGAAGGCTTATACCTATGCGCCGGCTTTTCTGGCATGGCCTCAAAATCTCCCCTGCCATAGGTTTAGTAATGTCCGAACTTATTCTCGATGGCAAAGCGAAGACGGTAGACATAACGCCGTTCCGCCCCACCCGATTCCTTGAAGGCCGCCCAATCAAAGCAGACTTCGAGTACAAAGATGACTAGCGGTGCTCGTGTAGGGACGGGCGCCAGAGCATCGCTTCGGCAATGGCGAACGCTCTAAAGAAGAAGAGGCCCCCTTGGGGCTGAAAGGAGATTCCAAATGTCCGAAACCGCTCAGCAGTACACTCGCCGCATCCTGGCCAACGCCCAGGGACAAGATCCAACCAAAGTTCAAACCGGTACCAACAAGAAACTAGCTCGCCTAATCAAAGGTATCCCCACAGTCAAGCTCTGCAAGCGCCCCGCGCCCGATAAATGGTCCGTCGCTGAAATCCTCGCGCACTTTGCCGACGTTGAGATCGTAATCGGCTGGCGCATGCGTTCCATTCTCGGAGCGCCCGGAACCCCAGTCCAGGCCTACGATCAGAACGCATGGGTCATCACCGGACACTACGAGAAACGCGATCCCCGCAAGTCCATTGAAGTTCACCGCGTAGTGCGCGAAGCCAATCTAGCGCTTCTAAAATCGCTCTCCTCCGATCAATGGAAGCATTACGGCCAACATGCCGAGCGCGGCCAGGAATCCATCGAGCACATCGTCCGCATGGTAGCCGGACACGACATCAACCATATCCAACAAATCGCGCGCATCCTAAAACCAACAAGGAAATAGAAGTATCTCCCACAGGAGCATTTATGCCGAAACAAGGTATTCTCGAACGTCTCAAGCACGGTTCCGTCCTGGGCGACGGCGGTTACTTACTCGAACTGGAAAAACGCGGATGGGTTCGCCCCGGCCCCTTCACTCCGGAGGTCGCGATCGTTTATCCCAACGCTCTCCGCGAAATGCACATCGAAATGCGCGAAGCCGGAGCGGAAGTCCTGCAGGCCCTTACTTTCTATGCCAGCCGCGACAAGCTAGCCACCGTCGGGCTCGAAGACCGCGTAGAAGATATCAAGCGCTCGGCCGTCCGCGTCGCCAAAGAAGTAGCTGGCGACCAATGCTTAGTCGCGGGCAATCTAAGTCTGACCTGGATGTATGAGCCAAAAAGTCCCGCCTCCGCCGACCGCGTCCGTCGAACTTTCGACGAACAACTCAAGATCCAGTGTGAAGAAGGCATCGATTTCATCATTGGAGAAACCTTCTCCTGGTTGGGCGAAGCGCTTCTATGCGTCGAGCGGGCCAGGAAAACCGGACTCCCCGTCATGGTCACCATCTGCTTCGAAAATAAGGATGAGACCGCCGAAGGCATCAACGCCGCCTCCGCCGCCAAAACTCTGTTTGACGCCGGAGCCGACATCGTAGGCATGAACTGTCTCCGCCCGCCGCAGCACATCCTCGGCCCCATGGAACAAATGCGCAAAGCCGTCGATGGCTATCTAGCCTGCCAACCCGTGGCCTACAACACGCCGAAAGATACGCCCGACTTTACCAGCCTCCCCGAGTTCCCTTACGCGTTAGATCCGCTCCAACTAACTCGCAAACAAATGGAGGACTACGCGCTGCAAGCTAAAGAAATCGGCATAAACTACATCGGGTCCTGTTGCGGATCAGTAGCCATGCACGTAAGAGAGATGGCTCGCATATTAGGCAAACTCCCCGCCGAAAGCCGCATCTGGAAAAAAGGCGGAGTCAAGCCGATGTCCGCGTATGAATATTACGACCACGACCAAATCAGCGTGAAATGAGATGAAGGTGGTTTCGTATTAGGGCATCGCTTTAGCGATGCCATAAGTTCTTCGAATTTAGTTGCCCCTTTGGGGCTGATCATCGAAAGTCGACTTTTTCCGGCCCTGCGTATTTGGAGTTAGTGGCGAGAATGGGATTTTAAGCCAACAACCGGATCTTGCGGCTTGACTCGGAATACTCGCAGGGCTAGCCTAATTTCAACGATTTCCTGATCGTCTACGCGGAGGGCCCGCCGTGTATTTTTCATCCACCTGTTTGCTTTTCCTCGGTGTCTCGCTATTGCAAGCCTCGGAAAACCCCGGGATTAAAATGACGATCCAGCAGGGTGCGGCTGGGCTTTCGAACCAGCAGACCATCTATCTGCAGGGAGACCGTAAGCGAATGGAATACCGGAATTACATGGGAGGGAAGGAAGGCCCGCGGCTTGTTTCAATTACGCGGTGCGACCTGGGACAGGCCTTCGAGTTGAATCTTGACACCTCCGAATACACTTCAAGGCCATATCCGCCCGAGCCGTTCACCAAGGAAGAGATCGAAGCACGTGGATTGCAAATTTCCGCGAGGTACGTGTCGGAATCACCGACATTGCGGATAGAAATAACGACCACCGACACCGGAGAGCGCAAAGAGATCTTCGGGCACATCGCGCGCCACGTCATCACGACAAGAAAGCAGGTTCCGCTTGAAGGCTCCCGCTCTGGGCCGCAAGAAATGGTGACGGACGGATGGTACATCGATTCCGCCGACATCGTTTTCCACCAGCGGCTATCTTGCGATCGGAAGTGGCCTGAGGGAAAGAAAGGTCACGCTTTCGCTTATCTCCATGCGGCCGGTGGGAACCAACCAATAGACAAACCGGAATTCGTCACGATTGGAGAGCCGGAAACGGGGTTCGCTCTGAATTCTGTAATGATTTCGAAAAGCACATATACGCTGCCCGAAGGAACCAAGAAGCAGTCGGATTCGAAGTTTGAAATGCAAGTGACCCAGTTCGAGGAAGGCCCTCTCGATCCGGCGCTCTTCGAGATTCCTCCCGGATTCAAACAGGTGGACCACATCGAGCGAAACCCGGTAGCGGCGGCGTCTTCCACCCAAATCAACAACCTCTGGCAACGATTTAAGGCCAGCTTGGCGAGCCTCTTTAACCGTTAATGAAAGCGCCCTTCAAATTACAAATTACCCAATTACCAATTCCCTCAAGAGCTCCCAATCCAAATTCCCACGGCAAACACCAGCACTCCGCCCACTACCACCTGAAACGCCGCCGACAGCAGTGGAGTATCCATATACCGGTTCCGAATCCAGGCAATCGTAGCCAGTTCCGCCGCCACGATAATTACCGCCGCAATAAACGCCACATGAAAATCTTTGATCAGGAAAGGCAGCGTATGCCCAATCCCGCCCGCCGTCGTCATTAATCCCGTCACCGCACCCCGCAACATCGGACGCCCGCGCCCCGTCATCGATCCGTCGTCGGACAGGGCCTCCGCAAACGCCATCGAGATTCCCGCGCCAACCGATGCCGCCAGGCCCACCAAGAAAGCATCGTTGCTGCTCTTCGTCGCAAATGCCGCCGCGAACACCGGAGCCAGCGTCGACACCGAGCCATCCATCAGCCCGGCCAGCCCCGGCTGCACAATCTGCAATACAAAGAGACGCCGCTGCGCGTCGTCTTCCGTCTTCTCCGCTGTCTGCGTAATGCTCTCCTGCATCGCCTCCGCGGTCGCCTGGTGCTTGCGCTCGACCTCTTCCAAATCGCCCAGCAGTTTCCGGACCCCCGCATCCGTCACCTGCCCGATCGCCTTCTGATAAAACTGGCGCGTCTCCAGTTCCATGATCTCGGCTTGCTTTCGCACCTCCGAAATCTTGAGTGGGCGCGTCAGCCAGAATGGACGTCGAAACACAAACCCCTTTACATCCTGCCGCCGGATCAGTGGTATGTGTTCCCCAAAACGCTCCCGATAAGTCGCGATCAGCGATGCCCGGTGCCCCGACTCCTCGGCGCCCATGTCATCGAACAGCTTGGCCGTCGCCGGATACGTCTCCCGCAGGCCCTCGGCAAAATCCGCATACACCCGGCCATCTTCTTCTTCCAGTGAAATCGCCAGCGCCAGAATCTCGCGCTCCGACAAATCTTTGAAATTTCGCGCCATGCCGACCAGTTTACTGTTTCTGAATTCAGTTTCAACATTTTCTGACGGGGCGCGGATGCTCCTGTCCGCGGCAGTTGCCCATTATGTGGCGGCAGACGCCACCACCAGCCCAAGGTTGCGCAGGGACATCCGCCCCGGCTGTCCAAGCCGTGTACAGCACGGCACCTCATCACCGACGTCCGCCGCACCCCCGGCAACTCTTGCCGCCGCAAAACCCGGCACACCTTGCCGGTCCACTCCGCATCGCGACATCCCACCGGAAGCGATTCCCCGCAAGCGCCACAAAATGCTCCAACATCATCTTCCGCACCCTTCCCCGCACCAATGGAATCGGGCGTGCTTCAGCACCACCAGGTTCACTCGGAACTTCGCTAGCGGCCAGCACTCAATTTTCCACCAGCGAATTCTCCGCCGAACGCTCTATCACTTTTACATCGAGGTATATCAATGTCCATCTCCGTGATCTTGAACAGCACCGTCAGCCCATACCAACTCGGGAGCAACACCAACCCTTACCAAAAGCAGATCCAACAGCTCAGCCAGGATCTAACGTCCGGCAATCTCTCGGCCGTGCGGTCTGATTTCGCCACCTTGCAGAAAGCCTTTTCGCAACCCGCCACCAGTTCTTCCTCCGCTTCCGCGGCCTCCACCCCGAACCCCATAGCCCAAGCTTTCAACCAGCTCGCCACAGATCTCAAGTCGGGCAACCTTAACGGCGCCCAACAGGATTTCTTCGCCATCCAAAGCCAGGGCAGTCCCTCCACCCCACACGTGCACCATTACCACCCTCCCAAAACCGGAACCGAAGACTCAACCACCCAAAATTCCTTGCTCAAGGACCTTAGCCAACTTGGCCGGAGCGTCGCGTCGGGCAACCTTGCCGCTGCCCAAAAGGCTTACGCTGCCCTGCAAGCCCAGGCGTCTGTTTCGACCGTCAGCAGCCTGCATCAGACCAGTCCGCCCGTGTTTCCGCCGGCACTGGGTCGCCCGGTCGTGGACATCGGTCAGATGGAATCGCCGATATTAGGTGCGCCCGTCTCCCTAGTAGCCTGATCCCTAGTGTGCCGCGGAGACGCCTTTCCGCGACCGCCGACTCTGGTGCGGCGACGCGGGGCGTTGTCTTCTGCGGCAACCGCCTCGACGCCAATAGAAAAAGGTGCGGAGGACTCTTCCGCACCTTTTCCCGCCATTTCGTCTCGTTATGCGACCAGGTGCCATCCTCGATGATTCCAACTCATCCCTGACCGGTCGCTGAGTGAACGCTCCTATTTAGCTGCCTTGGACGCTTCGATCGCCTCGTGCAGTTCATGCTCCGCCGCCCGCAGATGATCTTCCGCCTTGGCGCCATGCCCAGCCATATCGTAGTGGTTCGCCGCCCGCGCATGATCCAGTTCATGAATCGCTTCCTGCACGTGATGGTGCGCCGCTTCCAGGTCCGCCCAATCACGAACCTTTTCCGCCACGGCTACTCCCGCGGCAAACGACAGACATACCGACAGAATGGCCACTGCTATCGCTTTCTTCATAAAGTTTTCCTCTCACAAAGCTGTTGGATTGAGTTTCCCCGGAGACTCACGGATACCCGCGATTTTCCCCGACCACCATCCCCATGTCAAACCAAAACACCGCCGCCTAGCAGGCTGCTGAAAAATTGAGCGACGCAGCGTTTTTCGTTCTGTTTCTCATCTTTC
>OBLT010000524.1_pt1 | contig 24892 bp, 27 predicted proteins | sample 1518721 | NCBI WGS metagenome assembly OBLT01 (sample SAMEA3539307, study PRJEB22396) | soil metagenome | biome: tundra; feature: field; material: soil | place: USA | collected 2010-05 | depth 0.15 m | reverse complement strand
CGTCCCACAGCCCCCGGCATAATCCGGCACTCGGCATAAGGCCGGTTTCCAGTCACTGCCCCACAAAATTTCCTCGCCCATTCCTCTCAATCACTTGCGCAAAATGCCGCCCGCATCCGCCCCGCCCCTCCCCTAACATCAAAGCGGAGGTCGGGCCATACGCGCCCACTACTACGAATATGAAAAATCCGAATCAACCGCGCACACCCACCGAGGCACAGATCGACGCCAACCGCCGGAACGCCCAAAAATCCACCGGCCCACGCACCGCTGAAGGCAAGGCCGCATCCAGCCGCAACCGCCTCCTCCACGGCCTGCGCGCGAACAAACACATCCTGCTGGACGAGGATCCCGAAGACTTCCTCACCCTCCTCCACGATCACTTCGACCGCTTCCGCCCCGTCGGCGATGGCGAAGAGAAACTGGTCCTGCGCATCGCCGCCGATCAATGGCGCCTCGACCGCATCTTCCCCATGGAAGTTTATCTACCGGGAGCACCTACAGGTGGTCGCCGCAAGGGACGGGAACCTCCAACGCAGCTACGCCCAACACAAAAAGAATCACGAATCGAAACCCGAGACCGTGCCGCCCCCGCCCGCCCTGCCGGACGAACGCGACCTCCTGGCCCGTGCCTTCGACGTCGATTGTGAGGGTCCCAACTCCCTCGCCAAGCTCGCCCGCTACGAAAGCGGCATCGAGCACTCCATCGACCGCTCTCTCCGCCAGTTGAAAACCTTCCAGGCAGCCCGCCACCCCTCTACCCCCAACCCTGGCCCCGGCGCGCCAAGCGACGTGAGGCAGGCGGTTCCGGCTAGACTTCTCTCGCTGCTTGGAGCCGATCCCCGCGTGGGACTGGTTACCGCCCGTGAGCGACTGTTGAACTGAACCGCCCAAGAGCGTGACGATCCGGGTTCAGATGCGTGTCCTTGAACCGGGTAGGATACTTCAATCCGAATCCAAGCATTCGATCAAGGCCTATATGAGCGATCCAGATTAGAGAAGGCCACAAAAGCCTCTGGTGGCCCAATCCGAAAGCGTAAGCAGCCAGCAGGAGCGGGCCGACATACGTGTGGACGGTGTTGTATGTGATCGCTCCCAAGCGAACATTGACGACGTAGCCAATCATGGAAAGATCGGGCACAAGAAAGAGCAGGACGAACAGAAGCCAACTGCCGTGGCTCCATTGGTAGGCCAGGAGGTGAGAGCGAAGACAGCAGCACCTTCAAGATGCAAAATTGGTCGCGGGTTCATGCGCTCGTGTCGCTTCACCCTATCAGATGTCGAGATCGGCACACAGATTCACTGCCGACTCTGTTTCTCGACTTTCGTTCAGCATCCGGCGTGGTATATTCAACCTGGCATGTTCCTCGGCCACTTTGCCGTCGCATTAGGAGCGAAGAAAGCGGCGCCACGAGCCTCCCTTGGGACGCTCATCGGCGCGCAGCTCGCGGACTTGCTCTGGCCGGTTTTCTTGCTGCTCGGATGGGAGCAGGTGCGAATCGTTCCTGGAATCACTCGCATTACTCCGCTCGACTTCATTTCATATCCGTACTCGCACAGCCTATTCGCTCAGGTTCTCTGGGGGCTAGGGGCAGTTCCGGATCTGTTTCGCTTGGCGTGATGGAGATGCACACGACGTGGAGATCGTGGATTATCACTAGAGAGATTAAGAGGCAGTGGACATGGCCCATACAAAAGAGAGAAGGTTGCCGCCCATTCATCCTGGCGAGGTCTTGCAGGATTTGCTCAACGAAGCCGGTCTGACGCCAAACGCTGTCGCTTTGGCTCTGCGCGTTCCCGCGAACCGGATTGGAGGCATCCTGAAAGGCCAGCGGGGCATTACGGGCGATACGGCGCTGCGGCTTGCCCGCTATTTCGGCACTTCTGCCCAGATGTGGATGAATCTTCAGTCGAAATACGATTTGGCCGTGGCTGAGGATGCGCTTAGGAAGCAGATCGAACGGGAAGTTTTACCGCTGTCGGCCTGAACGCCGGTCCGCGGGTCGTCACGATTCGTGACCGTTTGAAGAGCGGTCTTTGAAGATCAACTCGGCAATGCGATCCAGCTTGACGGTGATCTGCTCCAGGCGTTCGTCGATGGCCTGCATGGTCAGTTCGTGACGCTCCATCCATCGCTGGTGCTCCATCCCGACCCGCGTCAAATCTTCGAGCCATTGCTTGTGCGATTCAAGAGCGGCAGAATGCCGCTCTTGAATGCGGTCGGCCACTATCAGGCCGTCCTCGAGCCGCTTGACGATCTCTTCTATATCCATGTTTCCCCGCCTCCTACATCATACTCTGAACACCCCTACTGCGCGGCCACAAACGTCACGCACACCGGCGAGATCACCTCGACCTTTTCTCCCGATGGCGTCAGCCGGCCGTTCCGCGAATTCACCCGGAACACCACCACCGTATTCGAATTCTGGTTGGCGGCGAACAGATAAGCGCCCGTGGGATCGAGCGCGAAGTTGCGCGGCTCTTTACCCAGCGTGGAGACATCCTCGATCGACGTCAGCATCCCCTTAGCCGGGTCGATGGCGTAGACCGCGATGCTATCGTGGCCGCGGTTGGAGCCGTAGAGATACCGGCCCGTGGGGTGCACCGCTAGTTCAGCCGTGCTGTTCTCGCCTTTGAAATCCTTGGGCAGCGTGGAGATGGTCTGCAGCTCGTGGAACGATCCCTTATCTCCATCCCAATCGAACGCGGTTATGGTGTTGCCCATTTCGCTGATGAGATACGCCCACCGCCCGTTCGGATGCAAAGCGAAGTGGCGCGGCCCGGACCCCGGCTTCACGCGGCCGTAGGGCGGATCGTTGGGTAAGAGCTTGCCCTTCTCGAGATCGAAGCGATAGACCAGCAGTTTGTCGAGCCCCAGGTCGGCGACCACGGCGAAGCGGTTGTCAGGCGTCAGCACGACGTCGTGCGCGTGGGGTTCGTGTTGCCGGTTGGGATCCACGCTGGAGCCGAGGTGCTGCACGAAGTCCGACGCTTCGCCCAGCATGCCATCCGCTTTGACTGGCAGAACAGCCACACTGCCGCCGGTGTAGTTGGCTACCAGCACGTGTTTGCCGGCCTTGTCCACAGTGAGATGACACGGGTCCGCGCCGCGCGATGCCACGGTATTCAACGCGCTAAGCTTCCCGGAGCGCCGGTCGATGGCGAACGAACTGACCGAACCGCTCTTTGAACCTTGATAATCTCCAATTTCGTTTGCGGCGAACAGGTAATGTTGCGCGGGATCCACCGCCAGGAACGAGGGGTTGACGGTCTCCGCCGCCAGTTCAACCCGAGTCAGCTTGCCGGTGGACGGACGAAAGCGGCAGGCGTAAATGCCCTTGCTGCCCTTGCCGGTGTAAGTCCCGAAGTAGACCAGGTACTCCCGGGAAGCCTTCGCTGCGCGTGCCAGGCGCGCGGAAGGAAGGATGGCGGACAGGGCCAGCAGCAAGACTGAAATATACCGAACGGGTCGCATGCGTTCATGGTAAGCGCATTGCGCGCTCGAGTGGGGCGGACCTCCAGGTCTGCGCGGGTCCTCCAGGACCCGCTCGTTCCTTCGTCGGCAGGCCGACGTGGACCTTTCTGCAAGACGGGCCGCAGGACTGGAGTCCTGCCCCACAATGAAAAATCAGATAGAATAGTCTTATAGCCCCCGCAAACTCATCGGAGAAAAATCTATGTCTGAACGAACTATCCAAATCACCGAACTTATTCTGCGCGACGCCCATCAGAGCCTGATGGCCACGCGCATGGCCCTGGAAGATCTTGTGCCGGCTTGCGAAGACCTTGATAAAGCGGGATTTTGGTCCATCGAGTGCTGGGGCGGCGCCACCTTCGACGCCTGCATTCGATTCTTGAACGAAGACCCCTGGGAGCGCTTGCGCACCTTCCGCAAACTGATGCCAAATTCGCGTCTGCAAATGCTGCTGCGCGGCCAAAACCTGCTGGGCTACCGGCACTATGAGGACGAAGTCGTGCGGCGCTTTGTGGAAAAGGCTGCCGAGAACGGCATGGACGTGTTCCGCGTGTTCGACGCGCTCAACGATATCCGGAATCTGCGGACTTCGCTCAAAGCCGTGCGCGCCACCGGCAAACACGCCCAGGGCACCATCTGTTACACGATCAGCCCGGAGCACACCATTCCGGCCTTCGTGACCATGGCCGAGCAGCTCGTGGATCTGGGCTGCAATTCCATCTGCATTAAGGATATGGCCGGGCTACTGAAGCCCGCTCCGGCCTACGAGTTGGTGGAGGGCATCAAGACCGCCTGCGGGGAAGAAACGCTGGTGCACGTGCATACGCACGCGACCACCGGCGTGACGCTGGTCAGCCTGATGAAAGCCATCGAAGCCGGCTGCGACATCGTGGATACCAGCATCAGCAGCTTGAGCCTGGGCCCCGGCCACAATCCGACGGAATCCCTCATCGAGATGCTGGAAGGCACCGGCTATCGCACCGTCGTCGACCTGGAGCGCGTGCGCAAGGTGCGCGACTACTTTAATAAGGTCCGGCCGCGCTATGCCGAGTTCCTCACGGGTTTCAACGGCGTGGATACGGACATTTTCCGCAGCCAGATCCCCGGCGGCATGATCTCCAACATGGAAAGCCAGCTCAAGCAGCAGGGCGCGGGCGACAAACTGCACGAAGTGCTGGAGGAGGTGCCCAGTGTGCGGCGCGATGCGGGCTATCCGCCGCTGGTGACGCCTTCCAGCCAGATTGTCGGCACGCAGGCTGTGTTTAACGTGTTAATGGGACGCTACAAAGTAATGACCGGCGAATTCGCCGACCTGATGCTGGGTTATTACGGGAGTACCCTCGGCGAGAAGAACCCGGAGGTAATCAAGAAGGCTCTCCAGCACTCCAAGAAGGAGCCCATCTCCGGGCGTCCGGCGGATTTGCTGCGTCCCGAGTGGGACCAGTTGCGCGCCGATGCTCTGGCGTTGAACGGATGCAACGGCAGCGACGAAGACGTTCTGACTTACGCCATGTTCCCGGGAGTGGCGCCTAAGTTCTTCCCGGCGCGCAGCCAGGGACCGAAGAATCTGAGTAAGGAGCCGGCTAAAGCGCCCGCCAAGCCCGCCGCGAAACCGGCGTCCGCGCCGGCGCAGGGCCAACTGACGGAGCCGGTGTCGTATGTCGTGACCCTGAATGGTAAGTCGCATAACGTTACCGTGGCTCCGGCGTCGTGAGGAATTGTGGGGCAGGCCCTTGGCCTGCGGCGGGCTCCCAGCCCGCCAGAGCTGCGCCACATAGCAGAAGGCGGCAAACTGGCGCCGAAAGGGGCGGCCTGAGAGGCCGCCGCAGGCTGAGGGCCTGCCCCACATTTGGAGGATGAATATGCCAGTCGCTGAACAAATCAATATGGGTATTGAAGCTAAGATTCACGACTTAGACGAGAAACGCGCCCGCCTGATGGAAGGCGGCGGTAAGGAACGCATCGAGAAGCAGCACCAGGCCGGCAAACTTACTGCCCGCGAACGCATCGACCGGCTGGTCGACGGCGCCAGCTTCCAGGAAATCGGCCTGTTTGCGCGGCATCACGCCACACTGTTCGGCATGGCGGACAAGGAATTGCCGGCCGATGGTGTTGTCACCGGCGCCGCCACGGTGGATGGCCGCCTCATCCACCTGGCCAGCCAGGACTTTACCGTAGGTGGCGGCGCGGCCGGCGAAGTCCATAGCGAAAAGGTCGCCGAGATGATGCGCTACTCGCTCAAGACCGGCTCGCCGTTCGTCTTCATCAACGACTCGGGCGGTGCGCGCGTGCAGGAAGGCATCAACAGCCTGGCGGGCTATGGGCGCGTATTCTACATGAACGTGATGCTCTCCGGCGTGGTGCCCCAGGTGTCTTTGATTTGCGGCCCGTGCGCCGGCGGCGCGGCTTACAGTCCCGCGCTCACGGACTTCATCATCCAGACCAAGGGCGCGCAGATGTTTATTACCGGGCCGTCGGTGATCAAACAAGTTACCGGCGAAGTAGTCACACCTGAAGAACTGGGCGGTCCGGCGGCCCAGATGACGTACTCTGGCGTGGTGCACTTCATCGCTGAGAACGATGAGGAGGCAGCCTTCATTTGCCGCCGCCTGCTCAGTTTCTTGCCCTCGAACAATCTGGAAGATCCGCCGCGGCTGGCGTACGACGGGCCACTCGACCCCGATCCCAGCCTCAACACCCTGGTGCCCGATGAGGGCAAGGTGGCATACGACATGCGCTCCGTGATCGCGGCGCTGCTCGACCAAAGCGATTTTCTGGAAGTGCAGTTGAGCTTTGCGCAGAACATCCTGGTGGGCTTCGGCCGTATCGCGGGCCGCACGGTGGGAGTGATCGCGAACCAGCCTTCCGTGATGGCGGGCGCGCTGGATATCAATGCGTCGGACAAGGCTGCGCGGTTCATCCGTTTCTGCAACGCCTTCAACATTCCTCTGCTGACCCTGGTGGACGTGCCCGGCTTCATGCCTGGCGTGCAGCAGGAGTATGGCGGCATCATCCGGCATGGCGCGAAGCTGCTGTTTGCATACTCGGCCGCCACCGTGCCCAAGGTGACCGTGATCGTGCGCAAGGCCTACGGCGGCGCGTACCTGGCGATGTGCGGCAAGGACCTGGGCGCGGATCGGGTGGTCGCGTGGCCCACCGCGGAAATCGCCGTCATGGGCGCGGAAGGCGCAGTCGAAGTGGTTTTCCGGAGAGAGATCAACGAAGGCATCGACAAGAACGCTAAGAAGGAGCGCCGCAAAGAATTGATCGACCTGTACCGCAACACGTTTTCAAATCCATACGTGGCCGGCGGGGCGCGGCTGGTGGATGACATTATCGAGCCGGCGCAGACGCGCCGTTATTTGGCTATGGCGCTGGAAGCTTTGCAAACCAAGCGCGAGTTGCGTCCAGCCAAGAAGCACGGCCTGATGCCGCTGTAACTTGTGGGACAGGCCTCCCGGCCTGTCGCTTGCGGTCTTGTAAGGAAGGCAGATTCATGGGTTTATTACTCTTGCCGCTGGGAATTTTGGCGGGTTGGTTAGCGGGCGCAGCCACGTCGCGCCGGATGGTGCGGCGTGAGGTGCGGCGTCTGGAATCGCTGATCGAGAGCAAGAACGGGAACGCCGCTCCGGCGCCCGAACCCGCTCCGGCGTTGACGGCGGCGCCCGCGCCCAAACCTCCGGAACCGGAGCAATTGGAAGAAGTCGCTCCCGAAACGATCATGATCCTAACCGCCGCCGTCGCCGCATTCCTGGGGAAACGGGCGCGTATCCGCGGCGCGCGGCTGGTACGCACCGCGCCATCCAACGCATGGGCGCAACAGGGCCGCGTATTTGTTCAGGCGTCGCATAATCTGGGGGTAATACACGGGCGATGAAGCTGCGAATCACACTTGACCAAAAAACTTACGAAGTGGACGTCGAGGTAGCCGAAGACGATCGCGCGCCGGCCAACGCGGCGCACGCCTACATCCCGGCGGCGCCCACCGCGCTGCCATCCGGACCTCCACCGCCGCGGCCGGCCGCCGCGCCGGACAGCAATGTGGCGGAAGATAAGGTTTGCCGCAGCCCTGTGGCGGGCATCGTCGTGCGCGTGAATGCCCAACCCGGCCAGCAGATCCAGGCCAACGATCCGGTGCTGGTGCTGGAGGCCATGAAGATGGAGACCAACATCACCTCGCCGGTGGCCGGCAAGGTCAAAGCCATCAATGCCAACGTGGGCGACGGCGTGCAGGTCGGGCAGGTCCTGGTCGAATTCGAATAGTTATGAGTGAAGATCTATCTAATGTTCCTGGTTTTCAGTTCGTGGACCACGTGGCCATCGCGGTGCGCCAAGGCGAACTGGATGCGCAGGTGAAGGCGTATGGGCTGCTCGGCTTCCGGGAGATCCATCGCGAGGAAGTCTACGGCGGCGACCAAGTGCGCGAGGCGCTGCTGCGTGTCGGGGACGGCCCCAACCTCGTGCAGTTGCTGGAGCCGCTGAGCCCCGATTCGCCGGTGCAGAAGCTGATCGACAAGAACGGCGGACGCGGCGGTCTGGCCCACGTGGCATTTCGCGTCCGCAACGCCCAAATCGCGTTTCAATATATGAAGGAGGCCGGTTTCCAGTTGATCGACAAAGCGCCGCGCCCCGGATCGCGCGGCACCACCGTGTTTTTCGTGCATCCGAAATCGCTGGGCGTGTTGATCGAGATCGTGCAGGACCCCGCGGCATGACTGAGAATCTAACGTTAGCGGAGTTTCCGCCGGTTTCGACCGAGCAGTGGGATGAGGTGGTGCGCAGGGACCTAAAAGGCGCGGCTCCCAAGACCAGGCTCTACTATCGCGCGGAAGATTTGCGCGGACTGGAATATTTGGATTCCGCGCCGGGCGAGTTTCCCTATACCCGCGGCACGCGCGGCAACAATGCGTGGCGCATCCGGGCGGTGGTTCACGATGCCCCAGCCGCACGCGCCGCGCTGGATGCGGGCGCGGATGAGATTTGCTTCGTGGTTGGCGAACAGAATATCGACGAGGTTTTGGAAACGCTCCCCCGCTCAGGCGTTCACTTCGAAGCCGGCGAGCGGGCGGCCGAAGTGCTCGAAGCGCTGGCCCGGCGGCCGGTCGCTAGTGGGTCCGTCGACTATGAGCCACTGGCGGACCTTGACCGCGCCGCCAAGCTCATCCGCGCGGCCCGCACGCCGCAGTTTCGCCCCGTCACCATCCGCGCCCACCGCTTCTCCGAAGCCGGCTCTACCACCGTCCAGGAACTCGGATTCGCGCTTGCCGAAGGAGTCGAGATCGTCTCGCAGCTCACGGATCGCGGACTGACGCCGGACGAAGCGGCGCAAGCCCTGGCGTTTTCGTTCGCCATCGGATCCAACTACTTCCTCGAAATCGCCAAGCTGCGCGCCGCCCGCACGGTGTGGGCCCGCGCTGTGGCCAGCTTCCAGCCCGCCCATGCCGATGCCGCCAAGATGACCATCTACGCGCGCACCTCGCACTGGACGAAAACCATCTACGACCCACACTTGAACCTGCTGCGCTCCACCACCGAAGCCATGGCCGCGGCTGTCGGCGGCGCGGATTCGCTGCAAGTGGAAGCCTTCGACGAACCCTATCGCGCGCCGGACGAGTCCGCGAGCCGCCTGGCGCGCAACACCCAATTGATCCTGAAGCAGGAAGCCTGGCTGGATCGCTCCGTGGATCCGGCGGGCGGCTCGTATTACCTGGAAGTCCTCACCGATTCCCTCGCCCGCGAAGCCTGGAAGCTGTTTCAGCAAATCGAAGCGGCGGGCGGGTTCCTGAAATATTCCGAATCCGGCGCGCTGGAGCGCGACATCGCCAAATCGCGCGCGGACCGCGAGGCGGCCGTCGGCGCGCGCCGGACGGCCATTGTGGGGACGAACCAGTATCCCAATCTGGCCGAGCGCATGCTGCCCAAGATCCAACGCCAGGATTCCGCGCCGCGCGCCGCTCGCATCTTCGAAGAGATCCGCCTGCGCACCGAGCGGTATGCCGCCCGCACTGGCCACACGCCGCGGTTCCTGCTGCTCGAAGCCGGCGATTTGAAGATGCGCAAAGCCCGCTCCGGCTTCATCACGAACTTCTTCGGCTGCGCGGGATTCGAAATTCAAATCGCCGATGCGCTCACCGGCGATCCGGACGCGGTGGTGCTGTGCAGCGCTGATCCCGAGTACGCCGCCCTCGCGCCGCGCCTGATTCGGCAACTGCGCGATGCCGGCAAAGCCACGCCGGTGATTGTGGCCGGCAATCCCGCCGAATCCATCGAGCAATTGAAGCAGGCCGGCGTCGCGGATTTCGTGCACGTTCGCAGCAATGCGGCCGAAGTCCTGCGCGCCTGGCAGGAGCGCCTGGGGGTGAGAGACTAGCCATGCGTCCCGATTTCTCCAAAATCGATTACAAGCCCGCGCCCGCCGCGCCGCACGCGCCACAAGCGGAAGGGGCATCCTCCGGCTCCGAATGGTTCGCGCCGGAGCACTTCGCCGTCCAACCCTGGTACACGCGCGCGGACCTGGAGGGCATGGAGCACCTGGCCTACGCCGCCGGTCTGCCGCCTTATCTGCGCGGCCCCTATTCCACCATGTACGCCCGCCAACCCTGGACCATTCGCCAGTACGCGGGCTTCTCCACAGCCGAGGAATCCAACGCCTTCTACCGGCGCAATCTGGCGGCGGGCCAGAAAGGCCTCTCGGTGGCCTTCGATCTGCCCACCCACCGCGGCTACGATTCGGACCACGAGCGTGTGGTCGGCGACGTAGGCAAGGCCGGCGTGGCCATCGACTCCGTGCTGGACATGAAGATCCTCTTCGACCAGATCCCCCTCGACCAGATGTCGGTGTCGATGACCATGAACGGCGCCGTGCTGCCCATCATGGCGTTCTACATCGTGGCGGCCGAAGAGCAGGGCGTGTCTCCGGAAAAGCTCAGCGGCACCATCCAGAACGACATCCTCAAAGAGTTCATGGTCCGCAACACGTACATCTATCCGCCGGAAGGCTCCATGCGGATCATCGGCGATATCTTCCGCTACACCTCGGAGAAGATGCCGAAATTCAACTGCATCAGCGTGAGCGGCTATCACATGCAGGAAGCCGGCGCCACGGCCGATCTGGAACTGGCCTACACGCTGGCCGACGGCCTGGAATACCTGCGCACGGGCATTCGCGCGGGTCTGGATATCGACAGCTTCGCCCCGCGCATCTCCTTTTTCTGGGGCATCGGCATGCACCACTTCATGGAGATCGCCAAAATGCGCGCCGCGCGCGTGCTGTGGGCCAAGCTGGTGAAACAGTTGAATCCGAAAAATCCGAAGTCCATGGTGCTGCGCACGCATTGCCAGACTTCCGGCTGGAGCCTGACCGCGCAGGATCCGTTCAACAACGTCGTGCGCACCTCGGTCGAAGCGCTGGCCGCCGCGCTGGGCCACACGCAATCGCTGCACACCAACGCGCTCGATGAAGCCCTGGCGCTGCCCACCGATTTTTCCGCGCGCATCGCCCGCAATACGCAGATCTACCTGCAGGAGGAGACCGGGATCGCCAAAGTCGTCGATCCCTGGGGTGGCTCCTACTACGTCGAGAAGCTGACCCACGAGCTGATGCACCGGGCTTGGCAATTGATCCAGGAAGTGGAGCAATTGGGCGGCATGGCGAAGGCCATCGAAACCGGTCTGCCCAAGATGCGCATCGAAGAGGCCGCGGCGCGCAAGCAGGCGCGCATCGATTCCGGCAAGGACATCATCGTGGGCGTGAATGCCTTCCAGACCGAATCCGATGCCGATGCCGCGCTGGATGTCCGGGTGGTGGACAACACCGCCGTGCGCAAATCGCAACTCGCTCGCCTGGAGGAGCTGCGGCGCACGCGCGACGTCGTCGCGGTCCAGGAAGCCCTCGCCGCCCTCACGCGCTGCGCCGAAACCGGCCAGGGCAATCTGCTCGAACTGGCAGTCGTCGCAGCCCGCCGCCGCGCCACGCTGGGCGAGATCTCTACGGCGCTGGAACGCGTGTGGGGCCGCTACCAGGCTGTCACCCGCACCATTTCCGGCGTATACTCGGCTGAAAGCAAGATGGACGAAAACTTCCAGAAGGCCCGCCACATGGCGGATGAGTTTGCCGCCGCCGAGGGCCGCCGCCCGCGCCTGCTGGTGGCCAAGATGGGGCAGGACGGCCACGACCGCGGCTCCAAGGTGATCGCCACCGCGTTCGCCGATTTGGGCTTCGACGTGGATATCGGCCCGCTCTTCCAGACCCCGCGCGAGGTGGCGCGCCACGCCGTCGAGAACGACGTCCACGTGCTAGGCGTCTCGTCGCTGGCGGCCGGCCACAACACGCTGGTGCCGCAAGTCATCGAAGAACTCAGGAAGCTCGGCCGCGAGGACATCCTGGTGATCGTCGGCGGCGTGATTCCGCCGCAGGATTACGACTTCCTCTACAAGAGCGGCGTGGCCGGCATCTTTGGACCCGGCACCGTGATTCCGCTGGCCGCCCAGGAGATCTTGAAAACGCTGTCTGCGAGCCCGGTGGAGACCGCATAAGTGAGGCTCCTGCGTTACACCCAGAATTGTGGGGCAGGCCCCCGGCCTGCGGCGGCCTCCCAGGCCGCCCTCTTTTGCGAGGCTTACTAAGTGGAGCCGGCGCCATCGCGCCCCCGGCGGCGCCTCCCCCGCGACGCGTACGTCGAAGGCGTGCTGCGCGGCGACCGCACGATTCTCAGCCGGGCCATCACCCTGATCGAAAGCCTGCACGCCGAGGACATCGAGCTGGCCCAGGATGTATTGGAGCAGTGCCTGCCCTACTCCGGCGATTCCATTCGCGTGGGCATCACCGGCGTGCCGGGCGCCGGCAAAAGTTCCCTCATCGAAGTGCTGGGCGTGTACCTCACCGGCGAGCGCGCGGAGAAAGTCGCCGTGCTGGCGGTGGACCCCTCCAGCCAGGTATCGCGCGGCAGCATCCTGGGCGACAAGACGCGCATGGAAACGCTGGCCAACGACGACCGCGCCTTCATCCGGCCGTCGCCCTCCGGCGGATCGCTGGGCGGCGTGGCCCGCCGCACCCGCGAAACCATGCTGCTCTGCGAGGCGGCCGGATATCGCAACGTATTGGTCGAAACCGTGGGCGTGGGCCAGTCGGAAACCGCCGTCCGCTCCATGGTCGATTTTTTCCTGCTGCTGATGCTGGCGGGCGCGGGCGACGAGTTGCAGGGCATGAAGCGCGGCATCGTCGAGATGACGGACCTCATCGCCTTCAACAAGGCCGACGGCAACAATCGCGCGAAAGCCGAAGCCGCCCGCTGCGAGTATGAGAGCGCGCTGCACCTTTTCTCCGTCTCCGGTACGGGCTGGACGCCGCGCGTGATTACCTGTTCGGCGCGCGCGCGCGAGGGCATCGCCGAAATCTGGGATGCCGTGCTCGAACATAACGCCTGGCTGAGCAGCACGGGGCAACTCGCCGGCTATCGCCAGCAGCAGGTGAAGAGCTGGATGTACGAGTTGATCGAACAGGCTCTGCGCGACGAGTTCCTGCAGCACGCCGGCGTGCGCGAGAAGCTGGCGTCTTACGAGCAGGACGTGCTCGCCGGACGCCTCAGCCCATTTCGCGCCGCGCGCCGCTTGATCCGGATCTATACGGAGAATCCATCATGATTTTTTCTTTCCCCTTGCTTTCGGCCGAAGAGGCTGCCGCGCTGGTCGAGCACGGCCAGACCGTCGGCTTCAGCGGCTTCACTCCGGCCGGCGCGCCCAAAGCCATCCCCATGGCCATCGCCGAACGGGCCACCGCCGAACATCAGGCCGGACGCGAATTTCAGATCGGCGTCCTCACCGGCGCTTCCACCGGCACCTCGCTCGACGGCGCCCTGGCCAAGGCCGACGCCATCAGCTTTCGCACGCCCTATCAGTCCGACCCTGCGTTGCGCGCGCGCATCAACGCCGGCCAGACCCGCTTCTTCGACATGCACCTGTCGCTGATGCCGCAGGCCACGCGCTACGGCTTTCTCGGGCCCGTGCATTGGGCCGTCGTGGAGGCGAGCGATGTCACCGCGGGTGGCGGCATCGTGCTCACATCGTCTGTCGGTTGCGCGCCCACGTTCTGCAGCAAGGCGGAGAAGATCATTATCGAGTTGAACCATCGCCACCCGCCCACGCTGCTCGGCATGCACGACATTTATGAGCCGGCCGATCCGCCGCACCGCCGCGAGATCCCTATTTATGCGGCTTCCGACCGCATTGGCTCGCCGGTGATCAAAGTGGATCCCGCCAGGATCGCCGGCGTAGTCGAGACCGCCGCTGATGACGAAACCGGCGCATTCGCCGAACCTACGCCGGTCACCGACAAGATCGGGCAGAACGTGGCCGAGTTCCTGGCCGCCGAGATCGCCTCCGGCCGCGTGCCGAAATGCTTCCTGCCGATTCAATCCGGCGTGGGCGATATCGCCAACGCGGTGCTCGGCGCGCTCGGCAAGCATCCGGACATCCCGGCCTTCGAGATGTACACCGAAGTGCTTCAGGATTCCGTCATCCGCCTGATGAAGAGCGAGCGTGTGAAATTCGCCAGCAGTTGCTCGCTGACTGTCACCCACGCGACGCTGCGCTCGGTCTACGACAACCTGGAATGGTTCCGCTCGCGCATCCTGCTGCGGCCCCAGGAAATCAGCAACAACCCGGAAGTGATCCGGCGGCTGGGCATCATCTCCATCAACACCGCGATTGAAGTGGATATCTTCGGCAACGTGAACAGCACGCACGTGATGGGACGCCAGATGATGAACGGCATCGGCGGCTCGGGCGACTTCACGCGCAACGCGTACCTGTCGGTCTTCACCTGCCCGTCCACGGCCAAGGGCGGCAAGATCTCCACCATCGTGCCGCTGGTCAGCCACATGGATCACAGCGAGCACTCCGTACAAATCGTGGCGACGGAATATGGCATCGCCGACCTGCGCGGCCGGTCGCCCTATGAGCGCGCGGTGTTGATCATCCAAAACTGCGCGCATCCCGATTTCCGCGACGAGTTGAACGGGTATCTGGAAATGGTGGAAGGCGGCCACACGCCGCAGACGCTGACGGCGGCGTTCAAGCTGCACGAGCAGTATTTGAAGACGGGGGATATGCGGGGCGTGGATTGGCGCCAGTTTGTGGGGTAAGGCGGGTATTGGGGATCAACCGAACGGGAAGCCGGGCTAGCCAGAGCAACCTGAGACTGACAGCCTCACCGTTCGCGCGCGCAGGTAGTCGGAGACAAAGGACGTTGTGTGGCCTATTCTTGGGAGGCCTGAATGGGCGGGTTGAGTTGTGCTGCCAAGCGATTACAGCTTATCGAGCACGGCCAGAATCTTGTAGGTTTCAGACTCCAATTTCTTTCCGTCAATGCTCACGGGCCACCTTAGCTTCGCTTTGTCGCCGTGAAACTGAACCTGGATGTTATTCACCAGCGGGATTTTGCAGCTGCGGCGGACCTGATCCATTCTGCTAAAATCCGTCCAATTTAGCTTGCTATCGCAGTTGACGACAGCAATACGACCATCCGGCAATTGAAGCGAAAACGTCGCGCCCCTGACGATATAGGAACCGCTGCGAGCGGGCACGGTGGTAGCGCTAGTTCGCGTTGTACCTGAGCAATTCACGCTCGCTTCACTCCCGGAGCAGTTTACGTCGGTATTCGCAGTCGAGGTTGAGTGCCCGGGCACAAAATAGGTGTAGTTCGTGTCATGATTCTGGCGGTCGATTATCGTCACATTAAGGTTGTCTGCAGCGTGAATCGGAACGAAACCCGCCAGAAGCACGACGGTGCTGACGAGGGGAACTGTCTTCGACGCGGCCATCACCTGGATCATACTAGAATTCAACCGTGAGAAACAGAACGCGCTCTCAGACAACAGGGAACCGCTGCGGCTGCCGGACGCTTACGGTATTCATCTATTAATTTAGAGAGGGCTGCAAAGTCAGGACACCGCGTTGAGCTAAGCGCGAATCTGGCAAGGATGTCGTCTCACGTTTGCCCATTTGCGAGACACAACGTCACTGGAAGACCATGCCTTCTATCTTGTGCTGATCCAAGAAGGCTCCGGTGACGGACAGGGCCGGGACAACCAAGCACTCAAGGGAGCTCGGATACCCGGCTTGCTGAATTCTCTTGACCTGTTCATCAAAGCATCTCACGTCAATTCCGCCGCGCCGCACAAATGCCATCCTTGCGCTGCCAACGTCGCCGTCGAACCAGATCAGTCGCACACCCTGACCCTGTAGCTGCCTGACCCAAGAGAGACAAGAGGTGGGAAAGCCCCAATCGAGGACGACTCGATCGTGATGTTGGCGAATTTTCAGAATGAAGTCCCTGCGGTCCGTGTCCCATATTCCTTTCAGTTCTGGATGCGGCCAGCCGCGCGGGTACCTCTCCAAATCGTAGTGTGCGAAGCCGCGCTCACGTGCCAAGTAGCGGGCGAATTCGCTCTTCCCCGTTGCGGGAATTCCGGACAGCAAGACTATAATCTGCTTAGCAACCATCACTAGATGGGGCGACCTCCTTCCCGTCACATTAAGTCGCATTATAAGACCAAACGGAGACCGATGAGGCCACGCGGGTAGCCCTTTCCTCAACGATACCTCCCGAATATCACGGGCAAATCTTGCGGCGTGTGTTCTTGCTAGGGTTGATCTCCCGGCCTAACAGCCCTTCGTCGATGTGCACTGTTCGGGAGCGCGGCGTGGCTCGTTAGAGACTCCAACCACGCAAAATCGGGACTATTCCCGCTCGACCTGCTGCCCAGCATCTTGCCGGAAAGCAGTCCGTGAGATCGAACCGCAACCATCCAGCGAGCGTCTGGATTTAGGCTAAAATATGGACATGGCCAAGGTAGTCGTCGATCCGCAGAGTTTGCCCGAGCGCGCCGTTCCTATTCCTGGCGCTAAGCCGCCGGTGTATTCACTTCCGTACAAAGACGTTGGTCACCCGGAAGAGGTCGATACATTTCGTGAGCTGATTCGGGAGATCCGGCATCAACTCCCAACGCGGCCGAAATGAGAGTTCTTCTGCTCGACACCAACGTGGTGTCGATTCTCTTCAAACCGGACCATTCTCTCCACCAGAAATGCCTGAGGATTGCAACCGGTAGCCAGTGGTTCATTTCCTTCATGACTCGTGCGGAGCTTCTGATGTGGCCGCGAGTGAACCGATGGGGTTCAAGGCGGCGCGAGGAGTTGATCCATCACATTGACCTCTGCACGACCTTGCTTCCAGATGAAGATACGTGTGTGTTCTGGGCCGACATTATGACCGATAGCCGTAACGCAGGCCGGCCCCTCACGGCGGCCGACGCCTGGGTTGCCGCCGCCGCTCTACAGTGGGACCTCGCGCTGGTGACTGCGGACTATCGCGATTTTGAGCATCTCGACGGGCTGACACTGATTCCTGTTTCGGCTTAGACCGGCGCCTCGGCTTACACTAATATTTATGCAACTCGAACCGCCGCGCGGCATGCGCGACTTCTATCCCGAAGACCTGGATCTGCGCGACCGCATCTTCGCCGCCTGGACGGATGCCTCCACCATCCACGGATTCCAGCGCTTCGAGCCGCCCGTCGTGGAATCCTTCGAGTTGCTGGCGCGCAAGGCCGGCGAAGAGGTCGCGCAACAAATCTATCACTTCGAGGACAAATCCAACCGGCAGCTTGCCCTGCGTCCCGAGGTGACGCCGTCGCTGGTGCGCATGATCAGCGCGCGGCCGCAGCAGATCTTGTTTCCAGCGAAGTGGTGGACCATCGGGCAATGCTTCCGCTACGAGCGCATGACCCGCGGCCGCAAGCGCGAGCACTTCCAGTGGAATCTCGACGTCGTCGGCGAGCCGTCGGTGCAGGCGGAAGCCTGGATTCTGGCCTGCGTCACGCACGCTCTCGGCCGGCTGGGTCTGGGGCCGCGCGACGTGCGCATCCACGTCAATAACCGCCAGGTGGTGGCGTATCTGCTGTGCGAGTTGGGCGTCCCGCGCGAGCAACATGTGGATGTCTTCATGGTGCTCGACAAGAAAGGCAAGGTACCCCTCGAGAGCCTGAAAGAAATGCTCGCCGAAAAAGGACTGGCAGCCAAGACAGCCGATGAGGTGATGGAGCAACTGGCGGGCGAGGCCGTGGACAGCCTGTCGTCCGGGCCGTTGGCCACCAGTCCGGCAGCGGAGGATGTGCGCCGCCTGCTCGACCTAGCCGGCGCCATGGGCTTCGCGGACTACCTGCGCTTCGACTTCGGTGTGGTGCGCGGCCTCGCGTATTACACCGGCACAGTCTTCGAGGGGTTCGATGCCGAGCGCCGCTTCCGCGCCATCTTCGGCGGCGGCCGCTACGATAATCTGTTCGGCGACATGACCGGCGCCCCCCGCCCGGCCGTGGGGATGGGTTTCGGCGACGTGGTCATCGCCGAGATCCTGACCGAGCTAAAGGGGCTGGCACCCGCCAAGCCGAAAGTCGAAGTGTGCGTCGGCATGTTCGACGCCGCTCTGAGCCGCGATGCCGCGCGCATCGCTGCCGACCTCGTGGCGGCTGGCATCCAAACCGATCTGGCTTTTTCCGCCGGCAAGCCTGGTAAGTTCTTCAGCTACGCAGACCGCCGCGGCGCCCGCTTCACCGTGTTCCTGGCGCCGAATGAGCTGCGAGAAGGCGCCGCGGCGGTGAAGGAGATGGCCAGCGGCGAACAGACTACCGTGCCCCTGGTTGAGTTGCCGCGTTGGTTGCAGGCTCGCCTGCGAGGCTGAGTTCTGTCTCGTGCCCGGCGAATCCCTCGCCGATGGCCCTCTTTGTCCGCAAGAAGCTGCCCAGAATCGGATCCCGCGACAAGCGCTCGGCCCGTCGCTTTTGGGCTTCCTCCTCGCCCAATTCGGCAACTTCACGTAGAAGTCGCTCTTGAATCTCCGCCTTCATCTCAACGCAGTCGAACTCTTTGCCGGCCTTCATGGCGTTACTACCTCCCGGGGTGAGTAGATCCTGGGGCTTCGGTAGCCACGCAGGCTATTCACTCCTTCGTACCCTCCGATTTTCTCAAAATGGACAATGTGTTTGAAGTTCCAACTCACCACCATGTCCACATTGGAAACGGTTGCCACGGCAATATGGGCTGCATCGTTGCTTGAGGACGGCCCCACAACCGCAGCCTCCAGGTAAGCGTCTCTGAGGTCATCCGACTCCGGCGACGTGCTAACAATCTCGACTTGCAGAGACGGCAAGCCCGCCAAAACTCCACGCACGGATTCCGGAGCCAATTCCAACTCGTCAAGTGTGACATTGGAAACGACAAGGACAAATTGGCCCTGCCGAACCTCATCAAAAAAACGAACGCTCTCGGTCTTGAATTCGTCGTCGAAGCATCCCCCGAACACCGACGTATCCGCATAAACACGCAGAGGCTTCTTCACAGTTCATTATGGCTCGGTTTTGGGCCTTGCGTTCATCCTGGGGTACTGTCCTAAAGTCGCGTGATGGAAATTTTTCGCCAGACCGTCCCCCTGCTATCGTGAAGGCATGCCAAACGTGAACCGCCAAGACCTGGAGGCGCTGCGAAATATGGTTTCGCAGGCGCACCTGATCGTTTCCACCGAACCGCTGATTGATGGCGGAATCCCACGCCTCCGCGAATTGTTGGATATCGCCGAACGACTGGCAGATTTCCTGCTTACCGCCAAACTGGATACGCCGCCCCGAAACAAGCGCCGTAAACGTGCCGCGTAAAACGCCATATCGCTACTTTTGAATGACGGGCTGGCAAAGCCTTATGAAATACGGCCAGACCAGTTCCGCGCGGACGCTTATATCGTAGACGTGACCACATTCCGACTTCAAGGGCCGAAAGTTCACAACTGCGGTGACCTGCGAAGCGCCGATTGGCCGTCCCGTTCGGAGGTTCGTCAAGGCGGCAAGCGCGACTTTGCCACCCGATTGTATCGGCACTATTGGGACGGGGCTGGAGCACACTAGGGCGTAATGCGCCGTCGGGACCAGCGGATCGTACCGACTCGTTACGACCGAATGCTCTGGCAGACGGTAAAGCAGGGCAACCTGCGCCTTACGCTTCGGCTAGTGCTTTACGGGAACAATGAGGGACCAGCCTCTTTTCCCATAGTCCTTGGCGTAGACTCGATAACCGTCCCTGTCCGTGTACCATGCTCGATAGATGAGCCGATACCCGGCAGGGATGGGTTGTTTGACTTCATTTCCCATGACCCTGGTTTCTCCTTTCCGCCAGCTAGGTACATGCTGACGGGCTTACGCCAGCCTTCCCTAAAATCAAGCGGAAAGTTTTCCAGGTCCCTGCTGGGAGCATCTCTATAATGGCCTATGGCCGTCCCCGTTGTCAAGCCTATTAATCAATCCGTTGCTATGCGCGTCATTACGTGGTATGGTTTAGACATGGCTATCGACATCAGGACCATCGACGACCAAGTGAAACGGCACCAGGACCAAATCAGGCGGCTCCAGGAAATCAAGCGCATGGCATCGGACCCGGAAATGCTCACGCTCCTAGAGGGCCTGGTAACAAAGAATGGCAGTATCGCATCCGAAGCGCCTAAGCAGACGGCTCCGAAGTTTGGCGGGCGTAAAGATGTGCTGAGCGAAGCGGTGATGCTGGCTATAGCGGCGCTTCCACAGAACCGTTTCACGGCGGCGTATTTGGTTGACCGCATGCTTAAGGCAGGTTTCCAATTCGTGGCAGGAAACCCGCATTTTGCCGTGACCGGCGCTCTGAGGCGGCTTGCGGCGAAAGGGAAAATAAGAGTTGCTATGCATGGCAGCGGACGTAGAGCGACAGAATACGAGCGGATGTTAAGCGCTACGGAGACTTCCGGCGATCAGAAACAACAGCAATCGCGGAGCAAGGATGGGGGCCGTGTCCAACAGGTCGCCCAGTTCCTTCGGGAGCATGGCAGCGCCAAGCGCAGTGTGATTCAAAAGGAAACCGGCATTCCACTCGGAACTGTTTGCTCGGTGTTAAATGACAAGTCGCGGTTCAAGAGATTGGAGGATGGGCGATGGGATAACGTCGGGGCCTGATGGCTCTTGGCAATCGCCCTCCTCAAAAGTTCTGCCGTAAAACGCAGAAAAGCCCCGCTATCGTCCCAAAGTCTCGCAAGGGCCAAAGACGGCGGCGGGGCCTTATCCCACAGAAAGGAGCGCTTTCTATGAAATGGTCGTTTAAACGGAAGCCGGGCGGGTTCAAGCTTTGGATTCAGCTCGGTGGCCTGAGACTGCGCCTTGACTATCCATCTTCAGCGGGCTTGACCCGCTGATGTAAACGTGCGGGGGGCTTCAGAGGAATACTCCGTCCCCCCACGTCCCCATTATACCGTCGTTTCCTTCGCTTTGGCCCAACGGGCCTGCACGGCCTTGCGTGCGCTCTCGCTGCGCTGCTCCGGCGTCATGGTTTCGAGGCGGCGTTTGCCGCCAACTATACCACCCTTTTGGCCAATCTTCGCTAGGTATTCCCGCATTCCTGGTGGAAGCCGTTTTCTGCCCATGCCCCAAGTTTATACGAAAGCGGGTCTGGAAGTCAACAGGAAAATAATTCTGTTGTTTCTCCGTTTTCCGCTTGACATACGAAAGCCGCTTTGGTAAAATATGATTGTGAAGCAAGCCACAGAAACCAAACCCACAATGACCTGTCCCGCCTGCCAAGGAACGTGCAAGCGCTTCGCGGTAAACCGCAACGGCAGCCTCCGTTTTCGCTGCGTCGATTGCAAACGGACTTTCACAGAAGAACAATCGAAGCCCTTCGGCAAGATGACCACTCCGGTAGACAATGCCCTGGTAGCGCTCGGGATGCTCCTGGAGGGAAACAGCGTCCGGGCGACGGAGAGGCTTACCGGCCTGCATCGGGACACGATTCTGCGGCTCCTGGTGGCAGCAGGCGAGAAGTGCGAAAAGCTCATGGGCCGTCTGCTGGTTAATATCCCGGTTTCGGATCTTCAACTCGATGAAATCTGGAGCTACGTAGCGGTCAAGGAAGGCCACAAAACGCCCGCACAGAAGGACGATGAGAGCACTGGCGACGTGTACACGTTCGTGGCGATTAACGCCATCACAAGTTGGTTGTGAACTTCACGATGGGCAAGCGCAATCAACAGACCACCGATACGTTCATCGAAGGCGTCCGCCATGCGACGATACCGGGCCAGCGCTTTCAAGTGACGACCGATGGTTTCCAGCCCTACGTTTCGGCAATCACCACCACGTTAAGCGACCGTTGCGACTATGCCATGCACATCAAAGTGTACGGCCAATCCGAGGATGGCGAGCGCCGGTACAGCCCCGCTGAAGTCGTCAGTTCGGAGAAAGTCCCAGTCATGGGCAACCCGGATAAAAAGCGGATTTGTACGTCCCACGTGGAGCGCCAGAACCTCACGATGCGGATGCAAATCCGCCGCTTCACCCGCTTGACGAACGGCTTCTCAAAGAAGTGGGAGAACCACTGGGCAGCGGTTTGCTTGTGGTTCGCATACTACAATTTCTGCCGGGTTCACCAGACCTTGCGCGTAACGCCCGCGATGGAAGCGGGCCTTACGAATCGCATCTGGAAAGTGGCGGACCTGCTGGCATAGTGCCCCATGATAGAATACGCCCTTTCTGCGGCGTAGTTGCGGATCATGAAATACGAAAGGTCGCATGCCGAATTTGCGATTTGGCGCAAGAAAGTGGACAAGTCTATTTTGAGCAAAGCGGCACGACTATTCCTGAATGGGCATGCAAGATGTGGACGCTGCCCGGTCTGTTCGGCGGAATCACTAGGCGGGACCAGCCAGAAGCCAGCGCGCGGGTAACGTTTCAGGAGCAGATCTATAGCGCGTGGGTTACAGCCGCGCCCCATGGTCGCACAAACCCCGCATATCGCCTGTGGTTTGACCCAGCCCTATCCTATGAATTGAAGCAGGCGTTTCTCATGAGCTACATGCGGTCTCTTGAGGATACCTTAGGGGACTCACAGGATATCGAAGCGGCCATCCCGTTTTACGAATTTCTGGACATCGAATTCGATCCTAGAGAGAGACTGTTCCGCTTTGTTGCGCATTTCACGGTGCGGCCAGCATTTCCGCATTTGTTCAAACGCTTGCTCGGATCACCGGCAATCAAAACCATAGAGGATGAAATCGAAAGGAAGAGCACGCATCGGATACATAAGCAGGATTGGAAGCCCCGTGCGGAATTGCCATTCGAGCTTGGCGCAAAGAACGTCATCTATTTTCTGCTTGCCACGGAAACCAAGCGCTTCTATATTGGGGAAGCCCGCGATTTGGTCAAGCGGCTTTTGCAAGCCCATCCGTCCATCCCTGATTGGGACTACTTCCGCTATGACGTGCTCCCGCCTGTGCTCGACCCATATAGGGTCATGCTGGAACGGATGCTCATCAGGGATTTCGCGGCGGTGCTGAGCAGTACGACCGGGATTGAGTGTCGGGACATCGGCGGTCACGTGCTCACGAACGATAAAGTTGATAAGTAACCCTCAATCCATAACGCCATACCGTCTTTGACATGGGAGCTATAATCAGCGTCTAGAGGAGGTTCGACATGGCAAAAGTAGCGCCGTATCACACGAACTCACCGGAATATCCGCCCAAGCATCGAAACGTCTATCACGACCATGACGATTGCCCGGATGGAAAACGCATCCTGGATAGGCATCGCATAACCGGGAGCACTGGCGGCAAGCCCCGCTGCGATGAGTGCATAAGACTCGGCTAGGGCATCCGCTTTCTAAAGACCACTTCCCAATACGGGCCGGTTGGCTCATCGCCATCAAGCACGTGCCACACGCGCCGCAACGACTGGATTGGGAGTCCGTAGGCAAGGCATACCCCAAGAGCGCGCCACCCGGCCTCTGGGGTGCCATGAAAGGCCACCGTAGGCTCTGGGTATGCGTGACCGGGACCGCCCTCACAGGACTCGAATGTCTCGATACCGGCTTCCTGGAGGCGCTTTACCGCTTGCCGGATACCGGCGTCGATCACTGCCGGGTTTCGTGGCGACGGAGGCGGTTCCTTGATTTCTTCAATTAGCGCTACAGACCGGGCCGTCCGATGAACCGGCGCGCATTGAAGGATCTTGACTTCAGCGTCCGTCGTCCGCTTGGCGCTCTTGGCTGGGGTTGGCGTTTTCATGCGTCACGCGACTTTAGGACAGTACCCATCCTGGCGTGGGGAATCGGCGGGGCGGCCGGTTGGCGCAGGGCAGACGTCACGTCCTGAGCGCCTACGCACGCGCCATTCTGTCTTCTGGCTCCTGTCTCCTGACTCTGATCTGTGACTTCCAGTTAAGTCGTGTATTTTCAATATCCGCAGCCGCCGCGAAAATTGCGGCCGCAGGCGGTCCGCCGTCGACGCCGGCGCCGTTTAGTCACAGGCTGTTCAATCCGGCACCGCCGGTGGCTGGGCTGACTTCTGTCTCTTTCACTCCACCGTGACCACCGCATCCTCCGGATAAGCATGCATGCCGAATTCGGGCACGTCGAGTCCCTCGCGTTCCACCTCGGGAGCCACGCGCATGGGCTTTATCTTGTTCACGACGAAGAAGACCACATAAGTCGCGCCGAACGCCCACAACGCGCACAGCGTGGCCCCGCCGAGCTGGCATACGAACTGGCGGGTATCTCCATGCAGCAAGCCCGTAACACCCTGGCCGGCGTGTCCGAGGTAAGTGGTGGCGCCGACGCCGTTCCAGCCGGAACCATAAGTGCCATCGGCGAAGATGCCGACGCACACCGCCCCCAGCCAGCCGCAGAAGCCGTGCACCGAAATAGCGCCGCAGGGGTCGTCGATCTTAGTCACGCGCTCGTTGAAGAGTACACCCATGCATACCAGTATCCCAGCCAGCACGCCAATAACAACCGCGGAATTGGGAGACACAAAGGCGCATGGCGCGGTGATCGCCACCAGGCCGGCCAGCATCCCGTTGCAGGCCATGGTCACATCGGGCTTGCCAAACATGAAGTACCAAACCAGCAGGGCTGTCGCCGAAGCCGCCACGGCGGCCAGGTTCGTGTTGATGGCAATCACGGAAATGCGCAGATCCGTCGCGCCCAGGGTTGAGCCGGGATTGAAACCCATCCAGCCGAACAGCAGGATGAAGGTGCCGGTGACCACGTAGACCAGGTTGTGCGCCGGGAATGCGCGCGGCTTTCCGTCCTTCCCGTACTTGCCGAGGCGCGGCCCCAGAATGACGGCCAGCGCCATGGCACAGAATCCGCCCACCGCGTGCACCACGGTGGATCCCGCGAAATCGACGTAGCCGTGACCCAAATGCAGCGTCGAGCCCACTTGCGATAACCATCCGCCGCCCCACACCCAGCAGCCGAAAACCGGATAGAGAATGGCGCCGACAAACAGCTCGCAGAGCAGAAACGCCCAAAATGTGATGCGCTCGCAGATGGCGCCGACGATGATATAGCCGG
>OBLT010000523.1_pt1 | contig 24946 bp, 26 predicted proteins | sample 1518721 | NCBI WGS metagenome assembly OBLT01 (sample SAMEA3539307, study PRJEB22396) | soil metagenome | biome: tundra; feature: field; material: soil | place: USA | collected 2010-05 | depth 0.15 m | reverse complement strand
GACCCAGGCAGACACGGCAATGACCGAGTCTGCCTCGCCCGCGAGCATCCCCTTCGGGTCGCAGGACACGCTGTCGGCAGCGGGACTGCCGGGCGACGCGACGGGGACGGTGACCTTCACCTCGGGTGGATCCGCGCTCTGCACCGCCACCCTGCCCGCGATCACGTGCCCGACGGCTGCGACGCTGGTGCCGGGGACGTATCCCGTCACCGCGACCTACTCGGGTGACAGCCACTACAACGGCAACACGGCATCCGGCGCGAGCTTCACGGTCACCCGCGACATCGTCGACCTCCTCGAGTCGGCGGCTCCCGCCACGATCGTCTACGGCTCGACCGACACCATCTCCGCGCTGGGACTGCCTGCGGGCGCCACCGGGACGGTGACGTTCACGTCCGGCGGCACGACGCTGTGCGTGGCCACGCTCGCAGCAACGAGTTGCCACACGGTGGCCACGCTGACGCCGGCGACCTACCCAGTGACGGCCGCCTACTCGGGCGACACCTTGAACGCCCCCGCAACCGCAACCGGCGCGCAGTTCACGGTCATCAAGGCGGATACGCACATCACGGTCACCGTCTCGCCCGCGTCCACGATCAGAGGACAGACCGTCACGGTGTCGGTCGCCGGCCTCCCGCCCGGCGTGTCCGGGACGATCACGTTCACCTCCGGTGGCCTGGTGCTCTGCACCGCGACGCTGCCGGCGCTGAGTTGCACCACGACGATCAACTTCAACCCCGGCACCTATCCCGTGACCGCCACGTACTCGGGTGATCCCGACTACAACGGATCGACCGCTGCCGGCAGCGGCCTGGATGGTGTGCTCTCCGTGGTTGAGGGCATCGCCGATCCCTCGACCGGCGCAGGTCCGATGGGCCAGCGGGGCCTGCTCGGTGCGGCGATGATCATCCTCGGGACCGGCATGATGGTGGTCTCGCGGGGCCGGCGGCGGCGCAACCGGAAGATCTGACCCGAGGCGCGGTCCCGAGTCCCGAGATCGGGCGGTCGCAGGCGCCGGTGCGCGTGAGAGTAGGCTCGTGGGCAGCCATGACCACCGCTGCAACGAGCGTCACCGACCGGAGCCCGCTCCACCGGATGACGCAGACCACGCCCACCTGCCTCTGGAATGACTCGGCGTCGATCGAGGAGCTCACGTACGCGATCGAGCAGGGCGCTGTCGGCGCCACGTGCAACCCGGTGATCGCCATGGCGGTGCTTGCGGCTGATACGGCCACATGGCGTCCGCGCACGGAGACCCTGATTCGCGAACTGCCCACCGCGACCGAGGACACCATCGCCTGGAGGCTGGTGGAGGAGCTGTCGATCAGAGCGGCGCGGTTGCTCGAACCGATCTTCGAGGCACAGCACGGGCGCAACGGGCGGCTGTCGATTCAGACCGATCCCCGGTTGTTCCGCGACAGCGATGCGATCGTCGAGCAGGCACTCGCCTTCAGCACGCTTGCCCCGAACATGATCGTGAAGATTCCCGTGACCCGCGCCGGAATCGTGGCGATCGAGGAAGCGACATACCAGGGGATCAGCATCAACGCGACCGTCAGCTTCACGCTCCCGCAGTGCATCGCTGTTGCCGAGGCCGTGGAGCGCGGACTCCGGCGCCGCGAGCACGAGGGCAAGGACATCGCGTCCATGGGTCCGGTGTGCACGATCATGGTCGGCCGCCTTGACGACTGGCTCAAGGCGTCAATGGAGCGGGATGGGATCGCCATCGATCCCGGGTACCTCGAGTGGGCGGGTGTGGCGGTGTTCAAGAAGGCGTACGCGATCTTTCGCGAGCGTGGCTACCGGATCAGGCTGCTGTCAGCAGCGTTCCGCAATCACATGCACTGGAGCGAATTCATCGGCGCCGACGCCGTGGTATCCCCGACGTCCGCGTGGCAGAAACGCATCAATGCCAGCGATATCGAGGTTGTTCCCCGCATTGACAACCCGGTCGATCCGAAGGTGGTGGACGAACTGCTCGCGCACTTCGATGACTTTCGCCGCGCGTACGCCGAGGACGGCCTCAGCGTCGAGGAGTTCGACGGTTTCGGTGCGACGCGGCACACGCTGCGCCAGTTCTGCGCAGCGTGCGGCGACCTGAACGCATTCGTGCGTGATGTGATGATCCCCGACCCAGGTCGAGGCTAGGCATCATCGACACGACGTCGTTGATCCGCGCGGGCGAGCAGACCACGTACATCTCGCTCGAGCTGATCGCGGCGCACGGTGGGGAATCGATTGCGCTCGAGGCTGGAAACGAGCGGCTGGCGGTCATCCTGTCCGGGCGTGCGTCGGTCACGTTCGACGGACGGGGGTCCGGAACAGCCGGCGGCCGGGCCGACGTCTTCGACGGCGCGGGTGACGCCATCTACCTCCCGCCGTCATCCTCGGCGGAGCTCGTGCCGACGGGCGATGGCGATGCGACGGAATTCCTCGTCGCGGTCGTGGCTGCGCCGGCCGGTTCGCAGCCGCCCGGCCCTGCGCGTGTGATCCCTGCTGCGTCACAGCACGAGGCCGTGGTGGGACGCGACAGTTGGGGCCGCACGGTGCGAACCATCCTCGGACCGGACGATCCCGCGTCGCGACTCATCGTCGGCGAAACGGTGCACAACGGCACCGGCACATGGTCGTCGTTCCCGCCGCACCGGCACGACCGGGAGTCAGCGGATGAGGCGCGGCTCGAGGAGGTCTACTACTACCGCGTGCACCCCAACAATGGCTTCGCTGTGCAGGTCCGCTACGACACCGACAGCGGGAGCGAGGACCTGCGAATCGTGCGCGATGGGGATGCCGCGGCGATCACGTCGGGCTTCCATCCGGTCGTCGCCGCGCCAGGTCACGGTCTCTACTATCTCTGGGTGTTGGCTGGGGAAGCGCGAGCGATGCGTGTATACCTCGATCCACGCTATCGGTGGGTCAACGCACCGGCTCCGTAGACGATTCCGCGACGCATCTGGTGAGCGGATCAGCAACGAGTCGTTGCTGGCCGCGTGGAGATTCGTGCCCGGTGGGACGGGAAGCGGCGATCCGCGATGGGAGTGGGCGCAATCACGGAGCCGCTACTCCCCATCCACGCGCCGGGACTTTGGGGCGGGTGTCTGCCGGCATCGTGCAGGGTGGCGCCGGATCAGTAAGGCCCGGGCATGACTGTGACCACCTCGAATGGCGCGAGTCTGCCCGCTACCGTACGTACCCGCTGTTGCTGTCTTTATTACGGGCAACGGCACAGGCTCAGTGAGCATGAGTCCGCCGAGCGCGGGACGTCGCGACCAACTATTGAGGAGTAGACAGATGATCTTTCTCGGCATCGTGCTGCTGATAATCGGCTTTGTTGCAAGTGTCCCAATCTTCTGGACCATCGGCATCGTCCTGGTCTTCATCGGGATCGTCCTCGAGCTCATGGGAATGGCAGGACACGCGGTGGCTGGCCGACGCCACTACTACTGAGCGGGCCGGCACGCGCCGACTCCCGCCCTCGCGGCGGGTGCCGCGACAAACCTGGCAGGCATCCCACGGCAGAACATCAAGGCGGCAACGACCACGTTGTCACCGACGATCGTCGGTGACAATGCCTGATATGAAACGACTCGTCCTCCTGGTGGTACTCGGCGGCGGCCTTGCCGCGTGCGGTGCGACGCCCTCGGTGAGCCCCACCGCCGCCCCCGTGCAATCGTCCATCGCGACACCAACGCCGACCGCCACGCCGAGCTCGAGCCCGACTGCGACGCCGCCGGCGACGCCCACCCCCTCACCGGCGCCGAGCCCCAAGCTCACCACCACCTGCGCGGTGACCGGAACCGCCCAGGGCGGCAGCGTCTCCTGGACGGGCACAGGCGCCTCGTGGCAGCTGCTCATCTCCCCTGGCGGCATCGTGGTGAACCCGACGAACACGAGCGGCGAGTACGGACCCCTCAACGCGGGCACCTACACGTATGAGTTCAAGGATGCCGGCGGGAACGCGGTCATGCACGGGCAATTCCAGGTCGCGGCATGCGCCACGTGATGATCGATCAGCATCGTTCATGTCCGGTGCTCGGCGGGGTCCCATCCAGCTGACCTAGGCGATTGGCTCTTCACGGGACCTTTGCCCGGGCAACGCAATGCCCTCCGGCCCTGTTCACCACCAGAGACGAGATGGAAACTGTGAGCAGGAGGTCCGAACGCAGAGATGATCCGCGCCCGTCTGATGACCGCTCTGGCGCTCGTGGCCGGTGGCCTTGCCGCGTGCAGCAGCGCTTCGCCGGCCACTCCGACGAACACGGTGTCAATCGGCAGTGCCGGTGTCCATCTCGGTACCCCCGCCGTGGTCGTTGCGGCGACTGATCAGAACACCTTCAACCCCGTGACCGTGACGGTGACCGCCGGCGAGATCGTTGAGTGGAGGGACGACGGTTCGGTCGCTCACAACATCATCTTTGCCGACGACTCGTCGATCGGGGATCCTGTGATCGATGGTGGCGGCGGTTCGTGGCAGGTGAGATTCACCACCCCGGGCACGTACCAGTACGCGTGCACGATTCACACGGGAATGCTCGGCACGGTTGTTGTGACCTCCGGATAGCCACCCAGGCTGGCCGGCGGGTCTCGCCTGGCTCTATGCTGCGCCGTCGTGGCCCAGCAACGCGATCTCGACGTGGTCGTCTTCGGTGCGACTGGGTTTGTCGGCCGGCTGGTCGCCGCTTACCTGGCGCGTCACGCCCCGGACGAAGTGCGCGTCGGACTCGCAGCGAGGTCCCAGGAGAAGCTGTCCGCGCTCCGCTCCGGACTCGGACCGAGTGCCGAGTCGTGGCCACTCATCGTGGCCAACTCCGATGACACGCGCTCGCTCACAGCGCTTGCCGGCAGGACACGCGTGGTGGCGACCACTGTGGGCCCATATCGAAAACACGGGCTGCCGCTGGTGATGGCATGCACCGATGCGGGCACGCACTACGCCGACCTCGCCGGCGAGGTCGCCTTCATGCGCGAGAGCATCGACACGTGTCACGACGAAGCCGCGCGGACCGGCGTGCGCATCGTTCATGCGTGCGGATTCGATTCGATCCCGTCGGACCTGGGAGTCCTGCTGCTGCATCAGGCAGTCGGGGCCGACGGCGCGGGCGATCTCGAGGACACCACGCTCGTCGTGAAGATCATGAAGGGAACGCTCAGCGGTGGAACCATCGACTCCATGCGAGTACAGCTCCAGGAGGCCCGCGCAGAACCGAGCGTTCGCCGGCTCGTCGCTGATCCGTATGCGTTGAGCCCCGATCGCGCTGAGGAGCCGGCACTTGGCGACGAACGCGACCTGCTGTCCGTCCGCCACGACAGCGACCTGGGCATGTGGGTCGGTCCCTTCCTGATGGCAGGCTCGAACACGCGCGTGGTGCGGCGCAGCAACGCGCTGCAGGGCTGGGCGTACGGGCGGCATTTCCGGTATCGGGAGGTGACCGGGTTCGGGAGCGGTGTCCCGGCTCCGTTCAAGGCGGCCGGGATGGCGAGCATGGTCGTCGGTCTGGCGGCCGGCCTCAGCTTTGGGCCATCGCGTGCGGTCCTCGGACGCGTGCTGCCGGCTCCTGGTGAGGGGCCGAGCGAAAAGGCTCGCGAAGCGGGGTCGTTCCTGGTCGAAATCCATTCCCGGACGTCGAGTGGGAAGCGGTATATCAGCCGCGTGGGAGCGCGTGGTGACCCGGGTTACGCCGCGACGTCGGTGATGCTCGGCGAGTCGGCGCTGTGCCTGGCCTTCGACGAGGAGCGTCTCCCGGCGCGCGCCGGCGTCCTCACTCCGGCGACGGCAATGGGAACGCGGCTGGTTGAGCGGCTCCAGGTGGCGGGAATGACCCTGAGCGCCCAGCCTGCTGGGGCCTGAGAGAACGACACCGACTCGCAGATCGGGTGCGCCAAACAGCGCCGGGCGCTGCTCGACCTGCCGGCAATGGAGGAAGACACGATGACCACCGCCGACGAAGACGAGGTGAACAACTCCGAACTGCCGAGCACGACGAGAACCGAGGCGTTCAGCGACGGCGTGCTTGCCATCGCGTTGACCCTGCTGGTGTTGGATCTCGCCGTTCCTGCGAGTGAATACAACGATCTTGGGTCGGCCGTGTTGCGCCTCTGGCCCGCATATGTGAGCTTTCTGGCGTCGTTCGTCTTCATCGCGGTGATATGGCTCAACCACCATGCCGCGAAGTCAGGCGAAATCGACGGATCGTGACGTGTCCCACAGCGGGGTGATCCGCATGACGGATGCGTTGCCAGCCGTCGAGCCCGAGACGGGCGACGGCCGGACACCGACGCGTCGGCGTCGCAGCTTGGTCATCACAAGCATCGTGGTGGTGCCGATCGCGATCGGCGTGTTGGTCAGCACCGTGCTGTACTCGACTCGAGTGACACCGTCACTGCCGGTGTTCGCGCCATTGCCGTCGCCGAGCGCGATGGATGCGTTCATCACCGACGGTCAGGTGCTGATCGTCGAGCCGGCAACTTCGGCACCAGTGTCGGTGCGTGCCGGACAGAAGATCGAGATCGTCCTGAACACGGGCATCGGACAGACGGTGTCCACGCTCGACCCGTCAGCCCTCGAAGCAGTCGCCAATCCACTGTGTCACTTCACGCCCGTCTGCGGTGTGACGGGCGCAGGGTCGTGGACATTCCTGGCCCGGCACTTGGGGACGACGGATCTCCATGTCATCTTCGGCACGGGCGCCTGCCCCCAGCGCTCGAGCTGCCCGCGATTGCTGCAGCTGCTGATTCCGATCACGGTGATGCGCGCTACCTGAGCACCATCATCACGGTGGCGCGGTGGTGCAACTCTCGTGACGCGACGCGGATTAGTGACGTCGGGCACGCTCTGCTACTCATGTCCGGACAACCCCCATGACAGCGAGCACGAAGAAGACATGACATCTGATATCTGGCCGTCCGTCGTCTCGACCCTGATCATGAGGTCGTGAGCGAGATCGTCGGTCAGCTATCCCCGCCCCCACGCCAGAGTCGCTTCCTTGCGCTGGCCCCGATCGTCGTCTTTGACGTCGCCGGACCGCTCGCCGTCTACTACTCGCTGACCGCCAACGGCTTCTCGACGGTTGGTGCCCTGATCCTGAGCGGTCTGCTCCCTGTCTGCGGCATCGGGCTCGCGGTCATTCGCCATCGGCGCCTCGACGCCATCGGGGCTCTCGTTCTCACCGGGATCGTCGTGGGCACCGTGCTCGGCCTGGTGAGTGGCAGTGCGCACCTGGTACTGCTGGACGGCACCATCCCGACTGTCGTCTTCGGTGCGGTCTGCCTCGGCTCGCTGTGGACCCGTCGACCCTTGATGTTCCGCTTCGCGGTCGAATTCATTGGCGCCGACACACTCGAAGGTCGCGCCTTCGCCGACAAGTGGCGCTACGCGGAGTTCCGCCACGCGTTTCGGGTGACAACGGTGGTCTGGGGCCTCTCATACATCGCTGAAGCCGCTGTACAACTCGTGATCATCCAGCTCGCGTCGACCACCTTCGCCAAGACCACGTCACAGGTGCTGCCGCTCCTGTTCACCGGCGCGGTGATTGCCTGGAACATCTCGTACGCCAAACGTGGCCAGCGACGAGGTGCCCTGCTGGAGGCCGCCGCTCGCGCTCGCGGTGATGGAGCCCCCGAGATGCCGGCGTAGCGGTACCGCGCGCGAAAGCGCCGGCGCTCAGTCGTCGTCGCCGCAGGCGTGCGCGTTCGAGACGGCCTGCAGCTCATCGAAGATCCGTCGCACGACCGCCGAGTGCGTCGCAGCCGATGCCAGGGTCGCGAGCTCGCCGTCGATGGCCGCCAGGATGGCGTCGACCTCTTCGCCACTGACGAGCACGTCCATCGATTCAGCGGCACGCTCGACATCCGATGCGCCATACGCCACGCGGACGGTGATGCGATGTGCCGGGGTGGCGACTGTCGCTGCGCTGGTCATGTGTGCATGGTCACCCTCGCTCGCTGGCTTCGCCAGTGCCGTTGGTCCCAAAAACCCCTCGGGGGGGTGATCGCAGAGCCACGCATGCCAAGCGACCTTCGGTCCTCGGGTGAGGACTTTCGCCTCTGTTGGCGGCGGCATGCGGTGGCGGATGGTGGGATTGGCGGAGACCCACCAGTCTCCCAAGCATGAGGAGAACACACCATGCGAAAAGCCATGACGAAGACCGTGCGAACGCGCCGGCTAACGCGCAATCCTGAGGACGGCCTGCTGAACAAGACCTGGGCCGGCATCGCTCGACGGGAGGAAGCGGTGCTCAACGCCGCCACCGAGGTGGTTGAGACCCTGCCCGCCCCGGCAGACGTCATCGACGGCGCCCTGGCGTTCGCCGCCAGGACCCTGAAGGCGCAGCGGGAAGCGCTTGTGCCACTCCTCCAGACTGTCACGCCCGAGATGGCAATGGGCCGCTCGGCTCCCACCGTCGCCGAAGCTGTCGCATCAGCATTCGGCCTCGCTGAACGGGTGCTCGAGACGCAGCGGAAAGCGCTCCGCGGGATGATCGAAACGGTCACGCCGCCGCTTTCCAGGCACGCCAGGCGGGCAAATGCCGCCCCGGCGCCCCCGAAGCCCGCAGTCGCACGCCGCGCCGTGCGCCGCGTCGCCGCGAGGAAGACGACGAGCGTCCGCGGCTAAAGTTCCCCACTCCAGGAGGGCTTCGCGACCTCACGTGAGGCTCGCGGAGCCCTTTGCGTGATGTCGCCTAGTGGGCTCCGACGATCAACGCCCGCACCGCGTCCACCACCAGCTGGACCGCGATGGCGGAGAGGAGGAGCGCGAGGACGCGGGTCAGGAAATCGACGAACGCCGGTCTGAGAAGGCGCGCCAGCTGCCCCGCGAGCAACAGGATGACCGCCACCGCTGCCACCACCGCCACCACCCCGAGGGTCACGCCGATCCGGCCGGCGACGTCGCTGTGACGGTTGGCGAGGACCATCACCGCGGCGATCGCGCCTGGACCGGCGAGCAATGGGGTGGCGAGGGGAACCAGCACGATGTTGACGTTGCCGCTCACCTCCCCCGAGCGTCCGCGGAACATCTCGAGCGCAACGAGCAAGAGGAGGAGACCGCCGGCGATGGCGAGACTTTGAATCGAGACGTTGAGGTAGCTCAGGAGAATGCGTCCGAACAGCGCGAAGACCGCGATGAGCAGGCCGGCCGTGGCGGCGGCCTGGACCGCGGCCCAGCGCCGCTGGGCAGGTGTCCGCCCAGCCGTCAGCGCAACGAACATCGGGACCGTTCCGAGCGGATCCACGATCACGAAGAGCGTCACGACGGTCTCTGAGAACGCGAGCCAGTTCACGCACGGAAGCCTAGTGGTATTCCGACCGAGCCGTCACGAATTGCCGGCAGGGCTCAGGCGACACCGCAGCGCGTCGCTGCCAGCGTGCACCTCCGCTTGCGCACAGCTGCTGTGGCACGCGCCTCAGCGGGCCTGGGATGCTCCCGCTGCCAACGCCGCCAGCGCGGGTACCGGTGTCGGCACCGCGACGTTGTGCTCGAGCAGCCGTCGCATCGCGAGCGGCGACAGCGGTTGTCCGAAGAGGAATCCCTGAGCCAGCTCGCAGCCCAGTTCGTGGAGCTCGTTGAGGCACTCCTCGGTCTCGACGCCCTCGGCGATGACGCTCAGGCCGAGACCGACTCCGAAATTGAACACAGAATGCGCGAAGCCGATCGACGTCGTGGGCCCGCACAGCGATGCGGTGAACGATCGGTCGATCTTGAGGATATCCACCGGGAAGTCACGCAGCCGGCTGAGCGATGAGTGTCCGGTCCCGAAGTCGTCGAGCGCGATGCGCACGCCCAGCTCGCGAAGCTCGTTGAGGCAGCCGATGATCGGCTCCGTGTCGTTGATGATGTCGGCTTCGGTCACCTCGACGATGAGGCGGCGCGCGTCGAGTCCCGTTTCCCGGAGCACCGTGCGCACGGTGTCGACGAAGTCCGGCTCGCGAAGCTGGCGGACGGCGACGTTGACGCTCACCGCGACTGGATCGATGCCATCGATCGACGGCCAGTCGCGCGCCTCCTCGCAGGCGCTGCGCAGCACCCATGCTCCGACCTGGGTGATCAGCCCCGTCTCCTCGACGAGGCTGATGAAGTCGTCCGGCAGGACCGTCCCGCGCGTGGGATGCCGCCAGCGGAGCAGCGCCTCGGCAGCAACCACCGAGCAATTCGAGACGCGCACGATCGGCTGATACACCAGCTCGAATTCGACCGACTCCACCGCGTGGTACAGGTCGGCCTTGAGCCGGTGCCGGTGCTGCACCGCCGCGTACATCGCCGGCTCGAACAGCTCCCAGCGAGACTTGCCGGAACTCTTGGCGGTGTACAGGGCGAGGTCGGCGTTCTGGAGCAGCTCCTGACCGTCGCACCCGGTGTCGACGGCCGTCGCGATGCCGATGCTCGCGTGGGTCAGCACCTCCTCGGTGGCGATGGTGAACGGCTCGCGGAGTGCCTCGATGACCCGCTCCGCGATACGCACGGCAGTCGGCGCGCCGTCGATGCCGATGAGCAGCACGGCGAATTCGTCGCCGCCCAAACGCGCGGCCACATCGCCGGGACGCAGGCATTGCCCGATGCGGTCGGCGATCGCGCGCAGCAGCTCGTCGCCCGCGGCGTGGCCGAGGCTGTCGTTGACGGTCTTGAAGTCGTCGATGTCGATGAAGAGCACGCCCACGTGCTGTCCGGACTGCGCGAGGGCCTGGTCGACGCGAGAGCCGAAGAGCAATCGGTTCGCCATGCCGGTCAACGGATCGTGCGACGCCTCGTGACGCAGCTGGTCCTGGAGCACAGTGAGCTGCGACAGCGAGTGCTGCAGCCGTCCGCGTTCGAGGATGACGCCGGTCTGATTGGCGAGCATCTCCAGCAGGCGAAGATCCTCGTCGTCGAAACCGGTGACCTCACCGAGGCGGTTGGCGATGAGCATCGTTCCCACCATGTTGTTCTCGCCGCGGAGCACCACGGCCATGGCGTCGCGCAACCCGCGGCTTTCCAGGAACCCGTTGGGGTCACCACCGGTCTTGCCGTGCGCACTCAGCAGCAAGGGCGAGTCGAGGAGGAGCCGGCTCATGAACTGCAGCTCCGCGTCGTCGAGCGTCACCGGGGTCATGAACTCCGTGGTCTGTTCCTTGTCAACCGCGGTGCGTACCACCGCGTCGCGCTCGCGGGTGGGGAGGAACGTGATCTCCGCGCGCTCCGCACGGAAGACCTCGCATGATTTAGTGAGCAGCGCCGCCACGGCGTCGTCGACGGCCGCGGTGCGTTGCAGGTCCTTGCTCGACTGGTAGAGGAAGTCGACCTGGTCGCGCTTCTCGCGCTCCGCAACATAGAAGCGGTAGGCGACAAAGACGCCGACGGTGGGAATGGCGAGCAGCCAGATCTCCCCGGGGTTCTCCCACACGAGGCGGACGCCGATCAGCGCGAGACACGTGTTCACGATCGTTGCCGCCTGGGTGAACCCAAAGGTCGACGCGATGCCGGCGCGGTCGATGCGTCCCTCGGAGAGCGAGATCGCGGCGAGGATCACCAGCGACTGGAGCACACCGCCGGCGAGGATCGCCCCCAGGACGCCGAGGAAGCTCATCGCGCTCAGCGGGTCGTGATGGTTGACGAGGTGCATGAAGAGCACCGCCACGACGCTGTTGGCTACGGTGAAATTGGCGAGGTTGAAGGCCAGCTTCAGCGGTGACTGGCGGCGATGGACTGAGAGCGCCAACGCGGTCCCGGCAACCATCGAGAGCACCACCACCACCGGCGGTGCGAAGAAGAATCCTGCGACCAGAGGCAGCTCGCTGAGCGAGAAGGAATGCGCGTCGCGCCGGAACTGGAGGTGGACCACGAACACCTCGGCCGCGCAGAAGGCCGGGATGAGCACCCACCAGGGGATCTGTCGGGGCGCCGCCAGCTCGTGCAGCGGGCCCACGACCTTGACGAGGAGGACGACGGCGGTGGCGACGAGCAGCACCGTCAGAAGAAGGACGCGGTGTCCCCTCCGAGCAGAAGCGGCGTGCCCCGGGTCGTCAGCGGACGTGCGGGCATCGACCTCGCTGGTCATGTGCGCATGCTCCGCGACGTCAGGGGAACCCGAACTCACCGTGCCAGCCCTGTTGCCAAGCGGTAGCAGGGCCATCGGCGGTGCGCGCATCGTCGTGGCGAGGCGATGGCGAGAACGTGCCGGGCGAAGGTCGCGGACCTAACTCCAGTCGTCTTCGGACCAGCTCGAGCCCGACCAGGAGGAACCGGACCACGAGCCTCCTGACCACGAGGAGCCGAGCCATTCGGCGCCTGACCACGATGACCCGGACCAGGACGAGCCGGACCACGACGAGCCGGACCACGACGAGCCCGACCACGACGATCCCGACCACGACGAGCCCGACCACGACGATCCCGACCACGACGAGCCGTTGAAACGCCCGCCATCCCAGGCAGAGCCATTCGCCTCGGCCGCCGCGAGTGCCGTGGTGTCGACGTTGTTGCCGAAGATGTCCTGCTCGCCGGTGAGCGCATTGCCGTTCGCGTCGACCACATGCTGCGAACCGCGCGCGGCCTCGAGGCTGCCGGTGCCGGTCGACGCCTGCCAATTCTGGGTGGCGTTCGGCGTGGGCGCGGCGAGCACGCCGGCGAGGTTCAGCTCACCGCTGCCCTTGAGGTCGCTGTACCCGTACATGGAATGGGTGTGGCCGACGAGGAGCGCCTTCACCTGGTCCGGCGTCAGGCCAGGCCGCTGGCTGAGCAGGAGAGCCGCCGCGCCCGAGACGACGGCGGCTGCCTGCGACGTGCCGCTCCCGAGGAAGAAGCGATTGCTGACCGTTGCGGTGGCGCCGAATGCATCGTCAACGAAGGATCCCGGATCCCGCAGTGAGACGATGTGGACGCCAGGAGCTGAGAGGTCGGGGTTGCGCGTGCCGTCGCCCTCGCTTGTGAAGCCCGCGGGCGAGTGGTAGCGGACCATCGTGGTGTTGCGGGTGTTGGCCGCACCCACCGCGATGACGTACGGGTCGATCGCCGGGTCGGCGAGGCCGTTGGAGTCATTGCCCTGGTTACCGGCAGCGACCACCACGACGATGCCGTGCAGCCAGGCCTGCTCCGCTGCATAAGCAAGCGGGTCGAGGACGTAACTCTGGTTGCTGTCGGTGCCGTATGAGAGGTTGAGCACGCGGATGTTCATGCCGTTGTCTTTCTGGTGCTGTACCACCCAGTCGATGGCGGCGAGCACCTGCGACACGTCGGTCTGGCCGAGCGCATCGGCGACCTTGATGCTGACGATCTGCGCATCGGGCGCCATGCCCATGAAATGGGTGGTGTCGCTCGAGCTCACCGACGTCGCCTCACTGTCGCGGCCGGCGATGATCCCAGCCATGTGGGTGCCATGGCCGAAGGTGTCGAGATACTCGAGCGACGGGTTCTGTGATTCGAAGGAGAGGTCGGGCCCGTTGACCACCTTGCCGGGGGTGGTGAGTCCGTCGACCGGGGCCACGCCGGAGTCGATCAGTGCAACGCCGACGCCCTGGCCGGTGTAGCCCGCGTTCCAGTACGCGTGCGCCCCGTCCATCTGCTCGACGTTGTACATGGAGTTGACGTCGGAAACCGGGTTGTACGGGTTGCTCGGCGTGCCCCAGCCGGCGCCGAGGAGCTGGACCGGTGCGTTGAGGGTGACCTGGGCGACGGCGCCCGATGTCTCGAGTTCCGGGACGGCGTCTGCGGGGACGTCCGCAACGGTCGCGTTGATCAGACTGATGTGCTCCTGGACGGTGCCACCGAGCGAGGTGATCTCCTGATCCGCGGCGGCGGTCCCGGCCGGCTGCGCGCGCACGATCATGGACACGAGGTGTGCATCGGCATGCGCTGTCGTGGCCAGCGCGCCGGCGCTGAGCAGGACGGCCGTGGCGCTCGCGAGCGCGCTGACGGTGCGCCGCTTGCGATCGTCCCAGCTGATGCCGTGGACAGGAGCCATCCCTGGAAACCCCCCGGTCTCGTGCCTTACGGCACTGTTTCCCCGCCTCTGATTCGTCTGGCGTGAACGCTAGAACGAGTCGCGTGGTGCGGCTCCGTCCGCCACCGTTCTGCGACGTCGTGATCGGATCTCGGCCGCGTCAATCGGATGTCGCTCGGGTGCTGCGATGGCGCGGCCGGGCGCCAGAGAGCAACCGCGGGTCCCGGTGTCAGGGAGCGGAAGTCGCGTCGACGGCTCGACGCACAGCATCGACCGACCGCGTGACGTCCGCGGATCAGTCGACCAATTGCTCACTGAGATGCGCAGCACATCCTGGTCACGCCAGCGAGAGCCCGACATCCAGACCGTGCCGTCGGCGATCAGGTGAGCGGTCACCGCGCGGGTGCGCGCATCGTCGCCAAAGCGCAGGCATACCTGCGTGTACACGACGTCGTTGACCACCTGTACCCCGTTGATGGCGGCGATCCCCTCCGCCAGCGCCTGAGCATTGCGGACGAGCCCCTCGACCAGATCGGCGACGCCCGACCGTCCCAGCGATCGGGGCGCCGCCCAAACGGGCACACCACGCGCCCGCCGCGAGAACCCCGGCACCTTTTCCATGGGGTCGCCCGGGCCGGGGTCATCGGCGATCAGGTAGCTGGCGTGCGCCCCGAACGTGGAGCGCATCGCCACCGGGTCGGCCACGATGGCGATGCCGCAGTCATACGGCACGTTGAGCGTCTTGTGCGCGTCGGTGGTCCATGAGTCCGCGCCGGCGAGTCCGGTCGTCAAGTGACGCAGTGACGGTGCTGCCGCCGCCCAGAGGCCGAACGCACCGTCGATGTGCACCCAGGCCCCGTGCTGGTGCGCCACCTCGATGGCGGCCTCCAGTGGATCGAAGGCACCGGAGTGCACGTTGCCGGCCTGTAGGCAGACGATCAGCGGCGTTCCCGGGTCGAAGGCACCCAGCGCCTCGGACAGGGCATCGACCCTGATCCGGCCCTGCTCGTCGGCCGCAACCGGCTGTGCACTGCCGAGGCCGAGGTAGCGAAGCGCGAGATCGATCGTTTCATGCCGCTCAGCGCCGACGAGCACACGAATTCGCGGCGATTCGCTCATCGTCCCAGCCAGCCCGAGAGAGCACCGCGCCGCGTGCGGCCGCCAGGCAGGTGAAGTTCGCCATCATCGCGCCGGTCACGAAGCCCACGTCGGCTCCCGCGGGGAGCCCGAGCAGTACGAGCAGCCAGGCGGCCGCCGCTTCCTCCGCCGCAGCCGTTGCCGGGGTTGCGTACCGCGATGCCGCGTTCTGATCCCATGCGCTGACGAGCCAGTCCGCCACGAGTGCCGCCGGCAGAGTTCCGCCGATCACCCAACCGTAGAAGCGGCCCGATTGCATTGCCATGAGCCCAGGTTCCGCCAGCAGACGGCTCGCGTCGCAGACAACGGTCCGCCGCAATGCGGGATATCGGACTTGTGATAATGATGATGCGTACTGGCACGATGAGCATGAGGTCTGCCGTGAACGACGAGAGCCAATTCGACACCCATCTGGACATCCGATTCGCGGGACTCGAGCTCATCGACGTGCAGGCGCTCGTCGATGCCAACACGCACCCCTGGTACAACCAAACGCTCTGCCGAGTCAACGATTGTGTGATGCGTCTTGGAGTTGTGCAGGGCGAGTACATCTGGCACAAGCATGACGACGAGGATGAGTTCTTCTATGTCGTCGAAGGCAGGCTCCTCATGGATCTCGAGAACCGCACCGTCGAGCTCGCGGAACGGCAGGGGTTCTGCGTGCCGAAAGGGGTACGTCACCGTCCTCGCGCGCCCGAACGCACCATCATCCTCATGGTCGAAGGCGCCGGCGTGGTTCCGACCGGCGACGCCTGACGCGTGCGCTGCGGCGTGCTGCGCAGGTTGGCTGCAGAGCGCATGACCGCGGTGCGCCCCATGCGCGAGTCAGACTTTGAGCTGGAAAGACCTCTGGTTACAACACAACGCGATGCCGAAGTCCGGCTCCAGCTAGACCGCGCGCACGGGTCGATACGCCGGCTCCCACATAGCACTCCGGACTTGATCGATCAGATCGCCGAGGTCGGCACGCGCGAGCCCTTCGTCGAGCGCTGCGCGGGCCACCGCGACGCCGACGTGCAGTGATACCGCGCGCAGGTCGTCCACTGGTGGCGTGATCGAGGCGCCCGGTTGTCGCACATCGACCAGCTCGGCCACCGCGCCGGCCGCGGCGGCGAGCATGCCGTCGCTCACCCCGCTCGCTCTCGCCACGATCGCGCCCAGGCCGAGGCCCGGAAAGACCAGGGCGTTGTTGGCCTGGCCGATCGTATACGTGGTGCCTGCATGGGTGACCGGCGGAAATGGGCCGCCGGTTGCGATCAGCGCGCTCCCATCGGTCCATTCGATGAGATCGGATGGCACCGCTTCGGAGAGCGACGTGGGGTTCGAGAGCGCGAAGATGACCGGCCGCTCCGCGTGAGCCGCCATCTCTCGGATGATCTCCTCCGTAAACGCACCGGGTGAGGCGGAGCACCCGATCAACAGGGTCGGCTGAACCCGGCGCACCACCTCGAGCAGATGGATCCTCCCTTCGTCGCCTTCCCCGTCCCGACGCCAGGCGCCCACCTCGGCATCTGGACGCGCGTAGGGCACTTGAAAGTCGCGCATCTGGCTGAGCATGTCGGTGGTCAGCAGGCCACGATGCCCGAGGCACCAGAACCGACTGGTTGCTTCCGAGCGTGAGAGCCCGTCACGCACCATCGCATCGCGAATCAGGTCAGCAATGCCGATGCCGGCAGTCCCCGCCCCGAAGATGACAACGCGGTGGTCGGCGAGTCGCTGACCGGAAGCCCGCGACGCCGCGATGACACCGCCGAGCACCACCGCACCGGTCCCCTGCATGTCGTCGTTGAAGGTGCAGAGCTGCGAACGGTAGCGATCAAGGATGCGTCGCGCATTGCTGGCGCCAAAGTCCTCCCAATGCAGGAGCGCGTTGGGGAATCTGGACATCACCGCCCGCACGCAGGCGTCGATGAAGGCATCGTAGGGCTCGCCGCGCACCCGCGCGTGATGCGCGCCCATGTAGGCCGGGTAGTCCAGAAGTGCGGCACGATCGGTGCCGACATCGAGCATCAAGGGGATCACGCGCGTCGGGTCGATACCCGCTGCGGCCGTGTACACGTCGAGCTTCCCAACCGAGATTGCGATGCCCCCGACACCCCAGTCGCCAATGCCGAGGATTTGCTCGGCGTCAGTGACGACGATCAGGTCGATGTCGTCTGGCCCTGCACCGAGGTTGCGAAAGGCATCGTCGATCGAGTCGGAGCTGTCGATGCTCAGGTAGACACCGCGGGGGCGTTGGAATTCCTGGCTATACCGCTGGATCGCCTCCCCGACTGTCGGTGTGTAGATGATCGGGAGCATCTCGCCAAGGTGGTCGCAAAGGATCCGGTAGTAGAGCGCTTCGTTGCGATCGTGGAGTCCGCTGAGAAAGATGTACTTGGCGAGATCATCCGGCTGGTGTTGGAACTGCATGTACGACCGCGCAGCCTGAAGGCCGATGTCCGTCACCGCTGATGGGAGCAGGCCGGTCAACTCCAGATCGCGGCGCTCCGTGAGCGTGAACGCCGACCCCTTGTTGAGGAATGGCGTCTCGAGCACTTCGAAGCCTCGGGCGCGCGTCTCGTAGACGCCGTCAGCAGCGACCTGGAAGTTGCGCCCTCGGCTGATGCTGGTCATCGACTCCGCTCTATTGTTTCATGGGTCGCAGGAACGCGCGGTTGCCGACCAACCCGGTCCTGCCCCTGAACTGGGTGATGACTCGTCCCGTGCCGTCCAGGGTGCGAGCACACAGGCACCGGTCGGCCCGCGGGCCGACCGGTCCTTATGACAGAGGCTTAGCGGGAGGCGACGACGGTCAGATCCTTCCAGGCCGTCTCGAGCGCCGAAAGGTTCTCGCAACCGAGCACCAAACGCGTGTCTGTCGCCAGGTACACCGTTGTCAGATTGATGCCGGCGTCAGCAAGGCGACGCGTGACCTTGCCAAGCATGCCGGGAGAATTCTCAACGCGCTCAACAATCACTTCCGTCGTGCGGATGACCTTGTAGCCGACCTTGGTGATGGCGAGGCTGGTTCCGGACTTGTCCGCAGTCAGCAGGTGGAAGATGACGCTCCCGTTTTCCTCGACGGCGCAGAGCCCCTCGATATTGATCTTCTCGCGACCCAACTCCTCCGCGAGAGTCGCAAGACTGCCCTTGGTGTGGGGTACGGCGACGGTGAAGTCATAAGCGTGCATGACTGACCTCCTGTGTCGGGCGCCGAGTATTTCAGCTGGCCCACCACTCACCGTGCGCGTGCTGTCACACGAAATGCAACCGCAGCGAATCGCGCAGTGTCATCGGACGACGCGCACCGGTCGGAATGTGACATTCGGTCCCGGTGCGCGTGTCACTCGCCTCGGTTGGTGCGAACACTCATGCGTCCATGCTCTCGGGCAGCCATCCCTGGGGCGAGCGAGCAACAATCACGATTGAAGGGAGCAGATGTACGCAGCGCCTGAGCGTTCTGCGTTGGTCGACAGACCAGCGATGCGAGTTCGGCAGGAGGCCCGGACCCTGGACTACGATTATCCGACTATGGCTGTTGTCGAACCAACCGCTGGCGAATCGGTGCCATCGCGCCTCTTCTCCGGAAAGGTGGCCATCGTCACCGGGGGCACCCGCGGCATCGGGGCTGCGATCACCCGGGAGCTGACTCGCCTCGGCGCCCATGTGGCTGCCGGGTACAACCGCGACGCCGAGTCCGCGACGGCCCTCCGTGACGAGCTGTCCGCCCAGGGTGGCTCGATCTCCGTCCACCAGGGCAACGTCGGTGCCGCCTCGGACTGCACCCGCGTGGTCGACGAGGTCTTGAGCAGTTACGGTCAGGTCGACTTTCTTGTCAACAACGCCGGCATCACCCTTGACAAGACCGTCCGGAAGATGAGCCTCGATGACTGGCATGCGGTGATGCGGATCAACATCTCGGGCGCTTTCTACATGATGAAGGCGGTTCTGGACCACATGCTCGAGCGTGGCAGCGGACGGATCGTCAACCTGAGTTCGGTCATCGGCCAGACAGGAAACATCGGACAGGCGAATTACGCTGCCTCAAAGGCAGCCCTCTATGGACTCACGCAGAGCCTCGCGCTGGAGACGGCTCGCAAAGGGATCACCGTCAACTGCGTGGCTCCAGGGTTCATCGAAACTGAGATGGTTGCCAAGATCGCGCAGCCGATCCTCGACGGCATCATCGATAAGGTGCCGATGCGGCGGCTGGGCCGGCCCGACGAGGTGGCTCGCGTGGTCCGGTTCCTCCTCGAGGACGAGTCGGCATACATCACCGGGGCGATGTACGCGGTGAACGGCGGCCTGTTCATGTGATCGGCTCGTGAGCAACAACATGGGCGAGGACACGGCCTACGAGGCGCTGCTTGCCAAGGTGGACCAGAGCGATTTCGGCGGAGCCTTGCGCAGCGTGTTCCTCGATGACGCGGTGCGTCACCCGCTGCACTTCGCGAAGGCCGGTCTGGATCTCTCGGCCGGGCAGACGGCGGTAGCGGCGCGCGCGGCCCGGCGCGCATTGGGCCGGGGAACGGGTGACCCGGTTGCTCCGGGCGACAACCGCTTTGCGGACCGGACGTGGCAGGCGAACCCAGCGTTCCGAACGCTGGCCGAGAGTTATCTGAGCACGGTGCGGTGGGCGCAGCAGCTGATCGATACGTCACCCGCTCCCGCCGTCCAGCGTGAGAAGGCGCGGTTCGCACTCAATCTCATGCTCGATGCGCTTGCTCCGACCAATGTGCCGTGGATGAATCCCGCAGTCTGGAAGGAGACATTCGAAACGGGTGGGCAGAGCCTCATCGCCGGCGCGAGTAACTTCGTCGACGACCTACTCCACAATGGCGGACGGCCACGTCAGGTCGACGCAACGTCATTCACCCTCGGCGAGAACCTCGCGGCAACCCCGGGGCGCGTGGTGATGCGCAACTCGTTGATCGAATTGCTCATGTACGAGCCGCAAACCGATCTGGTCCACGCGCAACCGATCGTGTGTAGCCCACCATGGATCAACAAGTACTACATCATGGATCTGGCACCCGGACGATCCTTCATCGAGTACGCGGTGCAGCACGGCTTCACCGTGTTCTGTATCAGCTATCGCAACCCCGACGCGTCGATGCGGGGAGTGAGTTGGGACGACTATCTGCAGCTCGGGCTGATGACGGCGCTCGACCAGGTGAGCGAGATCACCGGCTCACCGGTCGTGAACATCGTCGGTCTCTGTCTCGGGGGGACGATGTCGACGATCGGCCTGGCCCACCTTGCGGCCAAGGGCGAGGCCGAGCGCGTGGGATGGATGACCGTCACCAACACGCTGGTCGACTTCAGCATCCCCGGCCATCTCGGCGTCTTCGCAGACCGCAAGAGCGTGATGCGCCTCGAACAGAACATGAAGCAGCACGGCTATCTCGAAGCGTCAGCGATGGCGCAGACGTTCGACTGGCTGCGCGGCAATGACCTGGTCTGGAATTACGTCATCAACAACTGGTATATGGGCAAGACCCCGCCGGCGTTCGACCTCCTTGCCTGGAATGGGGACAGCACGAACATGCCGGCGGCAATGCATACGCAATACCTGCGAGCCTGCTACGTCGACAACCTGCTGATTCGCCCAGGTGCATTTCGGATCGCCGGCACCGCGATCGATCTCAGCACGATCAAGCAGCCAATGTACGTGCTCGGCGCCGAGAACGACCACATCGCCCCCTGGAGAGGATCGTATCTGACCACCCAACACGTCGGCGGCGAGGTCCGCTACACGCTCACGTCGAGCGGACACGTTGCCGGCATCGTCAATCCGCCCGGCAACCCGAAGGCGGCGTTCTGGACTCGCCCGCGTGCGGATCGCGGTGTCGACGCAGACGCGTGGCGCGAGGGAGCAGAACGTGTGAGCGGGAGTTGGTGGGACGACTGGGTGGCGTGGGCCGCGGAACGGTCGGGGGAACTCGTCACGCCCCCACGCGTCCCGAGCGGCGATCCGGCACCTGGGAGCTACGCCAAGGGCGAGGATGCTCGACCCTTCAAAGCCACATCCTCGGCGCGCCGTTCCCAGCGTGCTCGGACCGGCGCAGCAGCGAAGCGTTCCTGACCCGACGATCCTCAGCGGGACTTCGGCTTCGCTTTGGCCCGCGCCGGGTTGGACGGCACGGCTGTGGCGGCCGTCTTGCGCGGCGGGCGCGACGGCGTCGCGCGATCCGCAGACGGCTGCTGGGTGGCGATCAAGCCTCGGTAGACCTGGATCAACGCCTGCTTGGCTTCCTGAGTGAGCCGACCGTCCACCCGGATGGCGTCCTCGACAGTCAAGACGGGCCGTTCCACCGAGTCATCGAGAAGGCCGGCCTCCCGGTACAGGGTCTCGGCGGACATGTCGAGCGCGTCCGCAATGCCCTTGAGCACCTGGGCTGACGGCGTGTACACACCGCGTTCGATCTGACTGAGATACGGATTCGACACCTTGGCCAGCCCCGCGAGCTGGCGCATCGAGAGTGACATCAGTTCCCGCTGGGTGCGGATGAAGTCTCCGACTGACTTGAACGGTGGCGTGGGCTCAGGCATCAGCCAATCCTAGCGCTTGGGGAGCCAAGCTGATGGACGGTTGACATAAGCAGCGACTGCTTGGTATACTAAGCGCCAGACACAAGCCTCGATGCAAAGGAGACCAGCTATGACCGACTACCAGACCAACGTGACCGACCTGCAGAAGCAGTTCCTGACCGCGATCCAGAAGGTGGGCGAGGTGCAGGCAAAGCTCTTCGAGGCAGTTCGCGATATGCCGACAACTCTCGAGAGTGGCCAGGTGACTCCTGTCGAGATGGTTGAGAAGTCGTTCGACTTCGTCACCCAGGTGCTCGACACCCAGCGCGACATGACCCTTCGGCTCATCGGCGTCGCCGCTGGTGGGACATCGACCAAGACCAGGACTGCCAAGCAAGCTGCGTAACCCCTCGATACGGGTCGGGGCAACCCGGCCCGTATCGGATCCGTTCACGACGAGGACAAACGCCATGACCGAACACGTCGACTACCGCGCCACCACTGCGGCTATCGCAGAGGGCCTTGACCGGACCACAGAGATCGCGATTGCGACCACCGAGGTTGTCAAGAGCATCACCTCCGTTCTGGTTCCGCTCAGCGTTTTTCTGCTCCCCAACTCTGACACGCTGATTCCCGCGATCGACAAGATCGTTGATCGAAACTTCGGCATCGTGCTCAAGGTCGTCGAGTGGCAGCACCAGCTCGGGGCTGCGGTTCTCGGTCGCGTGGGATCCCTCGCTTCCATCTGATCCCGGCGGCAGCGCCCGGCGCCGCAACAATTATCGGGACAACCTGCTAGGTTGTGAGAGACCCAGGACCGAGGCGAGAGCCGTCAAGGCGCCGGTCGGGGCGACCTTTCTCAGGGGTTGTCAGCCAGTTCCTCCACGTTTCTTCTTGGCCCTCCAAACGCGCACTCCGTTGGAGGAGCACCCCATGGCTGTTGCAACCCGCCCCACCGAGAAAACTCGGTATTTCAAGGCCTCGCCCCGTGCGCTACTCATCAATGGCAAATTCGAGCAGGCCGAGAGCGGTAGGACCTTCGACACGCTCAACCCGGCCACCGACACGGTGCTCGCCAGCGTCGCCGAGGGTGACGCACACGACATCGATCGCGCAGTGCGTGCGGCTCGCCGAGCATTCGAGAACGGCCCGTGGAGCCGCATGACCCCCTCGGAACGCGGCCAGATCATGCATCGAATCGGCGACCTGATCATGGAACACGCAGACGAACTTGCGGAGCTCGATTGCCTGGACAATGGCAAGGCGCTCAACGTGGCCCGCGCGGCTGATGTTCCGCTCGCCGCCGACCTCTTCTGGTACATGGCGGGTTGGGCCACGAAGCTCAACGGCGGCACCATCAACCCCTCGGTCCCCTACCTCCCCGGCGCCGAGTTTCACGCTTACACATTGCGCGAGCCGGTCGGCGTCGTCGGCCAGATCATCCCCTGGAACTTCCCGCTGCTGATGGCCGCGTGGAAGCTGGGTCCGGCACTGGCCACCGGTTGCACGGTGGTCCTCAAGCCTGCCGAGCAGACGCCGCTCTCGGCCCTGCGGCTGGGTGAGCTCATGCTCGAGGCCGGCCTCCCCGAGGGAGTGGTCAACGTCGTCCCCGGATTCGGTGAGACCGCCGGCGCCGCACTCGCCGCGCATCCTGGTGTCGACAAGATTGCCTTCACCGGCTCCACCGAGGTCGGCAGACTGATCGCAACGGCTGCCACCGGCAACCTGAAGAAGGTCTCGCTGGAACTCGGGGGCAAGTCGCCGAACATCATCTTTTCTGACGCCGATATCCACGCGGCCATCGCCGGCGCGGCTCAGGGAATCTTCTTCAACCAGGGCGAGGTGTGCTGTGCGGGGAGCCGTCTCTTCGTGCAGCAGGACCGCTTCGATGAAGTGGTGGAGGGCGTCGCCAAGGCGGCCAAGAAGATCAAGGTCGGGCCCGGCATGGATCCCGACACCGATATGGGTCCGCTGGTCTCCCGCGAGCAGTTCGATCGGGTCACCGGGTACCTCGCCAAGGGTGAGCAGGCAGGCAATCGCGCGCTCGCAGGCGGACACGCACTCGACCGCCCGGGCTACTTCGTGGAGCCGACTGTGTTGGTGGACGTCGAACCCAACGACGTCGTGCTGCGCGAAGAGATCTTTGGACCGGTGATCGTCGCGTTGCCGTTCAGCGACGTCGACGACCTCGCCCGTCAAGCCAACGACACCGTCTACGGACTGGCCGCAGGCGTGTGGACCAAGGACATCTCGAAGGCCCATAAGCTCGCCAGGCGCATCAAGGCGGGCACGGTTTGGGTCAATACCTACAACGTGTTCAGCGCGGAGCTGCCGTTCGGCGGCTTCAAGCAAAGCGGCTGGGGCCGCGAGATGGGCGAAGAAGTCCTCTCGAGCTACCTCGAGACCAAGTCGGTGATCGTCCAGCTCTAGTTCGTTCGCTTGCCAGAGTCGCCGTCGGGTCCCCCCGGCGGCGACTCACTCGTGGCGAGAACTCGCCTGAAGCTGGCGCCCCGAGAACGAAATAACTACGACCCCGGGATGGCTGCAGCCGGACGTCAGGCCGAAAGGTCGCCAAGGCGAGTCAGTTCCACCTGGGCTCGAGTGACCCTCCGCACGCTGCGAGTGACACCCGTTGTGGTGAGCGTATTGTCCGCACCGAGACGACCTACTGGCTCGTGGACGCGGTCGGGATCGTGCAGATGGTAACGACCGCTCCGCAATGTGGGGCGGCGTACACCGAGACATCACGGCTGCTCCACTACCACGTCGGCCAGAGCTCGTAGAGCAGCGGGGAACCCCTCTTCATCCTGTAGGAAGCGGGGCACGAGGTTGATACCCGATCGGTGTCAGCCGGTTCAGAGGGTTGTCGCGGGAGTATGACGGACGTCCCCGGCTACTGCGAAGTCCCTGGCGAGCTATGACAGTGTTGGGCACTGGTCACGCACGGTCGCTCTGTGGTGACGAAAGTTCAAACGATGAGATACCTGGCGCTCCCACGGTGTTAGCGAGCGAGATTCTACGACCAGTCAGATGAAACGGACATTGAGAGGGAACTCGCAGACGCCTCCCGAACGCGCCGCCTCGACCCCGAACCCGGGGGGCGGATTGCGGGAGTTGACCCATTGTTCCGCGCGCGCCTCGGCGTTGCGCATCCACCACGTGTCGACCGCGCTGCGGGTCGGCTGAACCGGATGCGGCGTCATGAAGGGGAGGGTCACGCCGGGGTCGACGGCATGCAGTGGAGGTCGGGTCAGATCTGCTAGCGCGTCGCGTCATCGCGGCACGAGGGTCGTTCGCCAGGTCGGCGCCGCTCTCACCGCCGGGGCCCTCGCGCTGTTCTCGGGCGGCATCATCGGCCACGCGCTGTCGGCCTCGACGACGACCCT
>OBLT010000520.1_pt1 | contig 24990 bp, 22 predicted proteins | sample 1518721 | NCBI WGS metagenome assembly OBLT01 (sample SAMEA3539307, study PRJEB22396) | soil metagenome | biome: tundra; feature: field; material: soil | place: USA | collected 2010-05 | depth 0.15 m | reverse complement strand
GGTGGGAGATCCACACGGACGGATCCATTCGGTGCTCGCGCCGAAGACGGAGGCATGGGCTTACGCCCTGCCCAAAGGGAACGAGAATCTGGGCGACATAGCGCAGCAAAAGGGCTCGCTCAGTGGCAACAGTTCCTACACTCAGACAATTTCTCCTGGGTGCGCCCGTTCTCAGGCTAACGCATTGGGAGGGGCCGCGTGACCGTACTCAACATCAAAACAGCGCGTGCAATTTGGTTGGTGGATGCGCGGGACTTGAATTCTCGCGGAATTGATATTTGGCCGATGCTGGTCGCCATCAAGGATCGATACAACTTTCAGGCTTATCCGAAGACCGTCGAAGAGGCGAACGAAAATAATCCTAACGGAATTTAACGGAATCATCTTTACGAATGGCTCATTTGCCGTGGGAAGTAGCCGTCATACAATTGTAAAAGCCACGAGTTTTGGGGACGGCGTTGTCGTCGATAGCACCCTATCTACCGATTTTTGTGAAGCATTCCTCGCCGATGTTCTAAAGTTGTTGTCCAGTCTATTTGCGCTGACGTATCGCCCCGAGATGATCCATACCAAGATCTATACGAGCGGGTTGATCGTTCATTTCGAGCCAGCCGGGTTCGGATTTAGCATAGACACGCAAGCGTCAACCGCAAAACCTGTTCCCTTCAAGTTTGAGCGTGAGGTCAATAAGCGTTTTTCCCAGCAGCGATACTATTCCTCCGCTCCGCTCCGAACAAATCAACACGAAGACCTGCTCAAGCAGATGGAATCCCTGCTTTGATTGCTTGCTGTGATCCGTTCCCTCGACTATTGCGTATCCCCACGAGGCGTTTTTCAGCCAAACAGAATTAGCGCACGACCCATCTTGTGCGGCGCCAGGGGTCGGTGGCCAGGGGGCAAGGTCGAGTCCACGGGGCCCGAGCAAGGTGGCCCGGACTGCGGGAGAGTTGCCCCTCGAAGGCCGCTTGACGGCAAAACCCTGTTCTGTCATATCTTGCACGTGTTATGCGTGACCAATAGGCCGGCGGTGCGTCTGACCCATCAGCCACTTCAATCGAGGCGCTACCGTGCCGGATACCTGTCAAACCGAATCAGTGATCGCGCAGTTGGACCGAATCGTGACCGGCCCGCCGCTCGCGTCGTCGCCGAGTTTGTGCCGTTTCTTGCGCTACGTGGTGGAAGAGGCCTTGGCCGGCCGAAGTGGTTCGCTCAAGGAGTATTCGCTCGGGGTGGTCGTTTTCGAACGGGGTGACGAGTTCGATCCACGGCTGGACCCGATCGTGCGGGTGCAGGCCCGCAATCTGCGCGTCCGCCTCGCACAGTATTATGACGGACCGGGTACGGACGATCTGGTGGTGATCGAACTGCCGAAGCGGACGTACGTTCCGGTCTTCCGGCATCGAATTGAGAAAGCCGCGGACGCACCGCCCGTCGAACCGCTGGAGCCCGCTGCCCGAGGGCCCGAGTTAGTGCCCATCGCCGCGCCCGTTGCACTGGTCGCACTGGCCCAGGAACTACCTGTGGAACTGGCCAGCGCGGCCAGCGATCCAACCCCCGCACCGGCCCCGGCCGGCAGGGCCTGGCAGCGCCCCAGGTGGGCTTCGGTCGGCGCGGCTCTGGTGCTTGCCATTGTGGGGACCACGGCGTTCTGGCGAATACGGCCCGCCGAGACGGCCCGCAAGGCGGTCCAAGAACCGGATCCGGTGGCCCAGGATCTCTATATTCGCGGCCGTTACCTGATGGATCGGCAGACCGAAGCGGCACTCCGCGAGAGCATCGATGCCTTCAGCCGGGCGGTGGAGCGCGATCCGAGATTTGCGCCCGCTTATGCCGGGCTCGCTGACGCCTATAACGTCCTCGCACAGTTCGGCTACATATCGCCTAAGGAGGGTATGGATAACGCGCGACGCGCGGCGGAACAGGCACTCCACATCGACCCGGGACTCGCCGAAGGACACGTTTCCCTGGCCGCCATCATCGAGGCATATGACTGGAACTGGGCGTCGGCGGAGCATGAGTACCGGCGCGCCCTGGAGTTGAACCCCGCCTTGCCCGAAGCACACCTGTGGTATGGAATGTTCCTGCGGGATCAGGGCCGCTTGCAGGAGGCCCTGCCCGAGATTCGGCGCGCGGCGCAACTCGAACCGTTTTCGGTATTCACGGCCGTCAACCTGGCGCATGCATATATGATCGCCGGCAACTACAGCGCGGCTGAGGAGCAGGCGCGCCACGCGGCCGGCCTCGCGCCCGACATGGTTACAGCAGAGGTGCTGCTGTCCAACGCCTACAGGGCCCAGTCCCGAACCGCCGAAGCGGACGCGGCGCTGGCTCGCGCGCGGCAGTTTTCGGGCGGCAATCCTCACGCGCTTTCCGTGCTGGCCTGTGCCTATGCCCGCCACGGACAGCGAGACGAGGGCATCCGTCTCTTCCAACAACTGGAACTGCTGGCCAAACAGCGGTATGTATCGCCCTTCGATCTGGGTTCGGTTTCCCTGGTTCTGGGGGATGAGAAACGCGCGCTGGATCTGTTAGAGGAGGCATACCGGCAACGCTCGTCCGGCCTGATCTTCCTGCGGGATGCCAGGTTCGCGCACTCGCACAGTTCGCCGGGCTTCGATTCCCTGATCGAAAAGATGCATTTCGCGAGCTGAAAAGAAAGCGGTCAGCGGTCAGCAATCAGCTTGCGTGCCGACGAGGCTGATGATCGGATGATCGAGCTGACCGCTGATGGCTGATCGCTGATCGCTGCTATCCTATTGGCTTGACGCCACAACAAAAATCGGAACAGGAAAAGAAACCGCCGCGTGTTTCCGTGGTGGTGGTTTCGCGCAATCGGGTGGCATTATTACGCCGATGCCTGGAATCTCTCGACCGGTCCGAAGGTCGCGATACCATGCAGATCGTGGTCGTCGATAACGGTTCCTCCGACGGAAGCGAACAACTGGACGGCCCCTTCCCCCAAGTGCAGTTCATCCGGCTTCCCAAGAACTTCGGCCTTACCAAAGCGCTGAACCTGGGTTGGCGCGCAGCGGATGCCGAGTACGTGTTCTTCTTACACGATGACACCGAGGTGGAGCCGGCAACCGTGGTTCGCCTGGCCGAAGTCCTGGATTCCCACCCGGAAGTGGCGGCTGTCTGCCCGCTCCTGGTGGATGGCGAGGGATGCCCGGCGCCGCAGCTTGGCGAGCTTCCGCCCACGGGCGAATGGGCTCCGGCCCAGCCTGCCACTGGCGAGCCGATTGCCGTGGAGTACCCGCGCGGCGCAGCGCTCATGATGCGGGTTTTCCTCCTCAAGTCCATTCGACAGATCGACGAGCGCTACGGTCAGTTCGGCAGCGATGCCGACCTGGCGACGCAGATCCGCGCGGCGTCCAAGACGATTCTGCTGCTCCCTACAGCGCGCGTACGCCATCACGGCAGGGATGCCTATACGGCATTCGAACGCGCCGATTTCCTGCTGGGCCGCGCCGTTTTCCTCGGAAAGTACCGGGGCTTCGGCGCGGGCCTCCGGGCTCGCCTGGCCGCGGTCTTCGGGCCGCTACTGGGATTCCGCTTCAGCGAGCTCAAGTACACGCTCGCGGGCCAGAAGATCGACGGTACGCAGGCGTAAAGGCGTTGCCCTTGGTTATAGTCCGCTGTTTACCTTTCGGGATCTAGCGTTTAAGACTGCGCGTGGATAACATTACCCCAATGGAACCCTTGCTTTTTATCCTCTTGCCTGGTTTTGTGGCGCTCGCTTCGGGCCTGTTGTCCTGGTTCATCATGCAATCGCGGATGGAGGTCAAACTGGCCGAACAACGCGAAATGCTGGCCACGGAGCGCGGCGCGATCGAGGCCGAAAAGGTGGGGGTGCGGCTCTCCCTCGAAAACGCGTTACGCGCCGCGGAGGAGGGCGCCCGGCGCCAGGCGCTCGATACTTTCCTGAGCGAACTGACGATCGAACAGCGCCACTATACGCGCGAAAACCGCATGCTGATGCACAACCGCAAGAGCCTGGTGTTGCAGGAGCGGATGTACTTCCGCAACATTCCGCTGTCGGACTGGATCGAGCACGAGATCGTCATGGAAGACGGCCAGGATGTCACGCGGCTGGTGCAGGATATGACGATCTTCGACCGGGAAGTGGTCAGTATCACGGATTGCGCGCGGCCCAGGCGGCAGCTCGCCTGATCGAAACTGCTCCGGTTGTCACCTGTTTCTACACAGAATCAATACTTTACAAGTCAAAAGAGACAATCCATGGCGGGATTTAACGCTGTTTTAATGCGAAATCCCGCGCGGCCCACGTCCAAGCTTTTGTGGAAGATTGTAAGATATTGATTTGGGAGAGACGGACGAAAATGGATCGATTTCGCGTTTGGGCAATCTGTGTGACTTTGGCCGCCGGGTCGACGGCCGCCTGGCCGGCCGCTAAAGGCGATGCCGAGAAAGGGAAGGAAGTTTTTCAGGTGTGCGGCGTTTGCCACAACCCCGATAGCGACGAAAAGAAGATGGGGCCGGGGCTGAAGGGACTGTTCAAGAAGGACAAGCTGGCGAACGGCAAGAAGCCCACCGAAGCCAACATCCGCGCCAAGATCGACGAGGGCGGTAACGGGATGCCGGCTTACAAGGACGTGTTGGGAGATGGGGAAAAGGACGATTTGGTCGCGTATTTGAAGACGCTGTAACGGTGGCGTGGGTGGTCTTGTAGTGGGACAGGCCTCCCGGCCGGTCTGGACAGGCCGGGAGGCCTGTCCCACCTACTACAACTACACCTTCGCGCCAAGAACTTCCAGGGCCTTCTTTACCACCGGGTCGTCTTCCAGTTTCTTCTTCAAATCCTGTTGCTGCTGGGCGGGTGTTTCGGCGACCGGCTCGCCGTTGTCGTCGTACTCCACCTGAACGTCGGTTTCGGTCACCGGAGTACCCGGTGTAACCCCGGTATCCTGAATCGCTTTGCCACTGGAAGGACCGTAGTATTTGGCGGTGGACAGGATGATCGCGCTGCCGTCATCCATGGTGATGGCCTTGCGAAGCGCGGCATCGCCATAGGTGCGCTCTCCTACTACCTGAGCGCGATTGTTCTCCATCAGAGCGGAAGCCAAAATCTCGGCGGCGCCCGCGGTTCCACGGTTAGTGAGCACCGCGACCGGCAGGCTGGTGACGGCCTTGGCGGGTTCCACATCGAAATTCTGTTGCGCTACCCGCTGGCCCTTCAAGTACGTGATGCGGCCCTGGCTCATGAACAGGTTTGCCAGTGCGATTCCATCCTCGGGAGTGCCGACCGCGCAGTTGCGCACATCCACCAGCAGTTTCTGAGCCCCCTCTTTCTGGAGCTTTTGAATCGCCGTGGCGGTTTCTTTTACATGCAACGGGGAAAGCGCGTCGATATTGATGTAGCCCACCTGTCCGGGCAGCATCTTGCTCTCCACTGGCGGCAGAGTCACCATCGCGCGGGTGAGCTTCACGGTCTGCGGTTCGGGATGGCGCACGCGGACCACGCTGATATCCACGCTACTGCCCGCATCGCCCTGCAAGAGCATGGCCGCATAGGCTAACGGCATGTCGCGTGTAGCGATGCCCTTGATGCTCTCCACCATGTCACCGGTGGAGAACCCGGCTTTCGCCGCGGGAGAATTCGGCACGGCGCCGACCACCCCCACATAACCGAACTTCTTGGAAAGCAGCAGCCCGGTGTCGGCCCGCTTGAGGTCCTTGTTCTTCAGGTATTCTTTGTACTGGTCGGCATTCAGATAACTGGCGAACGGATCGATAGCCTCCAGCAGCCCGTTCAAAGCCCCCAGCGTGACACTCTTCATGTCGGGCTCTTCCACGTAATCGGTCTTGATCTTGGCAACCACGTCGCTGAAGACGCCAATGTGTTTGAGGGTGTCGTCCGCATTGGATGCGCCCCTGCCGAGGACCACACCAATCAGGAGCAGAAGCGTGAGGCACGTCGACGTGCTCACCACGAAATACTTGATACGGCTACTCATAGGTTTTGAAAGCTCCGGAGGCCCTTGAAATCCATTATACAGAAACGCCGCGACCGGGCGTACCCCGCCTCTGCGTAATTGGACGCGTTGAGTACTGGTTTGGTTCTAACTATTGCCAGCCATTTCTCTGGCGCAGCCCGGTGATATGCGCGGCGTGGTGCCGTCCATGCCAGGCGTATAGAGCCAGGTTGGTATCCTGCCGTACCTCGCCCAGCGCCGGGTGGCGGAAGGTACGGGCGAAATCCGCGTTGGACAGGCTCTTCAGGAGCGCCACCCAGCGGTGGTGCATGCTGTCCAGCAGTTCGAGCGAGATTTCGACGGGCAGCGTCCGCGCATCGACCAGTTCCGCCCACTTTCCCTCATCGTAGGGCTTGATCACCGGCTCTTCCTCGGTAAGCGCCAGGCGCAGGCGGACGTAACTGTTCATGTGGCTGTCGGCGACATGGTGCACGGTTTGCCGGACGGTCCAGCCACCAGGCCGATAGGGGGTGTCAAGCTGATCGTCCGTGAGATCCCGAACTGCCTCGCGAAGGCGGGCGGGGGCGGCCGCAATCTGATCGATCAACTGCGGCCGCGTCTCCGGCGCGACCGGCGCGGCGAAATCGAATGGTCCGATGGGGTAGCGAAGGTCCATGAAGAGAATCTTAGCAAGGCGCGCGGATCAGATCGAAGCCGCCGAGATCAGCGTGGTTCTATGTTGAGGAGCGTGAAGATCTCCCGTGAGACCTTTTCGCCCCGGCGGACTTGTTTTACACGCACAAGCGCACGGGAATCCTGATCGCTCAGTTCCCGATTGATGCGGGCGATTTCTTCCGCACTCAACTCGGGATCGACCTTGCCCTGAATCGTCCCACGCTCTGTGCCCGTCCGGTATTCGAAGATGCGGCTGTCGCGCAGGGCGCCGTTAAGCTGTCCTTCGAAGGGAACGGTTTCTTCGTACAGTGTTGTGACGCGGGCCCGTTCCGCAGCTCGCTCGACCGCACGGCGGTCGAAGCTCTTGTCCAACTCTCCGGCGACCAGGCGAAACGACGCTTCATGGTTGCGCAGCAGCTCGAAGAAGGCGCGGATGGTCGACAACACACGGTCGTCGAGTTTCTCTACCGCCGCTTCGAATGGCTCATCATCAGGTGCGCCGAACGTTCCCATGAGGCGGGACGCTTCATTAACGGTCTGCTTCAGCACCGAGCCAACGACCCGGCCCTGGGGATTCAGTTCCTCAAGGCGGAAACCGAAGGAGCCATGAACGACATTGGTGATGTGAAGTTTCGCCAAATCCTTGCCGGGAACCGCGCCACGCTGCCCCAGTACGCCCGTCGAACGCAAAGCGAACATCGTGGTCACGACATCCTGGAACTTGTCGATCGCACCGGCTCCGAATTCGGTCTCGATGCCGCGGTTCGCGACCACGGGCCGGCCGCTGAAGAACAGCGCAGCCGAGGCCAGAGTCTCGGGTTCGTCGACAAGCGTGGCCAGTGTCTGTCGCAGCTCGTCCCGGCGAGATTCCAGGCTGAGGGCCGTCAGGGCGTCCTCATCCGTCATGGAACCTAGCAACCCTTCGACCGCCGCCAAGTCTGCTGCGACGAAATCTCGTTCCAGCTTTGCACTCATGGTTGGCCTCCAGTCGGAGCAAGGTTTGCCAGGGCTGTCAGTAAAGCCATCGCCTGCCCGTCCTCTCCTGTGTCCTCCAGGCGCACCTGCAAAATGCCCTTCCAAAGATAGGTCTCTCGCTGGTGCGAAAAGAGCTGGAGCAGATAACGTGCAATAGACACCAGCGTTTCCGGATTCCCATTCATATCAAGAAAGAACGTATCGAGAGAGTAAGCCTGCTTCACGCCACGCCGGTCAAAAAGTCCCTGGTTAGCCCGCAAAAACAGTCCCCATTCTCTCGCGCCATGAACGGACGTCGGCCGATGGACAAAGATTACCAGGTCGAGGTCGTGCGGGTCCTTCTCTTCAACGAAGCTGCCATCCAGCCATTGGAAACCCCGCTCGACACCAAGTCCGCGCAGCGCCCCCCGGTGATCGAGCCAGCCTTTCAGCATGCCCCTGCGGTGATCTGTCGTGCCGAAACGCTGCACCACTTCCACGGGCCCCACTTCATAGGGTGACATCAAGGCTGGGTCGCCGCCAGGATCGCCTCCCGTGAATGGAGGCAATATGCCGTCGATGGTTGGTTCCGGGATGATCACTCATTTCCCTTCGCCCGCCCTATTCCCCACCGCCCGCGCTAAACGTTTTGGCGCCAGCGCCCTTTGTGCCTTCGGGTAAATGCGGGATATGGCCGGGCATAGGATTTGTCCAACATTTCATCCTACCGCGATTTTCAAGGCCAGATCTCCCCATTACCCTTATTTCTCCGGCATTTACGGGGTGTATACAGGGCTTGCGGCTGACATCGGCAAGGCGCGGCCAGAAAGGGAGGAAGCGGTGGGCCGTCTGCAGCCAGGCAGGATTCCGGTGGCCCGCAATTGCCTTTCTTCTCTCACCCCACCGTTTCTACAACGTTAACTGGGCCGTTCCAGGCTATTAGCGCTGTGGCACAATGTACTCTGACATGCGAACCATGATTGTTGCGGTCGCCCTGGCCGCCTGCGCGTGTGGTCCGGCCACGCACGCGGGCGGAATTCCCGAGTATGGCTATGAGATCGTGCACACCTATCCCCACGATCCGCTGGCTTTTACCGAGGGACTGTTCTACCTGAACGGATTCCTGTATGAAAGCACCGGGGTGGCCGAACAATCTTCGGTTCGCAAGGTTCGGCTGGAGACCGGAGAGGTGATTCAAAAACACGACCTTCCCGGGCAGTACTTCGGCGAAGGAATCATCGCCTGGAAGGACCGGTTGATCCAGATGACCTACAAGACCGAAGTCGGGTTTATCTTCGATTTGAATACCTTCGAGAAGAAAAGCGAGTTCCACTATACCGGCCAAGGCTGGGCCTTTACTACAGACGGCAAGAAGATCTACATGGACGGCTCACCGAACGTCAACGCCGAAGAGAGTGCGCCGGAAATCCGCATTTGGGATCCCGAAACCCTCAAGGAGACCGGCGTGATCCGGGTGACGGCTGACGGCCAGCCGGTCGTGAACCTGAACGAGTTGGAGTGGGTCAAGGGCGAAATCTATGCCAACATCTGGCAGACCGACCGGATTGCCCGAATTGACCCGTCGACCGGCAAGGTGGTGGGCTGGATCGATCTTACCGGACTATTGAGGGCTTCGGACCGCGTCGCCGGGGACTTCGCCACCGACGTCCTAAACGGCATCGCGTACGACGCCGAGCATGATCGTCTCTTCGTCACTGGAAAACGCTGGCCCAAACTGTTCGAGATCAAACTGGTGAAGAAGCCCGGGCAGTAGTTCGGCCCCGGCGCTGGCGCTTACTCACTGCGGTCCGAAAAAGCAATCGGGGCCGGACGTGTCCGACCCCGATCGTGGATTACGAACTGAAGTGCCGAGCCCCTAGAAGTCGTAGCGCATCGCCATCTGGAAAATGCGCGGGCTGCCAACGATGCTCGTGAGCTTGCCGAAGGTCTGCGGCGTAGTCAGACTCACGGTGGGGTTGCCGAAGTTCACGTTATTAAAGATATTGTAGCCTTCGACACGGAAGGTGACCGCGTGATTTTCATAGATGCGGAAACGCTTCACGAGGGACACGTCGGTGTCGAAGTAGCGGGGTCCGCGGAAGGTGTTGCGTCCCGTGTTGCCGAAGTCGCCGGCGATCGGGAAAGTGAAGTTGGTGGCGAATGTGGTCTCCGGGTAGAACCAGACGCCGTCGCCCTGGCGGACAACATTGCCGACGTTTCGGCTGCCGGTGTAGTTCGCCCAGGAGGCCACCGCGCCGTATGTGGTCTGGCGGCCGGACGAGATGGTGAACGGGCCGCCGCTCTGCCAGATGACCAGCGAACCGGCTTCCCAGCCGCCGATGAGCGTGTCCATAATATGCGGCATTGAGCTGCCGAACTTCTGGCCTTTGCCGACCGGGAGAGTATAGGCAAACGTGCCGTTGAAGGAGTGGGGCCGATCGAAATCACTGCGAGCGCGGCTGAGCCTTAGATTGAAGCTATCGGTTGGGCTGGCGAAGCCGTTCCCTTCCACCGAACTGTTGTCGATGCTCTTCGCAAAGGTGTAGTTGGTGAAAACCTTCACGTTGCCGAACTGTTTCCGCAGGCTGACCTGCAGCGAGTTGTAATAGGAGCGGCCGGAGTTGGTCCCCTGCAGGACGCTGATGTACTGCGGGTAATTGCGGAGGTAATAGTCGGACACGCCGGCGGCGACATACTTGGTGTAGTTGGTGCGATCCACGGTGGTCGCAGCAGAGCCGACCTGGCCTTGCGAGACGGTGGTCGCGCCGAGCGCGGTGATCGCGGCGGCGGGGGTGCCGAAAATCTTCACGATCGTGTTGCCCGCCGACGGCAGAGCCGCGCTGTTTAACTGGTAGGCCTGGAGTTCCTGGAACGAATTCAGAAAATCACCAAAGATCTTCTGTTGATTCAGGTTCTGGGCCATGAACAACTTGATGCCCTTGCTGCCCACATAACCCACTTCCAACACCAGCCTGAGCGGAAGTTCCCGCTGGATGTTGAGGGTGTACTGGGTGACATACGGCGTGCGCAGGTTCGGATTGAAGACGTCGATGGTGGTGGACCGCGTGTTTGGAAGCGTCAGGATCGGGGCGGCAGGTTGGGGCGTGCCTGGGATGCCGTCACCAACGCGAACATCGGTGCCGTTTGCGTTAGGATAGACGAACACGTCCTGTCCGAAGCCGGGAGTGGCGCCGTCCACAGCGCTGATGGTGGCCCCGATCATGCGATCGTAGAATACGCCGATGCTGCCGCGGATGGCCGTCTTGCCATCCCCTTTCACGTCGTAGGCAAAGCCGATGCGGGGGGCGAAATTGTTCCAATCGTTGTTATACCACTGTCCGCCTTTCTTCACCGTCAGATTGCTGCTGGTGTACGAGGTGCTCAGTGAGGCTGCCTGATCGATGGTGCCGACCAGACCGTTCGCCTCGCTGGGAATGCCGGAGAACTCCCAGCGCATACCCAGGTTGAGGGTCAGGTTGCGGCGGATCTTCCAGTCGTCCTGCACGAACATACCGGCCTCCTTGACGTTGAAATCGCGGACGCGCTGTGAGCCGGCCGCCTGAAACGTGGTCAGGTCGCTGAAGTAGGACTGCACCACCTGGTTCATGCGGCCCAGCACGTCGTTGTAGAGGCTTTCGAACGTGGTACGGTTGGCCGACGAAATGACGCTGCCAGTGGGTCCGACGGTGGTCGGCACGTTGTTACCGAGAGTGGTTGCCGTAGTGACGTTGGGGTAGACGCCGCCCGATGTTCCGGCCAGGTTGTACCCCCACTGTTCGGTCAACCGAATGTTAGCCCCAGCCTTGAAGGTGTGGTTTCCCCTCACCTTCGTCAGGTAGTCGGTGACTTCGTTGACCGGGGAGTTGCGGCCCTGGGCGAAACCGGAACTGTAAGGATCGGTAAACAGGTTGGAGATAACGGTCGGCCCCGGCAAGCGGCCCGGGCGATTGAACTCCACGTCGGCGCTCTGATGTCCCACGCGCAGCTCATTGATCAAAGTGGGAGTGAAAGTCCAGTCGGCCCCAGTCGAAAAGCCCAAACGAACGCCCCCCTGATTGCCCTGCGGGAAACCCGGGTAGGTGGCGTCCGCGCTGTTCAGCGAGTCAATCGAGTACGTTCTGAACCAGCTATAGCGGAAGAACAGGTGGAGTCTTTCAGTAACGTTGTGGTCGGCCTTTCCGGTGTACGAGTTGTTCCAGCTTCCCGCCGGATTGTTGAACTGGTACCCGGCCGTGTTCAGCGTGTCGCCCGCGTTCAGATTATTTGGATCGGGCAGTACTTTGAAGATGGACGCCATCACGGGGTCGATGCCTTTGTGGCGCGGATCGTTGGCGACGATGTCGTAGGTCGACAAAACGCCCGCCGGAGTCTTCCAGGTAAAGATGCCTTGCTTGGCAGCGGTGGTCAGCACGGTACGGTTGCGCGTGACGTCCTGGGCGATGCGGCTGCCCTGGTAGTTGAAGAAGAAGAAGGTCTTGTTCTTCCTCACCGGACCGCTCACGGACCCGCCGAAGAGGTTCTGGATATACTTCGCGATTGGAACGCTCGAAGCGTTGTTGAAAAAGCTGTTGGCGTTCAAGTCGGTGTTGCGGAGGTAGTCAAACAGATTGCCGTGGAACCGGTTGGTGCCTGAGCGAGTGATCAACTCGACCTGACCACCGGCATTCCGGCCATATTCGGCCTTGGCGCCGCTGGTAACGATGTGGACTTCACCCACCGAATCGGTGTTGTTGGCCGTCATCGACAGCCCGAGGCGCGGGACAACGGCGTCGTTCACGTCGATGCCATCCAATGTCGCGTTGCTGGCGCCCTGGCGCTGACCATTGACGTTGCTGAAGGTCACGTCGCCGGGATTCGACATCTGAATTCCGGGACTGAACGTGATCAGATTGATCGGGGAGCGGCCCAAAACCGGCAGCGTGTCGATGTCCCTCATGGTGATAGTGCGGCCCAGTTGCGCCTCGGTAGACTGGACGCGAGTCGCCTCGGCTCCCACCTCGACGTGCTCCGCTATCTCGCCGACCTCGAGTTTGAACTTCTGGGTTACCGAGGTGGACATGTTGACTTCCACGCCACTCACCACGGAGGTGCGGAAACCCTTGGCCTCCACAGAGATCGTGTAGAAGCCGGGTTGCAGAGACGGGAATACGAAATTCCCATCGGTGTTGGTGGTTGCTTCCGTTTTTGACTGATTCGCCTGGTTGGTCGCCGTAACTTTGCTGCCCGGCATTACTCCGCCGGTAGCGTCGACAACCGAGCCGTCTAAACGACCGGTTCCCACCTGCGCGAAGCAGAGGGAAACGGCGAGCATGGAGAGAATCAGCCAGAGAGCTGTTCTGTGAAGATAAAAGCCCAATACCGAGACGAACTTGCCAACTAACTCGCTTCTCATATTCAACCTTTCCTTTGCGAACCTTCCATCCGTGTTTCCACGCAGCCCGCAGATTGTTCAGAGCGAAGTTCACCCACCGCTGACGCACGTGGAGAACACACTAACCTCATCAACAGGGATAGGAGCACCGTACCGCGTGTACGGCTCAATTTCAAGTATTAGGGTCAAGATACCACAATACCGGGAGCGCGGGGCCGGCCCGGCCAATGTCCGAACCCGCCACCGTGTAGCGGTTTGGCCGCCATCGGCGAAATCAAACTGGCGAATCCTTTACTTCCCACTTCAACCCTTCCGGGCCAGAGCTTTTGCGGATTCGAGCGAATTGCTCACCCCGGAAGCAGCGGGGTAGCGTCCCAAGCGAGGTCGTCGGCTCTGGCGGCCGAGGTTGTCGACACCTACGCGGACACTGAAACACTAACTTCCAAATTCGCCTGAAGTTGAAATCAGTGTAATGCCGTTCACAGGCAGAAAACAAGTATTGCGGGCATTTTTCTACAGATTGTTAACCAAATTGGACATCGAGCGGAGCAAAAAACCACAAATAGCAGCCCTCGTGTGTGGTGGTTCTTTCCGGAGCGGATCCAAGGGCACCCGCGAAACTGCACAGCCGGCCGAACCAGGATCTGTCATCGCCCAAGATCGGTGATGGTCTGCCGCATCTTGGCCGCCTGCGGCCAATCGGGGTGATGCCGGAGAAAGTCCTCCAGATCCCCGGCCGCCTCATGACGCTGGCCCCGGCGGAGGTGAATCTCCGCCAGGAACAGTTGCGGATGCGAGAAGTGGGCCCCGTCAATCCGTCGCGCCTCGACGAAATGCTTCTCGGCCAGATCGAGTTGGCCCTGTTCGAAATAGGTCATGCCGAGCTGCGAATTCGCCAACGCATCGTTGGGCCGGGTGAGCACGGCGTACACATTGTATTTCCACGCCTCATCCAGCTTGTGCAGGTTGACCAACACGCCTCCCAGATTGACCAGCGGCTCGTATGCCCCGGGGTCCGCCCGTAAGGCCGCGCGGAAGCATTCCTCGGCGCGCGGGAACTTCCGCGTCTGGTAGGCGATGGTGCCCAGATGATTCCATGCGGCGGAGAATTCCGGTGCGATCTCCACCGCATGCTCCAAACGCTTCACGGCCGAATCGACGTCCCGCTTGGCCAGGTCCCTCTGGGCGTCCTCGTATTCGCGTACGGCTCTCTCCGGAACGGCAAGTTGGCTGGCGGGAATGGAATGTTGGCGGCGAAGGACGTCGGCCACCACGAAGTCGGACTCCTTGAGGGTGAGGGTCACCGAAATGCGCCCGTGGGAATCGGCTCCGCCAGGACCCACTTCCACGGTCTGCCGCGCTTCGCCCCGGCCTGGAATGAACACCGCGACGGTGTACGCGCCGGGCTCGAGTTTCTTGAAGCTGAAGCGGCCGTCTTCGCTCAAAGTGGTGGCCAAGAACGGACTGGCTACGCCGAACAGCGAAACCGACGCCCGCCCCTCCGGCGTGAACCTGCCGGAAAGCTCGTATTGGGACTCGCCTGCCAGTGCCGCCACCACCAGAACGGCAAGCAACAGGTAACGTAGCATGCGCCGTTTCGATTGTACTCCGGTTCCAATCCGGATCTGGATCGTTTAGCGAAACTAAATGGATTGTGCGATCCTCGGAGAGGGTGAGCGCTCGATGAATATCCGGCAGTTCGAGGTGTTCCTGGCGGTCATGGAATTTGCCAGCGTGACTCGCAGCGCCGAGAAGCTCTTTCTCTCTCCCGGGGCCGTGAGCTTGCAACTCCATGGCCTGGCTGCGGAATTGGGCACGGAACTGTTTGTCCGCTCCGGCAAGCGCCTGGTTCCCACTCCCCAGGCATTCCGCCTTGCCGAGCGCGCCCGGGAAATCATGAGGACCCTGCAGGAAATTCAGCAGGAGTTCGAAAACGACCCGCTCCGGGATGAGCGGCCCTTCCACTTCGCCACCGGCGCGACCACCCTGATCCACCGCTTGGGGCGTCCCTTGCGCTTGTTGCGGAAGAAGTTTCCCCGGGCGCAGGTCTACGTTACGGTTGTCCCTACGGAGGCGATCGTGGCGGGCCTGGTGAACCGGCGATTCGACCTGGGGCTCATCTCGCTGCCCTGGCCGGAGAAGGACCTCAAAATCGTGCCGCTATTCGAAGAGGAGTTGCTGGTGCTGCGCCCGTCACCCACGCGCACCCACCACGGCAGCATCGCGACGATTCAGGCTTCCGAACTGTCCGCGGCGCCCTTCCTGCTATATCCCAAGCACAGCAACATGCGCGCCATGATCGACCGATTCTTCGCGGAACTCGGGCTGACACCCCGGGTGGTGATGGAAGCCGATGAAACCGAGGCCATCAAGCGCATGGTGGAATGCGGGTTCGGCTACTCGATTCTTCCCCAGTTCGCCTTGCGCGGCCGGCTCTCGCGATTCCAAACGCTGCGGGTGGCGGGCCATCGACTGGTGCGCCAGCAGGCGCTGGCGATGCCGCGGACGGATTACCCGCGGGCGTTGACCGAGGCAGTTGCCACGTTTTTGCAGAATGCCCTGGCGCGCGAATAGGTAGGACAGACGATCGGGTTTCGTCGTCTGTCAGCCGGCTGACAGACCACCAAAGGCGATGGTCTGCCTACTGTAGAATGAACCTGTTGACCGAAATGGTAGAGACGATTCAATGGACCGATGACGGCGTCGTCATGATCGACCAGACGCGCCTGCCGCTCGAAGAAACCTACGTGACCTGCCGAACCTACGAGGAGGTCGCCACCGCCATCCGCGATATGATCATCCGCGGGGCTCCGGCCATCGGCGTGGCCGCCGCCATGGGCGTCGCGCTGGGCGTGCTGCACGCCGAAGAACAACTGCTGGACTCCCAGGTGGCGGCCATTTGCGACACGCTAGCCCGCACACGGCCCACCGCGGTCAACCTGTTCTGGGCGATCGATCGCATGCGGCGCCGGTATGCCTCCGTGCGCGGCCAGCCCATCGCGGAGATCCGCCGGCGGATGGTCCAGGAGGCGATCCTGGTCCGCGAGGAGGACATCGCGATCAACCGCGCGATCGGCCGCCATGGGGCCCCACTGGTGCCGGACCACAAGACGGTCCTCACGCACTGCAACGCCGGCGCGTTGGCCACCGCGGGCTACGGCACCGCCCTGGGCGTGATCCGCGCGGCCATTGAGTCCGGAAAGCAGGTGGACGTCTTCGCCGACGAGACCCGCCCGTTCCTGCAAGGCGCCCGGTTGACCGTCTGGGAATTGCAGCAGGACGCGATCCCCACCACGCTCATTACCGACAACATGGCCGGCTACTTCATGAAGTCCGGCCGCATCGGTTGCGTGGTGGTGGGCGCCGACCGTATCGCCGCCAATGGCGATGTAGCGAACAAGATCGGCACCTATTCGGTGGCGGTGCTGGCGAAGGAGAACAACGTCCCTTTCTTCGTGGCGGCGCCCATCTCGACACTTGACTTGACGATCGCCTCGGGCGACCGGATCCCCATTGAGCAGCGCTCCGCGTCGGAGGTCACGCACGTCTTCGGTCATCGAGTGGCGCCCGCGGGCACCGCCGTCGAGAATCCCGCCTTCGATGTGACGCCGGCCCGTTACGTCACCGCGATCATCACCGAGCGAGGCGTGGCCCGCGCGCCGTATGAAGTATCGCTCCGAGAGTTGAGTGGGACAGCCGATCGGTTTTCGCCGTCTGTTTGGGATGGGCCTTCGGCCCTCGAAATTTCATGAAAAATGTGGGGCGGGCTATCCAGCCCGCGGACCGGCTTTCCAGCCGGTCCAGCCGCCTGAAAGCAAATCGCCCGCGTGCCGCGGGGCCATACGGGGGAGGAATCGAAATTCGCTATGGGCGCGTCCACACCGCGAGCGAAGATCGACAGACCAGCAGGCCGAGCGTGAGCCGGCGGGCGCGCTGGAAGGTGCGTTCTTGGGAGAACACTTTGCGCCAGTCTGGGAGCAGGCTATCGTAGGTTTCCAGCAGGTTCATCGACACTCCTTGGCAGAGATCGGGACGGATCGCATAAGCACTCTCGCCAGTGGCGGTGAAGCGGAAACAGGAAGATGTGCTTGCGTACCCCTTGCGCCTTTCGGCTGCGATCCATGCGCCCGCGGCCTTGCGTGAGACCTACCTCTGTCCAGTTGGCGGCGCGATAACAGCCGCCGTGATAACGCGTCCCATCCACCAGTGTTTCCAACAGCACTGGCTGAGCGCGATAAGCGGCAAACCAATCGCGGGGCAGTTGCCGCGCCGCCAAGGAGAGGATATGGCTGGCCAGGTTCGGCACCCGGACCCAGGGCAGAATGAGAAAGCGGCTGTGGTTGACTATCAAAGGCAGGTTGGCCTGGCGGGCCGTTTGGCTCCAACCGATGAATGCATCCCGGGGCGCCATCTTCCAGGCCGCGCTGGTGAACAGCAAGCAGGCCAGCACCGGGCAGGGCGGCTGTGGGGCGCGGACAAAATAGCGAAGTTGGGCGCCGTAGGGCACCTTGTAACCGAGATAGTGGTAGCGCTGAATATACTGTCGAAACAGACGCCGGTCATCGCTGCTATCGAGCAACTGCAATCGGACGGGGAGATAATCGCCGATCGAGCCGGTGAGCGAAGCCTGTGCATCGCTAAGTTCATCCCACACCACGGCACGCGGACGTAGCTTCTTGGGTTGCACCGACAACCAGGGAAGCCATCCGCGTTCGTGCAGGGTCTGCAAGAACAAGAAACATTCCCGGCTCTTCAGGCCTCCATTTGGCCGGCGCCACTCCAGCAGTTCACAAACCGTGTACGCTAGCTCGGTCAGGCTCAGAGTGGAAAAGTCGCGCGTGATCTGCCGGATCAGATCGAGTTCCTCCGGCTTCAACTCCCGACCACAGAACGTCAGACCACCACCGATGGTCATTGGCATGATGCGTCACCTGCTTGTTGCAGGTCCTCACGCTCATCATACAGAAATACCTCGGGAATGTCCAGAGAAATCTTTGCCCGTCCGACGCTCGGCCCTGGCCCGGCCACTTTATGTCGCAGAGGGCCAATCTCCAGAGCCGGCTTTAGCCGGCCAGCCAGATGACAGACGTGACAGACGACAAAAGGCGATCGTCTGTCCCACTCCGCGATATTCTGAAAGGAAACCTCAAATGCGAACCGTCCTATCCACTCTCCTTTGCGCCATGGCGCTTTTTGCCGCCGAGCCCCCACTCCGGGCGCCCGGCTTCTCGCTCCCGGACTTAAAAGCGGACCAGCACGACCTCGCCGACTACCGCGGCAAGGTGGTGATCCTCGAGTTCATGCAGACCACCTGCCCGCATTGCGCGGCTTTTGTCGAGGTTCTTGACAAGGTCCAGCGGAAGTTTGGCAACAAGGTGGGGATTCTCGCCGTGGTCAACCCGCCGGACAATCAGCAGGCAGTGGCAGCCTACATTACCGGTCACAAAATCGCTTATCCGATTCTGTTCGACTGCGGGCAGGTGGCGTTCTCGTATTTGCGCAAGGTCCAGTTCGACCTTCCCCAGGTCTATGTCATCGACGCCAACGGTACCATCCAGCGTCACTTCGAATACAGCGCCCTCACGCGGGACATTTTCGAAGGTAACGGGCTCATCCCCGAGCTCGACCGGCTGCTCGCCGGCGCTGCCCCGCCGAAGAAGTAGGCGCCAGTTTCAAGGCCCCCTTCTTCTGGGTTATACTGCTCATGTTCCGGGAACCTTGCGTCAGGTCGTGAGGGTACGATGCTGCCTATTTTCTTTGCCACCTATGGAGCCGTGTTTGTAGCCGAGATCGTGGGCGACAAGTTGCTCTACACCACGGGGGTTCTCGCCACGCGTTATCGCACGGTGCCGATCCTGTGCGGCATGGCGGTAGCGTTCATGGCGAAAATGGGAGTGGCCGTGTGGGTTGGCGAGGCCATTTCGAAGTTGCCACCGCTTCTGGTTGCCGCCATGACCGCGCTCAATTTCTTCGCCATCGCGGTGGTGCTTTGGCGCAAGCCGGACAAACGCGAAGTGAAGCCAGAGTCCTATCCGGCTTCGCGGGCCGTGATGGTTTCGTTTGCCGCGATCTTCTTCTCGGAATGGGGAGACGTCGGCCAGCTCACCGCGGCCGGCATGGCGGCGAAATTCCCTGCCACGCCGTTGTTGGTGTGGCTGGGAGCGGTGGGCGCCATGGTGACCAAGGGCGCGCTGGCCGCTTCGATCGGCGCGAGCGTCCGGCAATGGATCCAGGATCATCTCTCTCCCAAGACCATCCGCTACGCCGCGGTCGGTCTGCTGCTGCTCCTCGGGATACTCTCCGTGGTGGAAACTCTGACGGAGGTTCACCAGGCCCCCAGTATTCTGCTATCCTTCCCCGGTTGAGAACTATGGTGCAAGCCTGATGGTTTCCAAGCAGGAGCGAGCCTGGGCGATTCGGTTTATTCTCTGCCTCGGCGTAGTCAGCCTCTTCGCGGACATGACGTATGAGGGCGCCTACAGCATCCTCGGTCCCTTCCTGAAAGATCTGGGCGCCACCGCCACGCAGGTGGGCATCATCGCCGGCCTGGGCGAGATGATTGCCGCCAGCCTGCGTCTCTTCTCGGGCCGGTTCGCCGATCGTACGCGCGCCTATTGGGGCATCGCCATTTTCGGATACGCCCTGAATCTGCTGGTGGTTCCGATGCTGGCGCTGGCCGGGAACTGGCAGATGGCCGCGCTGCTGGTGGTGGCCGAACGCACTGGCAAGGCCCTGCGCGGACCGGCACGCGATGTACTGCTCTCCGAGGCCACCGGCAAGGTGGGACACGGTTTTGGATTCGGCGTGCACGCCGCCATGGATCAAACCGGCGCCGTCATCGGACCGCTCATGATGGCGTGGGCAGTGGCGCGGGCCAATCACTTCGGCCCGGCATTCGCGCGGTTGGCATTCCCCGCCTGCGGGGCTCTGGTGGCGCTGCTGGTGGCCCGCGGCGTCTACTGGGGGAAAGACGCGCCGCCGCCCAAGCCGGCCCCGCAACAGGCCCTGCCGCGAGTGTTCTGGATGTACGTGGCGGCCGCGGGCGTGCTGGCCTGCGGCTTCGTGGATTTCCCGCTGCTGGCCTATCACTTCCAGAAGACCGCACTCGCCAAGCCCGCGGTCATCCCCCTGCTGTATGCCGGCGCCATGGGGGTGAACGGACTGGCCGCGCTGGTCCTGGGAAAGCTGTATGACCGCCACGGAATTTCCGTTCTGAGCTGGGGGATTCTGGTCTCGCTGCTGGCATTGCCCCTGGGATTTCTGGGCGGGCCCATGGGTGCGATTGCCAGCGTAGGCTGCTGGGCCGTGGGATTGGGGGCGCAGGACGCTTCGCTGCGCGCCGGCATCGCGCAGGTGGTGTCCATGAACAAACGCGGCGGCGCATTCGGAGCCTTCAACGGCGTCTACGGCGTGATGTGGTTTCTCGGCAGCGCCACGATGGGGCTCCTATACGACCACTCCGTGATGGCGCTGGTAATCTTCGGAGTGCTCCTCCAATTGGCTGCGGCCGGCATGTTCTTCTGGCTGCGCCGGCCCCTGGCCGCGGCCACCGCGGCTGCCGCAGCCAGTTGAGCCACTCCGGCAAGAACCCGCTCACACATTAATCGGTTGCACACTCTCGGGTGCATGAACGTTTTCGGGAAGCGGCAGCCAAAGCGCAGCGTTTGTGGACACTCTCGCCACCAACCTGCTCCGTAGCTACGCTGTATATACTAGAATGAGATCGGATGACAGTGCGCTTCGAGTGGGACGAGAGCAAGGATCGTCTTAATATCGTGAAGCACGGCGTCGGCTTTGACGAGGCGAGAAGAGTTTTCAGCGACCCGCACGTAATCGTCCGCGAAGACCGAATTGTCGAGGGCGAGGAGCGCCTGCAAGCAATCGGCTATGTCGAACGCGTGCTGCTGGTCGTTCATACGGTCAGGGAGGAGGGTCTCGGCGCGATTATCCGCATCGTTTCAGCCCGCAAGGCGACGCCCGCGGAAAGGAGGTTGTATGAAGAAAACGAATGAAAAGCACGGCAAAACGATTACCAGGACTATTGAACAGATCGAAAACCGCAGGATTACAAGAGCGGAACGCGAGGGTCTGAAGCGTGTCGCAGCATTGCCTGATGAGCAGATCGACACCAGCGATATTCCGGAAGTGAAGGACCGAACCGGATGGGTGAGGGTCCATGAACACCCGGAACACCCACTTCATCGCGTGCTGTCGCGTCTGCTGTCGATCCGACTGCCAGAGCCCGACATCGCACTCGCGCAGCGGCTCGCCGAATCCAAGGGCCTGCCGTACCAGACCTATATCAAATCGCTGCTACACGAAGCGCTCGAACGCGAGCGTGTGCTGGCTGAGCGGAAGTGAGTTTATGCGAGTTTCACGTAAATTCGTTCACGCATAACCCTGAGATCAGCGGCGCGCGAGGGACAGCCGGAACGCGACCATCTCCTCGCCGTTGCGAACCAGCAGGACGTCGCCGACCAGAACCGGGTGGTTCCAGGTCTTGCCCTCGATCGCCGGGAACCGCGTGATCTCCATGAACTGGTCGGGGACCGCCGCGACCAGCGCAAACTCGCCTTCCTCCGACAGGACCAGCAGCAAGTCCTGGTCGGGCAATAGGACGAGCTGGCCTTGGCCGTAGCGTCCACCCTTCCACTTGCGCTTGCCGTCCTTGACGTCGATGCACGCGAGGATGCTGCCGTCGAAGCCGAAGGCATAGCCATTGTGTATGACGAAGTCGTTGAAGTATGGCTTCAGCCCGTTCGACGTCCAGCGCTCTTCGACGGTCCACCCGCCGGGTCCGTGCGCAACCGCGATGCGACGCATCCCGAGGGCCCCCATGCCGCCAGCGGTGGTGATCAGGAAATCCCCGCCCGCAACCAGGGCTGGCTGCACGATGGGGACGCCCGGCCACCGGTGCTCCCAGAGCAGCGTGCCATCGGCCGGCACGACGCTGGTGGCGCCCACTCCGCTCATCTGCAGGACCTGCGTAATTCCGTCGATCGTCACGAGATGTGGCGAGCTATAGCCCGCGCCGCGGGCCGGGCCGAACCAGCGCCGATCGCCGGTGGCGCGATCGTAGGCAACCAGCGCGCCGGCGTGAACGATGACCACGTCGCCGACCACCAACGGCGAGCTCGCGAAGCCCCAGCCCGGGACCTTTGCGCCGGTGTCGGACGCCACGTTGCGCGACCACACGACGGCGCCGTTCCGGGCGTCGAGCGCGTTCAGGATTCCGGTCGCACCAAATGTGTACACGCGACCGTCGCTGAGAGTCGGCGTCGCACGCGGACCGGCGCCGCCATTCGACTCCCAGAACCGGGTCGCGTCGCTGTGTCTCCACACCGGCTTACCAGTGGTCATGTTGTAGGAGGCGACGAGCTCGTCGTCACCGCGCTGCTCCTGGGTGTAGAGGAGGCCGCGGCGGACCGCGAAGGACGACCAGCCCGGTCCGATCGGCCGGCGCCACAGCTCGACCGGCGGCGACTTGGACCAATCGGTCTCGATGCGCACGCCAGGGATGATGTCGTCGCGATCGGGTCCGCGAAAGCCGGGCCAATCGGCGCCTGTCTCCGGTGCCACCGAAACCGGCGGGAGCGTTGCCGGCTTGACGGCGGCATGGGCCGTCGCCGCGGCTGCCGGAGCCGACGGGAGCGCCGTCGGCTCGTCGCCGGGTTGGGCCAGGAGCCGTTCTTCGGCAGTCTTCGTCCACCGCCACGCGAAATCCGACCCGCCGCCGTTAACGCCATTGGTCCGGACGAGCGTCCACACTCCGCACCCCAGCAGGATGGCCGCGAGCATCGCCACACGCCGAGGTACTGCAGACAGGCGACGGCTGGCCACCGCCCAGGCGACGAAGGCGAGGCTCAGGACCGGGATGGCGTACATGACGAACATCATCCCCATCATCCCGTTCTGAATCGACACGTGGGTGATGGGCCGTGTTGCAACCATCGCGACGATCATCAGGACGACGGCGCCCCAGCGCTCGGTCCGAGGCGCCCGGCTGAAGAACGCCCACCACACGACGACCGCCAACCCGCCGACGAGGCCGCCAATCGCACCGAACGGATAGGCCTCGGGCACGACAATGGGAACGACAAACCTGCCCAGCCACTGCAGCACGACGATGACCACGCCGGGCCACAGCCGGAGCGGTTTCTGCGGAGCCGGTTGGTCGATCTGCGCGATGCTCACCTCAGACCATACTCTCCCACAAGGAATTTTGTTCCCTTTTTTTCGGCAACCAGGCGGGCAGCGAGTGGGAATGGCTGCGAGAGACGGTAACCAGGGGCCCCGCCCGGTACAGATTCGGTACTTTCCGACGCCTAAAACGACCTCCGAGGCCCGCTTACCGATCCTGCCATCCCGGGCTGCTGGCGGTGACCGATTGGGCGGGCTACTCCCGCCCCAGTCTTGGCCTGCCTCCGGAATCGGCGCTCAGGTTGCACCAGATGTTCGAGCACGGCGAAAACTGAAGCTCCGCCTCGGGGCCGAGGAATCAACTATAGAAGTTTCGATCCCACGCGTGGCGCTTCAGGATCGTCAGCGTCTCGGGCGGGAGCGGGCCCAGATCGGACGCAACGGCATTGGACTCCGCGTGATGCTTAGTGCGCATCCCCGGAATCACGGTCGAGACCGCGGGGTGCGACAGGCAGAAGCGTAAGGCGATCTCCGGGAGGTTGACCTCGCCCGCGAGGTCCCGGCGGAGCGCGTCGACATGCTCCACTACCTGCTTCTTGCGGTCGCCGCGGAAATAGTACTCGCGGAAGTCGCCGGGAGGGAATTTCGTCTTCTCGTCCAGATGGCCGGAGAGGCCGCCTTCATCCAGCGGCACGCGCGCCAGAACGCCGACATTTTCCTGCTGGCACAACGGCAGGAGCTGCTTTTCGGGCAACTGGTCGAAGATGTTGTAGATCACTTGAACGGCGTCGATCAATCCCGTGCGCACCACCGAGAGCCCGGAATCGGGATCGTGCTCGGAAAGCGATACGCCTACGGCCCGCACCTTGCCGGAACGCTTGAGATCTTCAAACGCCTTGCGCCATTCCTCGCGGTCGACCCACTCGGGATTCCAGACGTGGAGTTGCAGGAGGTCGATGGCGTCGAGCCCGAGATGGCGAAGGCTCTCTTCGGCCGAACGCACGATGTAGTCGTAGGGGAAGACCCGTTGGATGCCGACGCCGGGCTGGGCGGGCCAGACGCGGTCCTTGGGCGGCACTTTGGTGGCCACCAAAATCTTGTGCCCGGTATCGCGCACCACTCGGCCCACCAGTTTTTCACTGTGGCCATCGCCGTAGGCTAGCGCCGTATCGATGAAGTTGACGCCCAGTTCGATCGCGCGCCCGAGGGCTCCGATCGACTCGTCGTCAGTGCCGCCGAGCCACTGTTTGCCGCCGATGCCCCAGGCGCCGTAACCGATCCCGCTCACTTCGAAGTTGGTCTTGCCGAGTTTCCGGTAGTTCATGTGGGACGGGCCTCCTGGCTGTTGAGAAATTGCATGGTAGCGCAAATTGGCCGATTGAAAATCGGCCGGCAGGATGGATTCCTGCCCCACCAAGCGGCAAAGCCGCAACCAAACCGGGCGGGCATGGCGTGTGCGAAAAGGCCGACCAGGGGGTCGGCTGCGGCCCAGGGGGCCCGCCCCACCAAATCGTCGCAGGCTGCGAAGGTTTTGAGCTGTTGTGGTACCAAGCATCGTCGCAGGCGACACAGGTTCTGATCTGCTGTACCACTCACTCCATTCGCAAGGCATCGAGCGGCATGAGTCGCGAGGCTCGGCGCGCGGGCACGTAGGCTGCTACCAGGGCGACCGCTGCCAGCACCACCGACGCCATGACGAAGGTCGGCGCATCGTGCGGCTTGACTCCAAACAGCAGGCTCCGCAACAGTCCGGTCAGCGCCAGCGCGCCGGCCACCCCCGCCACTATTCCTGGTAGCACAATAGATACCGCGCCGGCGATGACCAGTGCGGTGATGCGCCCGGGTTCGGCGCCCAGCGCCATCCGGACGCCGATCTCGCGAGTGCGCTCGGTCACCGAATACGCCAGCACGCCGTAG
>OBLT010000518.1_pt1 | contig 25003 bp, 21 predicted proteins | sample 1518721 | NCBI WGS metagenome assembly OBLT01 (sample SAMEA3539307, study PRJEB22396) | soil metagenome | biome: tundra; feature: field; material: soil | place: USA | collected 2010-05 | depth 0.15 m | reverse complement strand
ACCAAGTGGCTGGTTATGCTGCGTTGCGTAAAAAATTTCTTGCTTACATATCCAATATATGCGGCGCTGCGAAATTTTTTCTGCGCCTTGCATTTGGGCGAACTCTGAATTTTTAGAGGCTCCCTTAAGTCAGCACTTTCCACAGCATTTTGGTGGCCAGTGCGATCAACAGCAGTGCGAAGAGTTTGCGCAATACCCCGGTCTTCATGTGATGCGTGGTTTTTGCGCCGAGCGGTGCCGTGATGACGCTGGCGAGTGCGACCCAGAATAACGCGGGCAAGTAGACAAAGCCCAAGCTGTAGGCGGGCAGGGCATGGATGCTCATGCCGGTGACTACATAACCGATGGTGCCGCCGACCGCGACCGGAAAGCCGATTGCGGCGGAGGTGCCGATCGCATGTCTGAGGGATACATTGCACCAGAGCAGGAAGGGAACCACCACCGTTCCACCGCCGATGGATACCAAGCTGCTCAACCAGCCGGTGAGCATGCCGGTAATCGTCATGCCGGCCATGCCGGGCAGTTGGCGCGAAGCATGCGGGCGCACGTCGAACAGGATTTGTGCGGCCGCAAAATACACGAACAGCGCGAAAAATATTCCCAGAAAGTGCGGCGAGATGCTGGTGGCAAACACTGCGCCTATGCCGGTGCCAAGCAGGATGCCCGGGGTGATGTCACGCACCACGCGCCAGTTCACCGCGCCGTGCTGATGATGTTTGCGCATGCTGGCAAGCGAGGTGAACAGGATGTTTGCCATCGAGGTGCCGAGCGCAAGATGCAGCAAATGCTCAGCGGGAAAGTGCTGCGCGTCGAACAGGAACAGCAGCACTGGCACAAGCAGGGTTCCGCCACCGATGCCGAATAGGCCGGCGCTGAAACCAACGAATGCGCCGAGTACCAGGTAGGCCGCGTACCATTCCATTAGTCGTGCGCTAACTTGGTGGTGATGAATTTCCACTCGGCAGGGTCGAGCGGCGTGATGGACAGGCGGTTACCGCGTTGCAGGGTGCGCATTCTTTCCAGCTCGGGATGTTGGCGTAGTTCATCAATGGTGATGAGCGAAATTTTCTTTACCAGTTGCACATCCACATTGAACCAGCGAGGCGTTCCCGGTGTGGCCTTGGCATCGAAGTATTTGCTGTCGCGCTCGAACTGTTTGGCATCGGGATAAGCTGTGCTGCTGACTTTAGCGATGCCGGCGATACCCGGCTCTTTGCAGTTGGAGTGGTAAAATAGCACGCCGTCGCCAACTTTCATCTGGTCGCGCATAAAGTTGCGCGCCTGATAGTTGCGCACGCCATACCATGCCACGGTCTGATCGGGCAACGCGGCGAGGTCGTCAATGCTGCAATCGCCGGGTTCGGATTTCATCAGCCAATAACGCATGGTCCACGCTCACGAATAAAAAGTGCGACCCGATGCAATCAAGGTCGCACTGAAATGGAGCCCCCCGCCTGTGCCGTTGACCCAGCATCTCGAACCGAAAGGTTCAAGGGGGTCACTTCCCTGCCGCATCAGGATCATCCGCTAGGGACGTTCGCAACAGCAGCACAGTGGGTCGCGACCTGGATAGTTACTTGGCTCAAAGAATATATGGGTCTGGCGAACACCGCAGGGGACAAACCCGAAATAAATTAGCTATAACCAATGACTTGCCCAGCGTTAACCAATGACTTGGTTGTAGTAGTTTGCCAACTTATAACCAGCCACTTGGCTGCCGTCTTTCGGGTGCCCGGCCAAAAGCTCTTCGGCTGGTAGCCTAGTGGAATGGCTAGTAGTTCCATCAGTCAGGTGGCTAGTAGTCTTATCAGAACAGCGAGTCTTGTTCGGCTAATGCCTTATCAATCGCTGCCTGCATGGAACCCATTCTACGCTTAAAGTCGGAGAGGTCAACGCCGCGTCCAACTTTCATGCCGAGCAACTCGTGAGTGATGTTAAGGGCCGCCATCAGCGCGATCCGCTCGACGCTGGCGATTTTTCCCGCAGCGCGAATTTCGCGCATTCTCTTGTCCAGATAAGCCACGGCATCCAGCAGTTCGCCGCGCTCTTCCTCGGGGCAGGCGACACGCAACTCGCGGTCGAGAATTTTGATTTCCAGCGTTTTGGTTTTGGCAGTGTTGATCATGTTTGATCTTCGGGTAGAGTAATCAGCAGCTTTTCCAGGCGAGCTTTCGCGCTATCCATCTTGTCGCTGTATTGACGATTGCTGCTGAGAGCGTGCGCTAACTCTTGGCGCAACTGGTGATTCTCGGCACGCAACTTGCCGCTGACTTGTATCAGCAGGGCGAGTTTGCCTTCCAGTGCGTTCAATTCGTTTTCCATGCGCTGACTATAGATTGAAAAGTGCTGATAAGTCAAACGGTAAGGTGGATTTATGCAAGCAGTTTGTAGGTTCTCATAATTCTTGTTTCGGTAAAACGCGATATGTTTGTGATAAAGTGCGCGCCGCTTTGAGGTGCTCGTCTGCATGCAGGTGAGTTAAACGGGAAGCAGGTGCGGGAACATTGGTTCCCTATGCCTGAGCTGCCCCCGCAACGGTAAGCAAGTGTGGATTTGTCAATATGCCACTGTGAGCAATCATGGGAAGGCGGCAAATCAAGACTTGTGAGCCCGGATACCGGCCTGAGAGCAAAGGACAGGAGATGCCGCGGGCGGCGCATCGGAAAGCCTGCCGCACAACATCTTCACTCTCCACTTTGTGCAGCGATCTTTCAGAAATAATTCCACTCACAACATTTCCTGATTATTAATTTCCCAGCGGGGACGCTTGGAACTTACTCAGGAAACGACAATGAAACAAAAAATAATCACGGTTGCACTATTCGGTGCGATCGCTCTTCCTTTTGCAGCGTATGCCGAAACACCCATGGAATTAACTATCGTGACACCAACGCGATTTGCGGCTACGCCAGAAACCTCCACTGTAGATGTCACCGTGATTACCGCTAGTGATATCGAAAAAAGTGCCGCTAAAACATTGCCAGCTTTGCTGGCACAGCACGCAGGAATTCGGGTGTTCAGCAATGACGGCACCCCGGATATGGCGATAGACTTGCGCGGATTTGGTGTGACCGGAAATCAGAACACATTGGTTTTGCTGGATGGGCAACAGCTTAATGAAATCCAGTTGACTTCGATTCGTTGGTCGGCAATTCCGCTCGCTTCGATAGAACGTATCGAAATAGTAAACGGCAGTGGCGCGGTACTTTATGGTGGCGGCGCGACGGGCGGCACGATCAATATCATTACCAAACATCCCAGCAAAGAAATGCGCGGCAACGTGGGCATAGGTTTGGGAAGTTACGATACCAGAGAATGGCAGCTTGCACTTTCTGGAACGGGTGATCGTGTCGGCATGCGCGTTACGGCAAGCGGATTGGACTCGTCCAACTATCGCGCCAATAACAACATCGCACAAAGTAATCTGGAAGCCGATTTGCGTACCGATGTGGGGCATGGCGATGCTGTCCTGAAATTCGGTGCAGATAATCAAAATCTACGCTATCCCGGTGTGCGTACAGTTGACCCAAGTATTGGACTGAATGAGTTGGTGACTGACCCGCGCGGAACTTCGACCCCGCTGGATTATGGCAAGCGTGATGGCGGGCATATCAGCCTCGGAACCAGTCAGCAGTTCGATTTTGGGCAGTTGGCAGGCGAACTTTCATATCGAGACACAAAACAACAGGCATATTTTGCAGCTTACGGCGGTAGCTATTTAGATACGGACCTCAATCTGCTTTCTTTTACGCCCCGTGTAAAAATTCCTTACCAACTAGGAGGATCTGGAAATGAGATGATCGTCGGTGTTGATCTCGCCGATTGGAATTATGATTCCATTCGTTCAACCAGCCCGGCTACTCTCGGCACACCGACTGCGCATATTTTGGCGACACAGGCCAATCGTGCATTGTATGCGCAGAACACTACGCAGCTTGGCGCAGACACCAAGTTGACGTTGGGGGCTCGAAAACAGCAGGTTGATTATCAAGCCAGGGATGCTGCTAACCCGGCAGCATACGCATCAGAGAACCAGGCGCGTGCCGTGAATGCTTACGAACTTGGGTTGCGCCATAGTTTGAATCAGGACTCGTCGTTATTTGGCCGCATCGGCCACAGTTTCAGGATAGCAACGATTGATGAAATTTTCGATCCATATGGCGTTTGTGATCCCATTACTTTTATTTGTAGCTCAAAAATCACCTTATTGGAACCGCAGACCTCCCAGGATAGCGAACTTGGCATCGACTACCGTGACGGAAGCAATAAGATACGTGCGGCGCTGTTTCAGATGAACCTGAACAACGAGATTTATTTCAACGCAATCACATTCACCAACATGAATCTTTCGCCGACGCGCCGCTATGGGCTGGAGTTGGAGGATACGCATAACTACACCGACGCGCTGGCAGTTACTGCAGCCTATAGCTATACGGTGGCGAAATTCCGCGAGGGTACTTATGGTGGTGTAAACGTGTCTGGTAATAATATTCCATTGGTGCCGCGGCAACGACTCGCGCTTTCTTCCTCATGGAAAGCAACTGAAAAGGACACGTTTAATGCCAATGCGGATTATGTCGGTAAGCAGCACTTCGACAACGATCAAGCCAACGCATTCGGCCAGCAGATGCCTGTTTACGTCACTGTGGATATGAAGCTATCTCACCGTGAGGGTTCATGGCTGTTAGCGGCGGCGGTGAATAACCTGTTCAGTAGGCATTATTTCACCTACGCTGCTGCCAGCACTTCTACGCCCGGTCGTTATAACGCATATCCGATGCAGGAGCGCGACTTTTCGCTGAATACAACCTATGAGTTCTAGCGCATGTTTTGTAATAGGACGATATCAATAGGCAAAGGCGGCTTTCCGCCTTTGCTTTTTCCTTGGCTTCGTGTACTGTTGCCGTCATTGAAACAAGTTAAATTCAGGGGATGCAATGAATAATACCCAAACCAAAACCACCGCAATTTTTATAACGCTGATTGCGCTGATGGCAGCGACGCGCGCTGATCACTTCGGTTCGGCTTTGCATTTGCCGGATGCTTCGCTGGCAGTATTTCTGCTGGCAGGATTTTATTTGCCGCGCTGGGCTTTTCCCGCGCTGCTGGTCGGGGCAGGGCTGGTGGATTATCTGGCAATCAACTACGGCGGGGTGGATGGCTGGTGTTTCTCACCGGCTTACTGGTTCCTGATTCCGACTTATTTCGCGCTGTGGTTCGCTGGGCGTTTTTATGCGGCACGCTATCGGTTCTCATTGCGCAGCCTGGCCGAGTTTGCGGCAATCGCCTTCGCGGCTACCGTTGTGGCCTTTCTGATTTCAAATGCCAGCTTTTATTTGTTTGCCGACTATTTCGCAAAAATGAGCGCGGCTCAATACGGCAATCAGGTGGCGCAATATTTCCTGCCCTATCTGCAAAGCGCGTTCCTGTATCTGACTGCTGCCGCAGTGCTGCACATTGTCGCGGTGCAGGTCGCGCGTCACGCGCCCTCCCTGAAATAAAAACCCACAACCAATAGAAGGTTGACGCGGAGATAGCAAAAGTCTAAATTGCGCCATTCAACACAACCAACCTTTAGGAGATGAACATGGCTGTACTCGTCGGCAAAGCCGCCCCCGATTTCAACGCTGTTGCCGTGATGGGCAACAACGATTTCAACGAAAAGTTTAACCTGAAAAAACACATCTCGGGCAAATATGCCGTGGTGTTTTTTTACCCGCTGGATTTCACCTTCGTTTGTCCCTCCGAGCTGATCGCTTTCGATCATAGGCTGGATGAATTCAAGAAGCGCAATGTGGAAGTGATCGGTGTGTCCATCGATTCGCAATTTTCGCATTTCGCCTGGAAGAACACGGCGATCAACAACGGCGGTATCGGTCAGGTGCGCTACCCGCTGGTGGCGGATACCAAGCATGAAATCTGCAAGGCTTACGATGTGGAAGCCGATGGCGGAGTGGCTTACCGCGGTTCGTTCCTGATCGACCGTGCCGGGGTGGTGCGCCATCAGGTGGTGAACGATCTGCCGCTGGGCCGCAACATCGACGAGATGCTGCGCATGGTGGATGCGCTGCAATTCACCGAAGAACACGGTGAAGTCTGTCCGGCCGGCTGGAGCAAGGGCAAGGCCGGTATGGGCGCCTCCACGGAAGGCGTGGCCAAATACTTGGCAGCGCACGCTAAAGAACTGTAATTCGAATTTTTGTTTTACTGCAAAAGGCCACCGCACGGGTGGCCTTTTTGTTGTGCTCATGATGGCAAGGGCTGCTACAATTTCCGCCATTCTGTCACGGTCCTGTAAAGGGTATTCGCATGCTGCTCTGGTTTGTCATCGCCTACTGGATCACTTCTGTCGGGATCGGTCTTTACGCCGCTACCCGCGTGCATAACACCAAGGACTTCGCCATTGCCGGGCGGAGTCTGCCTTTCTACATGGTCACGGCGACGGTGTTCGCCACCTGGTTCGGTTCGGAAACGGTGCTTGGCATTCCCGCCACCTTTCTCAAAGAGGGGTTGCACGGCGTGGTGGCTGATCCTTTTGGCGCATCCATGTGTTTGATCCTGGTCGGGCTGTTCTTTGCGGCACCGCTGTATCGCATGAACCTGCTGACCATCGGCGATTTCTACAAGAAGAAATTCGGCCGCAGTGTCGAGGTGCTGACCACCATCGCCATCGTCATTTCCTACTTAGGCTGGGTGGGTGCCCAGATCACGGCGCTCGGTCTGGTGTTCAATGTGGTGTCAGCCGGAGAGATCAGCAAGCTCGCCGGGATGTGGATAGGCTCCAGCACCATTCTCATCTATACCTTTTTCGGCGGCATGTGGGCGGTGGCGGTTACCGATTTCATCCAGATGATCATCATCGTCATCGGTATGCTGTATATCGGCGGCTCGGTAAGCAACATGGTGGGCGGCGTGGGCGTGGTGGTGAACCATGCGATGGATGCGGGCAAATTCGATTTCTGGCCGGCGCTCGATGCCAAGGAGATCATCGGTTTCGCCGCGGCCTGGGTGACCATGATGTTCGGCTCGATCCCGCAACAGGATGTATTTCAGCGGGTACAGTCGTCCAAGACCGAGAACATCGCCATCTGGGCGACGGTGTTCGGCGGGTGTCTGTATTTTGTGTTTGCTTTCGTGCCGATGTTCCTGGCTTATTCGGCGACGCTGATCGATCCGAAAATGGTGAGCGACCTGATCGACACCGACCCGCAGATGATCCTGCCCAATCTGGTCATGCAGCATGCGCCGCTGTTCGCCCAGGTGATGTTCTTCGGCGCCCTGCTTTCCGCCATCAAGAGCTGCGCCTCGGCGACGCTGCTGGCGCCATCGGTCACCTTTACCGAAAATATTCTCAAGCCGATGCTGGGACATAAACTCTCCGACCGCCAGCTGCTGCACGCCATGCGCGGCGTGACGGTGGTGTTCACCATACTGGTCACTATTTACGCGATGAACTCGAAGGCCAGCATTTTCAAGATGGTCGAAAACGCCTACCAGATCACGCTGGTGGCGGCTTTCATCCCGCTGGTTGCCGGCGTTTACTGGAAATGCTCCACCACGCAAGGGGCGCTGGCGGCAATTTTCTGCGGACTGTCGGTGTGGCTCGCCATCCTTGTTTTCGGACCCGATGATCCTTTCATCCCGGCGCAGTTTGCCGGACTCTTCGCCAGTGCGCTCGGCATGATAGCCGGCTCGCTCCTGCCCCGCGTGGTGGGCAGGCATCTGCCGGAAGAACCCGAACATGCCGAGCTTCATCACCTTGCCGCAAGCCATACCGGGCACGTGGCGGAACAGCCGCACCAACATCCATCCCGTTTAGAAACTTAACGCGTGTCATATCCCTGTCATAAATTCTTCATATCCTTGCAATCTCTAATGGAGGAGTGACGATGAACGCGAAAATTTTGATTGTGGAAGATGAACCGGCGATCCAGGAGTTGCTGGCGTTTAATGTGATGCAAGCTGGCTTTCAGGCGCTGCGCGCCGAAGACGCGGATAGCGCGTGGCAGCAGATACGCGGCAATTTGCCGGATTTGATCTTGCTGGATTGGATGTTGCCGAATACCAGCGGTGTGATCTTGGCGAAACAGTTTCGTGCCGATGCACGCACCCGCGACATTCCGATTATCATGCTGACTGCGCGTGGCGATGAGCGCGACAAGATATTGGGATTGGAATCCGGTGCGGATGACTACATCACCAAGCCGTTCTCGCCGCGCGAGTTGATGGCGCGGATCCGCGCGGTGTTGCGCCGTCATATCCCAGCCATGCCGGACGAAACGGTGGCGGCGGGCGGGTTGGAGTTGTCGCCATCATCTCACCGCGTGACGGCAAATGGCACGGCTATCGAATTGGGGCCGACGGAGTTTCGCCTGTTGCATTTTTTTATGACCCATACCGAACGCGTATATAGCCGCACGCAATTGCTCGACCAGGTGTGGGGCACGCAAGTATTCGTCGAGGAGCGTACCGTGGATGTGCATATCCGCCGACTGCGCGCCGCGTTGGAGCCGGTCGAAATGGATGGCCTGATTCAAACCGTGCGCGGCAGCGGTTATCGTTTTTCGATTAGTTAGGAAATTAATTTTGCAAGATTTTTGGTTCCGAGTAAGCTTGCCCGTGGTGTTCAGCACGCTGGCCGCGTTGTTGTTATGGGGCATATTCTCGGCCACCCTCGCGTTGTTGTTCATGGTAGTCGTGTTGCTGATTGTGATGGCGCACCGCGCGCGGCAATTGTTCAAGCTTGAGCAATGGTTGAACGATGCGCGCATCGAAACCATCCCCGAGGCAGGGGGTATCTGGGAAGAGGCATTTTCCCAGCTATACAAAATGGTCAAGCGACATAACCAGACCAAGCAAGAATTGGCCGACGAGCTGCAGCACATGGAACAAGCCACTGCCGCGTTGCCGGAAGGCGTGGCGATCCTTAATGAGGTGAATCGCCTCGAGTGGTTCAACCCGGTTGCGCAGCAGCACTTCGACCTGGATGCCGAACACGATATCATGCAGGACATCACTTATCTGGTGCGTCAGCCGGAATTTGTCGAATACATTCAGGAATCCAATTTCAACAACCCGTTGATGATGCGTCCGGCGCGACATGACGATATGGTGTTGTCCATCAAACTCATTCCTTATGGTGTGAACAAGCGATTGTTGATCAGTCGCGACATCACGCAATTCGAGCGCGTCGAAGCCATGCGTCGAGATTTCGTTGCCAATGTTTCGCACGAATTGCGCACACCGCTGACTGTGGTGAGCGGCTTCGTCGAAAATCTGCAGGACATGTCCGACCTCGGTCAGGACAGCGCGCGGCGAGCTTTGCATCTGATGGCCGAGCAAACCAGGCGGATGGACAATCTGGTGGCGGATTTGTTGACCTTGTCGCGATTGGAAAACGTGCAAAGTCCATTGCACGAAGAAACGGTGGATATGAAGGAGTTGCTCAATGAGGTTTATCGGGATGGAGAGTTGCTAAGCGGTGCAAAACATCCGCTGCGCATGGAGATCGCAAGCGCAGCCAACCTGCTCGGCAACCGTGATGAGTTGCGCAGCGCATTCAGCAATCTGCTCAGCAATGCCATCCGCTATACGCCGGAGGGCGGCGCAATTTTATTGCGCTGGTTCGAACGCGGCGGTCAGCCGGTGTTCTTGGTGCAAGACAGCGGTATCGGCATCGCCGCACAGCACATTCCGCGCCTAACTGAACGCTTCTACCGGGTGGATCGCAGCCGCTCGCGCGAAACGGGGGGAACCGGCCTGGGTCTTGCGATCGTCAAGCACATCGCGATGCGTCACCAGGCCAAACTTGAAGTATTGAGTGAAGAAGGGAAGGGCAGCACCTTCGTGCTGGTGTTTCCGATCAAGCGGGTACTACACTAGCGTAAAGCTGACGCGCTCGTAGTCAATTCCATGTTCCACGCTAAAGCCTATTGTCGCTTTTTGTTTTTCAGCGTTCTGATGCAGGATTTCTACCACGCGCCCCCGTTGGAACCAGTTGCGCGGAATGATCAGGCTGGGGGGAGTCTTCAGTGCGGGGACGGCTTGCAATAGAAATCCAGGGGCAGATTTATCCGCTTCGGTCATGCTCACATCGGCCGTGCGAAGGCCGATTGCATGGACAGTTCCCGGCAGATAACGCACCCCGATGCGTAACTGTCCGGTGCGCGTCACGCCCGCCCATGTCGTAGTCCCCAGCATGAAAGTTTCCGCGTCGCCGAGGCGCAAGGCAACCAGCTGATTGTGGCTTAGCCGTCCGCCGAGCGTGTCAATGCGTGTGAGTTTCGCGCCAAGGATGCTTTCGTTGTCGAGATGCCAGGTTTCCAGCGGGAATTCCATCTCAATCCGTGTCTTGTTGGGCGCGTCTTGCAACACCCGGCCAAAGGTTTCGATTTGTTTCTGTGCGATAAGATTTGCGGAAGCAGATTGCACGGCTTGTTTGAACGCTTTGCCGGACAGATGAGCGTAAATGTTTTCCGGTTTGTAGCAAAGCTGCGCGTGTTGCGAGCCCGGATTCCGCACAGCAAAACGCGTGTTGTTGTCTTCGCACCAGCACTGATGCAAAAAAGTGAGCAGCTCAATGCACTCGTGGGCAGTGCTGTGGCCACCCAGTTCCAACTGTTGCGGGGTTTTGCCTTGCTGCAGCATGATGGTCTTTACGCGGAGTAATTTGCTTAGCGGCACCATTGCCAGATAGCGCATGCTGTCGCTATGCGCGACCAATTTAACCGGTTGCAGTCCGTGCGTGCCGGCAAGATCCAGCGCGAGCGGCAGGGCATCGCCCTTGCTGGTGGTATAGCTGCGCTCCACGGGAACCGTATTGCTCCATTCTGTCAGCCAAGCGTCCAGCAGCAGCAGTTGTGAGCGGATGAGTTCCGCGGGACGCGCATAACAAGTAAGCAAGGTTTTTACATAGATGTTATGGCAACTACTGCGCGGCAGGCCGCCATTCAACGGGTCGGATATTTCTTTGAGTTGCAGTCCTTGCTCTTCGGCAAAAGCATACAACCCGTGCAACTGATGCCATAACTTGGTATTGAATTCATAACCTGTGCGCAAGTGCTCGGAAATTGCCAATCCGCTATACAGCAGGCAGCGTTGACACAGGAATGCGCCCTGCTTGCCGAGTTGCTTGTCACCGGCCATGTAGGCTTGCAAGCAACGTTGATAACCGAGTGCCATTGCCTGCCAAAGCTGCACGATGGCAAAGAAAATAATCAGCTCGTTTTCATTCAGCGGCAACGGCTTGGTGATGAGTTTTTTGGCGTAATCATTTTGCACGTAGTGGACCGTATCACGCAGTAACTCCAGCGTGTTCAACCGCTCCAGGCCGCCCATCGGGAAGCGGGTGAGTTCGTTGATCTGGGTGAGCAACAGGCTGTGCGCCAGTTGCAGGTTGGTCAGTTGCAGTTGTTTCAGCCATTGCGCACAACTTTCGGCATCCTTGAAAAGCGGATTTGCGCGGTCGTCGGTCGGTTCAAGTGGCAGGGTCAGCATGATCGGAGGTCCAGTTTTAAGCGCACACTTTCTATCAGACGCGCTTGCCAGTCAAGCGGGAGTGATGATTTTCCTTCGCGCTGACCCACACCCCAGATCGATTGCGGGAAATGTTTGTCGTGTTTGTAGCGCGGAATGACATGCCAATGCAAATGAGGAGTCATATTGCCGAGGCTGGCGAGATTGATCTTGTCCGGATGTATTACCTCCCGTATCTCCGCTTCGACGGCAAATACGGTTGCCATGAAATGCCCCCGTTCGGCAGCGGACAGATCGGTCATCTCTTTGACGTGCTGCTTCCAGATCACACGGCAGAAGCCTGGATAGTCGGCATCCGCAACCAGCACTACACGACAGGTTTCATCCTGCCAGAGCAGTGTGCCGCCAACCTGATCGCACAACTCACAAACCGCTTTGCTTTTCACGATATATCTTTCATCAAGTAGGAGCGATTCATCAATCGTCCTTACAACAATACCCGTTCAATGCCGCCGTTATTGGCTTTGGCGACATAGTCCGCCAGCCAATTTTGGCTTCGGCCGCTACGCTTAACCAGAAAAAACTGGTTAGCCTGCACCGAAATTGGCACTGGTAAATTGGCTCAAAGTAGAACACGCTCGATCCCCCCGTTGTTTGCCTTATTCACATAGTCCACCAGCCAATTTTCACCGAGCAGATGTTTGGCCATTTCCACCACGATGTAATCAGCCGTTGTGCCGCTGTCGTCATTGTAGCGCGACAGGCCCTGCTGGCAGGACGGGCAGGAAGTCAGGATTTTTACTTCGCCATGGAAGCCATCGGCGCGCAATGCGTCCGCACCTTTGCGCATTTCTTCTTCCTTGCGGAAGCGCACTTGGGTGGCGATTTGCGGCAAGGTCACGCCGAAGGTGCCCGCTTCGCCACAACAGCGTTCGTTGAGCGGCACATTCGTGCCCATCAATTGATTCACCACTTGTTGCGGCTGATAGGTCTTCATCGGCGAGTGGCACGGGTCATGATACATGTAGCGCACCCCTTCCACTCCCTGAAGTTTGACGTTCTTCTCCAATAAATACTCGTGGATGTCGAGCAGCCGGCAGCCGGGGAAAATCTTGTCGAACTGGTATTTCTGCAACTGATCCATGCAGGTGCCGCACGACACAATCACCGTCTTGATGTCGAGATAGTTCAGCGTATTCGCGACGCGATGGAACAGCACGCGGTTGTCGGTGGTGATCCGGTTGGCCTTGTCGCTTTGCCCGGAGGCATTTTGCGGATAGCCGCAGCACAGATAGCCCGGCGGCAGCACTGTGATCGCGCCGGTCTCATACAGCATCGCCTGCGTCGCCAAGCCCACCTGGCCGAATAAGCGCTCCGAGCCGCACCCCGGGAAGTAGAACACCGCTTCGCTGTCTTCGCTCGATTTACGCGGGTTGCGAATGATAGGCACGACGCTGTTGTCCTCGATGTCCAGCAGCGCACGCGAGGTCTTCTTGGGCAGATTGCCCGGCATCGGTTTGTTGATGAAGTGGATCACCTGCGATTTCAGTGGCGCGCCGCCTACCGTGGCAGGCGGTCGTTTGATCTGGCTTTTCAGCAAGCCGAAACGTTTGGCGAATTGGTAACCGATGCGCTGTGCCTTATAGCCCCACTCTATCATCACCTTGCGCACCAGCTTGATGGTGGTCGGGTCGGTGGCGTTGAGGAACAGCATCGACGTCGCTGTGACAGGATTGAATTTTTTCTTGCCTTGCTTGCGCAGGAAATTGCGCATCGCGATTGATACATCGCCGAAGTCGATGTCCACCGGACAGGGATTCAGGCACTTGTGGCATATCGTGCAGTGATCGGCAACGTCCGAAAATTCGTCGAAATGCTGGATGGAAACGCCGCGTCGTGTCTGTTCCTCATACAGAAACGCCTCGATCAGCAACGAGGTGGCGAGAATCTTGTTGCGCGGTGAATACAGCAGATTGGCGCGCGGCACGTGGGTGTTGCACACTGGTTTGCACTTGCCACAGCGCAGACAGTCCTTGATCGAATCAGAAATCTCGCCCAATTCACTCTTCTCCAGAATCAGGCTTTCCAGCTCCATCAAATTAAAGCTCGGCGTATAGGCGCGCTCCAGATTGCCGCCGGTCAGCAGCTTGCCTTTGTTGAAGCGGCCTTCCGGGTCGACCAGATGTTTGTAAGCGGTGAACGAGGCGATTTCATCCGCATCAAGAAAATCGAATTTGGTGATGCCGATGCCGTGTTCGCCGGAAATTACCCCGCCCAGGTCTTTCGCCAATTGCATGATGCGCACTACTGCGCCATTGGCCTGCTGCAGCATTTCGTAGTTGTCCGAGTTCACCGGAATGTTGGTATGTACGTTGCCGTCACCGGCGTGCATGTGCAGCGCGATGAACACGCGGCTTTTCAGCACGTTCTGGTGAATGCCGTTGCATTGTTCGAGGATGGGTTGATAAGTGCTGCCGCTGAAAATGTGGCGTAGCGGATCGCGCAGTTCGAGTTTCCATGAGGCGCGGATGGTGTGGTCTTGCAGGGCGTGGAACACCGTTGAATCGTGAGACGTAAGGCGTAAGTTGTTGGTTGAGGTTTGCGGGGTTAACTCGGAACTTACGTCTTCCGACTCAGAACTGGGTTTGTCCAGATTATCCAGCAGCCATTGCCAGCGCGTGCGCACATCGGCCAGCAATTGCCTGGTTTCTTGCGCGCGATTACCCAGCAGTTCGGTATCGCCGAGTTGCTTGTCATCCTGGTAATGCAGCGGCAATTCACCGGCGAAAAATTCATCCAGCGCGTCCAGCAGCTTGAGCTTGTTGTGCAGCGACAGCTCGATGTTGATGCGCTCCACGCCGTCGCAGTAATCGCCCATGCGCGGCAGCGGAATTACCACGTCTTCGTTGATCTTGAAGGCGTTGGTGTGCTTGGCAATCGCGGCGGTGCGCGCGCGGTCCAGCCAGAATTTCTTGCGCGCCTCGGCGGATACGGCGATGAAGCCCTCGCCGCTGCGCAGGTTGGCGAGGCGCACGATTTCCGAAGCCGCTTGTGCCGCCGCGTCCGCGTCATCGCTGACCACATCGGCGACCAGCACCATCTTCGGCCTTGTTCCGCGCTTGGACTTGGTGGCATAACCCACCGCCTTGAGATAACGTTCGTCGAGATGTTCCAGTCCCGCCAATAGCGCATTGGGATGCGCATCCATATAGGATTTGATTTCCACTATCGCGGGTACGGCCTCGCGAATCTGGCCGAAGAATTCCAGACACACGGTGCGCGTGTGAGCGTGCGCGCGATGCAGGATGAAGCGCGCCGAAGTGATGATGCCGTCGCAGCCTTCCTTTTGGATGCCGGGCAGACCGGACAAAAATTTATCGGTGACATCCTTGCCCAGACCAGCCTTGCGGAATGCGCTGCCGGGAATAGTGAGAATTTCCGGCGCGCCGCGCGCGGTTTTGCCGTCTGCTTCGAAATGGCTGATGCGAAAGCTGGCTGCCGCGACATCGTGAATCTTGCCGAGGTTGTGATGCAGCCGCTCGACGTTCATCCACAAACCATCCGGCGTGACCATGCGCCATGACGCCAGGTTGTCCAGCGCGGTGCCCCATAGCACGGCCTTCTTGCCGCCCGCGTTCATCGCCACGTTGCCGCCGATGCATGAGGCATCCGCCGAAGTCGGGTCCACCGCGAACACCAGATTGTTGACTTCCGCTGCGTCCATCACGCGCCGTGTGACCACGCCTGCGCCGCAATGAATGGTTGCACAAGGCTCGTTCAGGCCGGGCAGGACCAGATGTTCAACCGCCGAGAGTGTTTCGAGTTTTTCGGTGTTGATTACCGCAGAAAATTTATCCAGCGGCACTGCGCCGCCGGTGTAGCCGGTGCCGCCGCCACGCGGAATGATGGTGAGCTTGAGTGCTATGCAGGCACGCACCAGCGCGGCGATTTCTTCCTCGGTATCGGGATGCAGCACCACGAACGGATATTCCACGCGCCAGTCAGTCGCGTCCGTGACGTGAGAGACGCGCGCCAGACCATCGAACTGGATGTTGTCGCGGCGGGTGATGCGGCTCAACTCGCGAAGGGTACGTTTGCGCAGTTGCAAAGTTTGCTCGAATTCGGCGGCGAATCGGTCGACCGCTGACCGGGCTAATTCCAGCAAGCGTTTGACGATATTATTATCCTGGCGGCGCTCATCAATTGCATTCAACCGATGATGCAAAGCGCCGACCAGAGCCTCACGCCGTTTGCGATTGCCCAGCAGATCATCCTGCAAATACGGGTTACGCGACACCACCCAGATATCGCCCAATACTTCGTAAAGCATCTGCGCGGAACGCCCGGTGCGGCGTTCTTCACGCAGCGTGTTGATGATGTTCCACGCCTCGTTGCCGAGTATGCGCAACACGATCTCGCGGTCGGAAAACGAGGTGTAGTTATAGGGGATTTCGCGTAAACGTGCGGTCATGGTGTTCTCTGGCTCAACAAGACGCGCATTTTACCTGAATGCGGCGCAGCACTCGACCCTGTTGAAACTACTGATATGACTACTGATGAAACCACTAGCCATTCCGCTATGCCACCAGAAAACGGTGGCCAAGCGGCTGGTTATAGCCATCTGACTGATGGAACTACTAGCCATTCCACTAGGCTACCAAAAGACGGCAGCCAAGTGGCTGGTTATAGGCTATCAGCCGAAGAACTTTTGGCCGGGCACCCGAAAGATGATAACCAAGTACACCCGCAAGGGGTACGCCGTGGTTGTAAGGGGCTTAAAGCCCCAACAACACACGCAGGCTGGTTATGTTGATGATACGGATAAAATGATGGATCTGAACTCTGATGCAATAATGGAAAATCTGATGGTGGGTTGTCTGTTTTATAGCTCATGAGCATCCGTCGTAAATCTGGTCAATACGTGACTGTTGGAGCTACCAAATTTGCCCTCACAAGATGATAGAAACAGACCGCCGCATCAAGTACGTTCAGCCCATATGAAAAAGGTTTGCCTGTTTTTGGCCTATAGCATGAAAAGTTTTTTGCTGTTAGATTATGAAACAATGTGACTTGCAGCCCCCCGTTACTTGAACGGGGAAATTATGTTTCACTTCCAATGTGATTACTATGCGACATACACTGCTGCCATTAGTGCTTTTCCAACTCGGGTTGATATTTTCTCCTATAAGCCACGCTGAAGACTATGAACTTGGTCAAGGTTGGCATGCTGGCAATTACTACTTGTCTGGTTATGCAAATATTGAGGTTATAGACCGTTTCGACGCTCCTACCAGGCTTGACTTAGACGATCTGAGTCTGTTCGCCGGTGGCCATATCAGCCAGTGGGTTAACCCTTTTACGGAAGTCGAACTATCCAAACAAACTTTGATTCAGCAAGGCGGTGGCCGCGTCAATGGCGATGTTATAGTTGAGCGGTTTTACAACGACGCAATGTTATCTGAACATGACACTTTGCGAGTTGGCAAAATACTGACCCCTTTGGGTGATTGGAACCTGGTGCACGCGGCGCCATTGATTCCCATAATTACCCGTCCATACACGACTGCTCGGGGCTTCGATGCATACATGAGTGGCGTCAGCTGGCAGCATGATCCGGAGGATGGCGTGACTCCAGACTTGCAACTGTACTGGCAGCCGGACAACGAGTGGTTCAAGCGGCCGACGAGCCAGACACTGAGGAACTTCCACAATGTCCTCGGCGGGCACATCAACATGTCATTGGGCTTGGTGAATAAGATTGGAGCATCCTCCCAGCATGGCCAACTCATAGAAACCGGAGAAACGTTCACTCTTTATGGGGTTAATGCCAACAAATCCTTTGGCAAGCTGAGGCTGGAAAGCGAAGCAATAACGTCCCATTTTTCAGGCGCGGTATTGCCAGGAGCTACACCTCGGGTTCATGACCATGAATCGGGGATTTTTGGACTTGCCGATTACACCATTACCCCTCAGTGGCACGGCATTCTGGAATGGGAACGCTACCAGGATCACACGGTGAACATGCCCTCCATAAATACCTTGGTAGCGGTCGCCTATAGACCCAGCGCACCGATGGTTTGGAAATTGGAGTACATTCATCAGGCGGGTGTGTCGGCGTCCATCGCTCCTATTCAAACCGGTTTGAAAGCATCATTCTCACAATTATTCTGATGCGCGTCTTGCTACTAATTTTGGGGATTTTATGGACTTTGTCTGGTCAAGCAGGAGGACTATTGGTTATTGCGTCCACCCAAGTGCCAGATGCCAATATTTCAGTCAAACAGTTAGCTGATATTTACACGTTGAAAAGAAATTTTTGGGCTGATCAAACTCAGGTGGTGCCGGTTAACCGCGAAGCATCGAGCGTGGAACGCGAAAAATTCTCCGAGGCCGTATTTAATCTTTCTCCGCTAGAACTGGCAGAATACTGGAATCGGCTACGTTTTCAGGGCAAGCTTCCGCCTCTCGTTCAAATTTCAGACCAGGCTGTACTGGGATTCGTGCGCAGCGTCCCGGGTGCAATTGGTTACATCAATGCCAATCAGGTACCAACAGGGGTCAAGATTCTGATACGGCTCCCATGAGGCTACCTTTTCCCGGATTGACTCTGCCTATGATCCGTAACTGGTTTGGGGGAACTATCGCCCGCAAGCTGCTGCTTGCATTTTTTTCCATATTTATCATCACCTACCTCGTGACCGCGCTGGTAGTGCAAAACGCCGTCCGGACTGCAGTGACCGATTCGGAACTGGCCACATTGTCACAGCTGGCTCATCTCAAACTCAGCAGCCTTAATGCAAGATTCGACCAACTGTCTACTGACCTGCGTGCCTGGACAAAACTGGACGTGATGAATGACCTCGCCTCTGGCGACGTGGATAAACGGGTGGAAAACGCGCTAGATAACTTGAAAAAAGATTATGCCCTTATGGGAGAACTTTATGCTTTTAATGCCGCTGGCCACTTGGTTGCATCCAGTGACCGGCTGCATAAAATAGATATGCTGCCGGATGCATGGAAACCGCACGGGCAAATAAACTTTATCAATAAGCATCCCAGTCCAATGGATGGCGAAGACATCGTGGCCTTGGTCGCTCCCGTAACGGCAACTTTTTCGGCGAACTATCAGCTTGGTACCATCGTGATGGCTTATCACTGGAGTGAGGTAAGCGCCGCTCTGTCTGGCCAAACTCTCCTCTTGTATCATCATCAGGATTCACCTGCGCCGCTGGAATCTACGCCGAACACTATGGCACCTAATGAATCGTTGTCTGATTTGGCGGCGCATCAAGAATCAATTGTCCTGATGGGATCTACGCTGGGCACTACAGTGCCCAATCAGTCGCTGTCTGATTTGGGGCATCTCAATGGATGGGTGCAAGTTGGTAATAACCCATATCTGGTTAACAGCGCATCGGAAAATACCGGCTTGCTTTCCGGATGGGAAGTGGTGATGTTGCGCGAACCGGGGGCGCTATATCAAACCGTCCATATGGTGATACTAAAACTGGCTGTCCTTGGCCTGATCCTGACCTTGCCATTGATCTTCGCCATTCGTTGGTTAGCCAGCCGGCTAACCGCACCGCTGCGTGAGTTGACACAGTTTGTCTCTGAAATTACTGGAACTCATGACCTGTCCAAGCGGCTGAAATTGCACTCAAACGACGAGATCGGTATTTTGGCAGCCGACTTCAACCGCATGAGCGCAAGGCTGGCAAGCGGGTCTAAAGCGCATCGTGAAGCAGAAACACGTCTGCGCGCCACCATCGATAACGCTCTGGATGCCGTAGTACAGATGAATTTTGAAGGAATCATCACCGGCTGGAATGATCAGGCCGTCAAAATTTTTGGCTGGGCTCGCGAGGAGGCGGTCGGGCGATTGTTGCACGAAATGATCATCCCGCTTCAGTACCGCGAGGATCATGTCCGGGGTATGCAGCATTATTTGCTTACCGGCGAAGGGCCTGTCCTGAATTCGCGGATTGAGATGGCGAGTTTGCGTCGCGACGGCCGCGAGTTTCCCGTCGAATTGGCCATCACCACCATCGAGGTGGAGGGCCAGTACGAGTTCAGTGCTTTTATCCGCGACATTACCCACAAGAAAGAATCTGAAGAGCTGATCTGGAAACAGGCTAACTTTGACAAAGTGACTGGCCTGCCTAACCGCCACATGTTTCATGATCGTCTGGAGCAGGAAATCAAGAAGGCACATCGCGCTGATCTGCAGATGGCGCTGTTGTTTATTGACCTTGACCGCTTCAAAGAAATCAACGATACGTTGGGGCATGATATGGGCGATATTCTGTTGATGGAAACGTCGCGTCGTATCAGCAGTTGCGTGCGTGAATCGGATACGGTGGCTCGCCTGGGCGGAGATGAGTTTACCGTCATTTTGTCGGAAATTAACGACTCAAGAATCGTTGAGCGGCTTGCCCAGAGCATTCTCAAGATATTGACCGAACCGTTCCAGTTGGTGGATGAAGTAGTCTATATATCGGCCAGCATCGGCATCACGCTGTATCCGAATGATGCCACCAGTGTTGAAGATCTGCTCAGGAACGCCGATCAGGCAATGTATGTCGCCAAGAACCAAGGGCGCAATCAGTCCAGCTATTTTACTGCTGCACTGCAGGAGGCTGCACAGGAGCGGCGGCGACTGACTCACGACTTGCGCGGCGCGTTGGTGGCTAATCAGTTCTTGGTTTATTTCCAGCCGGTTATAAATTTGGCAACTGGCCGCATTCATAAAGCCGAAGCTCTCATCCGCTGGCAGCACCCTGAGCGCGGCTTGGTTAGCCCGATTGAGTTTATTCTGCTTGCGGAAGAAACCGGGCTTATCAATGAAATTGGTGACTGGGTATTCAAAGAGTCAGCCCGCTGGGCAAAGCGTTGGAGCAATCAATTTGCGAATGACTTTCAAATCAGCGTGAATGTATCACCCGTCCAATTCCTGTCTGAGGAACTCTCTTGCGATGCATGGAGCGCATATTTGCGGGGTATTGACCTTGCCGGGCAGAGTATTATCATCGAAATTACCGAAGGCTTGCTGCTAAAAGCAGCGACTGGTGTCACTGACAAGCTGCTCAAATTCCGTGATGCGGGTATTCAAGTGGCGATCGATGATTTTGGAACGGGTTACTCATCTCTTTCTTATCTCAAAAAATTCGATATTGATTATCTAAAAATCGACAAGTCATTTGTGGATAACCTTGAGACGGATATAAATGACATGGTCTTATCCGAAGCGATCATCGTGATGGCGCACAAGCTGGGGCTGAAGGTGATTGCAGAAGGAGTTGAAACCGAAGCTCAGCGCAAACTGTTAAGCAATGCAGGCTGTGACTATGCGCAAGGGTATCTGTTTTCCAGGCCGGTTCCTCCGGAGGCATTTGAGGCGTTGCTCAAGGCATCTACGCAAGGTTCCTCATTTTTATGAATGACCGCTTCGGGTCGATCTGAATCATTCACGCCGCATTCCAACATTCAACTTGTATTCCCCGCGCTCTTGGCGCGGGACTGCGTGCCTTGTGGTTTTGAATTTGAGCGAAGCTCGCGCGGAGCAATTTATTTGCTGTGTTGCTTGGTATGCGCCGTCGAACTTTCTGCATTAGGCTCCAGATAGCAATAAAATATCGATTCATGAGCCATCAATCCGACCATTCATTCGTAAAAGTATTTTTCGCACTGTGGCCGACCGCCGCGGAGCGCAGTCAGCTGGACGCGTGGCAGAAACCTCTGCAACACCTGTGCGGCGGGCGCGCCATGCGCGGTGAGACGCTGCATAACACGCTGGTGTTCATCGGCGATGTCGAGCAGTCCAGACTTGAGGCGTTGCGACTTGCCGCGCTGGAAGTCAGCGCGGCGTGTTTCGAGTTGAGCTTCGATGAGGCGCGTTATTGGGGACATAACCACATCGTGTATGCCGCGCCCGGCCATGTGCCGCAGCATCTGGCGCAACTGGTCAGCGCGTTGGAGCAGTGCCTGACCCAGCATCGTTTCAAGTTTGATCAGCGCGAATACAAACCGCACGTCACGCTATTGCGCAACGCCCACTGGACTGATGCACCGCTGCCCGAGATGCATCCGGTGCACTGGCAGATGCAGGACTTCGCGCTGGTGCAATCCGTTCGTCAGGACGGGCTGGCGAGTTATCGGGTGCTGGAGCTTTTTCCTTTGATGCCATCTGGGGGATAATCGCGCCCATCAAAATTCGCAACAGGGACAAGTGCATGACCAATATTTTTATCCTGGATCACGGTCGGTTGGTCAATATACAACCGGAGGAGATCGCCACGCGTAAGCCGTTCTGGATGTTCCAGCGCAAAGGGTGGTTGAAATAAAGTCGTTGCGCTGAGGTTGCGCGCAGATACAGGTTATCAGAGGTGCTCTTGGAAATTATCATAAACATGAACCGCAATATTTTGCTGTCGGGCGATACTGTGCGGGCAGCTTTGTTCTGCTTGGCACTGGCCCCATCGGCCTATGCTGGCGGCGATATTTTCTTGCAGTGTGCGCAGGAATATCCTGGCGATGATGCCGAGCGCCTGAAATGCTACGACCGGTTGGCTGCTCCCGCGTCCGCGCTTGCACCAGCAGTCAGGGAAAACATCGTCCCCAACGAAAATGCTGAAGCAAGTACTACCCCCGCGACCCCCGCTGCCGCTCCAACGCGCAGCACCGAGCGTTCATACCTGACCAGGGCGTGGAACCTGGATGACCTGTCCAATCGGGACCCAAGCAAATTGGGGCGGCTCCAGCCATACCGGCAAAGTTACCTGGTAGTGAATAGGACCAGCAATCCCAACCGTCAGCCCAGTTCCCCGGCCATCGGCCGCAGCACGCTTGCCCCCTTCGACATCGATGCGGCGGAGGTCAAGTTCCAATTGAGCTTCAAGGCTGACATAGGCAGCCAGCGCAATATAGATTTTCTGGGCATAAAAACCTTCCGCATGTGGGGGGCATACACGCAACAATCCAATTGGCAGGCGTTCAACATCCGGAACTCATCCCCGTTCCGCGAAACCATATACGAGCCGGAATTGATCGCCACCCTGGGCACAGGCCATGCGTCCGGATTGAAACTCATCAATCTCGGCTGGGTGCACCAATCGAATGGCCGCTCCTTGCCAGAATCACGCGGCTGGTACCGGATCTATCTGCTCGGCGGTTGGGAATGGAACGACACGACATCCATCATGGTGCGCGGCTGGCAGCGCATCCCGGAGAATTCTTTGAAAGACGACAACCCCGACATCAGCGATTATCTCGGGCGCGGCGATCTGGTTATACGCTGGGAGCCAAGGGATAAATCGCAAGCCATCGCCATGCTGCTGCGCAACAATCTGAGCAGGACGGATAACCGTGGCTATGAGCAGATCGACTGGGCGACACCGGTAAGATTCGGCGATGCGGCGCGCATGCACATACAGATGACTTCCGGTTTTGGCGAGAGCTTGACCGACTATAACCATCGCCAGAATACGATCGGCCTGGGATTTTCGTTCCGGGAATGGTAGAGAGCGCCTTGTGTAACAGGGTGGACTAGCGTATCAATCCATCGTCAAAATTATTTTTCCTGTCACGCCGCCCTTTTCGATCAGGCGATGAGCTTCAGCGGCATCTTTCAGCGGTAGCGCATATGAGACCAGCACGCCGAGTTTGCCGGCTTCGACGAGTTGTGCACCTTGCTCAAGTATCTTGCGCTGGCGGATGCGTTCGTCGTGCAGTTTCATCACCTGCGGGGTGAGCATCAATTCATAGCACAGCGACAGATTGCGCAGGCGCGCCAGTTGCACGTCTGCGGCGGCAAGCGGGGTGGCAAGCAGGCTGACCACTTTGCCGCCTATCCGTGCCGCATTCAATGAGAGCAAAAAAGTCTCGCCGCCCACTGTGTCGAACACCACCTCCACGCCTTTGCCTCCGGACCATTCCACCACGTTTTGCACGAAATCCTGCTCTTTGTAACGGATGATTTTTTCCGCGCCGAGACCCTGCACCAGCCCGGCTTTTTTATCATCGCTGACCGTGACGGCGATGTGCGCGCCGAGATGATGGGCAAGTTGCACCGCGATATGTCCCACACCGCCGGCGGCAGCGTGGATCAGAATGGTTTGTCCGGCTTGCAAATCGGCGCGCTCGACCATGGCTTCCCACGCTGTAAGCAACACCAGCGGCAGTGCCGCGCTGTCCTGCAAGCCAAGATTGGCCGGGCTTGCGGCGCAGTATTCTTCATGCAGCGTGGTGTATTCCGCATAGCATCCCGGCTCATCGCCCAGATTTCCACCCAGCCCGCCGTTGTTGAAAAACACCGCATCGCCGACCTTGAAGCGCGTCACTGCGCTGCCGGTTTTTTCGACGATGCCGGCACCATCACAGCCGAGTATCGCGGGCAGCCTGTCCGGGTAATAAATCGGCTTGGTGCGCAGCTTGGTGTCCAGCGGATTCACGCCTGCGGCGGCGAGTTTTACACGCAGATGGTGCGGCGAGGGCAGTTCCGGTTTTTCAATATCGCGCAGTGCCAACACATCGGCATTGCCTGCGGCGGTCATTAGAATGGCTTTCATCAACAAACCTCCGGGTTCGTCATTCCGGCGCAGGCCGGAATCCAGTTAGTAAAATATCCTCCGCAACGAGGAGACAAAACCTTAAAGGCATTATGAATAGAACCGCTGGATTCCGGCCTGCGCCGGAATGACGGTGTGCGGTATGTTAAACTGCTCGCATTGTTTTTGCGAGATAACATCATGTCTGGAAACACACTCGGCACTTTGTTCACGGTGACATCTTTCGGCGAATCGCACGGCCCGGCGCTCGGCTGCGTGGTGGACGGCTGCCCGCCGGGATTGGCTTTGTGCGAAGCCGACATCCAGCACGATCTGGACCGGCGCAAGCCCGGCACCTCGCGCCACGTCACCCAGCGGCGCGAATCGGACGCAGTGGAAATTCTGTCCGGCGTGTTCGAGGGCAAGACCACCGGCACGCCCATCGGGCTGATGATCCGCAACGAAGACCAGCGCAGCAAGGATTACGGCAACATCGCCAGCACCTTCCGTCCCGGACATGCCGACTACACTTACACCCAGAAATACGGCTTCCGCGATCATCGCGGCGGCGGGCGTGCCTCCGCGCGCGAGACCGCGGTGCGTGTGGCGGCGGGCGCGATCGCCAGGAAATGGCTGCACGAACGCTATGGAGTAGTGGTGCGCGGCTATGTGACGCAGATCGGCGAAATCGAAATCCCGTTCAAGAGCTGGGAGGTGGTCAACGACAACCCGTTCTTCGCGGCGGATGCCAGCGTGGTGCCAGCGCTGGAAGACTACATGGACGCGCTGCGCAAGTCCGGCGACTCCATCGGCGCCAAGCTCACCGTGGTGGCGGAGAACGTGCCGGTGGGATTGGGCGAGCCGGTGTATGACCGCCTGGATGCCGAGATCGCCTATGCGCTGATGAGTATCAACGCGGTGAAGGGCGTGGAGATCGGCGCGGGCTTCAGATCGGAAGAGCGTCGTGTAGGGAAAGAGTGTAGATC
>OBLT010000517.1_pt1 | contig 25011 bp, 18 predicted proteins | sample 1518721 | NCBI WGS metagenome assembly OBLT01 (sample SAMEA3539307, study PRJEB22396) | soil metagenome | biome: tundra; feature: field; material: soil | place: USA | collected 2010-05 | depth 0.15 m | reverse complement strand
GAAGCCGATGAAGTCGCACGGGACCAGCTTCGTCCCCTGGTGCAGCAACTGGTGGAACGAGTGCTGCCCATTCGTCCCCGGCTCGCCCCAGAATATCGGGCCGGTCTGGTACGTCGTAATGGCTTCCCCGTCCAGCGTCACGCCCTTGCCCAAACTCTCCATGGTGAGCTGTTGCAGATACGCCGGAAAGCGCTTCAAGTACTGATCGTAGGGCAGCACGGCCACCGCCTGGGCGCCGAAGAAGTTGTTGTACCAGACGGTCAGCATGCCCATCAGGACCGGCAGATTGCGTTCGAACGGCGCGGTCCGGAAATGTTCGTCCATCGCGTGGAAACCGGCCAGCATCTTGCCGAAGTTCTCCGGCCCGATGGCGATCATGATGGGGAGCCCGATCGACGAATCCATGGAGAAGCGGCCGCCGACCCATTCCCAGAATGTGAATATGTTCTTCGGGTCGATTCCGAACTCGACGGCCAGTTTCACCACCGGCTCCGTGGACATCGACGTCGCCACGAAGTGGCGCGGGACCGCGGCCGGGTCACCCAGCTTCTTCAATAGCCATTCCTTCGCCGCGTCGGAATTTGCCACCGTCTCCAGTGTGTCGAAGGTCTTGGTCGCCACGATGAACAGCGTCTCCTCCGGCTCCAGGCCGCGCATGGCTTCGACGAAATCCGTGCCGTCCACGTTGGACACAAACCGGAACGTGAGATCGCGCTGGCTGTAGTAGCGCAGCGACTCGCACCCCAAAACCAGCCCGAGCTCGCTGCCGCCGATCCCGATGTTCACGATGTTGCGGATCTTCTTGCCCGTGAACCCCAGCAACTTTCCCGCCCGCAGTTGATTGGCCAGTTCCGCCATGTGCTCGAGCGACTGGTGGACCGGTTCGCCCGCTTCGGGCACGGCGGCCGCGGCCAGCGATTGGCCGCGCGGCGCGCGTAGCGCCGTGTGCAACACGCTGCGCCCCTCCGTCGAGTTGATCTTGTCGCCGCGGAACATGGCGTCGATGCGCTCCCGCAGTCCGCACTCCTCCGCCAGCGCCATCAGCAGCCGCACGGTCTCGTCCGTGATCCGGTTTTTCGAGTAGTCTACATACAGTCCCGCGGCTTCCGCGTGAAAGCGGTCGCCCCGATTCGGATCTTCCGCAAAAAGTTCGCGAAGATGCCGCCCGCGAATGTTCCGATAGTGCGCATCTAGGGCTCGATACGCTGGCCGGTCAGTAAGCATAGTAAGTTCCGTTCTTTCAGGATAACCGCGTTGCGATGATTTTGTATAATCGATTTTGGAGGTCCGTTTATGATGAATTCGATTTCCCGTCGGGAACTGATCCGCAGGGGAGGCGCGGCTGCCGCCACCACCTTCACGATCGTGGCGCCGCAATCGGTACGCGGGTCGCAGGCCAATTCGAAGATTTCGGTGGGGCTGATCGGGTGCGGGGGACGCGGGTCTTACGACGCGGGCATCGTCAACGCGGACCCGCGGGCGCGCATCACCGCGCTCTGCGACCTCTTCCCGGACCGGGTGGAGAGCGCCACCAAGAGCATCAAGGCGGAGAATCCGGCGGTGTATTCGGACTTCGAGAAGCTGCTGGCCAGCGACGTGGACGCGGTGGTCATCGCCACGCCGCCCTTCGAGCATCCGCGCATGCTGGTGGCGGCGGTGCAGGCGCGCAAGCACATCTATTGCGAGAAGCCCATGGGCGTGGACCTGGCGGGCGCGAAGACCATCATCGCGGCGTCGAAGAAGCAGGATCCGAAGAAGGACCTCGCGACGGGCTTCCAGCAGCGCTACGGCCTGGTTTACCTGGAGGCGTACAAGCGCATTCAGGAAGGGCAGATCGGGGAAATCGTCAACGCGCGGGCGTTCTGGATCGCCAACGACCCATACACGCGGGTGCCGTATCCCGACCCCAAGATCGAGAAGCTGCGCAATTGGTTCTGCTACAAAGACTATTCCGGCGATTTCGTGGTGGAGCAGGATTGCCACAATTTCGACGATCTCCATTGGTTCCTCAATGCGCGGCCCATCCGCGCGGTGGGCATGAGCGGGCGCAAGGTCCGGACCACCATGGAGATCAGCGACAACCTGAGCGTGGTCTTCGAATTCCCCAACGGGATTCACGTGAACTACGAGGCCAACCAGATTTCGCCCCCCGGATTCCGGAAGGTGGGCGAGGAATTCACCGGGACCAAGGGCGTGATGGAGACGTCGCGGGTGAGGATGGTGCATCACAAGAGCGCCAAGGATATCGAGACGATTCCCTCGCCGCGCGATATCACCTACGACGGCATCGAAGCCTTCCTGATGCGTATCGAGACGGGGAAAGTAGAGAACGTGGGCGAGCGATCGGCCATCAGCACGCTGTTCGGGATTCTGGCCCGCACCGCGATGTACCGGCAGGGTGAAGCAGTCTGGAAGAAGGAATTCGGGGACGTGTAGCGTCCTGGCGGGCGGCGGGCTCCCTCACCGAGGGGAGCCCGCCCAGGCTTAAGCCGGAAATTCGACGTCCTCGAAGAAGCGGTAGGTGGACAGGTCCGAGGCCGGCGCGAAGAAGCAGATCACCTTCATTTCCTCGCTGCCGCTATTCTGCAGCATGTGCACCGAACCTTGGGGGAACAGGACTGCGGTGCCCGTGTGGACTGCGTCCACCGCGCCATCGACCATCACTCGCCCACTTCCCTGTATGATGTAGATCAGCTCTTCGCCGTTAGGGTGGGCATGCGCGGGCCGAACCGTCTCCCCCGGCGCAACTCGGATTACACAAGCAGAGAGATGTGCGGGATTCAGCCGCTCCTGATTCGCAAGCCAGCGCATATGCCGGCCGGGCAATGCCACTTCCGGAATGTCTTTTTCGTGGACTAGTGGTACGCTCATGCTGACCTCTTGATCGCAATCGATTGATTGTATGCCTTTGCGACGCCGAGAGCGGCGCCAAGCGCCGGCGGCCCCTCGCCGGGGGCCGCCGGGACGCAGCGATTAGACAGTGTCAATCAGAACATGAACTTACCGCCCATCAGCAGGTTTCTCGGAGGGCTGGTGGCGCCGTCCCACAGACCGAAGCTCGGGCTGGAAACATCCACGTTCACAGGGACCCGGTCGAAATTGTGCAAGTTCAAGACGTTGAAGGCCTCAAAGCGCAACTGCAACCGGAATCGGTCGGAAAGCTGGACGTCTTTGAGGAGGCTCAGGTCCTGGTTCCGGAACGGAAAGCCGCGGAGATTGGTCATGACGGACCCGACGCCCGGATAATAGTTAAAGCCGGAGGAAGGCTCGAAAGCGGCTTTGTTGAATAGGGGCCGGCCGGGTGTCCAACTGCCCTTGTCCACTGCCCACGGACTCTGGCCGGGCAAAACACCTGGCAGGCAGCCCATGGCAAACTGGCCCGGGATGTTGCAGGTGCCCGAGTAAAACTGGATCGGCACTCCGGACTGAAGGCGCACGATCGTCGAGATCTGCCAACCGCCGATGACCTTGTCCAGGAAGCCCGTGTTATTCAGGAACTGCCGGCCCTTTCCAACCGGCAACTGATACATCAGCATGGCCGATAGAGCGTGCGGGACATCGGTGCTGGACAGACCCTTCGTCCGATTTAGTTGGTATGGAGTGATACGGACGGCACCGGGCTTTTCGGTATCGGAGTTCGTAAGGTTCTTGGAGAACGTATACATCGTCTGGAGGGACATGCCCTTGGAAAGACGCCGATCGAACTTCGCCTGCAGCGAGTGATAAGTGGAGTTCCCCAGGTTTTCGTCTGCGCCGCGGATATTGCCGCAGTACTGCGGATATGGCAGCAACGCTTGTGCCACCGAGGGCACGCAGCCCTTCATCTGCTCCACCCAGCCCGCATAGGGGATGTTGACGCCGTTGAGGGTGGTTTGACCGGACGTGAACTGAGCGTTGAGAGCGCTACCCATGGACAGGTATTTCGGATCCAGCGCGTTGAGGGGCAACAGATTGGATGGCAGCCGTGTGCCCTTGTTGCCTACGTAACTGACGACCACGGATTGGTTCTGACTGAGTTGGTGTTGAACCTGCAGGTTCCACTGCATCAGGTTGCCGGGCTGGTTGCCATCCGGAGTACGATAGCTCGGAGCGGTCTGGCCATTCAGGTAAGTCGAGTTAAGGAACGGAGGTTTCTGGAAGTTCTGCGGAATTCCACTCTGCAACAAGAACGCCGGCGTCAAGCCGGCATCTCCGCTGCTGAACCCGACCGACGCGTTGAAACCATCCGTGGCTACAGCGTTGGCGTCGCCCGAGAAGTAGGGCTGCATAACGAAGAGGCCAAAGCCGCTGTTGATTACGGTGTGGTTGCCCAGAGCGTAGGCCAACCCGATGCGCGGCGCGAAGCCCCGTTTGACGTAATACGCCCCTTCCGGGTAGCGCGCGCCGTAGCTGGCAGGGCCATAATTGGTGCCCGAAAAAGCGAGCGTTCCGAGGCGGCCGCCGGCACCGGAATTCACGCCATATAGATTAAGGAACGACATCTTGTCGTTGCCTTCAAAGGGTGGGGTGTAACCGTCCCACCGTAGGCCGAGCGTGACCGTGAGTTTCGGCATGGCTTTCCATGTGTCGCCTACGAAGCCGGCAATGGTATGTTCCTTGGCCCAATAGCTCGGCAGCGTGTAGTAAGACGCAGAGGCGCTCCCTACGTATCCCAGCAGAAAACTCGCGTACGCGTTGCCGCTGTTGACACCCAAAATACCTGTATTCAAAGCGGTGAAATTGAAGGTACCGGAGCCGTTCGGCTGGCCAAGGAACGGATACTGGAGGTTCCGGAGCTCCGCGCCAAACTTGAGCGTGTGCGACCCTTTCACCCAGGTGAGCATGTCGTTGCCGACCCAGGCCGGCCGCCGGAAGTACTGATCTCCGTTACCGCCGTAACTGGTGTAGCCCGCTATATTGATCGCCGGTACGTGGGCAGTACTGTACACACCGGGAATCGAAGGCACTGCGTTCACGGCGCCATCGCTGGAGTTATATTGTTGCGACACCAAATCCAGGTAACCCACCGCAAAGTGGTTCAGCAGGGCCGGACTGAAAGTGTGGTCGAAGTTGAACCGCGCGATGTAGCTGTAATTGGGGATACGGGTGTTGCTGTTATCGAGCGGCACGGGAAGAGCATGCTGGGTAAACGGCAGGGTGCCGCGGTAATGGAAAGTCAATTCGAAGTGGTCCTTGTCGCGGTAATACTGGTCGCCGCGCACGTCCCACTGGTCGGTTTGGGAAGCCAGACTGTCCACTAATCCAACCGGGGCTTCCCAGTTATTCGCCAGTCCGGGCCGGTTGACCGCGGGGACAAGCTTATTCCAGCCGGGCGCGAGGGAAGCGACCAGCCGTGGGTCGGTCGCGCAAATCACGTTGGGAGTCGTGCCGTTACAGCCCATGAACTGGTCTCGAACTATAGTTCCGTTGACGACTCGGCTGGTTGCCGGGTCGTAGATCGGATAGGGCCACTCGCTGAAATCGCCGGCGAGCATTTTCGCGTCGGGTAGGGTATAGACCGGTTTCGTCGTCCCTCCTGTGGAGCGATAGCCCTCGAAGTTCACGAAGATAAAGGACTTCTTGGTTGGCGACGAGAAGATCCCTGGAATCTTGAGCGGTGCGCTCACGAAAGCGCCGAAATCGTTCTCGCGGTTTTTCGGCTTGGTCTTAGCGCCCCACGGCGTGGCGTTAAAATCCTCGTTCCGCAGGAAATAGTAAGCGCCGCCGTGATAATCGTTCGTGCCCTTCTTCGTGCTGACCACAGTGACGGCCGAGGGCGAGCCGAAAGAAACGTCATAACTGCTCGTCAAAACAGACATTTCCTCGACGGCGTCTGGTGAGATGGGGAAGTCCGAGTTGATAGAGATCATGCCGGACTTGTTGAGCATTCCTTCGACCATGCTGACGCCATCGAGGACGGCTTCATCCGACCGCATCTGGCCACCGTTGAACTTGGCGGTATTCATATCGCCCGACGTCCAGCCGCCGGTATTGACGCCGGGCATGATGAAGGCAATCGAAGCGGCTGACCGTTGTTTAGCGGACACCGTCAGCGGCAGCTCAGCGATCTGCTCCTGCCTGATGTCGGACTTCACCTCGGAAGTATCGAAGTTCAGCGGTGAGGCGTTCGCGGTCACCTCAACAGTTTGCGTAGCATCGCCGATCTCCAACGCAATCGGCACGCGCAGCGAAGCGTTCACACTTACGACAATTCCTCTCTGCACGACGTCGCGGAATCCCTTGATACTGACCCTGATATCGTACAGAGCGGGTATGAGGTTCGGAAACTGGAAGGTGCCGTCCTCTTTGGTCACGACAGTAGCGGTCGTCGAGGAGACGGTGTTGGTCAGCACAACGGTGGCTCCGGGAACAGTGCCCCCAGACGGGTCGGTTACGGTGCCACTAACCGTGGCATTTTGAGCTTGCGCCATTGCCAGCCAAGGCACCAGCGCTGAAACTGCAATTGCGAACAACAGGTGGACAGACAAGCTGCGGTGCATACTTGCGTCTCCTTTTCAAGTGACCGGATACGACACGATACCAGGATTTCAGATATTCTCCGCACCAAGTCTGATTATTTATACATCAGAGGGGGGATACCCGTCAAGGCAGAACCTCAACAAAATCAAATTTGTAGCAAATTGAGGGCGCCATCTGACGCCTGCCTTTGCAGGGGGAAATTGTTTGACCCCCATCCGAAATGTTACCCCCCCGCGCTATCATTCAGCGCGGGGCCCGCGATCGCGACAAAAGAGCATAATAACAACCCTAAAGCAGCGATCTGATATATAATCGGATCTGAGATTCCAAATCCCGAAAAGAGGCGGTTTAGCATGTATTCCAGAAGAGAGTTCGGGAAAATCGCCATCGCCAGTATGTCCCTGTCGGCGGCGGGCGCGGCGGACCGTATTAATTCCAATATCAATGGTCTGCAGGTGGGCTGTGCGTCGTACAGCTTCCGTGACCGTCCATTGGATGCCGCCATCAAGGCCATGGTCGAGGACGGCATCGGCTTGTGCGAACTGTCGGCTCAGTCGCACGTGGAAGCCGCCCTGAAGGGCGACGGCGGCGCGGCGGCCCGCGAGGCGCTTCGCAAATGGCGTTTGACGGTTCCGTTGAGCGAGTTCAAAGCCATCCGCAAGAAGTTCGACGATGCCGGCATTCAGCTATTGTCGTACGGCCTGAACATGACTGACGCTTTCACGGACGAAGAGATCGACCGCGCCTTCGAGATGGCCAAGGCGCTGGGCGTGGACCTGATCACTACCTCTTCCACGTTGAGCTCCGCGAAGCGGATCGCTCCTTTTGCCGACAAGCACAAGATCCGGGTCGCGATGCATAACCATGCCAATGTCGACGACCCGAATCAGTTCGCGAAGCCCGAGGCCTTCGTTCAGGCCTGCGCCATGTCGAAGCACTTCGCCATCCAGCTCGATATCGGTCATTTCGTGGCCGCGAACTTCGATCCGGTCGATTACATCCGCAGGGAACATGGCCGCATCATGGTGCTGCATTTCAAAGACCGCAAGAAGAATCAGGGCCAGAATATGCCTTGGGGGCAGGGCGACACTCCCATCAAAGAAGTTCTTCAGCTGGTGCAAAAGAACAAGTGGCGTATCCCGTGCGATATCGAATACGAGTACAAGGGCGCGCAGGACGCCACGATCGAAGTGAAGAAGTGTTTCCAGTACATGAAGGATGCTCTCGCATAGAGCGCCTGCCGGGCCTGTCCCTGGGGTTAAAATCAGACACGAAAGGGTAAAATAATGTCAGTCATGACTTCGCCTTTGTTGGAGAACCGCTACTTCTCCGGCGAAAACGCATATCGAACGGATCCAATCAGCGGCGAGCAGCCGCTCAGGCTGAAATATTACGCCGGCGGCAAGTGGCTGGAGTCGAAGACCTCCAACTACATGCCCTGCTATAACCCGTCCACGGGCGCAGTCCTGGCCTATGCGCCGCAGTGCACCGCGGACGAAGTCGAAGGGGCCATTCACGCCGCAGAGGCAGCCTTCCCTCAGTGGTCGAACACGCCGGTCGGTAAGCGGGTCCAGGTGCTGTTCCGGATGAAAGCGCTGGTGGACGCACACCTGGAGGAACTCACGCTCCTGCTGGCCAACGAAAACGGGAAGAAGTGGGATGAGGCCATGGGCGACGTGCTGAAGGTGGTCGAGGTTTTGGAGTTCGCTTGCGGCGCGCCCCACATCATGAAAGGGGACGCGCTGATGAACGTCTCTCCCGGCTACGACACCACGCGGTACAGCCATCCGATCGGCGTCTTCGCGGGTATCGCTCCGTGGAATTTTCCGGCCATGATCCCGCATGGATGGATGACCCCGATTTGCGTGGCCACCGGGAATTGCATGGTGCTGAAGGCGGCCAGCTTCGTGCCCCAATCGGCCCTGCGCATCACCGAACTTTGGGAGGAAGCCGGCCTGCCGCCGGGAGTGCTCAACGTGATCACGACCAGCCGGAACGAGGCGGAAATCCTGCTCCGCCATCCGGCCGTGAAGGGAGTTAGTTTCGTGGGCTCCACCAGCGTCGGCATGCATATCTACGCAACCGCCGCCGCACATGGAAAAAGGGTGCAGGCGCTGACCGAGGCGAAGAACCATGCGCTGGTCTTGCGCGACGCCAAGCTGGACCGCACGGCGCAGGGCATCATCAACGCCTTCTGCGGCTGCGCGGGCGAGCGCTGCATGGCTCTGCCGGTGGTGGTCATGGAGAACGCGATCGCCGACAAGCTGGTCCCGCTGCTGGTCAAGTACGCCTCGGAAATCAAGATGGGGCCCGCTCGCGACAAGGCGACCGGCATGGGTCCCGTAGTCAACCAGGGACACAAGGAGTTCATCCTGAATTGGATCGAGAAGGGCGTTCAGGAAGGCGCCGGGCTGATTCTGGACGGGCGCAAGCCGGAGGTTCCCGCGGGCTGCGAAAAGGGCTTCTATGTCGGTCCCACGATTTTCGACCACGTGACCCAGGACATGTCGATCGGCCGCGAGGAGGTCTTCGGTCCGGTGCTGTGCATCAAGCGGGTGGACAGCTTCGAGGAAGGCGTGAAGGTCATGAACGACAACCGGTTCGCCAACGGGTCTGTGATCTACACGCAGAGCGGCTACTATGCGCGGAAGTTCGCCATGGAGACGCACGGCGGCATGGTCGGGGTCAACGTGGGAATCCCGGTTCCGGTGGGGATTTTCGGGTTCACCGGGCAGAAACAGTCCTTCTTCGGCGATCTCCACATGATGGGCCGGGACGGATTTATCTTCTACACCGAGAGCCGCAACGTCACGTGCACGTGGTTCGCGGAAGACCAGGAAAACTATGGCAAGGTGGACACCTGGGACGGGATGGTCAACCTGCCTTCGAAGTAAGCCTGGATGGTGAGGGGCGGTCGCAATCCGCCCCTCGCCCGCTATAACGGCCGCGATGCCGTCAATGTCACCCGCCGGTTCGTCCGGCGGTTCTCCACTACGATCCGCCCGTTTTCGAGCCGCACATCGTCCACCTTGTCGAATCCCTCCGGTACGCGCGCGTAGAACATCAGGAAGCTCGTCCGGATCTTCGCTCTGGCGGGCAGCCAGCGGTAGGTTGGCACGCCGAACAGCGGCCCCTCGCTGAGGACTTGCCGCCGCGGCACATCGTATGGCTGCGTGGCGAACTCCAGGCCGCGCGACATCTTCTCCGTGGGGGGATAGTTGCCCCAGGTTTGCAGCCACGGGTACTCCTCGCGTTTGAAGACGTAGCCCAAGACCAGCCGGCGCTTCGGGTTGAGCGCCGTTGCCCATTCCAATTGGCGCGCGGGGTCCAGCAGGGTGGTCATATGGTCGATGTAATGCGGTTTCTCCGGCGTGACGCGCGCGTCCACTGTGCCGCCGTCGAGCGCCGGCGCCATCGGCCACGCGAACTCCCGCCCGGAGGCCAGGCGCCGTTGGGTAACGCCGTCGGGGTTCTGCACCTGGTCGTAATCGCGCGTCCGTGAGCGCAGGCCGGAAACGTCGACCACCGTGACCCCGGATTCCAGGAATGGCGAACCGATGGTGGCATGCTCGCCCCAGTGGATCGGGCGGTCGAATCCCAGCAGGCTCTCCACCTCGCTTTCCACGTAAATGACGTTCTCCCCGTCGACCATGCGCACGGTGCGGGTGAAGGACTCCTGAACGATCGGCAATTTGCCGGTCATGCTGACGACGGAGACGGGGCCGTCCCGGCTGGACCGCACGTCGAAGGCAAGTCCACGAGCCTCGCCGTGCATCGCCAATCCCGCTGCCTTCTCCTCGGCGGACGGCGGACCGAAGCCATCGATACAGACGAAGTGCCCGGCCGGGTTGTGCGCCGGCGGAGTCGCATTCACGCCGGAGGCCGCCAACTCGCGCGCCATGCGGAAGGGGTTCCAGAGCGGGCTCAGGAGCTCCGGATCGTCGGCCAGCACGAGGTCGGCAAACGCCGTGCCCTGGACCAGCATGGTGAGGGTCAGGGTTCGATTCGAAATCCGAACCGACGGGAAGCCCTCGTACGTTCCCCGCGCGATCGGCTCGGGCGGCTGGGCCGCGACCGTCGCCGCGAAGAGGCTGAACCAGAGGAGCGTGCGCATCGGGTGCTACTTGGTGGCGGCGGCCCGGCCAGCGATGGTTTGAACGAGATGCTCCGGCGCCAACCGGAATGCCTCCAGAAGTTGCTCGTACGTGCCGGAATGGATGAATTGTGCCTTGCCGCCGGCCGTCAACGAGTTCACGGGGACGATGCGGTCCAACCTTCCCGCTTCCGGCCGGCGACGCGCCACGACTTTCAGATAGTTTTGCCAGAGGTAGCCGTTGTTCTGCTCCGCGAACAACAGAAGCTTACGCGAATCGTGCAACCGCAGCAGAAGGTCCTCGTCGATCGAGGGCATATCCACGACCCCCACATGGATCCCTTTGCCGGCGCACTGCGCGGCCGCCGCGAGCGCCTCGTGCACCTCGCGCCCGGCGGTAACAATCACCGCCGTGTCCTCCGGATGCTCCCGCACGATGTGGCCCTTCCCGAATTCAAAAACGTAATCGTCGCCGTAGATCACCGGAGAGCCGGTGCGCATCACGCGGACGTACAGCAGTCCGCGGTTGCCCGCCATGATCCACTTCATGAGTCCGAGCATTTGCTGCGGGCAGGAGACATCGATGATCTTCAGGTGCGCGATCCCGTCGAAGATGGTGATGTCGTCGTTCCCCATATGGGTGGCGCCGTTGGTCCGGGTCTCGAAATTCGCCGCCGTGGACAGCAGCGTCAAATCCAGCCCGTGGCCTTCACTCAGCCAGCTGTCCGGCGATGCCATCGCCTCCAGCCGCTCCTGGTAACCGACGGCGATCCGGCGCAGCACCCTCCACTCCCAGAATGGGCAGAACGTGCTGATCCAGGTGTTGAAGCCCAGCGCGGCGAACGCCTCGCCGAGGTTCATCATATTGGCTTCAGCAACGCCGGCATTCAGCGCGCGATTCTGATCCACGAAGCCGATGCCCGCCTGAAGGCCGCTGGTGCTGCTCAGGTCCGCATCGACCGAAGCCACGCGGAGATCGCGGGCGAAGACTTTCATGGCGGCAGTGACGATGTCCGAGGCGGCGTATTCCTTCTTCGGGTCGATCTTCGGCAGAAGGGCCGGGTCGTACCGAATCTGCTTATCGCGCGGGGCGGCGCGCTCGGTCAGCACGGGACCGACCATCGGCGTCATCGCCATCTCCCCGGTCCGCGCGGTAACGACGCGGATGTGCATCTCGCGCGCGATCTCGAGCAGCGCCTTCCGGATGCGATCACAATCGGGGTGGCGCTCCAGGCCGTCGTAGAACTGGACGAAGTCCGCCACGCGAGCGTCGCGCCGGGCGGACTGCAACGCCATCTCCTGCTCGGTCAGCTCGTCTTTCACCACCACCTTGTGGCGGTTCATGAAGTCCGAAAACGACCCGTAGCCTTTGGTCGAATGGCAGACGATCACAGTGGGCTTGCCCGTCCGCGGCGAAAACCTGAACTGCTCCAGCGCCGCGTAGACCCCGTCGTACTGCGTGGCGTCGACGCTGTACACCTGCCAGTCGAAGCCGCGGAACACCTCTTCCAGCCTCGGCGTGGGAAACACCATGCGGTCGAACACGTCGAGCTGCCCGTTGTTCTGATCCACCAGGACGCACAGGTTATCGAGATGCTTCTGGCCGGCATACATCGCGGCTTCCCAGATCGAGCCCTCCTGAAGCTCTCCGTCGCCGCACAAGGCATAAGTATCGAAGTGAGGACTCGCTTTCCCAATCACCGCGAACCCCTGCGCCACGCCCATACCCTGCCCCATCGGCCCGGTGGCGATATGGATGCCCGGCAGGACCGGTCCGGGATGGCCGTTCAGAATGCTGGTGTAGGATCGCGAGCCCTTGAGGACCGACCGGTCGAAATAGCCGAGGTCGGCATAGATGGACGCCAGGGCTGCCACCGAGTGCCCTTTACTGAGGACGAACATGTCCTGTCCGCGCCGTGTGGGGTCGGCTATGTCGAGGTCGAGGAAGCCCCCGTAATAGAGAGCGACGAGGGGAACGGTTGCCGAAGCGGCGCCGCCTGCGTGGATGCCCTTGTCGATGGCATCCCGGGCCTGCTCCAGGGTCAGCATCCGTACATCGGAATCCTTGATCTCCAGCAGTTTCAGGATTCCCTGCCGCAGGACCTGAGAGTGACTTTCGGCGAAGTCGCGAACGGCGGAGCGGCCTTCTTTTCGAATGGTCGAATTCATGTTCGTCACTCCTAGCCCTTCCGGGCGCACATGCGAGCCGAAAACGCCGCTTTCAACTTCGGGTCGGCGATGGTATCGACGTCGATCAATTCGCGCATACCGGGATAATCGAGCACCGGGAGGAGGACATCGTCCGGCAGATCGCGGATGATGTCGGCGAAAGGACGATGGGTCAGCGTGGCGACTCCCTCGAGCTGCGCGCGATATTCCCGCTGGGCGCCGGCCCGGTGCGCGGGATATCCCGCCCCGCGTTCGACACTGAAGATCTTGTCGAAGATGAACCGCAGGTTGACTTCACCGGCCCAGCCATAACCTTGGTTCAGCGTCAGGGAGATGCAGTTTCCGCCGTTGATCTGCATAAACAGCCATGCGTCCAGATCGCTGAGGATGTGGCCGCAGTACACGCCCGGGTACTGCATGGCCGAAATCGGATAACCTTGCCCGGTTCCACAGCCGGCTACCACCAAATCCGCCCGCTTCAGATTGAGCAGGATGGCGGTCATCAGCCCAGTCTGAATGTAAGAAAGGACAGGTGAAGCGCTGCAGGTCATTCCGGCGTTGACAATCTCGTGCCCGCGGCCTTCGAGAGCCGCTAAGATGTCCACGTTGCGAGTGGCCCCAATAGTTTCGTTAATTACAGCTATTTTCATTGTGCTTTCCTCGATGACAAGCTGGTGTGATCCCCTGGGCAGGCGGCGCGAATGCCAGTAGGATGCTGGTCTGCCTCGACGAGACCTGCGCTCTGGTGCAACGCCAGACTAAGATTCTAGCATGCGGAAGCCCGATTTGTTCCCGCGAAATCGTCGATAGTTGCGCAAGAAGCGCCGAGCCGAAGAAACGGGTTCGCTCTCAGCCGGTTAGAGGTATAATCAGCTACAAAGATGCGCTTTGCGGGTGTTAGCCCCCCCTTCTTTGTGAGTCGGCCAAGCGTTGGACCTGCCGGACCCGCTTACAAAGTGCCGCCGTCTGCTGACCACGCCGGCACCCCAAAAACAAAATTCTCGTGGAGATACATTTCATGCCTGACAGCGTGATTGAACGACTGACCAACACGAATCCGGACATGGAGACTTGGTGGGATTCCTCTCCTCTCGTCTTCGAGCAATGGGCACAGAAGATGCTAAGCGCCGCGCCCGCGGCCGGCAAGGCGCCGTTGGAAGCTCAGCTCCGGCGCCTCTTCAATCCTCAGGATTCGACCGGCAGCTTGTTTCGAGGCTGCACCACCAATCCGCCACTTTGCCTGGAGGCGGTCAAGAGCGATCCGGAATACTGGAATGTGCGCATCGACGAGTTGATCTCCGCGAACCCTGGCATGGACCACAAAGAAGTCACGTGGCTGCTCTACAAAGAGGTGCTAACGCGCGGCGCTGACGTGTTCCGGCCGTTGTGGGACGCCTCCCGGGGCCGCTACGGCTGGATCTCCGGCCAGTTGGATCCGCGCCTGTTCACCGAGAAAGACGTCATGTGCCGGCAGGCCGAAGAGTTACACGCCTTGCGCCCCAATGTCATGGTCAAGGTGCCCGCCAGCATGGAAGGAGTGGATGTGGTCCGCCACCTTACCTCGAAGGGCATCTCGACGAACGTGACCGTTTGCTTCACCGTGCCGCAGATCATGGCTGCGGCCAAGGCTGCCGCCGAAGGCCTCGAGATCGCGAAGAAGAACGGCGTGGACACTTCCCGCTGGCGCGCCGTGATCACTCACATGATCGGCCGCCTGACCGAACGCACGGAACTGCTCACGCAAGCGGAGCGGTCCGGAATCCAGTTCACCGAGGCGGACCAGAAGTGGTTCGGCCTGGCGGTGTTCAAGCGCGCCTACCGGCTCCTGCGAGACGGCGGATATCCTTCTAAAATGTTGCTTTGTTCGATGCGCCCCGGCCCGCTGGTCAACGGGAAGCCGCGCTTCTGGGACATCCAGGAATTGGCCGGTGCCGACATCGTCTTCACGTTGGCCCCTCCCGGCCTGCAGGCTATGTTCGCCATGGGCGACGATCTCGCCTTCCGCCCCAATGCCATCGACGACGGCGTACCGCAGTCGACCATCGACAAAATCCTCAAAATCCCCTTCGGCATTCAGGCCTACGACCCCAACGGCCTGTCGCTCGAGCAGTTCAATACCCATCCCTCCGTGCTGTTCATGGTGGGACTCTTCAGCAAGGCGGCCGCCGGGCTGGAAGACTACGTCGGCAACCGAATGTCGATGCCCGCCGGCGTGTAGGCGCGGCAGGAAATAGAACAACAACTCTGGAATACCGAAATTCGGTATATAATCGATGGCGATCAGGTCCCGACCAGGCGGGAATCGGCAAGATGAGGTGAATATGATAGGCAATCCAGTAACACGACGGGGTCTATTGGCGGTGGCCGGCGCCGCCTTGGCCGGGAGTATTGGCGCGCGCCGGGCATCGGCCGCTTCGCGCGGCGTTCGCTTCGGCGTCCGCACCCCACTCCCCAAGAAGAGTCTTCACGAGTTGGCCCTGATGCTGAAAGAGATCGGGTACGACGGTATCGAACTCTCGAGAGATTGGTATGGCCAGGGCCAGCCCGTCGAGGAGTTGCAGAAGCAACTCGAAGGCACGGGCATCGCTGTGAGCGCCATCATCGGCTCCATCTTTCTGCTGGATGTCGATCCGGCGAAGCGCGCCAAGGCGATCGAACTCGACCGGCAGCGCCTGCAAATGGCCAAGGTGCTCAAGGCCGAATTCATGAACGAGGTGCCGGTGTTTGGGGCGCCTCTGTTTCAGGATCTCTCGCCCGTGATGAATGTGCGGGAGATCGAGGAGAAGCTGCTCATCGCCCAGTTGAAAGAGCTCGCGAGCGATGTCGAGAAGAGCGGCGTCACTCTGATGCTGGAACCCTGCAATCGGAAAGAGACGCACTTCATGAACCGGCAGGAACAGGCGGCGCGGATCATCGAGGCCGTGGGTTCGCCGAGCATCGGGATTCTCAGCGACTTCTACCACATGCAGTTGGAGGAGCCGAGTATTCCCGAAGCGCTCGCACGATACGGCAAGTACACGTCGTACGTTCACATGGCGGATGGGGAACAACGGATGGAGCCGGGCTCACTGCCCTTCGACTACCGCCCCGGCTTCCACGAGCTGAAGAAGTGGGGATATTCGGGATGGCTGACGGTGGAGTCGAAGTTCACCGACAACGAGCAGGCCGCCCTGACGCGCGCCCTGAAGTACATCAAGCAGCAATGGGCCGAGGCCTGATTCTGAAAGAGCGCCCGCCGGCCACCCTTAAGGTAGGCCGGCGGGCTTCCCAGCCCTAACCGTCCAGAGTCCAGCCGGAACGATACTGACGCTTCAGGTACTCGTTGGCCTCGGACGAATTGGTGACGCGGCCCGCCACCGGATCGTACTCGAGCTTCTTCCCGATGCGGTGCGCCACCAGGCCCAGCAGCATTTCCTCCATCATGCTGCCGGCGTAATCGAAGTCGCAGTGGGTTTTGCTGCTCGTGCCCTCCACGAATTTGTCCCGCTGGCCCTTGCACGCGGCGATCCAATCGGCCTGGAAAATACTGCCGCGCCCGCCCCCCGGCTTTACCCTGCCGATCAGTTCATTGGGCGTGAGCATCTCAGGCGGAACGCCCGAAGGGCTGAGCGTCACCGGATAGTAGCCGAAGATCGGCTGCGGGTCTTCCCCGAGGCTCGCGCGCCGGGCCGCCGCCGCGGTGGCAGTCTCATTTGCGCCCCTCGACGGAGCCGGAGGAGGCACGCGCGCGATCTCACCGGTCTCGCCCATCAGCGGGAGCAACTGCTCCTTGGAGCGCCTCTTGAAGTAAGTGAGGTCTCCGTCGTCGTTGTTGGGAATGATCACCCGGCTGTTGAAGTCCGCGAAGATGCTACCCTTGGTGCCCTCGAAAATCGCGCCATTCGCGACGGTCGACAAATCGATGTAGCTCTTGGGCGCCTCCGGCCGCAGCCCGCCCTGGTGCCAAACCACCTTGATGGGACCGCGCCAGCTATTCTTGGGATGGTCGTAAGCCACCTTCAATTTGACGGGGACACAGTTCGGGTCGAACTTGTCGCTCGCGTCCATATCCACCTCGATGCCGGTTGCGGCGACGGCGTCGATCACGTTCCAGATCAGGTCCATCGTGTGGGCACCCATGTCGCCCATCTGGCCGACGCCGAAGTCCCGGTAGACATTCCATCCCTGGCTCCCGCTGCCCGGTTCGCCCCGGGAGAAGTACTGCGGACTGTAGGGATGGAACGGTGAGGGGCCGATCCACTGGTCGTAGTGGAAGAACGAAGGCGGCTCGCTCTCGCCCGGAGGATAGCCGGGCCGGCCTCTCCGGCGCGTGTCCCACGCGGACACGGTCTTGAGTTCGCCGATCGCTCCGTCGAGGACCAGCTCCCGCAGCCGGGTGAAGTTCGGGAAGGCGTGGCGCTGTGTGCCCTGCTGCGTCGCGACCTTGCTCTTGTGCTTGATGTAATTGGCGCGCACCGTGCGCGCTTCGTCCACGCCGATGCCGAGCGGCTTCTCGCAATACACGTGCATACCGCGATTCAAGGCCCAATTGGCAATGAAGGCGTGGTGGTGATCCGCGGTGCAGATGACCACGGCTTCAATATCCTTCTGCTCGAGACACTTGCGCCAATCCCAGTAAGTCTTGGCTTTGGGAAATATCTGGAGGCCTTCCGTCAGGCGATGCTCGTTGGTGTCGCAGAGGGCAACTACGTTTTCCCCTGCGAGGATATTGTAGTGCACGGTCGCTCGGCCCCACACACCCATGAGGGCAACATTCAACTTATTGCTCGGTGCGCTTTGGCCCCGTAGAGTGCCGCCCGGAAGGATCAGCAGTCCTGCTCCGGCGGTCGCCGCCGATCTAAGAAAGTCGCGCCGCTGCATAGCGGGGTTCTCCTTTTCGTGAAATTCGGACTTTAGGACTCAGGATTCCTCAGTAGAACCTGACGCCTGCCATTATACACCCGAACGGCAGAGCGGCAACCTGTCCGGGAGTTCCTGTCCGGGAGTTCGGATTCACGCGACGCGGGGAGGGAGGAGACGGGAGGAACTTACTCAACCATACCTCCTCCTATACGCCTCTATACGCCCTATACGCCGGCTTGACAATGGGTTTACAATCGAGGCTACAAGCACTTGGGCCAAGCGCTGGCCAGGCTGCGAAGACAACCCTCACGGGCAGTCACATGGCATTGAGACTAGCCCCGGAAGTCACAAAACGGAAAACATCATGCGAATCGCGCTTATCCTGCTGGCCTTGTGTCCTGCCTTCGCCAGCGATGCGGACTTCAACGGGCGGTGGAACATCGCTACTCCCAGTACGATTGGCCGCGGCTGGTGGCTCGAGGTCCGGGGCTCCGAGACCGCGACGCCTCACGCCAAATTCGTCAGCGCCTATGCGGGCGACCTGAACGTGCCGGACGAGATCTCGATCCATAACGGGGAACTCACACTCGGCTTCCGCTACAAGCAGCGCCTCCAGCCGGGCGCGGAACCTGCGTCGATCCACAGCATTCTGAAAGCCAAGATCGTCGGCGCGGAGCTGGTTGGAACCATGGAGACGGAAGGCTCCGGCCGCCCGGTCGTGAAATGGACCGGCGTCCGCGCGCCAGTGATCAAGGACAAGGACGACGGAACCTGGCGCGATGGCCGGCCGGTCCAATTGTTTAACGGTAAGGACCTTGCCGGCTGGCATCCGCAGGAAGCGGATAAGGCCTTCTCGTGGACGGTCGAGAATGACGTGCTGAAAGCACCCGGCCGTGGCACCAACGCGGTCTCCGACGGCAAATTCTGGAATTTCAAGTTGCACGTCGAGTTCAAGATGTACGCGCGGAGCAACAGCGGCATCGGGTTGCGCAATCATTACGAAATCCAGATCCTCGACGATTACGGGCAGCCACCGGACATTCATGGCAATGGCGCCCTCTACAGTCGCATCGCGCCGCGCGTCAACGCCAGCAAGCCCGTCGGGGAATGGCAGACCTATGACATCACGCTGATTGGCCGCGACCTCACCGTGGTGCTCAACGGCGTCAAGGTGATCGATAAGCAGGTCATCGAAGGATTCACCGCGATCGCGCGAGATGCGAACGAAGCGGAGCCCGGCTCCATCGCGCTCCAGGGGGACCACGGCGCCGTCGACTTCCGGAATATTGTGGTTACGCCGCTGACGAAGTGAGGAGTTCGCGCGTGTGCCGGATGCTGGCTTCCAGATCTTCCTGCTCGCGAACGGCGGCATCCGCGGTAGAGAGCGACAGCGGCGGGCACGGCGTCCCTTTTTCGACCAGCGCGACAAAACGCGCGAACTCCCAAGCAGGCGTGTTGCGAAAGCCGTCCCAGAACTTCGGGTCATGGTAATTGAGATAAACCGGTTGGCCGACAATGATCTCGAACGAAAGCGCGCGGCCCGGGCAACATTCGGCGTAGCGGCGCACGTAGTCGTCAATCCCGACATTGCCATCGCCCATGCGCACCCACTGCACCGCCGCGCCCTCGGGGGCCGGCCACACGACCGAGTCGCGCACATGACTGGTGAGGACGTAGGGCGCCAGTTGCTCGAGCGTGAGGTGCGGACTCTCGATCGCCCGAAACGGATTGCCCGCGTCCAGACAGGCGCCGACGAAGTCGCTGCCTGCCTCCTCGATCAGCATCTTCAGCTCGCGGCCTTGCATATCGCCCGCATGGTTCTCAATGGCGATTTTGATTCCGGCGTCGACCGCCCTGGCTTTCACCGCCTTCAAGACCTTGACTGTATTTTCAATATGGCCTTCGATCGGCAACGGACCCGTGCGGTCGGCCCTGACGCCGACCACGGCCCGGACGATCGGAGAGCCGACGATGCGCGCCGCCTGGATCATCCGCGTGATTTGCTCCTCGGCGGACCCCTGCGAGGCCTGGAAGATGCTCGAGGTGGGGCAGATCGACAGCATGCCGATCTCGATGCCGAGACCGAGTTTCGCGGCCTCCGCCCGCACATGTTTCAGGTGCTCCTCCTCGAGACCGCCGAGGAAGCGAATCTCGCTGAAATGGACCACCTCGACACCCAGCGACGCGCAGTAAGCGAGGTATTGGAACGGGCTCCAGCCCGTCGAGCGCAGGCTATACAGATCGACGCCGAATCTGACTTTGCCCGCGGGGTTGCAGGGACGAACCGTGTCTACTCCCATTCCGACCAGTCTATCCGAAAGAGAGTGGCAACGCACTTTGATTGGCGAAGCTAGTGTGCTAAGTGTGAACTTCACCTGGCAAGTGAGGGATTGGATTATGCAGAAAATCAAGACTGCCGTGATCGGCACTGGTTTCATGGGCAGGGTGCATGTCGAGCAGATCCGGCGCCTGAGTAATGTGGAATTAATCGCGGTAGCCGCCGAGACCGAGGATCTGGCGGCGGCTTTCCAACAGCAGATGGGCATCGACCGGATGACCGGAGATTACCGGACGCTGCTCAGCGATCCCGATATCCAGGCCGTTCACATTTGCACGCCGAACGCCACTCATTACCAGATCGCCAAGGAGGCCCTGCTGGCAGGCAAGCACGTGCTCTGCGAAAAGCCGTTGGCCATTTCCTCCACCCAAGCGCTCGAGTTGGCGCAACTCGCCAAGGAGAAGAATGCCGCCAATTGCCTGAATCACAACCTGCGTTGCTACCCCGTGGTCCAGCATATCCGGCGCATGCGCGAAGCGGGGAGGCTTGGCGACATCCTGGTGGTGCAGGGCACCTACTCGCAGGACTTCCTGCTCTACGACACCGATTGGAAATGGATGGTCCTCGCGAAGGACGGCGGGCCGCTGTGCCCGATGGCCAACGTCGGCTCGCACTGGATGGACATGATCCAGCATGTGACGGGGTTACAGATCACCGCCTTGTGCGCCGACCTGCAGACGTTCCACAAGACACGGAAGCGGCCCAAAGTGCCGGGAACGGTTCTTACGGGCAAGAAATTGGGCCCCGAAGATTATGACGAGGTCCCCATCGACACCGAGGACTTCGGCTCCGTGTTGCTGCACTTGGGCGATCGTGCCCGCGGCGCTTTCACCGCCAGCCAGGTGAGCGCCGGCTGCAAGAACCGATTGCAGATCGAAGTCTACGGGACGAAGGCGAGTGTGATCTGGAATCAGGAGCGTCCCGACGAGCTCTGGATCGGCCACCGCAACACCAACAACGAGATCATGCTGAAATCCCCGATCCTCCTGGAGGAAAAGGCGCGCACCTTCGCCGACCTGCCTGGAGGCCACAGCGAGGGCTACGACAGCGCCCACAAACAGAACTTCCGGCGGTTCTACGCCACCGTGCGGGATCGCTCGGTTCCGGCCGAATATGCCACTTTCCAGGATGGCTACCAGATGGCGCGTGTCCTCGAGAAGGTGCTGGAGAGCGCGCGGACCCGCTCCTGGGTAGACGTCGGCGCCTAGATCGCGACAGCCGCCAAAGGCTGTTTCCGCTGAATGCGTTCGATTCTGCCGGCTCCCATCAGCATGCCGATGGCCAGCAGGAAGACGATCGCGGTTCCGAGGAACGCCGGCCCGTATCCAAACAGGTCCACTACGCGGCCGATCAAGGGCTGCGAGATGCCGCCCACTAGCGTGCCCGCCGCGCCGGTAAAACCGTAGACGACGGCAACGTGGCGCTCCGGGCTGATCTCCGTAATGACGGTATGCAGGTTGGCGCCCCAGGAGAGATGCCCGAATACCGCGAGGCTCACGAGCGCCAGCGACAGATACTGGCCCGGAGCATACGTGGCAATGGCTCCGACGATACAGCAGGACGCGGACGATACGAGCACGACCTTACGGCTGAAGGTCAGGCTATACCCACGCCGCACCAGCGCGCTGCTGGCCCAAGCTCCGGCGATCGAGCCGATGTCGCCGAAGAAGAAGGGAATCCAGATCAGCTTGGCGACCATGCCCAGGTCGAAACCACGCACTTCCTGGAAATAACCCGGTATCCAGAATAGGTAGAAGTACCAGACAATATCGGCCAGGGCGCGGGCGCAGAGAATCATGGAGAACTTCCGCGAGAACAGCACTTCGCGGACGGTGATCTCGCCCGGGGTAGCCGGTGCTTTGGCTGTCGCCGAAAGGGCCGGCGCCGGATCTGCGGTCCCGTAGATCCTGGAGATCTTGCGGTGGGCCATTTGCCAGAACGGCAGCAGGACAAAGCCGAGCGCGCCCGTGGCAAAGAAGGCGGCGCGCCATCCGTAGTTCATGGTGATCCACGCAGCCACCGGTGAGGTCAGCAGTGTGCCCACGCCAATCCCGCACATCAGCACGCCCACGGCCTTGGCGCGGGTCTCATCCGAGAACCATTCCGAGATCGCGCGCATCGAGATGGGATAGAAACCGCCTTGTCCCACTCCCAAGAGGCCACGGAACACACACAGGCTGCCCAGGCCGCCCACGAAACCGTGCAGCATGTTCGCCACCGACCAGAAAATCGCGGCGATGGGAAACGTCCGGCGGTATCCGAAGCGGTCCGCGAGACGCCCGCCGATGATGAAGAAAAACATGTACATCAGCAGAAAGGCGTTCACAGCCAGCCCGTACCCGGTGTTGGTGAGGGACAAGTCCCTTTGCATGTGCGGTTTCACCACACTCAGCACGGCGCGGTCGACATAATTCACTACCGAGCCGGCAAACAGGATGAAGAGAATCATCCACCCGCAACGTACCTGATTTCTTGTGGTCTCCATGGCGATTCTGTATTCCCCGGGTTGAATTGAAATCAGAATTTCTGGCCTGACACTATCGATATGAGAAGATTCAGTTTGTCATGTATCGGCTCGATTTGCAAGATTTCATGGTCTCCATGAGTAACATGCGCTAAAATCGCGCTGTGACATTCGCAGAACAGACCTTCGGAATCGACGGCAAAGTCGCGTTGGTTACCGGTGGGTATAGCGGAATAGGCGCCGCCGTGAGCCTCGGCTTGGCTCAAATGGGCGCGAAGATCGCCGTTGCGGGCTATGAGGGCGAGAAGGCCGCGGAATGGGCGCGGTCGCTTCAATCCCGAGGTCACGACGCGATGGCAGACACCTTCAATGTCCTATCTCCGGGCGACACGCAGCGCATGGTAGACACAGTGGCCGATCACTTCGGGCGGCTGGACATCCTGGTCAACTGCGTGGGCGTGAATCGCGAAGAGAAGGCGGAAGACATTACCGAGGAACTCTTCGACCAGGTAATCGACGTGAATCTCAAAGGCGCTATGTTCCAGGCCCAAGCCGTTGCCCGGCACATGATCCGGCAGGGGACGGGTGGGAAGCATGTGCATATCGGTTCGGTGCGCACGCAACTCGCGTTGCGCGGCCGGGGATACGCGGCATATGTCGCCAGCAAGGGCGGGCTGGGCATGCTCTGTAAACAGCTTGCGGCCGAGTGGGCTCCGCACCGGATCAATGTCAACGTAGTGGCCCCGACATTCGTGAATACGGAAATGAGCGCGCGCCAACTGGCGGACGAGAACTTCCATCGAGCACTAGTGGCGCGAATTCCGCTGGGGAGGATCGCCGAGCCCGAGGACGTCATGCGAGCCGTCTCGTTCTTCGCCTCTCCCGCATCCGACTACATTACCGGACAGATCCTTTACGTCGATGGCGGGATTACGGCGACGCAGTGATTCGCTTGTCATAACATCACAACCGATAAAGAGCCGTGAGAGTATTTGATAGGAGCCATAAATCGAGCCGCAGGAGACCCCGAAGAGAGGTGCTCATAAGTCGCGTCAGTGCATGGACTGCCGGGCTAGCCTTGGTGGCGGCTTGGCCACGGCCCAGGCGGGGGCCAGTATCCGTATCCGTTCCAGAACCCGAATCTCTCGATGGAGGAACGGGGTCACGAACATCATCTCCCTGTTAACCCCGGAGGAGAAGGTCGCTGTCCTGGGAGCGAATTACTATCTGAGCAGAAGCGCTCCTCCTTTCCTTGTCCTGTCTGAGGATCCACGGCTACAACCAGGCGGAAGGCCTGTACGGAATGGCGCGAGGCAAATCCGGCAGCCCCAATGCGGTCCCGACGACTACTTACATCCAGTCCATCGGGCTCGGCGAGATGTGGGATCGGGATCTTCTCCAGAGAGTCGCCGCCGCGGAAGGCTACGAAGCACGCTGGCTCAAACAGACTCAGCGATACCGTCGCAGCTCCTCCCAGTCGCTCGTCATCCGTGCGCCGAACGCCGACTTCGGCCGCGACATCCGCTGGGGCAGAACGGAAGAGTGCTATGGCGAGGATGCTTTCCTGAACGGCACGCTGACCGCCGCATTCGTCCGCAGCTTGCAGGGCAACGATCCCAAGTGGTGGCAGACTGCCGCCTTGTTGAAGCACTTCCTGGCCAATAGCAACGAGAACGGCCGGTTCACTGAGTGCTTGCATGGTGTTGTCCAAAGTCGAGGGTTCGCCCCTTCTACCGCGGGGGCCTCTCGTTCCACGCAACGGTCGCCAGGCCCCTCGCGATGCTATCACCAAATACCGACCCCGCCATTTCGGTTGGACCATAGTTGGCGGTCGCCACCGGGTAGGACAGGTTGACGGAGAGGGCCTTGGCCCTCATGTCGAGGCCTGCGCTCGCCCCCGTCGTGGAGATCCCCCCAGTCCTTCGGCGTCGTAAATCACGACCTCCAGGTAAAGAATGTCGCTGCTGCCGGTGATGGTTCCACTTGCCGCAACGGGGGGCCGCGCCAAACCCTCCATGCGCGAGCCGCCCGAGGCGCTGGCCTCAACGTGCGTGAACGCTTAGGCGAAGGCCAGGGTCGTGCTGGGCTGCGGATTGCCATCAAGGTCAAATCCGGCCCCAGCCAGGACGCCGCCGTCAGCCACAAACACCACGCAGGTGTCGGCCAGGGCGTCGCCCGATCCATCAGCCTCGCTGGCGCCGGGCGTCCGCGTACAGCCCGGCCATCGTCACCGGGCTCGGGGGATATGTCCTGGCCGACGTAGCTGACTCGGGTGTCGCCAGAAAGGGAACTGTCGCCCCTTGCCGGCGCAAATATCCGCGTGGTCGGGATGAAAATAACAACCGACGCCGCGCCCATGAGGGTACCGATCGTCCAGACGATTCGCCGGCCCGATCCGGTGATCCCTCCCGCACCTCCCAACACGCCGGTCGCAACCGCCCGCCGTATCGCGGCGCCCGCCACCGCACTGGTCCCCGCCGTTGCTCCGGCCGGGACCGCGCGGCGGATTACCGCCCCCGTTATCCCACTGGCGCCCGTCGACGCCCCCGCGGCAACACGGTAACTCTTTGCGGCCCCCGTCACCGTCGAAGCCCATCCGCCTCGCCCAGCGCGGTTACGACGTTGTTGGGAAAGATGAATAGCTCG